>JAEEGL012640334.1_pt1 | contig 11313 bp, 10 predicted proteins | sample 9134231 | NCBI WGS metagenome assembly JAEEGL01 (sample SAMN16246548, study PRJNA631951) | gut metagenome | biome: gut microbiome; feature: rumen; material: fiber-attached | host: Bos | place: Iran: Karaj | collected 2018-10
AGCAGACACCTCTGGTGAACCCTCTCGAGGAGCTCACACGCGAGGTGCAGCACACTGAAGAGCAGGCCGTCGAGGCCCAGCAAACCGAAATCACCCCGGAGGCCGCTCCCGAACCTCAGGCCACAGAGCCCGAAACCGCACCGGAGCCCCAAGCCGCCGAACCCGAAGCAGCACCCGAAGCTGCCGCTGAGGAAACTCCCGCAACCCCCGCAAGCGAATCCGAAACCCCGGCCCTCGACCTTACGGGCATGGACCGTTCGGAATTGGCCGACACCCTCGAGAAACTTATCGGCGAAGGTATCGAGACCGTTCGCAACCACGCAGCCGCCATCCGCAACCGCTTCAACGAGCTGAACCGCGAGGTGCAGCAGAAAGCCTACGAGGAATTCCTCGCACAAGGCGGCAACAAGGACGACTATCAGGAGCAACCCGACGAGACCGCCCAGCGTTTCCACACCCTCTACGACCGCTACCGCACCATGCGCCAGCAGCATCTGGAGGCTGTCGAAGCCCAGAAGCAGAAGAACTTCGAGGCTAAGCAGGCCCTCGTCGAAGAGTTGCGACAGCTGGTCGACTCGGAGGAAGAGTCGGTGAAGACGGTTATGGACAGCTTCAACGCCATCCAGGAGCGCTGGAAAGCCATCGGCGAAGTGCCCCGCGAGAGGATGAACGACCTGTGGCAGAACTACCACTTCCAGATTGAACAATTCTTCAATAAACTCAAGATAAGCCGCGAACTGCGCGCCCTCGACCAGAAGCGCAACCTCGAGTTGAAGCTGGGCCTCTGCGAGCAGGCCGAAGAGCTTATCGTCGAGCCCAATATCCAACGTGCCGCAAAGACCCTCCAGGAGCTGCGCGCCCGCTGGAAAGAGACGGGTCCCGTGCCCGCCGAGCAGAACGAGGAAATCTGGCAGCGCTTCAACGCAGCCGCCAACCAGATCGACGAGCGTCGCCGTCAATACTACGACCAGCGCAAGGAAGAACTCGACAGCAACCTGCTGGCCAAGCAGGCCCTCGTCGACAAAGCCGTCGAACTCACAGCCACCCGTCCCCAGACCACCAAAGAATGGAACGACCTCACCGCCGCCCTCGACGAACTGCTGAAGGTGTGGAAGACCATCGGTCCCGTACCGCGCGAGCAGAACGAGGATATCTGGCAGCGCTTCAAAGGCATGATCGACAAGCACTACGAGGAGAAGAAAGAATTCTTCGGCACAATTCGCGACGAGCAGAACGAGAACTACCAGAAGAAGGTCGACCTCTGCCTCAAGGCAGAAGCAATCGCCAAACGCGAGGATTGGAAGAAGGCCACCGAGGAGCTGCTGCAGCTACAACAGGAGTGGAAGCAGATCGGCGCCACCAGCCGCAAGGTGAGCGAAAAAGTGTGGCAGCGCTTCCGCGCCGCCTGCGACGAGTTCTTCACCAAGAAAGGCGAGTTCTTCAAGGAGCGCCGTTCGTCGGAGGGTGAGAACCTCGCCATGAAGGAAGCTATCATCAAGGAACTCAAGGAGCACCAGTTCGGCGACAACCGCGAGGAGAACCTCGAAGCCATCAAGGAGTTCCAGCGCCGCTGGGCCGAAGTTGGATTCGTGCCGATGGCCGAGAAGGAGCGTCTGCACAAGGAGTTCCGCGCCGAAATCGACCGTGTGTTCGAGCAGTTGAAGATAAGCGCCCGCGAGGCCGAAGAGACCGCATTCCGCGAGCGTCTGCATGCCGCCGGCGCCAACGCCAGCCGCTTCGTGGCCAGCGAGAAGCAGGAGCTGCAGGAAAAGATTGAGAAACTGCGTTCCGACCTCACCACCTGGGAGAACAACCTGGGCTTCTTCGCAAGCTCGAAGCAGGCCGACCTACTGAAAGCCGAGTTCGAGAAGAAGATGCAGGGTGCCCGCCAGCAGCTGGCCCTCATGCAGGCCAAACTGCGCATCCTCGTTGAGGCCGAGAAAGAAGAGAAGGAGAAAAAAGCAGAGAATGCAGAATAAGACCACCATATCACAACGATGGATACAGAGATGCATGCAATTGTGTCTCTGTATCCTTGTTGCAGCATCGCTACTTACTTCCTGCGGCGGGAAGAAGGACGGCAATGTGCAGTTCTCCCGCTTCGAGCATCTTTTGTTTGAAACACCCGTAGAAAAACTGCCTGCCGAACTAAAGGCCCATCAGGCCGAGTTCAACACCGAACTCTTCATGATAGCACCCGACGAGCCGGAGTATCTCCGTATGGTGCAGGAGTTTGTGGAAGACCCCGTGATGCGCGACATCTACCATATTACCGACAGCATCTATCACGACCTCTCCGATGTGGAGCGCCAACTGGGACGCGCTCTTACCCGTGCCTACAAACTCTGCCCCAATATGGCGCATATCAGGCGTTTCTACACTATGGTCAGCGGCGACTTCATCACCGACTACCGCATCTATACCAACGACATCGACCTCTGCGTGTGCCTCGATCAGTATTCGCTCGGCGCAATGGAGAGTTACCAATACTTCGGTGTGCCCACCTATATGGTACGCACCCTCAGCCGCGAATATATCGTGCCCGACTGCATGATGACGCTGGCCACACCCGGCCTCCCTGAAGGCGAGCCGACTCTGCTCGACTACGCTATCGCCGAAGGTAAGAAGTACTACTTCGTCGAAAAAACTATTCCCGGTATCGCCGACACCATCCTGCTGCGCTACACCAAGGAACAACTCGAATGGATGGAGCACAACGAGGCCAACGTGTGGGCTTGGCTGGTAGAGAACAAGATGCTCTATTCAACCGACCAAAGCGCGTGGCGAAACCTCGTTGGCGACGCTCCGCACACCAACGCCTTCGGTAACGATTCGGCCCCACGCACCATTGGATATATCGGCTGGCATATAGTCCGTCAATATATGAAGAAGAGCAAATGCTCGATGGAAGAACTTTTCGCCGAATACGACAGCCAGAAGATACTGACCCAGTCGGGTTGGAGACCCTAAAATAAAACCTCAAAGCCTATGAAAACTAAAACTCTTATAGTTGTAAACCCCATCTCTGGCATCGGCCGACAGAAGAGAATAGAGACACTTCTCAAACAGAACCTCAACGAGGACCTGTTCGACTATAAAGTAAGATATACCGAACATATCCATCACGGCACCGAGATTGCCCGCGAAGCTGCCGACAAAGGCTTCGACTGCGTTGTTGCCTGTGGAGGAGACGGCTCGGTGAACGATGTGGCCAACGGACTTCGTGGCACCGATACCCGCATGGGTATCATCCCCTGCGGAAGCGGAAACGGGCTTGCACGCTCGCTCAAGATACCTCTGCAACCCTGGTTGGCCATTCGTGTACTCAACCAGCAGTACGAACAAACCATCGATTCGATACTGGTGAACGACAAGCACCTTTCGGTGAATGCTGCCGGATGCGGCTACGATGCCTATATCGCACGCCTGATGAAGGTAGCCAAAACCCGAGGTTTAGCCGCCTATACCAACCTTATTCTGCGCGAATACGACCGCTACAAATGCTCTAACTACCGCCTGATACTCAACGGTAAGGAATACGAGCGTACCGCCTGGTTCATCGCCGTCGCCAATAGTCAGCAATTCGGCTACAACCTCGCAGTCGCTCCGAAGGCCAAACTGGACGACGGATTGATGGATATCAGCATCATCGACAAAGTGCCGCTCGATCATGTACCCATAACGGCACCATTGGCTTTCTCGAATCACCTGGACCTTTCGCAGCACGTCGAGATGTTCCGCACAAACGACCTCGTCATCGAGGGAAATGCCGACAAGTGGGTTAACCTCGACGGTGAGGGTGAGAACGTTGGTAGCACGGTACATTTCGTGGTGCTTCCCAAGTCGGTAAAGATCTATGCACGCGACCTGAAACGCCCCTTCCGACAGATGGGCTCGCCCGCCTTCGAAAGACTAATCGCACAGCAGATATGAGCAAGAAGCACGCAGTTGGGGTTGTCTATAGCACCAACCCCGACTATCAATATCAGTACGATGACGAGCCTGAGGCTGAAACCCTCCCACCCTCGCAGCAAAAACTGCGTGTGCGTATAGAGCGCAACCATCGCGGAGGTAAGGTAGTAACGTTGGTTACGGGTTTTGTCGGCAGCGACGATGACCTGCAGACACTAGGGAAGCTGCTGAAGACGAAATGCGGAGTGGGCGGTTCGGCCAAAGATGGCGAGATAATCGTACAAGGGGAACATCTCGAGAGGGTGAAGGAAATACTCAGAACCGAAGGCTACAGGGTTTAGTTCACCCGTCCACCCTTATAGAAATGCTTACTCCAATAGGTGTCTTCCAAACGGGAAACACTTACACCGTTGCTTGTGGACGAATGGGCGAAAAGGCCGTCCTTGAGATAGATACCCACATGCGACACTTTACCTTTGCTGTTGGTGAAGAACACCAAATCACCCTCTCGGAGCTGCGATTTGGCGATTAGTTTCACGTCGCGAAGCATATCGTTGGCGGTACGATGTAGGGATATGTTATACACCGTGCGGTAGATGGTACCTACGAAAGCTGAGCAGTCGATACCGTTGCGGTCGGTACCGCCATATTTATAAGGCACTCCTAACCACGAATTGACCGCCTCGTAGAGGGCAGCATTGTCGGAATCGTTGCACTTTAGACCTAAAGCATTATTGCAGTCGTTGGGATTCTTCTTGGGTTTGGGTTCGACCGGTTTTGCAATCACGGGCGTCTCGTTGACCACCTCGTCGACATAAAGCTGACCGATGATAAAGTCCTCGTCCTCAAGGTCGCGGGCCATAAACTGACGAAGCGACTGGCATCCGGAGAGCAGCACCACGAATGAAAAAGCGAAAACGGAACCAGCCGCCAGCCTCTTTACCCTCGTTCTTTTCTCATTTCTCATCTTCCTTTTCCTTTCTCTTTTTCATTTGATTACAAACACGTCCTCGTTGTCGCGTTTCATATAGTAGTTCTCACGGCCGTAGTGCTCCTTTGCGTCGAGGTTATCGCGCAGAGTGGCCGCATTGATACTGTCGGTTACGATAGCCTCCTTGAGGGCCTGCTCTTCGGCGTGGAGTTCGCGTACCTGCCGCTTCAGGCGCGAAGTGGCAACAACGCTATAATCGTCGAGGAAGAGCAAATAGATTGCAAAGAACACCAGGACGATGATATATTTGAGGCCTTTTATCTTGAGCAGTTTCTTCATAGGATGCAGTTATATCTTGAGTTTCTGGCCGACGCGAATCTTGTCGCCCTTGATGCCGTTGCGTTTCTTGAGGGTGGCGACGCTAATTCCGTGCTTGCGGGCGATGCTCGAAAGGGTGTCGCCTTTGCGAACGGTATAGGTACGGCTTCCACCACCCGAACTTCCCTTCTGACGAACAGGGGCTTTAACCTCGACCGGCTTACGGGTAAGCGAATCGGCCGAACGGGCAACTATCGAATCATGATGGGCGATGAAACGGTCGACGGCAGTAGTAGGCAGGCAGAGCGAGAAGTTTCCGGACGAGCCGGGAATGTATCCTGCACGATACTGCGGGTTGAGCGTACGCAGTTCGTCGGGCTCAACTCCCGTGTATTCAGAAACATAGCCCATAAGGATATCGTCGTGCACCATAATGGTGTCGCTGCGAATCGGCAGGTTGATGCGTTCGGGACGCAGGCCGTGCTGCTCGTAGTAGTTCATCACATAAACCACCGCGAGGAAGGCCGGCACATAGCCGCGAGTCTCACGCGGAAGGTTGTAGTAAATCTCCCAGAACGAGTGTTTACCGCCACTTCGAGCGATTGCCTTGTTGACATTTCCCGCTCCGCAGTTGTAGGCGGCGATAGCCAACTGCCAGTCGCCGAAGATTCGGTAGAGGTCGGAGAGGTGGCGGGCGGCAGCGACGGTGCTCTTATACGTATCGCGACGCTCGTCGATAACCGAATTGACTTCGAGGTCGTAGATCTTTCCCGTTGAATACATAAACTGCCACAATCCTGCGGCACCCACACGCGAGGTGGCTTGCGGGTTCATCGCGCTCTCGACGATAGTGAGGTACTTCAACTCCTCGGGGACATTATATCGGTTGAGCGCCTCCTCGAAGGTGGGATGATAGAACTCGCAGAGGGTAAGCATCACGTCCATACGGGTGGACATATGGTTGAGATAGAAGCGGATAAACTGGCGCACTTCGGCGTTGTAAGTCATCGGAATGACGGTATGCAACGCCCTCATACGGCGCGCGATAACGCTGTCGGACATAGCGTCGAACTCCTCAATCGAGAACTGGCGCGAATGGCGGATATGATTGTGGGCGTGGCGACGCAGATAGTAGCTGTTCATCAGGCTGTCGTACGATTCAGCAAAATGGCGACCAAAGCTTTCGGCCTCGTAGCGAGGCGACGAAGGCTGAGCCGTCAGCGGCATGAAAGCCACCATAAGAATCGGGAATATGAGCGCTTTAAGAAGTTTCATGTTTTAGATAACGCAACTTTGCAAATAATATTATTCCGCAACGCACATTTTTTACAAATTGTCCCACCGCCCGCCGGAAGCCGATTTTTGCGTTTCCGTAACTCGCACTAACACCGTACTTTCTACCTACCAACTCCGTATCAACTCCGGCATATCTTCGATAGTTCTTCGATAGTTCTTCGATAGTTCTTCGATTCGAATCGAAATACTATCGAAGAACTATCGAAGAACGATCGAAGAACGGACGGTGTTGATACGGAGCTAATAGTGGGTTGAGCGACCTAAGATGGGATGTTTTCAGAAAAATATTTCTTCGTGCACACAATAATTTGAAAAAAATACGTTATCCTGTAAAATAACAGCAATTAGACATATATGAAGCTTTCGCAATTCAGATTCAACCTGCCAAAAGAACTTATCGCCGAGAAGCCCGTCCGCAACCGCGACGAGGCCCGCATGATGGTGGTCAACCGTGCTACCGGCGAGATAGAACACCATATCTTCAAGGAGTTTATCGACTATGTGGATACCGGCGACGTAGTGGTGGCCAACAACACCAAGGTGTTCCCCGCCCTGCTCGACGGCGAGAAGGAAAAGACCGGCGCAAGGATTCAGGTGCTTCTGATTCGCGAACTCAACGCCGAGATGCGCCTGTGGGACGTGCTGGTCGATCCCGCACGAAAAATCCGCATCGGTAACAAGCTGTATTTCGGAACCAACGACGCCCTCATAGCCGAAGTTGTGGACAACACCACCTCGCGCGGCCGCACTATCCGCTTCCTCTTCGACGGTAGCGACCAGGAGTTCATCCACCTGGTGAAGAGCATGGGCCGCACCCCGCTGCCCGACGAGCTGCGCCGCTTGCGCGACATCGAGAAGAGCGACGCCGAAAACTACCAGACAATCTATGCAAAGGTGGAAGGTTCGGTGGCTGCACCTATCGCAGGTCTGCATTTCAGCCGCGAGCTCCTCAAGCGCATGGAGATTAAGGACGTGAAATGGGAGGAACTGACCGTCCATTGCGGAATGGGCGAATTCAAGAATATCGACGTCGAGGACCTTTCGAAACATCGTGCTGATGCAGAGGAGATGCACTTGGGCGACAATGTGGTGAATGCTGTCGAGAAAGCCAAAGAGGCCGGCAAGCACGTTTGCGCCGTTGGTACAACCACTATGCGCGCACTCGAAAGCGCCGTTACCATTCCCGGAAAGCTCTGTGCTTTCGACGGTTGGACCAACAAGTTCATCTATCCTCCCTACGACTTCACCATCGCCGACATGATGGTCACCAACTTCCATCACCCCATGAGCTCGCAATTCATTATGGTTTGCGCTTATGCCGGGATGGACCTCATGATGCAAGCCTACCAGACAGCCATAAAGGAAAAATACCGCTTCTCGACCTACGGCGACGCGATGCTGATTATATGACACCGCTTGCGGAAATACTGAGACCTAAGACTCTCGATGACTATATCGGACAGCAGCACCTTGTGGGACAGGGTGCTGTTCTTCGCACATTGATTGAGGGCGGCAACATTCCCAGCATGATATTCTGGGGACCTCCGGGTATCGGCAAAACCACCCTCGCGATGATTATCTCCAACACCCTCAAACGCCCATTCCACACCCTGAGCGCCATCAGTAGCGGTGTGAAAGAGGTGCGCGAAGTGATCAATCAAGCACAAGAGGAAGAGGGTTCGATACTTTTCATCGACGAAATCCATCGATTCAACAAAGCCCAGCAGGACTCGCTGCTCGGCGCCGTCGAGCGCGGAACCATCACCCTCATAGGCGCAACCACCGAGAACCCTTCGTTCGAGGTCATTTCAGCTCTGCTCTCACGATGTCAAGTTTATGTGCTTCGCGAGTTCGGGAAAGAGGATATGGAACGGCTAATCTCCAGCGCCGTATCCTATTATGCAACACAAGGTTTGAAGGTTGAGGTAAACGAAACCGAAGCCTTGATGCGCATCAGCGGCGGCGACGCCCGCAAGTTGCTCAATGCAATCGAGCTGGTGGTAAATCAGAGTTCTCGGAATAATAAGAACACTCCGATTATTCTGAACAACAATTCCGTAACCACCGTCATCCAGCAGAACCTCGCCTTCTACGACAAGCTGGGCGAGATGCACTACGACATCATTTCGGCGTTCATCAAGAGTATGCGCGGATCCGACCCCAACGGGGCTGTCTACTGGCTGGCTCGCATGATTGAAGGCGGCGAGGATCCTCTCTTCATCGCCCGACGGATGCTGATATTCGCATCGGAAGATATCGGCAACGCCAACCCTAACGCCCTACTTTTGGCAAACGCCACCTTCGAAGCGGTAAGCAAGATTGGATATCCCGAATGCCGCATCAATCTCTCGCAATGTGCCTGCTACCTGGCTTGTTCGGCCAAAAGCAACGCCACATATATGGCCCTTGAGAACGCCACTTCGGTCATCCGCCAGACGGGCGATTTGCCCGTTCCGTTGCACATCCGCAACGCTCCCACCAAGCTGATGAAGGAGATGGGCTACCATAAAGGTTACAAGTACGCACACGATTTCGAGGGTAACTTCACCGAACAAGAATACCTCCCGCAAGGGCTCGAAGGTACCAAGTTCTACGAACCCGGCAACACTCCTCGCGAGAACGACACACGCAACAGCCTCCGTCAACGTTGGGGGCAGAAATACGGCTACTGACGGTAATCCTTCAGTTGGGTCTGCATTATCTTATAGAAAGAATTCTCGAACTTCGAACGTTCAAGGTATCCGCATTGGTGAGCCAGACGCGTCATATCATCGGGGTCGTCGGCATGATATAGGTTTTTCTGATTCTCAAGCAAGTTTACAGCGCGCTCAATTCTGAGCGAATCGACATAATCTGCAAACGAGGTGCCGTGCAGTTTATGCACAGCATCGATGATATCGTCTTCCGACACACGGAAATGCTCAGCCAGCAGGAACACCGAGAGGTCGGGATTGAGATAGGCTTTCGACTCCTCCATATATTCCGAAAGATGGTGCCCGAGGAGAGTCAGGTCGCGACGGGAACGCGACGATAAACGCCGCCTGCTTTCGGAGAGCATCTCTACACTCATAGGCGTGCGGAAAGCATAATATCCGATAAAGAACATCACCACAGCCTGAAGCGAGACACCAACAGCAACACCCAATACCGGTCGTGGGGTGTTGAAGGGATATGTTATATAGCTGAACACTACGAAGAAGCAGTTGAAAGCCACGAAAAGATAGGTACCAAGGAGGTCGGCCCTGTGCACTCGGTTGACGGAGTAGTATTCGTCAAGCATACGGCTGAAGCGGTTGATGCGGACAAGGCTGTAGATTCCCACGAAAGTAGTCTCGGCCACAATAAGGAACCAATAGAGGTAGTAATGCACGGCAACGATAAGGTTGTACCGCCAACTGCCTTCATAGAAACGATGGGCGATACCCTCGCTGCCGCGTTCAATCCACAGGCGATACATATCTGCGCCTCCTATAATGATCGATGCGGCCATCATTACCAACAAAAATATCGCAGGAGCGACCAACACGTTGAGCCTGGCCAACAACGGCCTTTTCTCGCCACTTTCTGTAAGGTTGGATACGGCCGCCTGGATGAGCGGCGGTGTGAACATCGAAAGCACCATGAAGATTATGACCAGCAGATACTCTCCTTTAAGGAAGTTATTGAAAAAGGTGCTGTAGATGATTACCGACAGTCCCATTGCGGTCAAGGCAGACATTATGAGCCACTGCGCACCTATCACACGGCGCTTGAACAGGAGGGTTACGATGGGCCAATATAATGCCGATAGGCCCAACAGGAAATATATCAACGAAATCGGTGTCATGATTCAATGTTTTTATTGCGTATATACTCAGCCAACGTGCGCGCATCGTAGTTCATGCGGTATGTAAAATGCCCAGTGACAAACTGCACCACCGTGAGCAGCAACGCGCAGACGATAAGCCAATATTTGTAGTAGAAGGGGCGGAAGTCGATGGCCACGAACGCGATTGCTGCCAGCGGCAGGAACATCCATGCGAGGATGCTGTAACCGCGGCTGTTGAAGAACGGGGTGTTCATATCCTCGGCATAGTAACTGTTGTATCGCTTCTGGAACTTGCGTATCTTAACTGTGGCTGCAAGGATAAGTATGAACGACATTATGACCAACAACGCGGGGAAGAGCCAATGGTCCCAGAAGAGCATGAAGTTCCATGCGGCATCTCCGGGAATCCACGAGACATTGCCTTCCAGGATGGCATAGCACATCATCTCATAGCGACGTGGCCCAAGCCAGAATGATCCGATGGTGAGACCTATGATGAATAGCAACGGGATGAAGAACACGCGACGTTGCTCCAATGTGGCACCGCGGGCCTCGGTGTGGGCACAGATACCGACATAGTACATTGGGGCGCATACCAAGGCAAGTATTTCGAACATAAAATCGTAGATAAACAACTGGCCATCACGTCCGCGGAAGAAGATACCAAGGACAGTGATGGTGACTGCCTCTATCAATAGCATCAGGCTCAACACGACCTGCGCCCTTGTGGGGTGTCGCTTAAGTATTGGTGTTGCCAACGCCCATGCCGCCGATACCAAGGCGGGCAGAAATAGAACATAACTCCATCTCATAGTTTTCTGTCGTTTTCTATAAATTTAACAAGTTCGTCGACGGCATCCTTCTGGTCGATGTCGCGCTTGACGATTTCTTTGCCCTTATAGAGGGTTATCTTCCCGTGGCCGGAGCCTACGTAGCCGTAGTCGGCGTCGGCCATCTCGCCGGGGCCGTTGACGATGCAGCCCATGACGCCAATCTTCACGCCCACCAGGTGGCGGGTCTTCTCCTTTATCTCCTTCAGGGCGCGCTG
>JAEEGL015057731.1_pt1 | contig 11313 bp, 11 predicted proteins | sample 9134231 | NCBI WGS metagenome assembly JAEEGL01 (sample SAMN16246548, study PRJNA631951) | gut metagenome | biome: gut microbiome; feature: rumen; material: fiber-attached | host: Bos | place: Iran: Karaj | collected 2018-10
GGATGGAAGAATGAGTTAACTGGGAATAATAGGCGGCCTCCACCTCGTGGGCGTCCATGCTGCCGCCCAGATACGCCTTCATCAGCCGGTCGAAGAGCTTGATGTACTCGCTGATGGCCTCCGCCAGGTCCTCCGCGGTGCAGTCCCGGTCCGGCGCGGCGATGCTCCGGATGAACTTGCCCTCGTACAGGGCGTAGCTGACCTTTTCCGCGCCGACCGAGGGCCGGTGGGCGTCCTCCAGCCGCTTCCACAGCCGGAAGAAGTCCGTCATGGCGTCGATCAGCGCGGCGGACTGGGTGCGGAATACCACCGTCAGCTCCCCGATGGAACCCTCGCCGCCCCGGTAGAGCTCCACCTCGTACTTCACCGTGGGCCGGTATTTGTACTGGAGGGAGCTTTTCAGGGACATGCTGAAGGTGTTGGGAGCGAAGAACGGCACCAGATCCCGCTCCGGGCTCATGAGCCGCTCCATGGCGGTGAAGATATCGTTGATCCTCCGCTCCGGCGTGGTGTAGTTCACGTACTCCGCCAGGATCTGGTTGATGAGATTGGAGCGGTTGGTCCCCAGCCGGTGGGCCAGGGCGTCCACCTCCCGCACCACTTCGTCGTTGAGCATCAGACTGTACAGGGTCTTTTTCACAGGATCACCCCTTCCTTTCGCCGCTTATTATAACCCGCCTTTATAATTTGTCAATAGAATTATATAAATATTAACACAAAATATATATTTTATTTTTCAATTTATCCGCCGGAAGCGGACCGGACGCGACGCCTTTTTGTATTTGGCGCAAAAAAAGGAAAGGGGACGCCCGTATGGGGTCCTCTTTCCGTTTGCCGAAGGCGAGGCGCATCGACAGTTTTTCGATCTACATGCCCAGCTTGTCGGGCAGCCAGAGACAGAGCTGGGGAAAATAGGTGATGAGCAGGGCCGTCAGCAGCAGGAGCAGCGTGAACGGCAGCGTGGCCTTGACCACCTCGCCGAAGGGCTTTTTCGCGATGGTCATGGTCACGAACAGATTGGTGCCGAAGGGCGGGGTCAAAAATCCGATCTGGACCATCATCACGCATATGATGGCGAAATGCACCAGGTCGATATCGTAGTAAATGAGACTGGGCAGCAGGATGGGGCTGATGACCACCACCAGGGACGGGAGCCCCACGAACATGCCCGCAATCAGCAGGAAGATGACGATCGCCAGCAGGAACAGCTCCCGGGAGGCGATATTGGCGATGATCCAGGCGCTGATGATGTTGGGGAGATTAACGTACGTGATGAACCAGGTGAGGGCCGCGCTGGCCGCGATCATCAGAGAGATGGTGCCGGACAGCACCAGACCGCGGAACACCTGCCGGGGTATTTCCCGGAACGTGAGGCTCTTGTAGATGAAGAGCTCGACGACGAGCACGTACAGCACCGAGATGGCGGCGGATTCCGTGGGCGTGGCCCAGCCGGCGTATATGGAGCCCAGCACGATCACGGGGAACATGACGGCCGGCAGCGCCCGGAGCAGGATCCCGGCCGCTTCCCGGGCGGGGACTCTCCGGGGCTTGCCCTTGCCCTGGATCCGGCAGAGGATGACGGCGAATACGGCCCAGAGAACGCTGAGCAGGATGCCGGGGACGAAGCCCGCGGTGAACAGCTTGCCCACCGAGCAGCCCAGGGCCACCGCGAACACCACCATGGGGGTGCTGGGCGGGATCAGGATGCCCAGGGTGCCGCCGGCGCCGATGACGCCCACCGCCGTCCTTTCGGAGTACCCGGCGCTGACCAGGCCGGGGATCATCACGCCTCCGATGGCGACCACCGTGGCCATGGCGGAGCCGCTGATGGCGGCGAAAAACGCACAGGCGGCGATGGCGGCGGCCACCGGTCCTCCGCGGAACCACCCGAAGACGATGTTCATCACGTCGGTGAGATGCTTTGCGATCTCTCCCCGGGAGGCGAGGGAGCCGGCCACCACGAACAGGGGGATCGCCAGCAGCACGTAGCCGTTGAGGGAGGAGTTCATCTGCTGGATCACGATCAGCAGCGGCGTGGGGGTGTAGACCCAGACGCCGGCGGTGGCGGCCATCATGATCATGAACACGATGGGCATGCCCATCAGGAGAAGAACGGCGAACATGAGGATCACGATCATTCCCGTTCCTCCCCGCTTTTCACGGCGCCGCCGTTTTTAAACCAGAAAACGATCCGGAAAACGTGGCGGAAAAAGATGCCTCCGAAGGACAGGGGGAAAAAGAGATAGGCATGCCAGAGCTTCAGGGGAAGGTTGGTGTACGAGGTGCCGAACCGGTACATATTGACGGTGGAGCGGATCGCCAGCACGAACATGAGGGCGAAGAACAGGCAGCACAGAACGTCTGTGGCCAGGGAGAGGTATTTCCCCTTGTCCTTCAGCGCCGTGACCACCGCGTTCATGCGCGGATGCTCGTCGGAGGTCACCGCGACGCTGGCGGCGATCAGGGTCGTTCCGGTGAAAACGAAGGCGGAGAGCTCGCTCAGCCAGGGCAGACTGCCGCCGGTGAGCTTGCGCCGGACCACGTCGAATACGATCAGCACCACCAGTGCGATAAAGGAGACGCTGCAGGCGATCTCTTCAAACCGGGTGAGAGCACGGTATAGCTTTTTCAACGCCGTTATCAACGCCCCCTTTTTCCTGCCGGGAATAGTGCGCGAGCCGTCTCGGGTCCGGCGGAGGGATCAGAACCGGTCCGACTCCACCGCGTTGGCCTCCACAAAGCCCATATACCAGCTTTCAAAATCGCTGTCGATATAGGGGTAATCGGAGTACATCCAGGTCACGGCGTCGATCCAGACCTGCTTCTGCTCGGGCGTTAGGGTCGTGATGGTCACGCCCATGTCCAGGGCCCTCTGGGTATTGATCTCCCGCTGCTGATAAAAGACCTCCACGGCCTCCTCGGCAATGAGACTGTAGGCGGCCCGGAATGCCTGCTGCTGCTCGGGGCTCATGCGGTTCCACAAATCGGCGCGGATCACGCTGGGGGAGCAGTTGATGGAGTGGAAGGTGTCCAGGAAGTAGGGGGCCTGCTCAAAGAACTTCATGTCCAGAGCACCGGAGGCGTCCTGGTCCAGACCGTCGATCACCCCCTGCTGCAGGGCGGTATAGACCTCGTTGATGGCCAGCGTCGTCATGGAGATGCCCCAGCTGGAGAACGCGTCGGCGCTGGTATGGCCGCTTGAGACCCGGAGCTTCATGCCGCTGAGATCCTCCGGGAGAACGACCTTCTCCTTCGTCACGAAGCCGCGGGTGTAAACGGCGGTGGGCCCCAGCAGCACCACGTTCTTCTCTTCGGCGATCTCGGAGAATTTCTCCCAGAATTCGCTCTTGCCCATCACGGCCCACAGGCTCTCGATGTTTTTGAACGTGAAGGGAAGGGAAAAGACCTCAAACTCGGGGATCGTATTGGCCAGGTTGGTGCTGTTGACGTTGGCCATGTCGATGGTGCCGCTGAGGATGCCCTCCCACAGGGCCGCCTGGTTGCCCAGCTGGTTGCTGGGGTAGATCTCGATCAGAACGGCGCCTCCGGTGGCCTCCTTGATCTGATCGGATATCTTCTGGGCGATGACGCCACCCTGGCTTTCCATGGAGACGGCGAGACCCCACTTGATGGTAAGGGGCTCCTCGGGGGTGGGATAGTCGTTTTCCGCTTTCTGAGCGGGCGCACCGCAGGCGGCCGTCAAGACCGCAAGGATCAGCGCCAGCAGCAGGGCGATCGCTTTTTTGTATCCGGAACGCATGTTTTTTCCCTCTTTTCGTACGAAATAAAAGAAATGGAACTATGACCGCTTATTTTAATCAGTATATATCCGAACGGGGCATGCGGTCAATAATAAACGCGAAAAAGCGCTCAAAAAGGAAAAAAAGGACGGCTTCCGGTCTCCGGATGTCTGCCCGGTCCGCCGGAGTCCCGCCGCAGCCGCCGGAGAACGCCGGAAACCTTTTTTTCAAATTCATGGGGGCATCCCTCTTTATTGCCGGGGAAATACGTGCTATAATTAAGTAAAAGATCATCGCGAAGGAGGCGCGCCCATGCCGCTGATCCTGACCCGGGAGGACGAGCCCCGCTCGGGCGCGGCCCTCGTGCTGTTCGATCCGGACGTTTATCCCGGCAAGGCGGAGCTCCGGGGAGAGACCATCTCCGTGAACCCCGGCGTCACCGACGGGGAGGACCTGCGCACGGCCTGCGTGCAGGCCATGGAGAGCGCCCTCTGCCAGGGGTTTCACGCCGTCTGGTTTTCCGCAAAAAACAATCTGGTGACGCCGGAGGCCCTGGCGGACGCGGTGAAGGCCGCCGTCCCGGCGTTTCTGGAAAACGGATGGCTCGCCGTGTACCTCCGCTGCCCGGAGCCGGACCCGGCCCCGGAGGAGAAAAAGGAAGAGAGCTCCAGCCCTCTGCCCGGTCCCCTGGGACGGGGGCTGCGGAGGCTTTTCCGGCGGCTGCGCAGGCTCGGTGAGACTGCCGAACCGACGCAGGAGAGGGAGGAGCCGGAAGAGGCGTACCGGTCCCGTCTGGAGGAGAGCTTCGGCTCCGCCTTGGAACGGCTGCAGCGGGAAAAGGGCCTCTCCGACGGAGAGCTGTGCCGCCGGGCCAACGTGGGCCGGCGCACCCTTTTACGGCTTCGGGAGGAAAAGGACTTTATCCCCTCCAGGAACGCCGCCATCGCCCTTGCCTTCGCGCTGGAGCTTTCGGCGGAGGAGCGGCGGGAGCTGCTGGCCCGGGCGGGGTACGTCCTCTCCCGCGACGTCCTCTCCGACGTGATCCTGGAGGACTATGTGAAAAAAGAGAGCTTCGATATTTACGCCGTCAATGAAACGCTGTTCCGCTGCGGCCTGCCCCCGCTGGGGGCGGAGGACTGACGTCCGGCCGCAAAAATACGAAAGACAGGAGAGATCGTTATGAACGTCGTCATGCTGGAACCCCTGGGAGTATCGGAGGAGCTGCTCCGGAAAAAGGCCGCGCCCCTGGAGCGGGCGGGGCATACCGTCACGCTGTGCACCCAAAAGCTCACGGAGGAGGAGAAGCTGCTCCGGGCTGCGGAGGCGGACGTCTTCATCATCGCCAACGGAAGGCTGCCGGAGAAGATCATCGCCGCCGCGCCGAAGCTGAAAATGATCTCCGTGGGCTTCACGGGCATCGACCACGTGGATCTGGCGGCCTGCCGGGAGCGGGGCGTCCGGGTGTGCAACGCCCAGGGCTACGCCACCGAGGCCACCGCCGAGCTGGCCCTGGCGCTGATGCTCTCCTGCCTGCGGAACCTGCCCGCCTACGACGCGGCGGTGCGTTCCGGGGGCACGGCGGCGGGCCACGTGAACCGCACGCTGCAAGGCAAGACCGTGGGCATCCTGGGCACCGGGGCCATCGGGAAACGGGTGGCGGAGCTGGCGCGGCCCTTCGGCTGCGAGCTCCTGGGCGCCAGCCGCAGCGTGGACCCGGAGGCGGAGACCCTGGGGATCCGGTACGTGCCTGTGGAGGAGCTCTTCCGGGAGAGCGATATCGTGACGGTCCACGTGCCGCTCAACGAGTGGAGCCGGGGTCTGGTGTCCCGGGAGCGGATCGATTCCATGAAAAAGAGCGCGATCCTCATCAACTGCGCCCGGGGCGGCGTGGTGGATCGGGAGGCCCTGGCGGACGCCCTCAACCAGGGGCGCATCGCCGCCGCGGGGCTGGACGTCTTCTACAGCGAGCCCCCCATCCCGGCGGACGAGCCGCTGCTCACGGCGAAGAACACCGTTCTCACCCCCCACACGGGCTTTCTCACGGAGGAGGCCATGGCGGCCCGGCTGGACATCGTCTTTGAGAACGTGACGGCCTGGCTGGCGGGGGCGCCGGTGAACGTGAAGCTCTGAAAAAGGGAGCGTGGAAGCATGAAAGAGAAGCGAACGCTGCTCCAAAAGCTGGCAGCGCAAGTGAAAAAGTCCGCTACCCGGGTGAACCCCAGGGCGAAAAAGAGCTTCAAGGCCAGTCTCAGGGGCCGGGGCTACTCCAAAAGGAAGATCAACGGCGTGCTGAAGCAGGCGTCTGCAAGGTCAAAAGCCGCGGCAAAGCCCGCGCCTCCCGCCGGGACGCAGGAGCCGAAGAAGCTCACCGCGGCGAGAGTCCAAAAGCTGGTGCAGATTGGCACCCGGCTCCGCCCCTCCCCCCGGCAGAAGAAGGGGTTTTGACGATCCGGCAAACAATAATCGGAGCGGGCCGATGGCCCGCTCCGATTCACGTTTCAGCGTCACTTATGTATGTACATCCTGGTCATATCCGGCTCTCCGTCCCCCTGGACCATGCACAGGAATTCCCAGCCGTATCTCTCGTAAAAGCCGGTGTGGTCCGTGACCAGATAGACGGGGGAGATGCCCTTTGCACGCAGATCCTCCACCGTCATGTCCAGCAGCCGCCCGGCGATGCCCCGGCAGCGGTAGTCCTCCTCGGTATAGACCGCGCACACGTTGGGGGAGAGGTCCTTCCGGTCGTGGAAGTCGTTTTCGATGACTCCCAGACCGCCCACAATCCGGTCCCCGTCCAGACAGAGATACCAGCCGAGCTCCGTCTTCCCGGCGAGGTAGGCGTCCATACATTCGAGATAAGCCTCCGCGGGGACGCCCCACTTGCCGTGGAACCACTCCGCAGCCTCTTTTTCTTTTTCGGGCTCGTCCCAAAGGGATATATAGCGCAGCATGCCTTGCGCCTCCTTTGCTTATGCATTTTCCGTCCGGCGGCCGTACAGATACCGTACCGCGGCGGCGGAGATGATGACGGCGTAGCCCACCACGCTCAGCGCGTCCGGCCATTCGCCCAAAACCAGGATCCCCAGCAGCGCCGCGAAGAGCACCTGGGAGTAGTCGTACACGGAGATCTCCCGGGCGGGGGCCAGCCGGTAGGCGGCGGTGATGGAGAACTGTCCGCCCGCGGCGGCGAAGCCCGCCAGCACCAGATACAGCCACTGCCGGGCGGACATGGGGTGATAGTCGAAAAGAAGGAAGGGCAGCCCCACGAGACAGGAGAACACGGAGAAGCAGAACACGATGATCTCGCTCCGCTCGCCCATCTGCCCCAGCTTCCGCACGTAGGTATAGGCCAAACCGGCCCCGAAGCCCCCGGCCACGCCCACCAGCGCCGGGAGACTGGCCAGGCCGGTGGAGGGCCGCACCACCAGCACCGCCCCGGAAAAGGCCACCAGGACGCAGAGGATATCCATGCGCCGGGGCAGCTCCCTGAGGATGAAGATGGACATGATGACGGCGAAGAAGGGGGAGAGCTTGTTGAGCATGTTGGCGTCGGCGATGCCGATATGACTGATGGCCCAGAAATTGGCGATCAGCCCCGCGGTGCCGAAGGCGCAGCGCTTGAAAAGGGTCGTCCCGCACCCGGGATGGATGCGAAAGCCCTTGCCGGACCGGAGAAGCATGACCGTGGCCAGCGCCGACGCCACCAGATTGCGGAAGAAGGCCTTCTGCATCACCGGCACGTCCCCGCTCAGCCGCACGAACAGCGACATGACCGAGAAGAAAAACGCCGCCAGGAGGATACAGAGTATCCCCCGGACGGTTTGATTTTGTTTTGCCGACGTACCGCTCATAACACCGCAATGGTATTCTTTTTTCCCCCGGCTGTCAATACGGGCGGCTTTCCCGCGGATAAAATGCAGGAACACCCTTGTCATCGGGGGAAAAAAGTGATAAATATTTAATTTACTATATATGTTTTGTCGAAGAGCGGAGAACGCCCATGAACGAAACGAAAAAAACACCCTCCGTCTTCTGGGAGGGCGTACGGGACGGGATCCCCATCGCGCTGGGGTATTTTGCCGTGTCCTTCTCCCTGGGCATCGCCGCCCGGAGCGCCGGGCTCACCGTGGTCCAGGGCATGATCGCCAGCGTGCTGTGCATGGCGTCCGCGGGGCAGTACGCCCTGTTCACCCTCATGGGCGCGGCGGCCTCCCTCTGGGAGGTGGCGCTGGTGAGCCTCGTCACCAACGCCCGGTACTTCCTCATGAGCTGCGCGCTGAGCCAGAGGATCGACCCCGCCATGAAAAACTACCTCCGCTTTCTCTTCGGCGGCGTGGTCACCGACGAGATCTTCGGCATCTCCATCGCCCGACCGGGGTATCTGGACCCCCGGTACAACTACGGCGCCATGGCGGTGGCCATCCCCGGCTGGTCCGTCGGCACGGGACTGGGGATCCTCATGGGGAATCTGCTCCCCGGCCGGATCGTCAGCGCCCTGAGCGTGGCGCTCTACGGCATGTTTCTGGCCATCATCATCCCCCCGGCCAAGAAGGACAAGGTGGTGGCGGGCTGCGTGATCTTGAGCTTCGCCGCCAGCTACGCCTTCGACGTGATCCCCCGCCTGGCGGCCGTCTCCGCCGGGACCCGGACCATCCTTCTCACCGTGGCGATCTCCGCTATGGCGGCGCTGCTGTTCCCGGCAAAGGAGGCGGCGGAAAATGGTCAATAACTACGTGTACATCCTCACCGCCTTCGCGGTGATCTACGCCATCCGGGTGCTTCCTCTGACGCTGATCCGCAGGCCCATCGAAAGCGTGTTCATCCGCTCCTTCCTCTATTACGTGCCCTACGTGACCCTGGCGGTGATGACCTTCCCGGCCATCATCCGCGCCACCGACGTGCCGGCGGCGGGGATCGCGGCCCTGGCGGTGGGTGTGATCGCGGCCTGGTGGAAGGGCGGCCTTCTCCGGGTGGCGGCGGCCTGCTGCGCGGTGGTGTTCGTGCTGGAGCTGATTTTGTGAGGATACGCTTTCCGGCGCTGCGACAGCTGCCGGCTGCTTTTTCCCGCCGCCCGCACAAAATGAAAAGGGGAGGGAGACGATCCCATTGAACGGCCTTTCTTTCGTGACAAAAGGAGATCCTTTGCCGGAAAGCGATCTGTCGGCGGAGCGCATCCCTCGAAGACATAGGATCATTCTCGGGCTCATTCTGCTGATGGAGATCGCCCTCCTGACTTATATGACCTGGAGATGGGGCGTTCAGCATCTTGACAGCGATGATTCCGCCGAGATGATCCTCTCCGAGCTTCTCAGCCGTACCGGCGGGATACTGACCAAAAACTGGTTTTATTCCACGGAGATCCGCGTCCTGAATACCCAACTCGTCATGTCCGTCCTGTTCCGGTTTATTGACGACTGGCACGTCGTGCGCACGGCGGGAACGGCGATCCTCCTGACGATCCTGGTTTTTTCTTATATCTTTCTCTGCCGCTCGACCCGCCTGGGGAATACGCTGATCTATTTTTCCCCGCTGATCGTCTGGCCTTTTTCCGAAACGTATTATGATTTTGTCTTATACGGCCTGTATTACATTCCCCATTTGAGCATCATCTTCGTCACCCTCGGTCTGACGCTGTACCCGGGAAGAAGGCGAAAAGTCCTGTGCCTTGCCGCCCTGCTGCTGCTCTCGTTCGCGGCGGGGCTGGGAGGCATCCGGATCCTGGCCGTATGCTACGTCCCTTTGCTGTTCGCTTCGGTCCTTTCGGTGATCCCCTTTCTCAAGGCGAAGAGCGGGACGGCGCGCTCCGTGACGCTGCGGACGGTATCCGCGGCGGTCTCCTGCGGGCTCGGCTATCTGGTCAACGTCGAATTCCTTGCGAAAAGGTACAGCTTCGTTTCAGCGAGGGATACGAAGCTTGTCCTTCCGCGTCCGGATCGGATCAAAACCGCCGTAAAGTCCACACTTTCCGCTTTGGGCGCGGCGCCGGACCGGGGCTCCGCTCTTTCCGCCGCCGCGGTTTTGCTGACGGCGCTCATGCTTGCCGTTCTGCTCTTCATGTTCCTTCGCCTGCTCGGAAAGTGGAGGACGCTGTCCCAGGATGAGCAGGTCCTGCTTCTGTACTTTGCTCTCAGCCTCTGCGCGACGGCCGCGATCTGCGTTCTGACGACGATGACCTGGAAGGCCCGGTATATGCTCCTGCCCTGTATAGGGTTTCTTGCGGTACCGGCTGTCTATTTCAGGAAATTCCCCGTTTGCATGCCGGCCTCCAAGGCCGTCTGCATGATCATCCTTGCGGCGGAATTGCTGACGGGGATCCATCAATTCCATAACTTCACGACGGAAAACAAGCTTCAGCGGCAAAGCGCGGCGTATGAATATATCCTGAACTCCGACATGGAATTCGGCTTTGGCGACTGGGACGCCTCGGACGTTCTGACCGAGCTGAGCGACGGAAGGATCCATATGTGCAAGCTGTGCGAGCTTTCAAAGCCCAGAGCCTGGTACTGGCTCATGGAAAAGGATTTCAAGCGCTACGCGGAGAGCGGCCCGGTCTTCCTGCTTTTGGACAACAGCCGGCTTTCGTTTCACGGAAACATCGGACACCTTTTCGGAAATTGGGAGAAAGAGGATCTGAAATACCTCAGCGAAGGTACGATCGTATATCAGGATCCCAACTATACCGTCTGGCGGTATGATTCTCTCGAACGATTTGAAGCCGCCGCCGGACGCGGCCCCTGATCCGGTTTTACGGATCGGCAAATACTCTTTTTCCGCCGTTTCGCGGCATTTCCGCACGATTCATCGTTTCCAGGCCGGTCCCGGCTCATCCGGGACCGGTCCTTTTCTTTTTCCGTCTTTACAGAATCTTAATGCCGGCGGGAAAGAAATAACCCTGTTTTTATGACCATTTTGCCATAATGAAAGCACAAAGCATGATGGGATCGGCTTCTCCGACTGCCGATTTGTGTATTGGCGGCAAGTCGCGGTATAATGGCAGTATTGATCCTGCGGGCGGGCCGCTGTATGCCCGGCCACATGTAAAGGAGGAACGATCCCGTGGAAAAAATACTTGCCTGCCTGTCGCCTTCCCCGTCCAACCCGAAGATCCTGCGGGCGGCGGCGGATATGGCCGGGGACGGCGCGGAGCTGATCGCGCTGTTCGTGGAGACGCCCCAGCTTTCCCGCCTGGCCAACGCGGACCGGCGGCGGCTCCAGGAAAACATACAGATCGCCGAGCAGCTGGGGGCGAAGCTCCAGACCGTCAGCGGGGACGACGTGGCGTTCCAGGTGGCGGAGTACGCCCGGATGTCCGGGATCCGGAAGATCGTTCTGGGGCAGAGCGATTTCAAGGCGTCCCTGTTTCCCTCCCAGTCCAGTCTGCCGGACCGTCTGGCGGAATACCTGCCCAACGCGGAGATCCACGTGATCCCGGACCGGAAGAGGGGCGCGTATTTCCCGTCCCAGCGGGAGATGGTGAGCAGGCGCCGGATCGGCATGGATATCGTCGTCACGCTGGTCATGCTCACGGCGGCCACGCTGCTGGGAATGGTCCTTTTCGGATCCAACCTTTCCA
>JAEEGL015153320.1_pt1 | contig 11313 bp, 12 predicted proteins | sample 9134231 | NCBI WGS metagenome assembly JAEEGL01 (sample SAMN16246548, study PRJNA631951) | gut metagenome | biome: gut microbiome; feature: rumen; material: fiber-attached | host: Bos | place: Iran: Karaj | collected 2018-10
GGACTGGAAAACTGTTCAAGACTTTTTTCACGGAAAAGAGATTTGGTTTCGCTCATAAATCCTCCTCGGTAATATGATTTTCTTCAGCGATTGTACGGCACTTCGCCAGCAGGCGGCGATACCGCTCGGAAACCGCTTTGGCTGATATGTTCAGAATTGCGCCGATCTCTTCATTGGACAGCTGCTTATTATACCGCAGCGCAATAAAGTCACGGTCGCTGTTGCTGAGATGCGACAGGATCCGGAACAGTTTCTGGTTGATGGCGTCTTCCAGAAGATTATATTCGTCCTCAACGCCGGGCTCGACAATGTCATCAATATCGACCTGGGTCTGATTCCGTTTCAGACGGAAAAAGTCTGTGACTGTATTCCGTGCGATATTGCAGAGCCATGTACGTATGCTGGAGAGGCTGCTGTTGTAGGTGTCATAATGTGTCATTGCCTTTGTGAAAACGGAGCTCACGATGTCTTCCGTATTTTCACGATGAAGAAGACGCATATATACGTAGTTGTATATGTAGCTGTAATTATCCAGATAGACCTGCTCAAACGCAGGCTTGCTTTCCTGACTGACCATGACAATCCCCGCTTCCATATATAATATTAATAATATCATTTCTTTGAGACAAAAAACGGAGTATTATATTTTTGTTATGCGGTCCGCGGACTGTGCGACAGACAGCAGAGACAGCAGAAAAAAGAAAAACACGATTTCCAAAAAGGTACGCAGAAGAAAGCAAATCTGTGGATAATTCGGAAATCGTACGTATATAAGTACGTAAATGCAAATGAAAAAGGACGTGTCGGATATGGATGACTTTGAAAAGATGTTGGAAAAGGCTGATTTTTCACGGGAAACCACACAGAAAAACCAGCTTTATTATGAACTGTTCCGAAAACCGATCCCGACGGCGGATGCACAGCGGATCACGCTGCTCAGCGACGCGGATCTTGGTTTTGTGAGCGGTGGCCTGAAGGCTCTGGCAGCCGATGGGCAAAATACGGAAAAAGAACTTTTGAGCCGGGCTCAGGAGCAGAGGGATGTACGGGAATTGAGACAGCCTGTGCCTGATGAAGACGTGCTGACACCGGAAGAACAAAAACGGATTCTGAAGGTCCCCGGCGGCAAATGTCTGTAACCGGACTATTGAGAACGGCTTCTTAGGAAGCCTTTTTTCATGTAAAACATGATAAATACCGCAGATGACAGCAGAGACACCGCGATGCAAATCTGCCGCAGTGCGGTACTGCGGTACCGGACGATGACAGTACCGGTCTCCGGGACACGGATCTGCACAAGCGAACGGCCGGAAGGCGATACCGGAACAGCAGTTCCGCTGACCGAGCAGACATATCCCTTATAGTACGTCAGCGGGAGCTCCAGAAGACCGTCCTGCGGAACGGAATCGAGAATGAAGGAAAGCCGGGTTCCTTTTTTTTCATACTGCGATGATAAAATGTTTCCCTGACTGCCGCGGACCGCGGGGATCTCTGTCCGGAAGTCGGGTGAACCGATGGGAAGATAATCGCCGCCGGCCAGCTCGACCCGCATATAGGAAGCTGAGTAATACGGATCGATGAGATCACCGGAAATAATATCCTGGTAGGACGTTTTCGAAGTAATGCCGAAGGGACGGTGAAATGCCGGCGCAAGATGCCAGAGACCCTCCAGCAGCAGAACAGCTGTCAGAAGAAGCGCATATGGTTTTTTCTCGGGAATCAGAAGATCCAGTGAGGCAGCGGCAGAGGGGAGCAGCAGCACAAGTGCGGGTGTCATCAGCCGCCATGGAAACTGCAGCACGCGCAGAAATGCCATATGTTCCCAGGGAAAGATATCCAGCGGAAGGATCAGACAGATCATTCCGAGGATCCAGGTCACCCGGATAAACCGGGAATTGCCGGAGGATTTGCGGAATATGCGTATGACCGGATACAGCAAAGACAGAACGGTTATTGCAAGACCGATGTTCACGAGCATCTGTCTGCCGGGCTCGATATCATTTTCGCCATAGCCGAATACGGTGCTGTTGGCAAAGTACTTCCAGAGCGGAAGCGCATAACGTTCCAGCCGGGAGGAGGAAGCATAATAATTCAGAATAAAACTCTGATCTGCGAGCTGCTCCAGCATCGGCAGGGTGAACCATGCGGTGCAGAGGAATGCCCCGAGCACAGCCGTAAGACCTGCCCGCATGACATCCGGAGTCAGCCGGTCAGTAAAGCAGAGAATGATCAGAAGCACAGAGACAGCACCGAATACAAAGGTCAGATTATGGGAGAAGATCAGACCGCACAGTCCGGCAAACAGGAGCACACCGCCGTGAGGATCCTGTTTTTCCAGCAGATCATAAAGAGCTGTGATACAGAGCACAAGAAAGCCGACTGCCATCATTTCTCCGGCAGCGCCGCGCACATAGACATCCGTGATACGGTAATTGGAAAAACAGAACGCTGCAGCAGCAGCTGCCGCCGCAAGCGAATTTCTGCAGGTTCTCTTCAGCAGCCGAAGTACAGCGTATACACTGAATACTGATGAACAAAGGATCAGCAGTTTGTAGCACCATGCAAGCGGAACATGCAGAAGATACAGGAGACTGAACGGCACAAGAAGAAGATCGCAGTAAAACAGCGGACTTGCATATCCGAATCCGTTGTTTTTATACGGATAAACCGCCGGCAGCAGATCGCCCCGGCTGATCGCTTCCGCAAGTCCCTGGATGCGGGAAAGGTGAAAAAACGTATCATGTTCGACAGCGAGAAAATCGGATGAAAGATACGGCAGACAGAACAGCACCGCAAACGCTGCGGCAATCAGAAAACAGGTGCTTCTTCGCTCTAACCGAAATACCATGAGGGGAAGATCTCCAGGAGGTGCACGTAATCATAGGTGGTGCCGAAACCGGTGAGCACCGGCAGCCAGATCATAAATGCCAGCACTGCAAGAATCAGAAGGATGACAGGCAGCGCCTTCATAACGGGATATTTCCGGACAAAGCAGCAGAGAGCCCAGGCGATTGCCGCAATCATGAAGAAGCTGGTGGGATAAAAATGGTAGGCAAACACGCACCGGTCGACCATCAGCCACGGTGCCAGCGCACTGATGTATCCGACCGCGATCACAACGGGTGCCGGCTCGGAATTCCTGACTGCTTCAATAAAAACATAAAGGGCCGCTGCGAGTCCGGCATAGGACAGCACGGGATTCGTAAAGCAGGCGATCGTGTGATACATGCCGGAAAGATCCTGCCTGCTGTAATACCAGACAGGCCGCTCATCCAGCAGCCACTGATTCCAGGTGCTCTGGTAAGGATGCGTGGCGTCGAGGTTGATGTGGTAGCTGTACATGTACCGGATCTGATCCGCAACAGCTTTCGGTGACCATCCGCTTTTTGTGATATGGCACGGAAGATAGGCCAGAAAGTAGATCACAATAGGAACTGCGATGAAAAACAGGAATGACCAGAGGATCGTTTTGGCCGCATCACGCGGAAACTGTTCTGCGCGGGCTTTGATCTTCCGCTCTTCTTTTGTTAACGCATCCGCAGCAGGACCGTTCATGATGCGGATGTATTCCCGGTACCGCTTTGCAAGTGACCAGAAATAGATGGCCGCAAGACCTGCCGCGCTGTAGCAGGCAGTCCATTTCACCGCGATGCCAAGTCCGGTCATGATGCCGCACAGCAGCAGCTCGCGGAGTGAGGCGGAAAGCGGGCGGTCAAAGAACGATGTGAGGCACCAGCGCACCATGAAAATGAACATCAGAAGAATAAAGAACACACTCATCGGTTCGAGAGTGGCGATCCGGGAAGTGGTTATGTGCATGAAATCCGTTCCCAGCAAAGCCGCACCGAGAAGCGCAGGTTCCGAACGGCCGCTCAGAAGACGGATGAGATACCAGAGAAGCGGAATAAGCAGTGTGCCGAATACCGCGCCGGGAAGACGCCATGCAAAGGGATTCATGCCGAACAGCCTGATAGAGAGTGCAATCAGTTCCGTGCCCAGCAGGGGATGAACGGAGGAATACATATAATCGCCTTCTGCGATTTCCCGTGCGTTGCGGGGATGGTACACCTCATCAAAATACGCCTCATCGAAATATGTGTTGTCAACGGCGACCGTATTCTGCTCATCGATCATCCGTTCTGCGGGATAAGTGCTGTCCGCACCATCATCCGAAATGACACGGACCGGCAGCACTCGCTGCTGTGCGCTGTTGATAAACGCAATCTCGGTAACAGCATCTGCGTCATTTGTGCTCGTCAGGCGGATATACCGTTTGTCCCACCATCCGTAGGTGTCGATATACTGGCAGAAGCGCTGCTCATTCAGGACCGCTGCATTTTCCCATGTGACCATGTCATCGGAAACATCAACGGAAAAATCATGAAGACCGAACTGGTAGCCGTCGCTTCGCGAATTATTGTCTCCTTCGGCGGCAAGGATCATGATCCGGTCAAAAACGGTGTCTTCATACAGTTCGAGCACAGTTTCCTGCGGTGTGTGAACCGGCTGCCAGGTCGTATGCGGAAGTACCGTGCTTCCGAGTCTGTGAAAACTGATCACGCCGTAAATCAGTGTTATGGCAAGAAGTACCGTGAGTTCGTTTGCGGACGGGCGGAACCGCACGGATGTCTGTTTCAGAAAGGAGAAATTGGGCAGATCCGGCGTTTCTTCGGAAGGAGCTGCCTGCGACGGAAAAAACCGCCGGAAGAATCCGCAGAAAAGAAGGACGGCTGCGGATTTCAGCACGACGGCAGCGAGTTCACTGTCGCAGAACAATCGATACGATAACGTAGAAAGCGTACCCAGCATTGTATTAATTATAATGGAAAACTAAAACCCGATTCAGAAAAACCGGGTTTCAATGTATGAGTTATTCCGGCAGATCTTCATCCGGATGGGTATTCTGCCACGAATAGACGCAGCCGCAGTAATCCTGGCGGTAGAGGTCATGCGCATCGCAGAGTTCCTTCTGCCGGATCTGGCCGCCGCCTTTTTTGAAATCGCTGTAGAAATATGCGACGGAAGGGTGAAGGCGGGAGAGCGAACGGCCGATCTCATTGATCTTCTGACTGTCTTTCTGGCGCGAGATCGACATCACGGTCGTGAAGAAGTCAAAGCCGTGTTCCTCGGCATATGTGTAAGCCTGGTTCATACGCACCGCATAACAATAGAAGCACCGGCCGAATCCCTCAGGGTCATCCTTCATGGGCTCGAGCGGTTTCATGTACGATTCGTTGTCATACGGCACTTCGAACAGCGGGATGTTCATACCGGTTTCCGCAAGATACCGTTTCAGCTCCGCGAGCCGCCGGTCATATTCAGCTTTCGGCCAGATGTTGGAGTTGTTGAAGAAAACCGCGATATCAAAGGTCTCTGAGAGAAACTCCAGCGGAAAGGAAGCACATACTGCGCAGCAGGCATGGACGAGAATCTGCGGACGGCGGTCAAACCGTGCGCGGATATCATCCAGTTCCCGAAGCGACATCAGATAGTAATTCGTTTTGTGCGAACTTTTCCGCTGCTTCATATAGTTCTGAAAGGCTTCCTTATTCATTGGTGATAAACATGCAGTCGCCGAAAGAGAAGAAACGATAGCGTTCTCTGACTGCCCTTTCATAGGCTTTCATGATGAGCTCTTTTCCGGCAAACGAACAGATCATCATAAGCAGTGTCGATTTGGGAAGATGGAAGTTTGTAAGCATGGCATCGATCGTATGCCATTCATAGCCCGGATAGATGAACAGGGCAGTTTCTCCGGAACATTCCGCAAACCGGCCGAAACGGTTCCAGACACTTTCCAGTGTACGGACACTTGTTGTGCCGACCGCAATGATGCGCCGGTGCTCAGCCTTTGCCTGGTTGAGAATCCCGGCAGTTTCCGCGTTCATGGAATATACTTCTGCGTGCATGACATGTTCCTCCACCGTGTCGGTATCCATCGGCCGGAACGTGCCGAGTCCGACGTGCAGGGTAACATCGGAGATGATCACGCCTTTTGCCCGCAGCCGTTCAAATACCTCTTCTGTAAAGTGAAGGCCTGCGGTCGGTGCCGCAGCACTGCCGTCAATCGCAGCGTAAACCGTCTGATACCGCTCGGGGTCGTCGAGCTTTTCCCGGATATACGGGGGAAGGGGAACATTGCCCAGGCGGTCGAGCAGTTCATTGAAAATGCCTTCGTAATGCATTTTCATCTGCCGGATTCCCTTTTCGCCGACACCGACGCATTCCGCCCGCAGCTCACCTTCGTTGAAGGAGATGAATGTACCGGGCTTGATGACTTTCGCGTTGCCGGCAAGACATTCCCATACATCATCTTTTCCCTGACGCAGCAGAAGCAGCTCCACATGGGCGCCGGTCTCTTCCTTTGTGCCGAACAGACGGGCAGGGATGACACGGGTATTGTTGCGGACAAGCACATCGCCTTCATGAAAATAATCCGTGATGCGGGAAAAAACAGTATCTTCAATTTCTCCGGATGCTTTATGCACGACCATCATCCGGCTTCCGGTGCGGTCTTTCAGCGGTGTCTGGGCAATCAGCTCCTGGGGAAGTTCGTAGTCAAATTCAGATGTTTTCATAATATATGTCGTTCTCCGCCGATAATCTTAACCCATTTCGGTAATTAATAATATGTTTTCGCGGAAATCACCTGTCCGAGAATGGTCACGGGAAGGTCACGCACTTCCTGTGCCGTGAAATACCGGCTCTGAACTTCCGGATTGGCAGCTTCGAGAATCATCATGTGTTCCTTTTTCACCACCCGCTTTACGGTCACTTCATCACCGATCAGAACGACCGCAATCTTTCCGCTCTCCACATCCGGACAACGCCGTACCAGAACAAGCGAACCGTCGAGGATTCCCGCACCGTTCATCGAATCGCCGGAGACGCGCAGGTAAAAGTCGCCGCGGGCAGCCTCATCGATCGATGCTTCTTCTTCGCCAAGGTAGTTCTCCTCAGCATAAAGGTCATATCCCGCCTTGACATAGCCCAGGACCGGCAGACGGACGCTGATATTCATACCTTTCATAACAGGCTCGATATTAAATCCGACCATTTCACTGACGCTGCGCATCGTCTCACCGGAAATCCGGCGCACTGCTCCGGATGACCAGCGGGTGACCGTTGATCTTGACACTCCGGTCCGGGCAGCGATGTCTGCATCAGTCGCACCTGTTTTTTTCTTGTAGGTCCTTATAATTTCCCGCAGATCCATATCACTTCTCCTTTGTTCAATTATAGCGTAAATATGCGCGTATAAAGCGCTGAAAATGGATTTAAGGTGCATATATGATTGAAATATGCACATCGGAGGACGTATAATAAGTCCGCATAAGAGGAGAAAACGGTATGCTGGTGTATAAACGGTATGTGGATGTGATCCTCAGACATCATAAGAGCGGCGAACTGGAACCGATGTATGTCTGCTGGGATGACGGACAGAACTATAAGATCGAAAAAGTGCTCAGCAGAAGCCGGCGTGCTTCGGCGGCCGGCGGCTGCGGCGTGCGGTACGCCTGCATGATCCATGGCCAGCAGCGGAATCTGTATCTGGAAAAAGACAAATGGTTTATTGAAACGTGCAAACCGTGAAAGGTGGCAACCTGCCCGATGTCTGATATAATCGCTATGACATGGAACAGACAGAAAAACGGATTCTGCATCTCGATTGTTCCGCCGGACTGAGCGGCGATATGGCCGCAGGTGCACTGGCGGATCTTTTATGTGATGACGCTGCATTGCTTGGTGCACTGACTTTTCTGAAACGTCGGGGGTATGTCCCGGTGATTGATCGTGTTCATAAGGGGGATACGCTCTGCCGGCAGTTTCACGCTGAACCGGCGGATCCGGATGCACGGGAGAACGGGCATATTCACCGTACGGTGAGCACGGTCAAGGCCATCATCGCGGAGGCATCTCTGCCGGCGGAAGCAGAAGCACTGGCATTCCGTGTTTATGACATCATCGCGGAATCTGAAGGGCTGGCGCACGGGGTTGCTGCGGAGCACGTGCATCTTCATGAAGTCGCATCGCTGTCATCCATAGCGGATGTTACGGCATTTGCGTACTGTTATGAACGGCTCGGTATTGAATATGCGGTGATTGATACACTGTATGAAGGGACCGGTACGGTCCGGTGTGCCCATGGAATCCTGGAGGTTCCGGTGCCTGCTGTAGCCCATATTCTCGAGAACAGCCGGCTTCCGCTGAAGCGTGCTGAAGCCTCCGGAGAAATACTGACGCCGACCGGCGCTGCCATCGCGGCAGCGGTGCGGAAGAAAGGTTCGCTGCCGGAAGGGGCAAAACTGCTCAGGACCGGATACGGTGCCGGCACCAGGGAGACAGGACTGCGCGGATATGCCGCGGCACATCTGCTGTGTCTGCCGGAAGGAGAAAAATGACATGACTGATGAAACATATCCGGATCGTTATTCCTATATGGAAACACTCGAAGAGCATCTGAACTATCTGCTCGCTTCGAATCCGCGGCGTCCTCTGATCGCGGCAATCGACGGCCGCTGTGCTTCCGGAAAGACGACCGCTGCCGATCTTCTTCAGAAACAATACGGCTGGACTGTTGTCCATGCGGATGATTTTTTCCTGCGGCCGGAGCAGCGGACACCGGAGCGCTACGCGGAACCGGGCGGCAATCTGGACCGGGAGCGGCTTAAAGAGAAAGTGCTGCTGCCGCTGCGGGAAGGGAAGCCTGCTTCCTTCCGCCGGTTTGACTGTTCCGTTATGGAACTCGGAGACACAGTGGAAGTTCCGGCATCGGAGCTTGTCATTGTCGAGGGTTCCTATTCCATGCATCCGGAACTGCGGGATCTCTATGACATAACGATCTTCTTCGATATATCTTCCGAAGAACAGCTGAGGCGGATCGAAGCCCGGAGCGGAAAGGAAAAGCTGCAGATGTTCATCGACCGGTGGATTCCGCTGGAAGAGCGCTATTTTGCGGGATGCAGGGTGGCGGAAAACGCGGATCTTCATATTATTACTTCGAATGCGCAATAAAATTGAGATATACTGAGAGTAAGTTCTCAGTATTTTTTCGGATTGAAGTTGCGAAGGAGTTATCATGGGAAAACAAAAGAAGAAGCAGTCTAAAGAACTGCGCCGGCGGCAGAAGGAAGTCGGACTGCCCGCTGTCATTTTCAGTTTTGACGGAACTGTCATGGATACGGAGCCTGCGATTTTTGCGTCGTACCGGCAGATGTTCTCGCAGTTCGGCAACGGCCGCAGATTTACCGCGAAAGAAGAAGAGCGTGTCATCGGACAGCCTTCCGTGAAGATGCTGCAGGAGTTTTTTCCGGATGACGATGTAGACAAAATCATCAAGGAATACCGTACCTATCAGTACTATCATCTGTCTGATCTGATCCAGCCGATGCCCGGTATCCGGGACTTCCTGAAATGGCTGAAGGAGAATCATTATCCGATCGGCATTATTTCAAGCCGAAACCGCGGCTCGATCATGAATATGCTTGAGCATGCAGGACTGATGCAGTATATCGATGTGATCATTGCCAGTGCAACAAAAGAACATGAATTTTCCGGCAGCGAATCACTGCGCATGGCTTCGAAACTTCTTAAGAAGAAGGTGTGCATTTATATCGGCCACACTGCCGCGCATATTCTGAACGGACATCTTGTCGGGGCATTCACCATTGCCTACAACAGCAATCCGAAGATGCTGTATGAGATTATCGAGGCAGGACCGGATTTTGTGACTGCAGACTACAGGCAGATCCGCAAACTTCTTGAAGGAGAGCCTCTCTGGCTTGCCTATGAGATCTATGATGCAGAAACTGCAGCTGCGCTGGCGGAGCCGGCAGCAGCCCCTGCGGCAGCAGCACCGGAGAAGAAGCCGGCGGAAGAGAAGCCTGCGAATACAGAGGAAACATCTGCTGAAACGCCGGCTGAAAAGAAATCCGCAAAAACAAAGAAGGCACCGGCCGAGAAGAAGTCCGCAAAACCAAAGGAAGCACCGGCTGAAAAACCGGCGCGGAAGCAGCGCACCGCAAAGCAGAAAGCAGAGAAGAACCCCGCATGAGCGGGGTTTCTGTTTGACAGGGCGGACAAAAAAAGTGGCATAAGCCGGTACAAATGCGTTACAATCAGTCACATGTAACAAAAAGGGGTGAAAGGCTATGGAAATGCAGATGGAATTCATTCGGAAACTTCCGACACCGCAGGAACTGAAGCAGGAATTTCCGATTGATGAGTCGATCCGGAAACTGAAGGAAGACCGGGACCGCCAGATTAAAGATATTTTTGAAGGACGCGACAACCGTCTTCTGCTGGTTATCGGACCGTGTTCGGCAGACCGCGAGGATGCGGTGCTTGAATATATTGAGCGCCTTGCCGGACTGCAGGAGAAGGTGAAGGACAGAATCTTTATTATTCCCCGCGTCTATACAAATAAACCCCGTACAAAAGGAACGGGGTACAAAGGTATGCTGCATCAGCCGAATCCGCACAAGGAAGAGGATATGCTCGCAGGTATCATCGCGATCCGCGAGATGCATACACGTGTTGCCAGAGAGACAGGCTTTACCTGCGCGGAGGAGATGCTGTATCCGGAAAACCACCGCTATCTCAGCGATCTTCTGAGTTATGTGGCAGTCGGCGCACGTTCCGTGGAGGATCAGCTGCACCGTATTGTCGCAAGCGGCATTGGCATTCCTGCAGGTATGAAGAATCCGACCGGCGGCGATATCACCGTAATGATGAACTCCATCACTGCGGCGCAGAGCCCGCAGAAGTTCGTGTACCGCGGCTGGGAAGTCCGGACAAACGGAAATCCGCTGGCGCATGCGATCCTGCGCGGCTATGTCGACAAGTTCAACCACTCCATGCCGAATTATCATTATGAGGATCTCCGGGGACTTCTGGATCTCTATGAAGAAACCGGTCTTGCCAATCCGTCGGTCATTGTCGACTGCAACCATTCCAATTCCGGCAAACAGTATCTCGAACAGATCCGGATCGCCAAGGATGTCATGTACAGCTGTCATGTAAACCATGATATCCGTACCATGGTAAAGGGCCTGATGATCGAAAGCTATCTGCTGGACGGATGTCAGAAGCCGGAAGACAGCGAGTACGGTCTTTCCATCACCGATCCCTGCCTTGGCTGGGAAAAGAGCGAAGAGCTCGTGCTCGATCTTGCCGAAAATGTTGAACTGTAAGTGAAACGGACTGCCGGCAGGCAGTCTGTTTTTTTATCCGAAAGACAGCAGGATCCGCGGACGGGGACTATAAAGGCAGGGCACAGGAAGGGTGACGGCTGAATATGGTATTCTGAAAATA
>JAEEGL016544049.1_pt1 | contig 11313 bp, 6 predicted proteins | sample 9134231 | NCBI WGS metagenome assembly JAEEGL01 (sample SAMN16246548, study PRJNA631951) | gut metagenome | biome: gut microbiome; feature: rumen; material: fiber-attached | host: Bos | place: Iran: Karaj | collected 2018-10
CCAGATAATTGTTCGCACCATTCCTTCCACGCTTCTTCGTATCCTTCGAATTGCAATTTTTCAAAAGAATCAACCTCTGTAACTTTCTTCTGCAATTCTTTATAAAATTTAGTTAGTGGCGGACGCTTTATTTTGTTATTGGTACCAGCCGAAGCCGCTCTATCTCCTGCTCTTCTATTTGTAAAAATATATACTTCAGACTTAATATAGTTATCTTTTTCTTTGCCCCACGAAGAAGCCAACTCACCTAATAAAGAACTCTTAGTCTCTTTTGTCGAAACAAGATCTCCAAAGGTTAAAGTGTCTTCTGCTCTCGTATGCTTAACCTGAATGAAACGTGTAGTTCCATCATCATATGTTACTACCACATCATCAAGTCCAAGTTGTACATCCTTTTGCAATTCAACATACTGAATATGACTGTCTGGATTAAGCATATCAACAATATACAGCTGTCCAACTGACCATTCATACCAATATGGATCTGCCATTCCAGGTTTTGTTTTATCCGTATACTTCATTTGATTCCCCAAGTTTTTTTAGTTCAATAGCAGATTTTTTGAATATGCATCCGTACTGTAAAAAAATATACTTCTGCACCCTTAAGTAAACACAATATATCTTCTGCTAATTATCTTTTACTCAAACCAATATAGCCTTTATATGCCATACTGCTTTAAAATATTAATATCTTTATTGATATCCTTAGGTTTTATTGTCGAAAGTACTTTTTTTCTCTACTTCCTGAGTCCAATATATTTTCAACCTCTTTTGAGCTCTTGTAATAGCCGTATAGAAAATATTATGAGTTATTAGTGCATTATACTTAAAAAAAATGGGCACATTTAATAAATAGAATTGGAAATGTTACAATAAAGTGTGTCCATTTGCTTGACTATGCTGCACTAATCAGCTGTCCATCTGTTTTCGAAATCTGTAGAATCCATTTTGAGACCTGCATTTATTTTATCTATTATCTCTTTTCCGCCTGGCGCAAACTTGAGTGCGCCCATCTGGTTCTTAACAGCGCTTCGTATATCCTTCAAAGAAGCTTTTGCCTTTATCCAGTTCTGTGGGCTGAATATCTTTCCGCTTTCTACAGTCTCAGATGATGCAGTTTCAAATGCCATATTAAGGCATTGTCCTGCCATATCGACAATAGTATCCAGCAACTCATTCTTCTTAAGAAGCTCATAGGCTATAGCAGGATTCGGAACAGATTCCGGCATCTTATTCACCTCACAGAAAAACATCGAAATTGTATAAAGATGATGATGCGGTGCATAAGCTTTCATGGCAAGGAGTGATTCATTTAATCCCATCGGATTATCATTTACCCACTTTGCACTCACGCACTTCGACAATTCATTTAATGCCTGCACCTTTTCAGGAGCATATTCCTTACGGAATATCTGGTCAAAATACTTATCGAATATCTTGGTCTCACTATATGAGATTGTAGGTCTTTGTGAATGCCATGCGATAAGCTGCTTACCCAGTTCAGTTAATGATACAACATGATTTGTATTATATTTTGCAGGGTCCGCCGTCTCGCCCCTCTTTGTGATGAAGTATCCATCCGTGTAGCATTGCTCATATGCTTTCTTCATAGCAAGAACGAATTTATCATTACTGCGGAGGTCTCTTGCTTTAACTGCACTCTGCGAGTTCGTTGATGTGCTTATCTTGTCAGCTTTCTCAGGGTCTGATATCTCATAAAAACGGAACATTACATATCCGTCATTCGTATTTCTTACCGCTTCGCTGCAGCTATATATTGTACTTAAAGACTGGCATCCGTTTACAACATTAAGCTCCTTAACACTAAGCAAATCATCCTTAAGCGTAATCTGGGAACATATTGCAGTAATACCGTTATGATAAAAGAAGAAGCCTTCGGCATCCTTTTTAAGAGTTGATGCTATTCCTTTGTTAACTTTATTATTTGTTCCCAAGGACTGACGCACATTCTTCCTAAAAAGGCTTCCGTCCTTTATGCCAGGAATCTTGATACATTCTTTAAGCGGAATAGCAGCAACAACCGCTTTTGTTCCCCCGATTTCTATTTCCATACACTTGCTCGGGTCAACCTTGAACTCATGATTGATATACGGCCTATTCTTATTGAGAGCCTCATCATATTTAAACTTAAGCATCTCATTATCTACAAGAACAAGATTCGCAGACAAGGAATCATCCTCTGACAGTTCCTTCTGGAATGTTGCTAAATCTGCCTTTGCAGATTCCGTAAGACCAGCAGTCGTAATTAATTCAAACACTACCTCATAATCATCTTCAAGAGCTGTGGCAAGCTCATTGATTTTAACACGGAGTTTTTCGTTTGCATCCTCCTGAAGCTTTGACAGGTTCTTTATCTCAACCCATGAAGCCAAAACCTCCCGAAGAGGTGTAGCATCAACTGTATCGCCAGAGTAGAACTTCCCCTGTATGATATAAACTATAGACGAATCGTTATCTATATATACAGCATCTATCTGTTTATCGCCTGCGCCATCTGTGATGCAGTCCTTCGCTTCAATGGTATCAAGGTTATGAATATTACGAAGATACCACGCAACAAAGCGCTGCCCTTCGTTGGGATAATTTTCCAAATAATACTGTTGTGATATGTCATTGCGGATTTTATCGTACATATGATGCCTCCTTATTAACTATTTATCTGTTCTAAAATTGCATCTATTTTTTCTACTATCCTTTTTTGCTCATCTAATGGTGGTAATGGAACTACTGCCTTCTTCAATATATCTTGTGTTACTTGATTAATCTGCTTAGTATCATCATTAGAAAAGTACCTTCTGAATGCATCTGTCGTTAGATAATAATATAAAAATCTATTAAATTGTGTTCTCAGTATAGCCATAAATGCGCCAAAAGAAACTCTGCCGAGTTTTCCATCATAAACAGCACATTTGCCAACTAAATTTTTACTTCCATTTCTAGAACAAATAAGAATATCTCCTTCATCAATATACTGATTGTCTCGAATGTCACAATTAACCTTTAGCAAATCAGAATAATCAAATTGTCCATTCTTTATATTATTTGACCTTAATACAACGGTTCCTTGTTCAACAACGTTTTCAGGATGATACGTTAGTCCTATATTGGTATCACTTATGTCTTGAAGACGAACCCACTTCCAGTTTTTAGGTATCTCGAAAGGAATCTCATCTGCAGCAATATCTGGAAGTGCCTTATTCTTTTTTATCTTTCCTTCCTTAATCAGCTGCGACTTTTGATTCAAGATCTGAGCGTATAAGTCTTCCGCATCTCCATCCTCAGGAAGCTGCTCCGTCAATTTGCCCTGAATGCCCGCATCAATAATCTTGCTCTTCAATACCGCAAGGTCGTTGCTGTATTTTGCCTGAAGGTCATCGACTATATCGATTTGAGCAAGAATATCTTCAATTTTCTCGACAATTCTTTTTTGTTCGGCTAACGGTGGAAGCGGACAACTTAAATTAAGAATATCATTCCTTTCAATACCTGGAATCAAACCTTTTGAAGCACTTTTTATTCTTTCAAGCATGCAATCAACAAAATATCTAATGAATTTTACGCTCACCAGATATGTTCTGATACCCATAATCTGACGTGCGATATGAACCTCTTCTTCGTCCAATATCGTAAGCTTTCCTACTGTGCCTTTACAACTCAGAAGAATATCACCTTTAATAGCATATGCTTTGGGAGAATCGGTCCATCGATTAATTATGAGTGTACCATCGTCACGATAATTGCTGGCACCAGTGATATACGGGATTCCATTATTATCACTATTATAGTCTGTCGCATTCAAATCTTGCCCTGACTGAAGAGTGATAATAGTTCCAAGTCTTACCCACTTCCAATTCTGAGGCGTCTCAAACGGGATTTCATCTGCAGCAATATCTGGAAGTGCCTTATCCTTTTTTATCTTTCCTTCCTTAATCAACTGCGACTTACGATCCAGTATTTGGGCATACAAAGTCTCAGCATCTCCATCACTCTGAAGTTGCTCAGTAAGTTTACCCTGTATAGCAAGGTCTATGACCTTTTTTCTTAAAGCTTCTGTATCTATCATAAATCAACGCCCCCGAGAAGTTCTTTTAGTTTTGCAACAGCCTCAGCTATACCATCAGACTCTGCCTGCATATCATCAAGCACTTCCTGAACGGTGCGCTCATCTTTTTCTTCAAGGTCAATCCATCTGAAATCAAGAGTATCTGCTTTTTCAACTTCCTCCTCGCTGTAGCATCTCCAACGTCCGTTAGGATTTTCGGCACTGTATGTAGCCTTTCTGTCCTCTTGATGTCCTGAGCAATAACACTCTACAAACTCATCAAGATCTGCTCTAGTCATCGGCTTTGTTGCCATAGTATGCTTTATACCGGTGCGGTAGTCATATACCCAAATATCCTTAGTAGGCTCGCCCTTATCGAAAAACAGCACATTGGTCTTAACACCATTTGCATAGAATATGCCAGTAGGTAGCCTAAGAATGGTATGCAGGTTGTAGTCTTTCATAAGTTTTTCACGAACCTTAGCTGTAGCGCCCTGATCAGTCAGTACGCTATCCGGTAAAACTACACCAACTCGTCCGCCTGTCTTTACAATAGACATAATATGCTGCAAAAAATTAACCTGATTGTCACTTGTTTTTACGAATTCAGGTCGATTGGCATATACTTCTACACTCCCTTGCGGTCTGGTACCGAAAGGTGGATTTGTCATTACTACCTGATATAAATCGTCTGTAGTTTCTATGAGGGAATCTCTATATGCGATAGGGCTTTTTTCTACACCAATATCATGCAGGAAAAGGTTCATTGAAGCAAGTGTTACGACAAGTGCTGTATTATCTGCTCCTGAAAGAGCATTGCTCTTGAGAAACTGCTGTTTTTCGATATCTTTGCTCTGCACTTTCATATGGTCATAGGCAGCCAATAGGAATCCACCTGTGCCGCAGCATGGGTCCATTACTGTTTCCTCAATCTTTGGATCCACAACTTCTACAATAGCTTTAATTAAAGCTCTCGGGGTAAAATACTGCCCAGCACCACTCTTTTTATCCTGGCCGTTATCCTCAAGGATGCGCTCATAGATTGCGCCCTTAAGGTCGCCCTCCATCATGTACCAATTCTCACCGTCAACCATCTTGAATACTTCTTTAAGCATTACCGGACGATCGATTTTGTTTGTGGCTCTGGTGAAAATTGTTCCGATTAAGCCTTCTTCTTCCGAAAGATCCTTTAGGATTTCTTCATATTTTTCAACGAGATCATCGCCGCTGAGGCCTACAATATCTTTCCATTTGTAGCCTTCAGGTATAGAACTGCCAAGTCCCAGTTCTTCCTTTTCTGCATCCATCTTCAAAAAGAGGATGTATGTTAGTTGCGTTATGTAGTCGGTAAAGCCAACACCCGCAGATGCCATAACATTTGCGATGTCTTTAACCTTTTTTACGAGTGCCGCTTCGCTTTTTTGATTTGCCATATTTTATGCCGTCCTTAATAAAAATTTTGCTAATGTTTGCATTTCAGTATCTAAAACAGGAGCAGTGAAAGTTTGAACGCCTTGCCGCCACAAATCTGTATTGACAGAATTAAGCTCAATTGCGGTTATTGCTCCGTCATTTATTACATAGTCTGCAATTTGACGCATTATCTCAATCTGGTCATCGGTGAGTATACGCTGGTTTTGGCCGCAATAAAGGCTAAATCTCTGTGCATATCCTGTAATCAAACTTGTAAGTTTTGAGTTCTTTTTGTAAGCGAATCTTACAATCTGTATCAGATTGGTCAAAGCATTGACATTGTATTTGGTGTCCAAGTCATCAACATTTCCACTTTCGTCAAGCACTTTATAGCTCTTCCAGATTTGATATGCTCCATACTGTCTACTTTCAGACAATAATCTGTCGCGGAGTTCTACCAGCATGCTGTGCGTGATTACCGTATCCTCAGAATTATATATGATTCTAAGCGCTTCAATGGAATCCTTGTTGTCATAAATGTACTTTTCAAAGTTATCAATATAGCTCTTTGCGGTCTCCTTTGAAAAGCTTGCGTATATCAAGGTATCTTCGTCCTGCACCGAAACGGAATAGCCATTTTGCATCTCGATGAGCTTATTTCTCGCAGGAATGCTACTCATGAGCATTGATATCAATGCAAGCCTTGCAGTATTGTCTTCTGATGGGCCTTTATATTCAATAAGATACCCGTTGTTAAAAGCGTCTTGTATTTTATTTGCAAGAGTTCTAGGTGCAAAGCCATAGTCACTTACAAATTTATCAAGATGCTTACCAAAGAGCACATGGTTTTCGTATCTGTTGTTGATAGCCGAACAATAATTGCGGAGAAGCTGTAGATTTTCATCGCTAACCTCTCCATGGGCCAAATGTTCAAGTAGCTGTTCAAGTGTCAGATACTTCTTGCCTGGGCCATGTCCGCCTCCCGGTATTTCGTGATCATGTTCTGTAACGCCTACCGCATCTATTATGTAATAGTATCCCTTGGTATCAGCATTTGGCGTTACTTCTCTGAGCTTGTCGTCTGAAATAGTTCTACAACCTCTTCCCTTCATCTGGGTGTATAAAACATCTGAACGAACATCACGCATAAAGAATACTATTTCAAGTGGTTTTACATCCGTACCGGTCGCCACAAGTGTGACAGTAACTGCAATACGGAAATCCTTTTCTGTTCTGAAGTCTCGAATCAGTGCGTTTGAATCGCCTGCAGAATAGGTTATCTTTTGTACAAAGTTGGTCGGGACTGCACCGTTAAACTCATCTTTGAAAACTTCTTTCACCACATCAACAATATGTGATGCATGGTTATCATCTTTTGCAAATATGAGTGTCTTCGGAATGTATTCCCATTTCTTTTCTCGCTCAGTGTAAAGGTCTGTGTAAATAGCATCTTTATATGCAGTGACTACTTTCCGGATTTGATCGCGATTTACAACCGAGCGGTCCAATGCCTCCGGAGTGTATCCATAAGTATGCTCTGCATCATATTCTGTAGCTTCACCTGTTCTGTGAGTAATTTCAACGACTTTCGAGCCTTCACGAATAGTCCCTCCGCTTTCCGTGATCTCAGTCGTTATTCTATAAACACGGTTTGAAACATTTACGCCATCAACCACAGAATCGTCATAAGTGTAATTCTCAACAATATTGTTATTGAAAAACGCATATGCTTCCGGTGTAGGTGTTGCTGTTAGGCCAAGTACCTTTGCATCTGAAAAATAGTCTAAAACGGCACGCCACTTTCCGTATATCGAACGATGGCATTCGTCAACCACTATAAACTGGAAATAGTCCTGCGGTAATTTTAGATCATTACCAAGCTGGATTGGATCTCCATCATTATTATCTTCGTTTCTTTTTGCTTCCTCATCTTCGGCATCTTCATTACCGTCTGTAAGCTGCTGTCCGGTAAGTACTGCGAATAGCTTTTGAATTGTTGAAATTACTATTTCTGCATCGATGTCTTGTTCTCTTTTTAGGCGCTTTATCTGATAAAGGCTACTCATTGGCTGATTGTTTTCGGTCATATCAAATAGCGAAAACTCTGATTCAGTCTGTCTGGCAAGATTATTTCTATCAACAAGGAACAATACTCGCTTTGTTGCTGTGTAATTCAATAATCTATATGATGCTAAGCAGGCGAGATATGTCTTGCCTGCGCCTGTTGCAAGGACTGCGAGATTCTTCTTTTCTCCATTTTTTAATGCAATTTCAAGCCTTGTTTCTGCATCATATTGGCAATCGCGCAATCCTTTTTTCTGAAGATATGGCAATGCACCGTATTTTGATTCTGCACCAATCATTTTAAGCATCTTTTTAGGAGAATGCATATCCGAAATTTCTTCGTAATCCGTATCACCTTTCAAGAGGTTTTTGAAATAGATTTTATTCCCATTTGCCATATACACTAGCGGAATTAGGCCATCAAACCATAATCCATACCAATTCTGCGGATGAGTTGCGTAACCTTCTGCTTGTTCGGCAACTTCTGCACCGAGATCATTTTCTTCGCGCTTAGCTTCAAGTACCGCAATTGCCTTGTTATCAATGAATAAAAGGTAATCGCTTTCAGTGTTACCTTGCATCAATGCTTCTTTTACTGCAGTTGTGTCAAAAGGCACATACTCGTCGCGTGGCACAATGTTCCAACCTGCATTGTTCAATTGTTTGTCAATTTTTACGCGTGCTTTTTCCTCAGGTAACATAAAACGTCTGTCCTTTCTACAATCATACCTCAAATTAGCTGCCATTTTTTCACTTAAATATATGCTATATCTCTTGTCTTAAGTGTGGTCCAAAATGAGCAATTGGAAAGCTTAAAAATTCTTTTTTCTGTTCGTCCTTCATTTCCTCAAAACAATCTTGAGCGGATTCCATACGGCCTAATAACAAATTCGCCGCACATCGTATATTTGCCGCTTTATCCTTTGAACGAAGTTCTTTCAAAACTGCTTTTTCATTTTCATTAAGTTCTCGCATCCGTCGGATAATTTGAAGTTTATTTATAATCATTATGTCTTCTTCCGATGAATCTTCCATTAGCCAATCACAATATGCGCTTGCAGTTTTGAGTATCTCATAATCCTTTGTATCTTGCTCATCATAAGTTTTAATCAACTCAAGCATAAAAAGAAGTACTTGGTTTATCACTGCTTCAGTTCTATCATTGTCAGGTAAAGCTGCAATTAAAGCCTTATGATTGATATTTGCAACATTTTTTAGATCCTCTTTTTTTAAAAACAGCGCGCACGAAAGGTTATGTGGCTGTTGATGCTCAACATCTTTTTCTTCGTAGAAAACTTGCGGTGGCTTATCAAAAAAGCTCTGTACTTTGTACCCATTTGGGCTGGTTCTATCTGCACAGATGAGCAATTTAATGTTTCCGAATACAACGTGTCCCCAAATGAAATCTTTAGACTCATCCGTAAAATCGATTTCTGTACCAAAAACTACTGCGGTTGTAAAATTCCTTAAACTATCTAAATCTTTCGATTTGAGACTATCAATATCAAGTTCCTTACTAGCTCCAAGAGTATCTAACATCTTTTTAATACTCTCGTAATCACTAATTGCATTCTTTAGTTTCTCTTTATCGAAATATATTTCCTTAAATTTGGCTTCAGATTTACCAAATTTCAAATCCCTTTGCTCTAATAGGGCTAGGAAGAATTTCATATCATTAATTTGTTCTGACAGATTACCTTTTAACCTAAAATGCGCCGAAAAATCCTTATTCCCATTTGAAAAATTGATAATAGTACTTTTACCAATTAGTATTTCATAGCCATTTGAATTGCGTTTTTCCCTCCAGCTGTCATAAAACTTCTGGTTTCCAACGAAAACTGCCTCATTTGATTCCATTTGAAAACTCATGTCGTATGGTGAATCAATAAGTGGTCTTAAAGTATCTTCACCTTCCAACTTCGCATACATATAGTTATTTTTACTAATTAGTTGGTCGATAAAATTTTCTACGTTTACTTGCCCACGACGTGCCACCACCGGTATACATATACCTTCCAATCTGCCACTTTTAGCAAAATCAAGGATAGATTGCAGCTTAGTATTTGCAAAGCTTGTCTGATGCATACTGTTAATATGGAAATTTTGTATTACTTCGACTATTTTATCGTTATCCTCAGGGAAAGGAATTAGTTGAACACTAATCTTATTTTTCCCTTCGTGTGAATCAAAATATTTGCGTATTAACATTGGAAGCAGAGCTGAATAGAAAATCTTTTCTCCACCAGGATTCAAGTAAACTACAAAAAGGATTATTCCGCCTTGGTTTAACCAATTTCTTAAATCTCGCACATCTACAGGAAATGTTGGATTTCCTTTTGGGATTATCTTAACAGTTCGACCTTTTACCTGTACATTAACACACCGTAAATTATCCTTACTTTTTTTGCTATTCTCGTATATATAAATGCACCCATCTCTTGAAGGCTCTTTATCGTTTTTATTAATGAATGGTTTCAAAATATCTGTAGCAGCAATAGCTTTTTCAACTGCACTCGTTGCCATAATTTCAGCATCCATATTTTGATTTTCCTCCTGCGCACTATCTTGCATACCATCTATTAATTATTGAGCGGCATGTCGTTAGATGAGTTTACATAAATTATTTTATGTCCTTGTTGCGTTGATATATAACTCCCTCTGTAGAATGCCTGAATATCAGTTCATTTAAGTATTCCACCTCTGCTTTATACACTTTTTTGATATTATACTTATGCTTACCATCAACCAATTCCCTGAAAGGATTTCTGAATATGGGTTTACCAAGACTTAAAACCGAATATGGCGCATTTTCGGCACCGTTATACACCTGTAGCAGTAACCTCTTCGGCGAAATTGGAAAGCTTGCATATAACGGAAATGGGATTTCTGCGCCACGAACTTCTACAGGGTAGCAGTCTCCTAGGACGAACTCTTCTTTTCCGCGGCTTTCCAGAATAATGAAATGTGTTCCGGATAATCCTTGAGTGTCTCGTTGCATCAAGTCCTTAATCGGCATATCTATATCTGGGCTACTCACTACTTCATTAAGTGAACGACAATTTACCAAAAGAGCTAGGTTCCTCTTCCAAAAGTCAGTCATGTTGCCGTCCTTTTGGTAAAACAGGAACGGATCATATTCTGTGCTAGCAGTTTTCTTCTCAAAAACATCTGCTGTGCGTTTAGCTCTAAAACCCATGATTGCGAAGAAAAGCTTTAGTTTTTCTTCCTCATCAACAGACAGAATGATCTCGCTATCGTCTCTGAACTTTTTAATTATAGCCGAAGCTTCGTTTTCGAATTGCGCCAGATCTTTCTCGGTTTCTACAGGTTCATCGGGATGATTTATATCATCACGATACAGGTTGGGTTCCATAAAGACTTCGCTCGGAAACCGTTTGGACGACTTACCGGTAGCTTTATCGAAATACAACAAGTGCTTTTCGTCGCATAGAAAAGCACGCATAATGAATTGCGGTATGTAATGATGTCTTATCGGAATGCTTTGTGTCATATCATTTTTGCTTGTGCCCTTCCGCGCAGCGTGTGGATTTGGCGTCGCCTTCGGCTTACACATCGGTAGCGGTGGTGGTGACGGTGGTGTGGTGTGTGGCTTACCACTTCGTCTTGAAGACCAGTTTGTAAACAAAATAAAAAAGCGGACATTTCAAGGGACTGCCACTACTTCCGGCAGTTACTGAACACATCCACTTTCATCGCTACTGTGTATTATATAATTGTTCGTGTCCGAAAAATGGGACATAGATACTGAGTCC
>JAEEGL017323409.1_pt1 | contig 11313 bp, 9 predicted proteins | sample 9134231 | NCBI WGS metagenome assembly JAEEGL01 (sample SAMN16246548, study PRJNA631951) | gut metagenome | biome: gut microbiome; feature: rumen; material: fiber-attached | host: Bos | place: Iran: Karaj | collected 2018-10
ATGGGCGGCTTTGGCGCAATTCACACAGGCTTTGCGTATCCGGAAAAATTCGGAAAACTCATCGCACTTTCTTCAGCACTCATTCACAACGAAGTTGCAAATATGAAAGAAGGCGAGGGTAATCCTGTAGCAAACTACGACTACTACAGAATGTGTTTCGGCGATCCTGCCAAGCTCAAAGAAAGCGACAACAATCCAGAATATCTGATGAAAAAGCAGCTTGCCGCCGGCAAAAAGCTCCCTGAAATCTGGATGGCCTGCGGTACCGAAGACTTCCTCCTCGAACGCAACCGCGAGTTCCACAAGTTTCTTGAGGATGAGGGCGTAAAGCACACCTACAGCGAAGGCCCAGGCATCCACGACATGCGCTTCTGGCAGGAATGGGCCGGTAAGTTTATTCCGGAAATGTTTAAAGATTAATTCGACAAATTTGACATAACGTGTCAAAATCACTATTCTACAAAGCGAAGACTGTTACCGGGGTGCCGGAATGGATCTTCGCTTTTTTATTTGGCTTTCGGGCCATTATAACTCACATCACAAAGACATGATCCAAGGAGGACAGGTACTATGAATTTAAGCACTTAAGGTGCGCTTCCCCGTATTTAACTCTTTTTAAACGGAGGAACGCATGATTCTGACTATTGATGTAGGAAATACTTCCACTGCATTCGGACTTTTTGAGGGTGACAAGTGCGTCTTGAGATTTCGTCGTACAACTAATGTAAATTCCAGCTCAGATGAAGCCGGTGTGTTTTTGCGCTCGGTTTTGCGTGAGAATGGTTTTGACTGGCAGAAGATTGAAAAAATCGGATGCTGTTCGGTTGTGCCTTCTGTAAATCATTCGCTTGCAAATGCGTGTGCTAAGTATCTTGGTCATGAACCGCTTTTTATTCAGGCGGGAATAAAGACCGGATTAAAGCTCCGCTATTCGAATCCGAAAGAAATTGGTGCAGACTTGATTGCGGCGGCTATGGGCGCTGTTGCAGTTTATCCTGGAAAAAATCTGATTATCATAGACATGGGAACAGCAACCACTGCAGAACTGGTTTCTAAAGACAAGGAATTTTTGGGCGGTATTATTATGCCGGGCCTTAAGATTTCTGTGGATGCGCTTGCGGGTGGAACTGCTAATCTTACTTCGGTTGAAATTATGAAGCCGGAGCATGTTTACGGTTCGTCTACGACAGAGGCAATTCAGGCTGGGCTCTATTATGGAACTGCCGGCTCAATCAAAGAATTCTGTCACCTCTTTAAAAAGAACGTATTTCATGGCGAAGACGCAGTAATAATTGGCACTGGTGGTTTTGCAAGAACTTTTGAAGATTATAAGCTCTTTGATACAATCATTCCAGGCCTCGTACTAGCCGGCGTTAAAAGGGCGCTGGAACTTAACTGATCTGTCATTGTCGGACTTGATCCTGCGACGTTTGCGTAGCAAACTCGGTAACAATCTGCACAGGACAGTAAATTGAAGATTCCCGGGTCAAGCCCGGGAATGACATTATATTTAAGGATTTTAATTATGACAAATACAAACTCAACTCTCTCACTCAACAAAAAACTTACTCTCACAGGTGCTTTCAGTGCACTCGTTATCGTTCTTGGAATTACAAGACTTGGTTTTATTTCTCTTGGGGCAACAGCATCAATCACAATTCTTCATATTCCAGTAATTCTGATTTGTATGCTCGCTGGTCTTCCAGAAGGACTTTTTGTTGGTCTCGTATTCGGAAGTCTCTCTCTTATTCAGGCTGCAATGAGCCCAAGCGGAGTTCTTGATCCATTCTTTGTAAATCCACTTATTTCAATTCTTCCACGTATGCTGATTGCTGTAATTGCATGGGGAATCTGGAAGGTTTTGAATTTTCTTCCTTATATGCCAAAAGCTATTTCTGCCGGAATTACAGGATTTATTACAACAGTAGCACATACTCTTCTTGTTCTTGGAAGCCTTTATGTTTTCAAGGGAGCAGATGTTCGTGAAGCACTTGGTGGAATGGGTTATATTGCTCTTGTTGGTGCATGTGGAGTAAATGCAGTTCTCGAAGCAGTTGCCGCAACAATCATTTGTGTAGCAGTTTATGCCGGCTTGTTCATTGCAGGAAAACAGAAATCAAAGCTTTCTGCTGAAGAATAGAAATATTGTACTAAGGCAGACTGTGATTCCTGCAAAGTTGCTTTTCATTTAATGCCTTAGTATAATATAACTATGAGAATAGTTATTGTAGGAGCAGGCTTTACTGGTATACAGCTGGCCAAGCTCCTTATTAATGAAAAAAATCAGGTTGCCGTTGTAGATAACGACGAAAATACAATCCGACACGCTTCAAATCAGCTGGATTGTACAGTTATGTGTGCAGACGGCAATAATCTTGAAACCCTCGAAGAACTTGGCATTGCCAAGGCCGATGCGCTTGTCTGCGTAACCTCATCTGATGAAGTAAATATGATTACCTGCTCTCTCGTAGATGCAGTGTATCCCAATATCTTAAAAATTGCCCGCGTGCGAAATTACGCTTATTACGTAAACACAGCTAAGGCAGAAAAAAAGCATTCAAACACTTTTGCCGGTAAGCATCGTCCGCTTTACGGCGTAAACTATATGATTCATCCGGACGTTGAGGCTGCTGATGCAATTGTTCAGGCAGTTGAAAACGGCGCGGTTGGTAACGTAATTACTTTTGATAATACCAATCTGGAAATTGCACGTATTACTGTTGCTGCAGGCAGTGAGTTTGATGGTGCCCTTCTTAAAGAACTTCGTTCAAAAACTGAAGTAAAATTCCTTGTTTCTTATATCGAACAGAACGGCGAAACCATGCTCCCAAGTGGAGATACTAAACTCCAGGCTGACACTATAATTGGTGTTCTTGTTTCAAAAGATGATATTTCTGAAATTATGAAACTGTGTGGCGCTGAGCAGAAGGAGCTACGTAAAGTTGCTCTGATTGGTGCAGGCCGCATTGGAACTATTGTTGCAGAAAAGATTATGGGTGGTGCACAGAAAGCTTCTGGTATTGCACGCCTTTTCACAAATATTAAAGCAAAACGCAATTTTGATTTTGTGATTATCGACAATAATGATGAGCTTACGAAAGCCGCCTCGGAAAAGTTTCCGGAGGCCCGCGTAATGAGGGCGGATGCAACTGATGAAACATTCCTTCGCGATGAGGGCATTGTAAATTTTGATCTTGCTATCTGTACAACTCATAATCATGAAATGAATATGGTGCTCGCCGCTTATCTTGAATCTCTTGGTGTAAAGCAGACTGTCAGCCTTGTAGGAAGCTCTGCTTTTGCTGAGATTTCCCGCAAACTTGGAATTGATGTTCCGGTTCCTCTCCGCGATGCAGTTGTTGATTCCATTATGAGTCATCTTCGCGGAAAATCAGTTAAGGAAATTCATACTGTAACAAATGGTCAGCTTGAAATTGTAGAATGTGAAGTTGCATCAGATTCAAAAGCAAGTGGAAAGGAACTTAAAGAAATTTCTAACCCTGGAAGCTTCCTTGTTCTGATGGATAAAAAATCTGGAGTAGATCAATATCAGATTGCAACAGGAACAACACGCATTACTGCCGGTGATCACATTGTATTAATTACTGTTGCAGAAAATAGTAAGAAAGTTCTTGAGTTCTTTGGAAGCGGGGAATAAATACACTCCGTCATCCCGAACTGTCATGCTGAAACAAGTTCCGCATGACGTTAGTAAAAAGGAATTAATTTATGTTTGTTATATCCTTCTTAAAAATATCATCCATACTCCTTTCAATAGTTGGTGTGCTTTTTGCCATTCCGCTTGGTTTTGCTTTTTATTACGGAGAAAGTCAGGTTTATCTTTCTTTTATAATTCCAATGGCCGTAAGCTTTGTGTTTGTGGCTGCAGTTAATTTTCCAACCCGTCACAGAAAAATCACAATGAATACCCGCCAGACTTTTCTGATTGTTGCACTTTCGTGGGTAGTTGTAAGTCTTATGGGAGCAATTCCGCTTTATGCAAGCGGCAGTATTCCTCGTTTTGTTGATGCTCTTTTTGAAAGTGTCAGCGGATTTTCTACAACAGGTTCTACAATCTTAAGTGAAATCGAAACGCTCCCAAAATCAATCAATATGCTGCGCTGTCTTACTCACTGGATTGGTGGTATGGGAATTGTAACTTTAACAGTTGCACTTTTACCTCTGCTTGGTGTGGGTGGCTTTCAGCTGATTAAGGCAGAAACTACAGGACCTGAAAAAGGTAAGGTGACTGCCAGAATCACTACAACAGCAAAAATCCTCTGGCTCATTTATCTTGGCTTTACACTTGCCGAAACAGTAGCTCTTAAAATTGCCGGAATGACTTTTACCGATGCACTTTCTCACGCATTTGCAACTTTGGGTACCGGTGGTTTTTCTACACGCAACAGTTCTATCGGAGCATACAACTCTGTGGCCATCGATGTAATCATTATGATTTTTATGTTCCTCTCTGGAATCAACTTTAGTCTTTACTTCTATATCATCACAAGAAAATTCCGTGATATTGTAACTAACTCTGAGTTTAAGGCATATCTGGCAATCATCTTTACTCTTATTATTGCCGTAACAATTTCTCTTATGGGCTATTACGGAAGTTTTGGAAAGAGTCTGCGTTTTTCTTCTTTCCAGGTTGTTTCACTGATGACTACTACAGGTTTTTCTACTGCAGACTTTATGCAGTGGCCGGCAGTGACTCAGTTCCTTCTGTTTGTGACTTTCTTTATTGGTGGATGTTCAGGTTCAACTTCGGGTGGTGTTAAGGTTATCCGTTGGCTGGTTCTTGGTAAGCAGGTTCAAAATGAAACACGTAAAATGCTTCATCCTCATGGAGTTTTTGCTATCCGTTTGAATGGACGCCCTGGCCGCAAGGATATTGTTTTTAATGTTGCTGCTTTTATGGTTGTTTATTTTGCGTTGGTTGCTGTAACAACTTTTGTTGGTTGTCTTGGTCAGCTTGATGTATGGTCTGCGTTAACCGGAGCGCTCAGTATGGTCGGTAATATTGGTCCTGGTTATGCAATGCTTGGTCCATCCCAGAATTTTGGTTTCCTTCCTGATTTTGTAAAATACTGGTATAGCTTTGCAATGCTTGCAGGTCGTCTTGAACTTTATACTATGATTATTTATTTCCTGCCGGTTTACTGGGAAAAATAGATGAATAAAAAAAAATTGCCACTGGTGGTTGAGCAGGTCGAAACCACCTTTAAAAAGATTTCGATAATACTCTGTCTTGCTGTCTTCTCCCTTTTTATGATTTCCTGCAAATCAGTACCTGTCACAAAATCATCTCCGAAAATCACCGTTACTGGACTGCGTCCAATCTACGTTACAAATACAAAAAAAGTTGAACTTCTGCTTCCTGAATATTCCGATGGAGTAATTGAAGCATTTCAACTACTGAATGGTAGTTTCGGAAATACAAGCTTTAATCTGCTTTCCTATTCCCAGATTGATGCTACTGGAATCAGTCTTTCTCTTATGAATGATTTTGGTGTTGATATGGGAAATGTTTTTTTTGATGGTACGAAAGTGATTTTTGATTCAGCATATTTTCCTAAGGAACTGCCAGGTGAATATATCATATGCGATATTCAAAATGCATATTATGAAAAAGAAGTTCTGGAAATTAATTATAAAGCCGCAGGACTACGTTTTGAAGAAACAAAGCTTTCTGATTCTCAAGATCAGCAGGTTATAAGAAAAATATTTGATGGAAACAAACTGATTGAAGAAATTACGATTTTAGAGAATACTATCACAATCAAAAATTTTCTTCGTGGATATGAATATAATTTAATGGGGATTGAGGAATAAATATGGATCTGTATCTTTCAAAGCCAGGTGTAATGAGCTGTGCAGGCAACAACATCGACGAATTATGGAAGTCGGTTACAACTGGAAATCAGAGCGGAATAAAAAAAGTTACTGCTTGTGATGGACTTGAATATATTGCTGCAAGAGTAGACGAAGCAAATTTAAAACCAAGTGGTGCGCGTCATGAAATGAGAATTATGCGTATAGAAAACGCAGCGCTTGAACAGATTAAAGATGATGTTGAAGCTGTAATTCAACACTATGGTGCAGATCGTGTTGCTGTATGTGTTGGATCTTGTGATAACGGCACTGAACTTTCGATGATATCTCATACAAAATACTTTAAGGAAGGTGCTTTTCCTAAAGAATATACACTTGAGATTCAGGGTGCTGATTATGCCGCAACCTTTGTTGCAGAAAAGTTTGGAATTAAGGGACCGGTAAATACATTTTCTACAGCCTGCTCTTCAAGTGCAGGAGCAATCATAAAGGCTGCAGAAATTGTTATGGCAGGAATTGCAGATGCAGTTGTTGCCGGAGGAATTGATATTGCTTCTGATACAACTCTCATAGGCTTTAGCGCACTTGAGGCTGTATCGAGTGAAATTACAAATCCGTTCAGTAAAAACAGACACGGAATAACTCTTGGCGATGGAGCGTCATTCTTTGTGGTAAGCCGTGAGCCTTTGAGTTCAGAGGTTGCTTCGACAGGCTCAACCACAGTAAAACTTCTTGGCTGGGGCGAAAGTTCAGATGCTTATCATATGACTTCTCCAGATCCAAGTGGAGCAGGAGCTCAAAAAGCAATCTGCCGTGCAATTAAAAGTGCGGGTATTTCTGCATCAGATGTTGGTTATATTAATCTGCATGGTACAGGTACAAAGCTTAATGATAGTATGGAAGCAAAGGCCGTAGCAGCTGTTATGGAAGGCTATAATGTTCCGGTTTCAACTACCAAGACAGTTACAGGGCATACACTTGGTGCCGCTGCTGCACTTGAGGCGGCAGTCTGCTGGAAGGCCTTGGTTGAAAATAACGGTAAAAATGATAATATAATATTACCAGTTCAGGTTTGGGATGGAGAACGAGATGAAGACTTCCCTCAACTGAATATTATTGATAATAAAACAAATACAAATGTGAAGGGGCCGCTAAAGGTATGCCTTTCAAATTCTTTTGCATTCGGTGGTGCTAACGCATGCCTGGTTTTAGGAGTTTAAAATGATTGAGATCCAACAGTTAGTTGAGCATGATGAGCTTATTAATTATCTTCCTCATAAAGGAAAGATGTTCCTGCTTTCTCGTGTAACACAGCACGATGTTAATAATCATACTATTACAAGCGAGTATGATATTACAGAGAACTGTATTTTTTATGAACCTGAATTTGATGGAGTTCCAAGCTGGGCTGGTTTTGAATTTATGGCACAGTGTATTTCTGCTCTTACAGGAATTACAAATACAATTAAAGGACGTAAACCTCTTCCAGGCTTTATTCTTTCAGTTATGGAATTTAAGGCCGATGTTGGTTATTTCAAAAACAATACTACAATTCAGATGAAGGCAGTAGAAGATTTCCGTGATGAATTGAATCATGTATACCGCTATGTCTGTGAGTTGTACGCAAATAAAAATGATGAAAAGCCTGTTGTAACAACAAAGGTTTCTGTAATGGAAACTGAAGATGCAGCAGCTCTTTTCGGTGATGCCTAAAAATTAATAATCTGACTTTTAAGGAGTTTTCTATGGAACAATTAACTCAGGAAGAGAGAATGAGGCTTTTTAACGGAGTTGGTAACTGGAATAGTTTTGATGCCGGAGGAAAAATTCCTTCTTTCTCAATGAGTGATGGTCCGCATGGACTTCGAAAGCAGGATGCAGTTCAGGAAACAGAGCATTATGCTGATTTGAATCGCAGCCGTCTTGCTACCTGTTTTCCTACTTCAAGCTGTATGGCTGCAACCTGGGATAAAACTCTCTTAAGAGAACTTGGTAAATCTATTGCCGAAGAAGCTCAGGTTCAGGAAGTAGATGTTGTTCTTGGACCTGGTACAAATATTAAGCGTTCACCTCTTTGTGGACGTAACTTTGAATATTTTTCCGAAGACCCATATCTTGCAGGAACTTTAGCTGGTGAATACATAAACGGAATGCAGGCTTTGGGAATTGGAACTTCCCTCAAACATTTTACCTGTAACAATCAGGAAAAACGACGACAGACTTCCAATTCAATTGTAAATGAAAAAACTCTTTCGGAAATATATTTGCGGCCTTTTGAAATTGCAGTTAAGAAAGCTCAGCCTGCAAGCATCATGGTTTCTTATAATAAAGTAAACGGTGAATATGCTGCGGCAAGTAAATTTCTTCTTACAGAAATCCTCAGAAAAAAATGGGGCTTTAAGGGAATTGTGATTTCTGACTGGGGTGCATGTATCGGAGCTCCAAAATGTCTTAAAGCTGGAATGTCTCTTGCTATGCCGGATTCAAACGGATATTTTTCACATCAGCTTGAAAAAGTTTATAAGGATGATGAAGAGGTTCGCTCAAAGCTTGAAGAAGCAAATAATCTTGTAATTGAAGCTGCAAAAAAATGGAATGGAGGACACAGAGATAATGCTCCTTCACAAATTGATTTTGCGGCACATCATAAGGCAGCTTTGCGTTTTGCAACAAATGCTGCAGTTCTTTTTAAGAATGATGGAATTCTTCCGCTTAAAGAAAAATCAAAAATTACTGTGATTGGCGGACTTGCTGCCACAATGAAATTCCAGGGCGGAGGTTCAAGCCATATTTCAACAGCACCATATCCTAGTGCACTTGAGAGCCTTAAGTCTCTTGGCTACGACGTTGATTTTGCAGAAGGCTATTCAGTTAAGATTGGCGATGTAAGTGATCGTGGTTATCAGGTTGCAATTGAAGCGGCAAAAAAGGCTGCTGAAGAAAAACGTCCGGTTTTATTTTTCTGCGGACTTACAGAAGAATTTGAAGGCGAAGGCTTTGACAGAGCAAATATTTCACTTCCAGAGGTTCAGACAAAACTTCTCGATAAAATTCTTGAGCTTGGTGCCGACGTAATTGCTGTTACTTTCAGTGGTGCTCCAATAGATATTTATTTTGCAGATAAAGTTCGTGCCGTTCTTCATATGTATCTTTGTGGCGAAGCCTGTGGAGAGGCCTGCGCAGAACTCTTGAGCGGACGTGTAAATCCTTCTGGAAAAATTGCAGAAACCTTCCCATTCTCAGAAAAAGATACTCCTTGTTATGGAAACTTTGGCGGAGAGGATGATAACATTGAATATAAAGAAGGCTCTTTTGTCGGTTATCGTTATTATGAAGCAAAGAAAGTTCCTGTTCGTTATGAGTTTGGTTTTGGCTTGAGTTATACAAGTTTTGATTATTCAAATCTCGAAATTGATTTACAGAAAAAAACAGTTTCTTTTGATGTAAAGAATACGGGAGCAGTAAGAGGATCAGAAGCATCACAGGTTTATATTCAAAAAAAAGATGCACCTTATCCTGAACTTCGCGGCTTTGAAAAAGTAATGCTTGAGCCTGGAGAAACAAAACGCGTAACTGTAATTCTCGATGAAAATGCATTTAGAGAATACAATACAGAAGCTCATAATTTTGTACCGTCTGCCGGTGAATATAAAATAATGGCTGGAAAATCTGTCAGAAATATTGTGCTTGAGCAGACTGTTCAGGTAGATGAAAAAACTGCAGCTATACTTCCACAGGATACACTTTCATCAGTTGAGAATTATATTCCAGATACAGCACTTTATAATGATTTCTTTACAGACTGCCATTATGAAGCTCATCATAAGGGAACCTTTACTTCTGCAGATACCTTTGGCGATATGGCTAAAGAAAGCTTTGGAGTAAGAATCGTCTTAAAAATCATTCTGATGATACTGCTGTTTTCTATGCGCGGAAAATCAAAGGATGATCCGTCTGTAAAAATTGCAATAAGCGCAATTGAAGAAAATCCACTGGAAAGCCTTATCAGTATTACAAATGGAATTTTCTCAGAAAAATTGGTTGCCTGGATTATAAAGGTTGCAAATAGATAACACATAAGACGTGCCTATCACCTTAATTGACAAAATCTTTGAAAGTGTCAGAGGCCGTCTAGTAAAAAAAAGATTGGTATGATAGTATTATAAGACTTGAATAGCAAAACGAGGTAAATATGGAAAACGAAAATCTTGATAAAAAAGTTCTTGTAACTGGAGCAAGCGGTGGAATTGGCCGTGCTATTGCTGTTGAAGCTGCTAAAGCTGGATATTATGTAATCTGCCACTATAACGGAAGTCAGGGAAAGGCTGAAGAAACTTTAGCTCAGATTAAAGCAGCTGGTGGAAATGGTGAATTGATTCAGTTCGATGTTTCTAACCGTGAAGATTGTAAGGCAAAACTCGCAGAGCTTAGTGCAAAACATGGAGTTCTCTGGGGAATCGTAAATAACGCAGGTGTTACCCGCGATAATACATTTGTCGCTATGAGCGGCGAAGATTGGGATAAGGTTATTCATACTAACCTCGACAGCTTCTACAATGTAATTAATCCATTGCTTATGCCAATGGCTAGCCGCAAAAACAAGCGCGGTGGACGTATCATCACAATTTCTTCTGTAAGTGGTTGTGATGGAAACCGTGGACAGACAAACTACAGTGCTTCTAAGGCTGGTATCATCGGTGCTACAAAGGCTCTTGCTGTTGAACTTGCTGGTCGTGGAATTACTTGTAATGCAATTGCACCTGGTGTAATCGAAACAGAAATGACAAAGGCTATCCGTCCTGAAGTATACGATATCATCATGCAGACAATCCCAATGGGACGTGCCGGAAAACCAGAAGAAATCGCTGCAGCAGCAGTATTCCTTTTGAGCGAAGGCGCAGCTTATATTACACGTCAGGTTATCGAAATTGACGGTGGAATGTAGTCTAAAATCGAAGAAGGAAAAGAATATGACTTTTACTAAACCAAATGGAAAACGCCGCGTTGTTGTAACTGGAGGCGGCATGGTTTCGGCTCTTGGCCGCGACTGGGAAACAGCTTACGCAAATCTTAAAACCTGTAAGAATAAAATCCGCTATATGCCGGAATGGGAACGCTACACAAAGATGAATACCCGTCTTGCATGCCCTTTTGATGAGGAGCTTCCAAGCTTCCCTCGTAAGAAGGTTCGCGGTATGGGTCGTGTTGCATTGCTCGGACTTCTTTCTACACACGATGCTTTGCAGATGGCAGGCTTCCTTGCAGAAGACGGCGATGATGTAATAGAAGAACTTAAGAACGGACGCACTGGTATTGCATACGGAACCTGTATGGGAAGTATGGACGCTATCGGCGACCTTGCAAAAATGGTTGAAACAGGGGATTCAAGCCACCTCAACAGCCAGACTTACATCAAAGCTATGCCACAGACAAATGCCTGCAACATGAGCGTTTACTGGCAGATTCGCGGTCGTGTAA
>JAEEGL013173599.1_pt1 | contig 11312 bp, 11 predicted proteins | sample 9134231 | NCBI WGS metagenome assembly JAEEGL01 (sample SAMN16246548, study PRJNA631951) | gut metagenome | biome: gut microbiome; feature: rumen; material: fiber-attached | host: Bos | place: Iran: Karaj | collected 2018-10
CGGTTATGGCCTTAAGGACATAAATATAGTTGCCACTTATAACCTTCCATATAACGGCGCCATCATGGCCAAAGCAGGCATAGGATACGCTGTAATGCTTGATAAACTCGTTCACACAGGTGATGGAAGCGATATCACATTTCGACCGTTAAAAGATGTTCCAAAATCAGAAATGTATATCATTTGGAGAAAATATCAAACCTTCACACCAGTGGCCGAACTTCTGATCAATGAATTGCAGAAATCCTTCAAATAAAAAAGCGTTCATTGAGAAGCATGATCTCCTCTTTCTATTATTTTTCCGTCAGATACCACCAATCAGGAACTGTATCTTATTAATTAAAATGTATTGCTTTTATATAATCTTTGTCCATGTATACATCGAAACTGAAATCTGTAAGATCATAAACACAGGACCATTCTGTGTTACTCTGCGAAACTTTTTTTAACAAATCTCTTGCCTCATCCTTTGTGAGTATGCCGCCTTGTTCCTTCAATGTATCATTTATGGTGTCATATCTGCTATCAATACCGCCATCACCATAATGAATCCCCTCCGTAAGAACAGAATTTGTCGCAGCATTCAAATCGTTAATACACATTTCACCATCAAGCCATTCTACTACAACAGAACGCCCTGTATTATCAGCAAGGAATAGATGATAAGAAACACCGAGGCCAGTATGAATATCCTGATCAGAAAGCAAAGCCAACGCCTCTTCAACCGTTGCACATTTATCTAGCAACACGCGAATAGCCGTATATATTGAGAGATCGTGTCTCTCCGTATCCATATGTGTCTCTCCCATCTCCAACTCAAGGATTGCAGCACCAAAACCTGCTTCATTAATGCCATCAGTAACACAATATGGAGCCGCAAGCATCAAGGCCTTTCCTTCTTTAGAATCCGGTTGAATCAAATCATTCCCGCTACCGACCCCCAGAACTTTGAGATCTGCTAGGGCATATGATTCATAACAGCCCTTCGACGATATATGAATTACAAGAGTATCGGTTTCCTTGTAGTCAAAATTACGTCCCATTATTACATTTCCCTCCGGTGTCTTTGTTAAAAATGTAGCGCAACCCATTCCCCTCTCATCAAACGAAACAGGAATATTATAAAATTCTTCTTTGCGCACCCACTCGAGTAAATCCGAAATCGACTTAATGTCTGTTTCAAGCAACTCATCCGTTTTAACTCTACCGGCATAATCCATGTAGTATATTCCCTTGTCAACCTGCTTAATACTAAGGACACTTTTTATCTTATTGAATAACAAAATGGAAATAACTATTAACAAAACGGCCAATATCAGTCCAATTATTTGCACTATTTTTTTCAGGGATTTTCCAATGTCTGCAACTTTTATTTTTTTTGTTCGATTATTCATAACTACCATTCTTTCAATGAGTTTCAAATTGCCTCTTTACCAGAGTTCGCCCCAAAACACAATACTCTTCCAAAAGTATTTAAAGAAGAATAGGTCTCCCTATTCTTCTTTATATGATCTTACTTTATTGCCCGGACCGATCAAACCGATTGACTTTTATCCATTGCCTTCAGAGTCATCTTGCGCTCGTACATCTTCTTGTCAGCGCGTATAAATACTTCGGTATAGCTCTCATCGATGTCGGGATCAAAAACAGCCATTCCGCTTGAAATAACGATTGTACCATTACCGAGGTTCTCATCGATCATCTTGTCAAACTGTTCCTTAAGAACTTCTCTGTTCTCGAAATCACTGTCTTTGAGAATGACAACAAATTCGTCTCCTCCGATACGGTAAACAGGACTGTGAGCAAAAATCTCACATATCATCTTGCATCCATTCCTCAGGTATTCATCACCTGCCTCGTGCCCCAATGTATCGTTGACCTCCTTAAGACCGTTCAGGTCAAAAACGACAACCCCATAGCCTTCGTATGAGTGTTCTTTTGCCTGGAGCTCAAGATCACGCAGGGATTCCAGATATGCCAGTTTGTTTTTGACACCGGTAAGTCCATCTATTAATGCTCTGCGGTTGGCATTCTCCATCTCGCGTCCAAATTCAATTTCCTTCTCCCTGTATATGAAGGAGTGGATCGCGCATGTTGCAAAGAGGCAGCCCAGAGCATAAAACGGCATGAACGGGAACATCATCTGAAAAGCGATAAACACTGCCATTATGATGCCCGAGAAGCCTACGGTCATGTAATGGTGCTTTGTAATCCCCTCTGATTTTGACGATACATAAAATGCATAAACTGCTGACGCGAAGAACAGTATCATCTGCATAAACAATGCGATATATCTTGCGGGAAGTGCCTGATATACTTTATCCGCAGAGAATGTGAAAACGATCGGAACAAACAGATTAACTGTAAGGATGATCATCTCGAATATGAAGATAAACCATCCGGAAGCCAGGAAGATCTTAGTCAGTTTACCTTTGCTCTCAGTGAAAATAACAACGCACTTTACCCAAAATACTACTGACAGGACCATCGTGGAAAAATCAAGGATAGTATCAATGTAGGTTATGACGACCCATTGCTGCTCATTAAAAATGCCCCAGAATGCATCTGCGATGAAATAAGATATCAGAGAAAGCAGAAAGCAACGGTATTTTGTCCGGATTTCGCTATTTCCCGGACCCTTTACTTTCCTCAATGCTTCAAAATTTACGATTACGAGGACGATTATCGATATTATCCCAATACTGGCGTAATACATAAACCATTCCCCTTCTTTATAATGATGTCTTCAATGTAAAGAGAACTCTTCCGGTAAATCCGTTTGAATATAATATACTGTTTCCCGTCCTTTTTTTCAATTGTTCTTGTGATGGCTGCTGTCTTTTTCCTTTGAAATTACACATTTAGAATAGTGTATCATCAGACTTGCAGCCATCATTTTATTTTTTCAGCTTATTGATCATGTTTGCCAGTGAAAGAAAATCTTCCGCTTTCACAATGGCTATACCCTGGGCTTCATCTCCCAGGACCACCAGTTGATCCCCTGAAGAAATATCAAACATTTTTCTGGCCTTGGCAGGGATTACGATCTGCCCCTTGTCCCCAACTGTTACAAGTCCGAAAAGATGCTTGCCTTTGGGCGGAACATCCAGCCCAAAATTTTCCGCAGGCTCATAATTGGCCAGATCATCTAAGGAAACTCCGAAAATATCAGCCAGCTGCTTGCATTTATCAAGGTCCGGGACTGATTCTCCGGCCTCCCATTTGGCAACCGACTGCCTTGTGACCCCAACCTTATCGGCTATATCTTCCTGAGTCATTTGTAATATCTTTCTCAATTGAACCAGATTATCGCTAAACATTTATTTCTCCTTCTTCTTTTTGATTCCAAGCACTGCCCATCTGAAAAAGGGGATCCTCGAGATCAGGGCATATAATCCGTATCCGAAAACAAATCCTGCCACAAGGCTCAAAACATAGCAGACAGGTGCAGGGAAAAGTTTTGGCTTTGCAACAAACAAAGCAACCGAGGATATTCCGAGATAATGGAATATATAAAGACCGAAGCTGTGCCCTGTCACCCATTTTGTAAATGCATTTGAAACATCTGCGAATCGTGCCATTAAAGAAAGCATGGCAACGGCCCCCACATACGCATCCAACGAATAAAGAAAGCCTCTGTTTATGGGCTTATCCGCAAAATTTTCTCCAAAATACGTGAATGAAAAAATAATGCAAAGGGCTGCTGCGGTCGCCATCAAGGGTACGGCGATCTTCTTTATCCTTTCAATGACTTCATCATTTGAAAATACATAATATCCGAGGATAAAGAACACAAAGTAGAATGCGAACCGATATACGGAAACGACGGGAGCGTTTAAGATCTGCGCCGCACCCCATATCGGAAAAACAAAAAGTGCTGCCAGCCACAGCGGAGTCTTGGCTCCCGCCTTTAAAAGCCTTCCCTTTTCGATCTTCCTGACAAGAACAAGCACTACACAGTATATCCAAAGAAGATGCATATACCAAAGCACCCCGCTTCCGGTTGCAACCATTATAAGATATATGATGGGTTTGGGAACCTGTGCGGCAGAAAGTCCTTCAATACCATCGCCGAGAGACATGCTTACATAGCCCTGAATAAACTGAAAAACAAAAAGTCCTATGGTAGAAGGAACCAAAAGTTTCAAAGTCCTTGCCTTGATAAACTCTTTGTTCGAATGAGAATCAAGCGACAGCCGGGCGCTGATACCCGAAACCAGAAAAAGCACCGGCATAAACCATGGATAGACCAGATACTGAAAAATATCAAAGTACTGTACGGAAAGATCCGTGATCTTTCCAAGCCCACCCGGTACACCCTCTGCATTGTACATGTAAAATACATGATAGATCACAACTATAACTACCGTGATCCAACGAAGGTTATCCAAATAATGTTTTCTCATACCAATCCCACCTTTGCAATATATTTTAACATGATTATATTGCCTTTATAAATGGGAGTCTATCAAGCAAAGTTAACATTTGCGGTGCAAAAATGTTACTTTTTCTTTACCTTTTCCGGCATATCCGATAACAACCCTCAAAAAGATGATATATGACGCTGTTTAAAAGAGTTGCTACCGGAACCTGTTAATCTAACATCAGGCTAATATTATAAATAATATTTGCTCCATCAGAATATTTAAAACAAAAGATCAGCCCCAAAACAGCTATAACAAAATGCAATAAAATGAAAACAATCAATGGTATTTTACTCTGCCCCTTTAGCATTTTAAATTGAGCTATCGTAAAGCCAGTAAATCTTATTAATATGAATAAAATTTCGGCGCTGCCGGCACCGAATCGATAGCTAATTGTTTCATCGAGTTCACCGAACCAATTCTCATATTCTATAAAATCACATCCGAATATATGCCAGAATATGTTCGGAATAAATGTCACTAATAAAACCAATAGTATTATATCTATTATGATTAAAATAACGCTAACTGTTTTCTTGTTTTTCATTTGTCCGTTTCCTCCATTTGTATATAAACTGAAAGCTATGAATATGGTGCACTTTCATGTCTATACTAAGGATACGAATCAGCTAGCAGTTTTTTATGGCTACAGACTCAAAAAATTGGATGATTCATATAGAAAGAACCGTTATAGCGAAACTTTACAGTAAACATTACGAATAAAGGATCTTACCATCCACCAGTATAAAATCCTTGATCTTCTTTGATGAGAAGCCCTCTATGCTTACAAATCCAACTCTCTCAACAGTTATCCCCTTTATTTCTTCAATCTGCTTTTCTTCCTGTTTGCATTCTTCTGCAGTCATTTTTCTGTCAAAGAACTTGCACTCATAGAAGTCATATTTATCTCCAACCCTTTTTACTACGCAATCAAATTCACCGTTAGTTTTATTAACCGGATCATCGTACCAATAGCAGCCAAAGTCTTCAATGTCATCTATTGCTCCACTAACAGCTTGTCTGTGGAAGTATTCGAGCACAACACCTTCAAATCTTCTGCTGATAAACTCACGAAGATTTTCTCCAAAGTTGCGCTTATAGTATTGTTCCGGTCCTATTCTTGTTATTATTCCGGCATTACCGAAAATGAAGGCGAAATAAAACCTCATAAGGTTATCTTCTATCTCGTAGAATTGCTTTTTCTTATCATTCTTCCTGTTAATAGGCTCTTCCTTCCTGATTGTTTCCATATCAAGAAGTATCTTCAACTGCTTATCAAGAAGTCCGTTTTCGTTGCTCCTCATCCAGTCCCGTATTTCAGAATATTTCTTTTTACCATTTCCCAATGCCTCAAGAATACGCGTGTCGAATGTCTTCTTTATTTCTTTGATCATAGTATTCTCAATATGAACCCGAACCAAACCAGTCTCTGGCAGGAGCAGCTTCTTTATGTTTTCTTCCAAAGAAGTCGATTCATCTATAAGTCCCAGTACATATGGAGACCCACCAAAAACGGAATACATTTCAACTTTTTCTTTTGGCGAAAGGTTAGGGTAGAACTTAGCTGCATCATAGTAATCAAAATCTCTTATATGAAGAATAAGTGAAAATCTTCCGTAAAGGGGATTGTCTTCTTCAAGCAGTTCTTTCATTACAGAGATATAGGAACCACAAAGAATAATCTTTACATTTTCAGGCAGCTTATCTATTACAGCCTGCATTATAGAATCAACCTCTCCCTTTTTTTTGGTCTCCTTAAGGTAAGGATATTCATCAATAATCAGAAGAATTTTCTTTTCCAGCGATTTTAAATAATCCATCATAGCGAAAATGGATTCAAAACTCATTTTAGGGAGAGACAATGATGTACAGATGCTTTGATATAAAAGCGCCATGTTCCCTTCGAATGTGCTGGTCACACATAGATGATTAATTACCACACCCTCAAAAGAATCGGCAGCTTTGTTAATCAGGGTAGATTTTCCTACTCTTCTCTTACCATACACAAGTACAGCCGTTTTGCGCTTCCAGCTCCTTAATTCTCTCTGGAGTTCAGCAAGTTCATTTTCTCTTCCAACAAACATGATCAGCCTCTCTTATTCTGAAAATATTTTCACTGAAATATTTTTCAGTATTTATGGCTACTATATTCCAATAATCCTCATAAGTCAAGATATAAAACACATTGGGGGGGCAGGTACCAAGGTGGTTCTACTTTAAATTACCAATCTCTTCTAAGATCATCTCCTGATCAGACACTTAAAATATGCATCAATGATCTCACCGGGATTTTGTGTAAGACCGTTCCCGATCCACCATTTGACTGTGTTGATAAAACTTCCTATGACAAACTGCTTCTTGAACTCATCAGACACTTCTATATCGATTTGAGAGATCATGCTGCCCAATGCATCTTCAAGATATCCGGAGAAGTAACGCGTAAAGAGCTTTTCGGACTCTCCGTACATGATAGAGCTGATGTTGTCTTCGTGGTCCTTGATGTGCCATAGGATGTGCTCAAGCAATGCCTTCAGTTCCTCATGGTTGCCCGAGAAATCATGACTCTTCTCAGGCATGAGCGATTCTGAAAATACATGAGAGAACATCTCTTCACACATCTGCTCGAGGAGCTGGTCTTTGGTCTCAAAATGAGAATAGAAAGTGCTCCTTCCGATATTTGCCTCATCGATGATCTCCTGCACCGTTATATCTTCAAAGCGCCGTTTTCTCAGTAGCTTTGTAAGCGCATCGTAGATTGCTGTTCTGGTCTTTTGCTGCCGTCTGTCCATATCCTTTTACCGTACAAATTTCGAATAATGTTCAATAACTGACAAATCGAAAAGTCTGATTATTGTCTGCTCTTATCAAAGATTATAACATTTTATCGAACACGGTGTTCGGAAGGTGACATGGTATGAATAAAAACAAGGCAATCAGATACGCTGTATATGCAGCACTGCTCTATGCAGTAAGTACTCCGTTCTCGAAGGTTCTTATGGAAAAGATCCCTCCTACCTTCATGGCGGGACTTCTTTATCTCGGGGCCGGAGCGGGGATGGTTATCTTAACTTCTTTTTCGCGAAGAAAAAGCCAAGAGTCTTCATCTTTTACCCATAAAGACATTCCTTATATCATATTGATGATCCTGCTCGATATAGCTGCACCAATACTTATGATGACCGCACTGAAAAACACTTCGGCTGAATCAATATCTCTGCTTAATAATTTTGAGATAGCCGCGACTTCCCTGATCGCACTTCTGATTTTCAAAGAAAAGATTTCACCAAGGCTTTGGATCGCGATAGTGCTGATAACAACCGCTAGCATCATGCTCTCATTAAGCGGCAGCGGAACGTTTTACATATCCTTATACTCGCTTCCGGCTTTGCTTGCCTGCTGCTGTTGGGGACTTGAGAATAACTGCACACGCAAGCTCTCGGGCAGGGATCCGGGAAAGATAGTGATAATAAAAGGCTTCGGCTCCGGAACAGGTTCTGTGATCGTAGCACTGATATGCGGAGAGAGACTCAATATTACCCCTTATATTTTGGCTGCACTGCTTCTGGGCTTCGCCTCTTACGGTCTCAGCATTTACACATATGTCTACGCACAGCGCTATATAGGTGCTGCAAAGACATCAGCTTTTTATGCAGTGGCACCATTCATCGGAGCACTTATCTCGCTTGTGCTCTTTCCAAAGATACCATCATTACTGTTCATCATTTCATTCATCATCATGGCGCTGGGAGCATTCCTGGCAACAGAAAAAGAAAGGAACTTAAACAATGGAAAAGAAAGATTTCAGATTCGACAAGAGAGCTGACAAATACGACGATCATTTTGAAGGCAGGCTGTCACGCAGATTCTATGAACTCCTGTACAGATACACTGACCTTAAGAGCGGTGACAAGCTCCTTGATGTGGGCTGTGGAACCGGAACGATCTTAAAAACATTCAGTGAGTTTGAGAACATAGAAGGGTACGGAATTGATGTCGAGCCTCAGATGCTTTCTGTCGCTCGCCGTAAATGTCCTGAAATGGATATCAGAGAATGTTCCTGCGAAGGCACCCCTTACGATGACTCTTATTTTGATACATTAACCGCATGCATGGCATATCATCATTTCCCGGATAAAGATGCCTTTGAGAAAGAAGCTTTGCGCCTCCTGAAACCAAGCGGCAGATTGTATATAGCAGATCCTGCCTTCCCTCACCCGGTCAGAACAATACTTAATCTTATGTGCCGCAACATCAACGGAGAATTTCTTTCATCTGAAGAGATGAGATCAAGATTTGAGAAGCAGGGCTTCCGTTATATCGGCATGCAAAAGGACAGATATGCCCAGCTCGTTATTTTTGAGAAACCATAATCCTGATTTATCTGAAGCACTAGTACATGGTACCTGTCCCCAACACTATTTCTCTATTTTTCATATTCTATTTCTTTACAATCGTTGAACTTAGCAAATTTCTTCAGCGTTTGTTCGAGTGTCGAGTTCAGCTTCTTTGTGCGACGTATGCCGTCTTCCCACCATACATTCCGTACAACAAGCACTCCTGTCTTTCTGTCAGGTACCGCTTCAATGCGGCCGACAAATCTATCACCGAAAAGGATCGGCAGAGTGTAATAACCATACCTGCGCTTTGTTGCCGGAGTGTATATCTCCCATGAATACTGATAGCCCCATAGCGCTAGAACAAGAGACTTATCCCACATCAAAGGATCCAGCGGTGCAATAAATGACATTCTGGGCTTAAGGTCGGCAGTGCCTTCAAGAACGTCTCTCATTAGTTCCGAATCATCCGTTCTGTAGTAGAAAGGCTGCTTTATTCCTTCCACCACAACAGGACTTATCTTCCCTTCTTCCGTCAGAGTCTCAAGTGCCTTCTTTCGTTTGGCAGCGTTAATGTCCAGACCTAAGAAAGCCGTGCTGTTCTTATCCCAGAGGAGACCTATAGCACCGATGCGTCTTAAGACACGCCAGCACAGAAACTCATCCTCATTCTTACACGGATTATCCGCTTCAAGGATTTCTTTGGGAAGGTATTTTTCTGCAATATCATAATATTTGCGGCTTCCCTTCTTGTGATGAATAATAAGTTCGCCGTCTGTATAGAGCTGCTCCAGCACCGATCGTGCCGCCTGCGATTTCTTATCCCAGTTGCCGCTCCAATGCATTGATGAGTGCCAGAAGATCTCACCCTCTATGGGAAGGGAATCGCTCGACACCGGATCGTTCGCTTCGATATATTCCAATGCCTTTTTCTCGAGCTTTCGAAGTCCTTTGAATGTCCTGCCGAGTTTTTTGCTTCTTTCTCTGTAGGATGAGAAATACGGCCAATCCCGAGCAGGCCAGATGGAGAGTTCCTTATCCGCATAATCGACGAGCTTTCTATCCTTATAGAGAAGATCGTAGAGCATTGTCTTTTTGAAATTTTTTACTCTGGACTGCAGTGTGAGTTCGGCATTCTTGCCACAGACATCCACAGGATCAAACTGTATGCATCCTGCCTGACAAACGTATGCATATGCACCATCCTTACCAATGAAACGATGCTGACCAATAAGCCCCTGCTTTGAAAGTATGAATTGTCTTGCCTGTTGTATTGTTATAGTCTTCATATCCACTGTATGAAAGTTGAAGGTTATTTCTTTTAGAAGATGATGTCTTTTAATGACATCTTTTTGAGAAAAATATTGATCAATCAGATCTTCTGTTCATCCGATATGGTTGCCGTTTTCTTATATCCTCCATCGATTCTTAAACTCATCGATTTTATGAAAGCATCCATTTAACATATCAAAGTCGACTGTACCATCCTTTGCAAGGGCCGTAGATTCAACTGTAAAATCGCCCATATAACCATACTCGCCAAGCCTCTTAAAGAAGCCATCAAAGTCTATATGTCCTGCTCAGATCGGGAGCACTTGCATATGCGCCCAGTCCATGTAACCACCGCCATAATCATTCACATGTAAGTGTCTAATACGCCCTTCCTTAACAATATACTCATATTCAGGCGAAAAAATCCTCATGGTCTGGTCATGAAATTCTGCCATCTTGGTATCATATACAAAACCCGCATCAGGGTATTTCTTTGCTACCAGATCCACATTATACAAAGGACTGTTGGTATTGCATATTACGTTCTCGACAAGAAGTTCAACTCCCGCTTTGTCTGCTAACAGCTTCCATTCACCAAATCTCTCGACGTTCTTTTCAATATTCCTATCGGATACGCTTCCATTCCAAAGATGCAGAACCATTTTTTCAGCGCCGAGCTTTTCAGCCAATTTAAGATTAAGTCTAAACCTTTCTGTTCCCCGGGTAAAAGTCTCCTCATCTTCATCCGGCGTCATGACACGATCGTGAAATCTCCCGTCTGAAAAACTGGTTGTCATGCCACATAATGCTTCCCCTAATGATTTTTGACTATGTATTACCGGAATATTTAAGCCATAGGATTTCACAGCCGCAATCACATCGTCCAAAATATGATACCATGAACTACTCATCATAAGTTCAAAACCGTCACAATCTAACTTCTTTGCATATTCTTTTAGTAATGTGTAGTCATTATTATTGACTTTTCCAATAATCGCTCCAGTTGAGCATAAAATTTTATTCATAATGTCGACCGTTCTTATTTGTTATTCAGTATATCCGTGTACGGATAAGGCAATCCATCTCTAAGATTATTCTCTTCTTATAGTTCTTTTAATCCTTCTTTATCGAAATAATAGATGTTTTCTCTTTTATAGCCATACTTTGATCCACTGACACTGATATGGGGTTCAAATGTAAAAAGACTGACATCTGCAAGTTTCGCCCTGTTCCCTTTTTCAATATAGATCCTGTCTTCTTTCTTACGAACTATGGAATGTCC
>JAEEGL013643758.1_pt1 | contig 11312 bp, 10 predicted proteins | sample 9134231 | NCBI WGS metagenome assembly JAEEGL01 (sample SAMN16246548, study PRJNA631951) | gut metagenome | biome: gut microbiome; feature: rumen; material: fiber-attached | host: Bos | place: Iran: Karaj | collected 2018-10
CTCCGCGCTGCGCTGGAGGAAGCTGTTCGTGCAAAGCCGAAGCAGCACTGCTTTGAGGAACCGGAACACATCACCGAAACAGGGCGCATGGGCCGTATCGGAGGATAGCTCTGTGGTTGGAGGGATACAGTATGCAGGGAAAAACGAATTTTGCAGGCGAGGGGCGCGTGCTCGCCGTCTGCATCAGCGACAAAAAGGGTGTGCAGAAATCCCAAGTGCCCGAGATCCGGCTGATCGAGGATTGGGGGATCGAAGGCGACGCTCACGCGGGCAACTGGCACCGGCAGGTGAGCTTGCTCGCCTTCGAGAAAATCGAAGCCTTCCGGTCCAGAGGGGCCGATGTGGAGTTCGGTGCATTTGGAGAAAACCTGGTGGTAGAGGGTTTCGACCTGCGTACGGTTCCCGTGGGGACGCGGTTTAAGGTGGGAGAGGCCCTTTTGGAACTCACTCAGATCGGCAAAGAGTGCCACAGTCACTGCGAGATCTACAAGATCATGGGAGACTGTATTATGCCCCGGGAGGGCGTGTTTGCAAAGGTTTTGAAGGGCGGTACGGTTCGCCCTGGAGATCGAGTGGAACGGCTTTCGCTGGATCCCGATCGACCCTTTACCGCTGCGGTAGTGGTGCTCAGCGACAAGGGTTTTCGGGGTGAGAGGGAGGATAAAAGCGGCCCTTTGATCTGCGAGATCCTGACAGAGCAGGGTTATGAGGTGGTGGAGACGCTTCTGCTGCCCGACGAACGTCCGGCGCTGGAGACCGCGCTGATTCAACTGGCAGACCGGAGGCAGGTCAATGTGATCTTCACCACCGGCGGCACCGGTTTTTCCGAGCGGGATGTGACGCCGGAGGCCACCCTTGCCGTATGTGACCGGATGGCGCCCGGTATCGCCGAAGCCATGCGGTATTATTCGCTGCAGATCACCCCCCGTGCCATGCTCAGCCGCCAGACCTCGGGGATCCGGAAGAAGACCCTGATCGTAAACCTGCCGGGCAGCCCCAAGGCATGTAAGGAAGATTTGGATTTTATTTTGCCTTCTCTGGGGCACGGACTTGGGATTCTGAGGGGAACCGATGGGGAGTGCGGTACGGATGTGCCGCACGAGCAGGGCTATGATCCGGAGATGAAATGATGAGCGCACAGAAAGCTCTCGCCGTATCGGGAGAGAAGAAGGCAGGAAAGACCACGCTGCTGGAAAAATTGATCCCGGCGCTGGCGCGGCGTGGTGTGCGGACAGCTGTGATCAAGCACGATGGACATGGTTTTTACCCTGACAGGGAAGGCACAGATACCAACCGTGTGTTTACGGCAGGGGCTGTGGGAGCTGCAGTGTTCGACGGAGAAAAGTTCCAGGTGGTAAAGCGGGTTCCGGTGGCGGAACAGGAGCTGATTTCGCTCTTTCCGGAGGCTGATCTGGTGCTGTTGGAGGGCTTTAAGGCTTCCTCCTGGCCCAAAATCGAGGTTTTGGGAAAAATAGGGCGGCCTGTGGTGAAAGAGCCCGGCACGCTGATCGCCGTTGTGACGGAGGGGGAATCTCCTTACCCGCATGTTCCGAAATTCCATCCGGAGGAAACGGAAGAGCTTGCCGAGTTTCTGTGCGCGTGGCAGAAGAGGGGCTGAATAGCTTCTCCGTGGGAAAAAGAGCCGCCGGGGGAGAATGCAGTTAAGATGGAAACTGCCTGCCCGCCCTGTGGATTTGGTTCATTGGAGAGGGCTGCAGTTTTTGGCATAAAGCGTCCGGATAATCAAAACACCCCTTGAAACACCTTGTGGTTCAAGGGGTGTTTTTGTGTTTTTTGGGGTTGCAAAACCGTGGCTTACCACGATGCAGCGCCCAGAGCATATGCTTCACGGACCACGCTGTCTACGATGTCGTGAACGCGCTCACAGTTGCCGCTAAGCCGAAGCCAGGGAGGAAGTTGTCCGTTCACCGGCAGGTTGCGGCAGAGCGTCTGATCGGGGAGGAGCCCCAGAGCGGTCACAAGCGTGTCGCAGGAGATCTCCCAGCGGCGGCCGGTATCCAAATTGCGGGCCGTCACCCCGCGGATACGTCCGGTGCCCAGGATCTCGTCCACGGTGGTGCGCAGGAGCACCGGGATGTGATAGGCCTCGAGACACTCTCTGCGGTTTCGCGCCATGCCTCCCACGTGATCAGCCTGCTCCAGCAGAGCGACGACCGCCCGACCGGACTCCACGAAATGGCGAGCCATAATCTGGCCGATATCGCCGCTGCCCAGGATGAGGATACGGTCGCCTACGCTGTGGCCGCCGAGATTGACCAGCTTTTGAGCCGTTCCGGCGGTGAAGATGCCGGCGGGCCGCGTTCCGGCGATTCCCAGCGAGGCAAACGTTTTCTCGCGGCATCCGGCGGCCAGGATACAACGGTCAAAGCGGATGCGGCGCAGCCCTGCCCTTCCAGAGAGCAGGGCCGTTTGATCGGGAGAAAGGGAGAGCACACTTGTTTGGGTAAGAACCTGCGCAGAGGAGTTTTGCAGAGCGGGAATCAGCCGCGCGGCGAACTCCGGCCCAGTGAGGTCCTCACCAAACAGGGCGCGGCCGAAGCCTTCGTGGAGACATTGGTTCAGGATTCCGCCCAGCAGAGTCTCCCTTTCGCAGAGCAGCACGGAGCGACCCGCTTCCGCAGCGCCGAGGGCGGCGGAGAGACCGGCGGCTCCGCCGCCGATCACAAGAAAATCAACATGTTCCATATTTCGCTCCCAATACCGGCGAGCCCTCTCCATCCAGCGTCACCGCTTCCGGAGAAATGCGTTGCGCCCGAGCCAGCAACTCCAGTACGTCGCTCAGGCATCTGGCGCCCTGACAGCGGCCCATTCCCGCTCCGGTGCGGCGCTTGACACCGTCTAAGGTCACGGCGCCGCGCCGAATGGCTTCCAGGATCTCACCCCGGCTCACATCCCGACAAACGCAGAGGATATCTCCATAGTTCGGGTCCTCCCGTACAAGAGCGGCGCGCTGCGCTTCGTCCATGCCGTGCAGGCGGCGAACGCCCCTGCGGTTCGGATGGAAACGAGGGTTGTTTCCCGGGAATCCGAGCGTCTCTGCGGTGAACTCGGCGCAGAGACGGCCCAATTCGGCGGCGCAGGTGAGACCTGGCGTTTTGATGCCCAGCAGACTGATGAGCCCATTATCCTGGTATAGAGTAAAGTCGTTGATAGAGCGATCCTCCGGCACCCAAACGCCGCCTTCCTCCCGCACAGTACGGGGATTGGGACGCAGGGCCGAAAAGCTGCGGATCTGCTCCGAAAGGGGAAGAGAGGGCGCCACCTTGGCGCAGAGCTCCGTCAGCCAACGCAGTCCCGATGCGGCGGTAGCGCCGTCGGGAGCCAGGTCCCGGCCGCGTTCGGTGGGGCCAACGAGAAGATTGCCGTCCACCGTCGGGACCAGAGTCAGACCCTTGCCCTTCTCCTCCGGCTCGTGGAAAATCACATGCTGAAAAAAGCCCTGCACGGTGTCGTCCAAAACAAGGTAGTCCGCGCCGGTGGGGAAGATGCGCACCGTGGGAAGGCAGAGCATTTCCCGCACGGCGTCGGCCGAAAGGCCTGCGCAGTTGATCACGATTTTGGCCCTGTAAACCTCCTGCTCGGTCTCAAGGAGAAAGCCGCCTTCGCTGCGCTCCATGCGCAGCAACCTCTCGCAGAATCGGAATTCCACCCCGTTGGCCGCAGCGTTTTCATAGGCCGCGATCCCAAGCTCCCAGGGATTTACAACGCCGGTGCCGGGGGCGAAAAGCCCGCGGGTGGCGGCGTGCGACAGGTTTGGTTCAAGAGCAAACAGCTCGTCGCCCTCCACGATACGCAGCCCCGCCACACCGCTTGCAAGCCCGTTCTCCAATTTCTGCTCCAGCACGGCTTCGGCATGTGGGCCGAAGGCGACCATCAGCGAGCCGCAGCGGGAAAAGCGGACGTCCAGCTCCTCGCAGAGGCGGTCAAAGGAGGCGTTGGCGCGCGCGCACAGCCGCGCCTTGAGCGAGCCGGGATGATTGTCATATCCGGAGTAGATAATACCGGTGTTGGCGCGGGTCACACCTGTGCAAACGTCCTCCCGCTGCTCCAGCACCGTGATATGGAGATTCAGCGCAGACAGAGCCCGTGCGGCAAAGCAACCCAACACTCCCGCGCCGATCACCGCAACATCCGTGTGCCGCATGATCAGAACCGCTCCCGAACCACGCCGGGATGCTCCAACCGGTATCCGCCCAGCGCCTCCAGGCGGGCGCGGAAGGCATCGGAACGCAATACCTCCAGCAGACGCTGCACCATGGGCGTGTTCATGGCGTCGTCGGAGATCAGCAGGTCATACTGCTCCATACAGATAGGAAGAAAATCCAGTCCATACAGCTGGGCGGCCGAGTAGATGCCCATGCCGGCGTCGGCAGTTCCGGCGGCGATCTGGGCGGCGACCGAGGTGTGGGTGAACTCTTCCCGGTCGTAGCCGGAGATGCTCCGCGGGTCAAGCCCGTGGGTCTTGCACAGATAGTCGATGAGGATGCGGGTGCCGGAGCCCTTCTGGCGGTTCACATAGCGCAGTCCGCTCTTTGCCAGGTCCTCCAGGGAACGGATGCCCAACGGATTGCCCTTTGAGAGCATCAGTCCCTGCGTGCGGCCTACGCATTCTACCAGGCATACCCCGCCCTGCGGGAAGTATTTTTGGACAAAGGCGGTATTGTAGCTGCCGTCGGCCTCATTCAGCAGATGGGTTCCGGCAACATGGGCTTCCCCCCTGCGAATGGCCATAAGGCCTCCCATGGAGCCCACATGCGTGGAGCTCATGAACATGCCGGCCTCTGCGGCATGGAGCAGGTCGGCGCACTCATCCAGCAGAGGATCGTGACTGCCGATGGCCACCAGGGTATGATCCAACGCGTCGACGGAGCGCAGCAGCTTCACGGGGACCGATTCTCCGGCGGCATAGCCCTCCACCCCCTGCGGCACGGTCAGGATACCATCAGCCTTCATAAAGGAGGAGACTACGCCGCTGCCCCTGCTCAATGGGGAGGCGATGAGCTTTCCGTTCACTTTACCCAGCCGCACTCGGACATATTCCTGATATTTCAGCCCCGAAACTACGGCACGGGCCAGAGTGGCCGGAAGCAGAGGTTCGTTCTCCGGGGCGGTACGGTACCATTCCTCCAACAGAGGCTTGAGCAGTTCGGTCAGAACCAGAATGCCGGAAACGGGATACCCCGGCACACCCAGAATCGCTTTGCCGCCCCGATGACCTAAAATCGCGGGCTTGCCGGGCTTGATGGCAATGCCGTGGCAAAGCACCGTGCCGAGCTCCCCGATGACCTTTTCGGAGTAATCCTCCCGTCCGGCAGAGGAGCCGGCGTTGAGCAGAACCACATCGCACTCCGAAAGCGCCTGCTCCAGCGCGGCAGAGAGCAGTTCTTCCCGGTCAGGTACAATGGGATAGGTTTTGGCTTCGGCGCCCCACTCTTTTACCATCGCGGAAAAGATGGAGGAATTAAATTCCACAATGTCCCCGGGCTTCGGGTCGGAAGTCGGCGGCACGATCTCGTCGCCGGTGGGGATGATGCCCACCACAGGGCGGCGCAGCACGTCGACCTGCAGCACGCCTGCCGCCAGCATCGCGCCGATGGCGGAGGGAGAGATGCGCATGTGGGAGGGGAGGATCATCTCGCCCGCGCAGATATCCTCGCCGATTTGGCGGATATGCTGCCATGGCACGGCAGGACTGTAGAGCCGGATGGTGCCGTCCTCCTGCTCGATTACATCTTCCACCATGACTACGGCGTCGCAGTCCTCCGGGATGGGATCTCCGGTATCCACCACAGTGAAATCCTCCTGAGACAGCATGGCGGGAGTGGTCTCGGTGGCTCTGAAGGTGCGCTCAGCCCGCAGAGCAATGCCGTCCATGGCGCTGGCGAGATAGTGCGGGGCGCTGATATGGGCGTATACGGCACGTGCAGTGACGCGTCCGCCGGCTTCGGTTACGGCAACAGACTCAGATTCAGGGCCGAACCCCTGGGAGCGCAGCGCCTCCAAAAACCGGGCTTTTGCCTCGTCAAGCGGAAGGTTGGTCAGATATTGAAAAGCCATCGAAATACCCCCTCAATCTACGGAATAGAGCCGAACTCGGATGATTTCGCCTGCAGGAACTCCCTCGCAGTCTCTGGGAATGCAGAAAAATCCATCGGAGCCGGCAAGGCTTGTGATCAGCCCGGATTTGCTGTGAATGGGATGTGCCTGCGGCAGGTCCGCTTCCCCAGTGAGAAAGACTCCCATATACTGGGCACGGCCATGGTTTGCGCTCACCGCCTCGGCGAGCCGGGCCGGAATGCTGCGCTCTCGCATGGTGCGTCCCAGCAGCCTCCCGATGAGCGGACGCACAAAAAGCTCGGATACGAAGAAGGCCGCCACAGGATGCCCGGGCAGACCAAATACCGGTTTGCCCTTGCAAAGCCCCAGAATGGTGGGCTTTCCAGGTTTCATGGCGACGCCGTGGAAGAGAATCCCGCCCCGCTGCTCCAGCACACGGCAGGTGGCGTCTTTCATCCCCACGGAGCTGCCGCCGGAGATGAGGACCATGTCGCAAGCTGTCAGAGCCTGATCCAGTCCGGCGCGAAGCAGCGGCTCCTCATCTTTGAGGATGCCGAAGGCGATGGGCGTTCCGCCCGCCTCCTGCACCAGGGCGGAGAGCATGGCGGAATTCGCGTCGCGGATCTGTCCCTCCTCGGGGACTTCCGATATCGGCACCAGCTCGTCGCCGGTGGAGAGGATACCCACCACCGGCCTGCGGGAGACCGGCAGACGGGAGATTCCCATGGCGGCCAGTGCGCCGATATCCTGCGCGGTCAGCTTTCGTCCCGCGGGGAGTACCGTTTTGCCGGGACGCACGTCGTCCCCTTTGAAGATCAGGTTTTCCCCAGGCGCTGCGCTCTTCAGAATGCCAATGGTGCCGTCGCCATAGTCTTCGGTGTATTCGATCATCACCGCAGCGTCTGCCCCCGGGGGAATGGCGCCTCCGGTGGGCACGGAAGCACACTTCCCGCTTGAGAGAGGCATAGAGGCTCCCTCGCCCATGAGGATCTCTCCCTGCAGGGTGAGCAGGGCCGGAAGAGAGTCAGAACAACCAAAGGTGTCCGAGGCACGCACGGCGTAGCCGTCTACCGTGGACCGGTCGAATCCCGGCACGAACTCCTGCGCCGTCACCGGTGCGCTCAGCACCCGACCCGTAGCCTGCTCAAGGGGAAGCTCCTCAACTCCCAACGGACCCTGAGCGAAGGTATCGGACAGAAGAGCATAGACCTCTTCCGGAGTTTTTACTGTCAGCATGGAGGATCCTCCTTTTTGCACGGGGTGGCTTTTCTTGCAAAGAACGCCTGTATCGACTATACTCAGAGCCAAGGAGGCGATGCAGATGGAACTGCGGTATGAACGGAATATCCCCTCCGTCTCCCCGGAGGAGCAGGCCGCCCTTTCCCGGAAACGGGTGCTTGTGACGGGCTGCGGCGGCCTGGGAGGGTTTTTGATCGAATATCTTGCCCGGATGGGTGTGGGGGAGCTGACGGTGGCAGACGGAGACGTATTCGAGGCCTCCAATCTGAATCGGCAGCTCCTCTCCGCGCCGGAAACGCTGGGCAAAGGCAAAGCCGCAGCAGCGGCGGCGCGGGTGCGCCGAATCAACCCGCGGGTCAAAGTCGTGCCGGTAGAAGCCTTTTTCGGAAAAGACAACGCCGATCTCCTGACGGAGGGGCAGGATCTGGTGCTGGACGCTTTAGACAGTGCCGAGTCCAGGCTGATTCTGGAGGATGCCTGCGCCAAATGGGGCGTGACCATCGTGCACGGTGCGATCATGGGCTGGTCGGCCCAGGTCACGGTGGCAAGGCCGGGAGAAAACACCCTGCATCGGCTCTATGGGGAGAGCTTTTCACCGCGGTCAAAAACCAGTCTGCCCTTCACACCGGCATTCTGCGCGGCGGTGCAGGCAGCCGAAGCGGTGAAGCTGCTGTGCGGCCGTCCTTCGGCCCTGGAGGGGAAGCTGCTTGTGGCAGATCTGCTGCAAATGAACTGGGATGTGATTCGGATCTAATTGCAAGGTTCGACCGAGAAATAGTTCAGCACAAAATCCCGAAAGGCTCTGCCCAAAGGGGAGAGGGTCTTTTCCCTGCGAAAGCAGACCATCATCTGCCGGGTAAAGCGGCGATCCTGAAGGGGGATCAGCCGGATCGCCCCATCTCCCAGATAAAGTGCGGAGCAGTCGGTTGGCACAAAGCCCACACAAAGGCCTGAGGCGATCATTTGCCGGTGCAGCTCCCGGGAATCGGCATAGCAGACCGAATGAAAGCGGAGCGCCAGCGCGCTGCAAATCTGAAAGGGGAACTCCTCTCCGGAGCGGCCGCCTCGCAGAAACACCGCATCCTGCCCCTCCAGCGCCTTTGGAAGCAGGGAGGGGCTGTCTGCAAGAGGGTGCCGCGCGGGGACGGCCAGAGCATAGCGCTCCTCGTAGAGGGGATATCCGGTGAATTTTGCATATTTTCTTCCGGCGGGGTAGATGAGCATATCATATTCATTGATATCAAGGTGTTCCAAGCTCTCAATTTCGCCTGTGAGCTCGAATTCCGTTTCCGGGGCGATTTCCCGGTAGGCGGCAAGGCACTCGGTGAGCTTGTCGCAGAAGCCGGCAAGGCCGATCTTGATTTTGGCCTCCGCCCCCGTGGATAAAAGACGCATATCATCAAGCGCATAGTCCAGTTCCCGAAGTACCATGGTGCTGAATTCCAGCAGTCTTGCGCCGGCCGAATTCAACACCAGCTTTCGACCGTTTCGCTGAAAGAGCGGCATCCCGAGTTCCTCCTCCAGCGTGGAGAGGTTTTTGGACAGGGATGACTGGGAAAGATGCAAAAGCTCCGCAGCCTGGGAGACGTTTTCCAATTGGGCGATAGTGACAAAATAACGCAGCTGCGCAATACGCACGGCGGCACCGTCCTTTCCGACGTTTCAGGGTTTCGGGAAAGCTCTGCGGGAGCAGGGAAGCCCCTCTTCCAACATAACCCTGCAAAAACGGGATTTCTGAACAGGGGAAATTCTCCCTGCCTTCAGTATAAATCCCCTTATTCCAAAAAGCAATCAGAAAATGGAACGATCCCTTTGCGCCTGCCGGAGGCAAAAACGCGGTAAGAACCCACCGGAAGGCTGCCGCGCTTTTCGCAGAGAGAGGCCCCGTTGGCCGATGCGAATTCCTCAGCAGGGTTTCAAAAAACAAAAAGGGAGCAGGACGCTTTGATTTGAGGAAAAACACGGGAAAATCTGTTGCATCGGAGAAGAAATTGTGTTACAATTATGACATGCTGAAAACTGAATTTTGCAGTTTGAAAGCGGTGGACGAGCCTCTTTCCGAACCCGACCTGAACGGAGTTTCCGGGCAGGTCCCGGTTGGATTAAGCTCGTTTTTTTATTCTGCAAAAATGGAGGAGAAACACATGAAAAAAACCCTTGCCTGGATTCTGGCCGTTGTATTGGTTTTAGGCCTTCTGGCCGGCTGCAGCAAAAATGCCGAGACCCCCGACGACGGGTCAGATGTTGAGGAAAGCGCCACCAATACCGTGATCCTCAAGGAAGCGGACGAAAAAATGATCAACACCTATACCCTGCTGGCAGTCAATCCCGAGGCTCCCTTTGTGGATGCAGATGGCAATCCGGTCTCCGACGTGGCGGTGAACGCCGCCGGTGCCGAGGCGCTCATCGACTGGTTCCTGTCTGCCGAGGGGAAGGATTTGGCCGCCGACTACGGTCAGGCCGAATATGGCGACAGCCTGTTCTACCTGCTGGAAGGCGCCCCGGTCTTTGAGGGCGAGATCGCCGCTGCCACCCCCGAAACCGAGACCATCCGGCTTTCCACCACCACCTCCGTCAACGATTCCGGCCTGCTTGGCGCGCTGCTTCCCGTGTTTGAATCCGAATACGGCTACAAGGTGGAGATCCAGTCTGCCGGCACCGGCAAGGCGATCGCAGCGGCCAAATACGGCAACGCGGATCTGATCCTGGTTCACGCCAAGGCTCAGGAAGAGGCCTTCGTGGCAGACGGTTTCTCGTATGTGCTGCCCGGCTTTGAGAGCGAGCGGCTTTCCTTCCTGTATAACTACTTTGTGCTGTGCGGGCCCGCCTCCGACCCCGCCGGAGTGAAAGACTGTGCGAGCGTTCTGGATGCCTTTGCCGCCATTGCCGACGGGAAGTACACCTTTATCTCCCGCGGCGACGGGTCCGGCACCCACACCAAAGAGCTGTCTCTCTGGCCCGAGGCTTTGGGCATCACCGCCGATGCGGAGAGCTTTGCCGACTACACCGAGTGGTATGTTTCCGCCAATGCCGGCATGGGTTCCTGCCTGGTGATGGCCGAGGAGAAGGAAGCCTATATCCTCACCGACAAGGCCACCTTCCTGACCTTCCAGGCCAACGGCGGCGTGATGTAACCTTTCTGATTCGACAACAACCGGGGCAGGGCGTTGGCCCTGCCCCTTTGCGTAAGGAGCGATCAATGTGCAAACCGCGCTGCAAAAGGCTCTTGAGCTCATCCTTTCGGGAGACCGTGAGTTGGCCAATATTCTTCTGGTCACGGCAAAAACCTGCGTGACCAGTTCGCTGATCGCGCTGCTGGTCGGCCTTCCCATCGGGATTTGGCTGGGAGCCAGCCGGTTCCGGGGCCGTCAGACGCTGGTGGTTTTTTTCCGCACCCTGATGGGCATGCCGCCCGTGGTGTGCGGACTGGTGATGTATATGCTTTTCTCAGGGGTTGGCCCGTTCGGAAAGAAAAAACTGCTGTTCACGGTGACTATCATGATCATTGCACAGGTGGTGCTCATCACCCCACTGGTGGTCGCCAATTTGGAAACATATGTCGCGGCGATCGCCCAGTCTGTGAGGGAAACGGCCAAAGGTCTCGGCATTGGGCCGTGGCGGACCTTTCTGCTGCTCTCAAATGAGTGCATGTATCCCATCTTTTCCACCTACCTGCTGGCCTTTGCCCGCTCCATCGCGGAGGTCGGCGCGGTGTCCATGGTGGGCGGTGCCATTGCCTGGAAGACCAACGTGATGACCACGGCCATCATGCTCTATACCAACCGGGGCAGCTTCACATTGGGGGTCGCATTGGGCGTTATCCTGATTGCGATCTCCCTGCTGGTGAATATCGCCGTCACCGTGATGCAGAGGAGGCTGAGCCGATGAAGATCGCAGCCTGCAGCAAAACCTACGGGAAGCGCACGGTGCTCCGTTGTAGGGAGCTGACCTTAGAGCCCGGACAGATCTGCGCGGTGGTGGGGCCGAACGGCAGC
>JAEEGL013650088.1_pt1 | contig 11312 bp, 6 predicted proteins | sample 9134231 | NCBI WGS metagenome assembly JAEEGL01 (sample SAMN16246548, study PRJNA631951) | gut metagenome | biome: gut microbiome; feature: rumen; material: fiber-attached | host: Bos | place: Iran: Karaj | collected 2018-10
GTCGTCGCAATCCTTCATGATCTGGTCATAGACTTCCGCCACAGTCCACTGCTCAGGAGGAACCGTGATATCCCAGTCTTCAAGCACATATGGAACGCCAGGGGTTGTAGTCGCCGTCGCAGGATTGTACGCGGCCGCATACTTGTTAACCAGCAGGAACTCACACCATGCGCGCAGGGTGAGGGCCTCCGCACGTAGCTGGGCCTTCTTTGCCTCGCTGCCCGTAGCAAATTCCAGAGAAGAAAGAATCGGATTGGCTATCTGGCCGACATATCCGTACAGCTGCGAATAGTCGCCGTCAGATGTGGTCAGGCCGGCCATCAGGTCCATCTTGTCATCAGCCCAGGTAAGTATGAGGGCTGCTCTGGAAGGAGTAGGCGCGGAGAGAAGATTAGGTATATTGTTCGTGACGCAGATAAGGTCTCCCGTCAGCTGATACATATCGAACTGATAGAAATTCGAATACTCGACATTGAGGAGAAGTTCCAGTTCGTCAGTGGTCGAGAGCAGGTTCTTTCCCTTCGGCTTCAGCTCGGTGAAGTCCTCGCAGGACGCCAGCATCAGAGCGTAAGCTATGATTATATATATCTTTTTCATGATAAGTCCGTTAGAAATTGATGTGAACACCTAAAACATAAGAGCTGCGCAGAGGAACGCCTCCAGTCTCCGGATCGAATATCGCCTTGCGGCTATAGTATGGCATCTCGTCGTGAGGACGGAATCCAGTCCATATAGGAGGCAGGTCATTGATCTGGAACTGCAGGTTGGCGCGGGACGCCCCTATCGCCTTCACCCATCTTTCAGGAAGCTCATACCCGAGTACGATGTTACGGATCTTGATGAACGAGGCGTTCCTTACAGAGATATCGCTGTTGAGAGGCTCGTTGCCATGGGCAGTGCTGGAATAACGTCCGATGCCCGGAGTGTTTGTCTTGTTGTCCGGGGTCCATGCATTCGCGAAATATCCCGGGAGCGTCGACCTGTTTCCTAGGCCCATGACTTCGTCCTCGACGAGGGCGCGCATCTTATGGCCTCCGTAGTATGCCAGCATAACGCTAAGGCTGAAGCCGTTCCATACGAAGCGGTTGTCAAGTCCGGCGATGACCACAGGGTCCTTCTGACCGGAATATACCAGTATGTCGACCGGAGCTCCCTGGGCTGTATGCTCTATTGCAGGCTCCCCTGTCTCTTCGTCGACACGGCCGTACCAGAGGGTCTGTCCGAGAGCTCCTTCCTTGTCGCTGATTCCGGCGAAACGATAGCTCCAGATCGCGCTGGTAGGATATCCGACAACGTATGGATTGCTGAATCTCTGATAAGCCTGGATGGCAGGATTGTCGACGTTTGTGATCTTGTTATGGTTGACAGAAAGGGTCAGGGTGCTGCTCCATCCGAAGTCCTCGCGGCTGTTCTCTCTTATCCAGTCGCCGGAGAAAGTCAGTTCGACTCCGTGATTGACCATGTCTGCGGAATTGACGAACATGCTGTTGAAGCCAGTCGTAGGATCAAGAGTCTTGTAAGAGAACAGGTCCATTCCCTTCTTGCGATAATAATCGAGAGAACCGCGGAAACGGTTGTCGACCAGGGAGAAATCCGCACCGAGGTTGACAGTGCGCGTCTGCTCCCACTTGAGGTTAGGGTTGGCAGGGCTTTCGATTCTTCCATAAGGCTGGCCTGTAAGCAAGTTCAGCCCGGTGCTGGTGGCCGTCATGTAGCTGGTTGCGCCCTGGTAGATATTACCGGTGACTCCGTAGCTGAAACGCAACTTGAGTGCGTTAATCCACTTCGCCGCCGAGAGGAAGCTTTCTTCACTGATGTTCCATGCAGCGCCGGCCGACCAGAGCGGACGTCCGCGCAATTTGACATTAAGTCCATATACGTCGGCATAGTCCTTACGGAACGAGCCGAATACGTTGTACTTGCCGTCGTATGTGTAGGTAAAGTTGGCATAGCCCGAAGCATAGCGGTGATGCTGCTCTACTATAGGACTCATGCTTCCGTCGAAATATGGCCTATAGACAAGCTGCTTGGCCTGGAATCCAGTCCCGGCGTTGGCCTGATAGGAAGGACTTGTCTCCATCTGGCTGAGAGCGCCGAAATCGACAGTCTGGGTAGCGGCATTCTGGAGCTGGTCATCATAGCCGAGCATGAGGCTGCGAGTACCGGAATAAAGGGTTTCCCTGAACTCCATACCGGCGAGGGCGACGATTTCGTGCTTACCGAATGTTCCGGAATAATTGAGCTGCCCGCGGGCCGTCCAGTAGCGTCCGTCCATGTTGGTGGCCGAACGGAGGCCTCCGGTCTCAGGAGTATGGTAGATTACCGAACCGTCAGGGGTGATTTCCTTGTAGGCATTATAGATTGTCCTGGCGACATTGCTTTCCTGATTGGCATACCAGTCTACGGTACGGTGGTCAGTCTCATATACCAGCTGGGCGTTGGCAGTGAGTCCTTTCACGATTCTGAAAAGGAGATCGCCGTGATAACGCATATACTGGCGTGAGGTATTCTGCACGTTGTTGTAGTATTCGTCGACAAGGTTTACTCCGAGTTCCTTATAGAGGCCTCCTTCCGTAGTGTCACGGTAGAGGTTGGTACCGAGAAGACGCACGGAACCGTCCTCATTATAGAGGGACTCATAGGCCGGATATGACCATGGAGACGAGTATGAACCTGTATAATTGTAGCCTTTCTCGCGCTGACGGCCGTAGATTCCGTTGACGGCCAGGGATGCGGTCAGCCATGGGGCGACATCGTATGATCCCTTATAGTCGACCGAGATCTGGCGGTCGAATGCATTGATGACTCCGGAATTGTCGCCTCTGTAGTTCAGCACGATGCTGTTGGAAGACTTGTCGTTGCGGCTGCGCAGGGCGAGGTTGTACTGCTGGACGAGCTGACGGCGATATACCGCGTCTGCATAATCCTTCGCGAAATTGTTCTTGGAGAGACGGTTACAGAGTTCGTCGACCTGCTCTGGGGTCCATTCTCCCGTCGCCTGCATATAATATGCATATTCGATCGGAGAAACCCTGGTGTCGAACAGGTTGATGCTCTGCGAAGCTGAGCCTATCGGATCGCTGACCTCTCCGTCATTGTTGAAGAAATAGTAGTCGTAATAATCCCTCTCAACCTTTACCTGCTGCGCCGGATCGAGATAGAAATTGGCGCCGTAGTCGAGATTATACTTCTGGTAAAGGGTCAGGTTATAGGAGAAATCGACCTCGACCTTCCCCTTTTCGCGGGCGTTCTTGGTAGTGATCACGATGATACCGTTTGACGCCCTGGCTCCATAGATAGCGGCAGCGGCGGCATCCTTGAGGACATTGATGCTCTCGATATCATAAGGATTCAGGTCGTCGATATCCCCTTCTATTGGAAGACCGTCCACTACAAGCAGCGGGCTGGCTTCAGCGTACATGGAGCTGACTCCGCGGATGGTGAGCTTGCCGCCGTATGTGGAGAGACCTGCAACCCGGCCTTCGAGATTCTGGACGATGGACGGGCTGTAACGCTCCTCGATTGCCTTGGACGTGACGCTTGAGATCGCGCCTGTAACTTTCTTCAGCTGGATTTCCTGATAACCCGTGACCACGGCTTCGTTAAGGAAGAGCTGGCTGTCGGACATCGTGACATCGAGGACCTGACGTCCTGCCAGTTCTTCGGTGACGGTATCCATTCCTATGAACGAGAATTCGATGACAGCGCTGGAGGCGTCCTTGACATAGAGGGTATATTTTCCGTCCGAATCAGACGTAGTATAACTCTTTTCGGTCAAGTTCTGGATTGTTGCCCCGGGGATTGGTTGGCCGTCCTGGTCAGAAACTGTGCCTTTCAGTGTAACGGCCCCGTTGCGTCCGGCATTCTGAGCCAGAGCGAAATAAGGAAAGGCTAACAAAGACACGACAAGAAAAACCCATTTCAGGAGCGTGTCTCTGAAACTTTTGCTAGACATGTTAAATCCGTTTTAAAAGTATTAATGTAAAAATCCGGGGTACAATGTAAGAAATATTTCCCTTATTTGTTCACTTTTGGAAGCAAAAAAACGGGGTTTTAGAACTGCAGGTCGGTACCAATCGTGACGACGAAATTGCGGGTGCCGCGATGCGTGAGACGCCAGTTTGCATCTACTCTCATGATTCTGAATATATTGGAGATTCCGGCGCTTACTTCCACGTATGGAGTCTTCATCGGGGACTTGGCGAGAGACCCGTAGGCACAGCGAATTCCGGCGACCTCCCTGAGGTCCAGTCCGGATATCAGCGGTATCTTGCTGAGCAGGAGACCGTTGAGATTATGTTCATAGAAAACCTCTACCCATCTGTCAGACGTCAGTTCATAGTAGTCCAGACAGTTGAAAGCATTCTTATCGAAGAAAATCGACTGGTTTCCCGAATGCAGTTTCAGCAAAGGATAAGGGACGTCTCCGAAAATCGCCCCGGCATCGACATGGATGCTCCCAAAACCGAGAGCGCCGGAAGAAGCATGCCAGTCCAGCACGACATCCGCCCTTGTAAAATCAGTATCATTCTTCAGAAGACCCTTGAAGGCCTTTGTAACGCTGAGATAGAGCACCGGATATCTTGTGAATATATGGGCCTTGTCGAAAACGCCTCTGGTTACTCTTTCGTCGTGAGAGAATCTGGCAGTCAGTCGCATCTGGTTCGAGCAGACAGACTTGAGGGGACTCCCGTCAGACGCAGTCAGCGGCACCATCTCATTGCCGTATATCCTGCTGGAAGAAGCGTCGAGATAAAGCGAGAAATCACTGGTCACCTCATGCTCATACAAAAGACTGTACCTCTCCAGAAGAGTCTGGCGGTCGCCTCCGCCCGTGGTCACGAACGAATTGAATATGGACCGGCCCGTAAGTTGTCCGTTCCCCGCCCCGAGCTGCTCATAATCATAGCTGCCGGAAAGAGTCAGCTTTCTCGTCACATCCCGGTTGAAGACATATTCCACCCCGAAGGTGCCCTTAGGCTTCCTGTCACGGAATCCATACCCGGCAGTGGCGGAAAGCCTGACCTTAGTGCTGAAATTCCTGGTCGTGCGGAAACCGGTACCGACATGAAGTCCCTCGGTAGAGTTATACAGGACGGTCTTGAAGATAGGTCCGATGCCGATTTTGGCCGTTTCAGGCTCAACATAGCCTACGATAAGAGAGCGTGCCACCCCGTGCAGGGTCTTGAATGCGGCCTTTGCTTTTGTAGTCTCGATCATCTCGACGAGCCCCGTTTCCCTTGCTGTCAGCGGGACGGGACGGTTCCATGTCCAGAACTCATCCGATCCGGTCTCTCCGGAATCGACGACCCTGTTCCTTCCGGCAGGAGATTTCAGAGCATCGGAATCCGTCACAGGGACATCGTAATGCGTGTGCCTGTTCGCAAGGAAAGAAATCACCTTCGAGCTGTCGCTGACGGCGATGGAGAAGTCTATGAAAAGCGTTTCATTGGCCGGGAACGAGAATCCGGAGTCCAGCCTGTAGAAATCAGTATCCAGATTGATTGACCTTATCCAGTTGACGTTCGACTTTCCGGAAAGGCTGACATGCACCGAACGGATGCCATAATCTTCGGCATCGAAAGTCACCTCTCCGTCAAGAGTCGGAGAGGACACATACTTCTTGGGATGGAAACGCAGACAATAAGTCTTCCGTCCGGCGATATTCAGGCTGTCGACCAGATAATAGTTATAGAAAGGATGCCCGTTACGGCTTATAGGAGAAGGAATATCCAGGTTGAACAGCCTTATGGTATTCTTGTAGATATTCGTATTGAGAAGATATGTTCCGGAATACGGACGCATGAAGTCCTCTTCCACGAATCCGGTTATCTTATTGGCGATTATCCTTTCCTGGTCCAGACCGTCGCCCACAACACCATGGGTTCTCTCCGAAATAGTCTCGGAAAACAGTATGGGGATAAAAGTCTGGCCGGTAACGACCGAAGTATCCCGATACTGTATAGTCGATTCCAGGGCATTGCGGAAAAGAGCGCTCGAGACCAGTTCTTCGGCATGGGTCGCATCCAGTTCGGTCTTCACATAGCATCTGGTCGCCCATTTCCGGTCCATTTCATAGTCATTGCGCGCGCGACTGCGGTCAAGCGCATCCAGGATCCTCCTGATCCTGCGATTATCAGGCTTGACGACAGCAGAACGGAGTTCATCCGAATATGGCTCCAGCACGAAGTCGATTTCGTTGAACGAGCCTCTGGAAACAGGCCTTTCCTGGGCAGAATAGCCGAGGATACTGGCCGTCAGCACGCGGGCTGCCGTATCCGCAGTCTCTATATAGTATCTGCCTTCAAGGTCTGTAGAGATTCCGATCGTGGTATTCTTGAAATACACGGAAACGAACGGAACAGGCTCTCCGGTCACGGCATCGGTGACAGCCCCTCTCACTCTTGTCATCTGCGAGTAAGACGGTACTGAAACAAGGCACAGCAGCAACAGGAAAAGCCAATTCTTATTCATCTCAGCAATACAGACCTCCGTTTATTGAAATACATTCTCCGGTGATATATGAGCACTCCTTTGAAGCAAGGAAGCCGACTATCGCCGCAACCTCCGCGCAGGTGCCGAAGCGTCCTGCGGGAATGGTCTTCTTAAGCTCATTCTCGTCCAGCTCCGCAGTCATGTCAGAACTGATGAATCCCGGAGCTACCGCATTGACCATCACGTTCTTCCTTGCGACCTCCTGGGCAAGAGCCTTGGTAGCCGCGATAAGGCCACCCTTAGCGGCAGAGTAATTGACCTGCCCCGGAAGTCCCTTGACTCCCGAGAGCGACGCCACATTGACTATCCTGCCGTATTTATGGAGGATCATAGGCTGAAGGACAGGTCTGGTGACATTATAGAAGCTGTCGAGGTCCGTCCTCAACACACTGTCCCACTCATCCTTTTCCAGCCAGATCATCAGGTTGTCCTTGCGGATGCCGGCATTGTTGACAAGTACTTCGATATAGTCCTCGGGATGGCCTTTCTGCCAGTCGAGGATAGCATTACCTGCCGAAGCTGCGTCAGAGATATCGAAAGGCATGAGTTCGGCATCTCCGCCGGCATTGCGGATCTCCGCCTGCACCTCCAGCGCGGCGGCCTGATTACTTTTATAGTTGATCAGTATATCATATCCCATTTCTGCCAGCTTTATCGCCACTGCCCTGCCGATACCGCGGCTGGCTCCGGTAACTAATGCATACTTTTTCATATCGTTTCCTTTTTAAGCATTTCTATAACAGCAGAGATATCCTCATAGAAAGGAGCGTCCTCCTTCATGAACGGACGTATTCCGCGGATTCTGTCATATATACGTCTGGACGTCTCCGAGATTGAATCCTTTATTCCAAGGCAATCCACGGCCTGAGCCAGCGCCAGATACTCCACGGCCATTACCTGATAGACATTGTCGATCACCTGCCGGCAAAGCAGGGCGCTGTTGGTACCCATGCTGACAATATCCTGATTGTCATTGTTGTTCGGGATACTGTGCACATAGTTCGGCATGGCAAGGGTCTGGCATTCAGCCGTAGTAGACGTAGCGGTGAACTGGCAGGCCTGCATACCATAGTTGAGTCCTAGCGTACCCATGTTCAGGAACGGAGGAAGAATACCGTTGATACGGTCATGGAAAAGATAGTTCAGCTGACGTTCGGCCGTCATCGCAACCCTTACCATGGCGATCTTTACCTTATCCTCCTCAAGGGAGATATAGTCTCCATGGAAGTTGCCTCCATGATAGACATTCTGGGTATCCGGGTCTATTATAGGGTTGTCACAGGCCGAATTAAGTTCCTCGTCAAGTATCCTGTGGGCATTCTCGAGAGTCTCCGCGACCGGGCCAAGGATCTGAGGGATGCAGCGCAGAGAATAGTAAGCCTGGACCTTGTCCTTGAAAACCGTCTCCGTATGTTCCCCGGTATAGAGAGTATGCTCCCTGCTCTTCATCCTGGAAGAAGAGGCGGCGAGTTCCCTCATCCTGCGGGCGACCTTCTGCTGGCCTTCATGACGACGGACCTCATTCAGCGGCTCCGACATGAAATCATCATAAGAATCGGCGATTTCGTTCATCCAGACTCCGGCAAGGACCGCCCAGTCGAGGAGACGCTCCGCATCCAGCTGGTTGACAATTCCGATTCCGGTCATGACCGACGTTCCGTTGGTCGAGGACAGGCCTTCGCGGATATGGATGGCCATCGGCTTCAGCCCGCACTCAGCGAGGACTTCGCCGGCGGGACGCCACTGGCCTTGATACTTCACCTTTCCCTCTCCGATCAGCGCCAGTGCCATATGAGCCAGCTGGACGAGGTCGCCGCTGGCGCCGACGCTTCCATGACGCGGAATGAATGGGATTATGTCCATATTGATGAACGAAAGCAGAAGACTGACGACGTCAGGATGAATTCCGGATTTCCCCTGGAGGAAAGTCCCGAGGCGCGCAATCATGGCAGCCTTTACGCATTTGTCGTCCAATGGTTCTCCGGCTCCTGTCGCATGGCTCCGGATTATGTTGTACTGCAGGTCTTTGAGGTATTTGTCATCTACCCTCCACTGAGCCATGGGGCCGAATCCGGTATTGATTCCGTAGATCACCTTATTCGAGCTGAATCCCTTCAGGAAGTCATAACTCTTCCTGACTCTGGCCATGTCTTCTTCACTGATGGAAAGTTTCTCTTTCCCGTTGATAATTTTGTTTGTTGTGTTGATTGTGAGCATTATATATAACTATATAAATCTTTTCCAAGTATGGTTCCGGACGTTCTCAACGCGGACATCGCCACACCGAGCATCCCGTGCAGGCCGACGCTCTGTCCCGTAAGGAAAAGGTTCGCTTTCGGCGTCCTCGGGCTGAGTACCGTAACCAAAGGAGACTTCCAGTCCTTCCTGATTCCGAAAGCCCCGGCGCATCCGGTAAACTGCTTCCATGTAAGCGGAGACGACGAGAAGACCATTTCAATGCCCTCCCTCAGTCCGTGAATCCTGGATTCCGCAATGGAGAGACATCTCTCAGTATTCTTTTCTTTCCAATCCCTGTAGTCGCCGTCCCTTTCGCACGGACAGTTCTCCACAGGTGCCATTATCTCGACGGTATCGGCGAATTCTCCGGACCGCGGAACGCCCATATGGATGGAGATTTCCCGGTCTATCGAAATGCTGTGATTGATATATCGCACTGTTCCCGGCTTCAGGCCGATAAAGACCGTAAATACCCCGTAGCTGTCCTTCAGCGACGATATCCTTCTGACATACGACGGTCTCATATCTTCGCAGAGAGCAACTGTCGCGGCGGGATGGATATCAGAGACTATGGTCCCGGCCTCATATTCACTGCCGTCGCTGCAGAAGACTGAGCTGCCGGCAATCCGGCTGACTCTCTTTCCCGTAAAGATAGAACCGCCGTTCTCCCTGATTATTCCGGCAAGCCTGCCGGTTATAAGCGCCGGGGCCCCTGCGAGCCTGTACGTCCCCCTGATGAAGGAATCGGTAATCCTTGCGTACTCATACAGCGAGAGCGACGAAAGGTCATTATCCATACGCAGCACCGCACCGGTAAGCACTTTGACGATCAGCGGATCCTTGAACGTATCTTCAAGGAAAGCTCCGGCTGACTGACCGAAGGCTTCAGGGATGCTGTCAGTCTCCAGCCTTCCGGTTATTTCCCGGATTCTGGCGACATAAGATTCTATGCCCGCTTTCTCTCCGGGGAAACGTCTTTCCAAATACTCCTTGAATGCATCATATCCGACCGGGATCATGAATGACTCCCCGTCTATCACGACTTCTTCGCAGATATCGGTCCGGTCCCATGGCAGCCCGTCCAGGCCGCTATAGTCCAGCAGTCGGCCGAGCAGGTCGTCGCTGCTGACCGATCCGACATAGTGTAATCCCGGAGTGAAGCTGAACCGTCCTCTGGAGAAAGACTGCATGGCTCCGCCGATTGCAGTCCCCTGCTCGAGTACGGTGACGGTCTTCCCTTCGCGGGACAGGATTGCCCCGCAGATAAGGCCGCCCAAGCCCGCTCCGATGATTATGACATCAGACATTCCTGATAATGAGCGAAGAGTTGGTCCCTCCGAATCCGAAGGAGTTCGAGAGGAATACGTCGAAATGCTTCTGTATGGTCTCGGCCGGGATCAGCAGACGCGCCGAGTCCTCGTCAGGATTCTCGAAATTGAGGTTTCCGGCGATGAAGTCGTTCTTCATCATCAGAATTGAATAGATCACCTCGCTGGCTCCGGCCATCCACATCTCGTGTCCGGTCTGGCCCTTGGTGCTGGTAACCTCTATTCTCCTATCTCCGAAGACTTTATATAAAGCCCTTGCCTCATTGGCGTCACCTACGCGGGTCGAGGTTGCATGGGCATTGACATAGCCGATACTGTCTATGTCAATCCCGGAGCGGCGTATCGCGAATTCCAGGGATCTGGCCGGTCCGTCGACATTAGGAGTCGAGATATGCTCTCCGTTGGAGGAGAATCCATATCCGATCACTTCCGCGAGGATAGGCGCGCCTCTCTTGAGGGCCGATTCGTAGCTCTCGAGCACGACTGTCGCAGCACCACCGCTCGGGATAAGTCCGTCGCGGTCGCGGTCGAAAGGACGGCTGGCCTTTGCAGGCTCGTCTTCCCTGACAGAGAAGGCTGAAATGCCGTCGAATGAGCCTGTAGCTGCAGGATTGACCTCCTGGGCGCCTCCGCAGACAACGACATCCTGGAGTCCGTTCTGGATCAGCATGGCTCCCAGGCCGATTGCATGGGATCCGCTGGCGCATGCCCCTGACACCGTGAGATTGATGCCTTTAAGATGGAAAATGACGCCGAGATTCATGGTCACCGTTGAGTTCATGGACTGGAATATGGCTCCGGATCCGCAGAGCATGGTATCCTTCTTCTCGACGATCTTCGAGATCGACTTATATACTGCGTCGGCCGTGCTGTCGTTGCCATAGAGCAGGCCGACTTCGTGGGAATCCAGCCAGTCCTGATCAAGTCCGGCCGACTTCAGGGCGTCCCTTGTTGCGCAATAGGCATATTGTGCAGGCTCAGGCATATATATGCGCTGGTTCCTGGGGAGTTCCTGCTTCAGATCAGGCAGCGGGACAAACCCAGTAAGTCCGGAACGGAAGCCGAGCGCTTTCCGTTCCGGATCCAATATGATTCCTGACTTGCCTTTGTATAAGGCGTCTTGTACTTCTTCAAGCGTCTGACCGAGACAGGAATATATTCCCATGCCGGTTATGACGACACGTTTGATCTGCATCTATATTAGAATCTTATTACAAGACCGACACCGTTGGACGTTCCTTCGATATTGAA
>JAEEGL014650248.1_pt1 | contig 11312 bp, 8 predicted proteins | sample 9134231 | NCBI WGS metagenome assembly JAEEGL01 (sample SAMN16246548, study PRJNA631951) | gut metagenome | biome: gut microbiome; feature: rumen; material: fiber-attached | host: Bos | place: Iran: Karaj | collected 2018-10
ACCTTCTTGACCTGCGCCTCCATCTCGGCCTGGCTAAGGCCGTTCTCCACGACATAGTACGACGCGATGTCGAGGCGGGAGAAGAGCTGGCTCATGTCCATCTGCGGGAAAAGGAGTTCGTCGTGGATGAAGCACACGGCGGCGCGGCCCGACTTCGCATCGTTCCTTCGCGGAAGAAGGATAAAGAGCGATGCGACAAGAAGAATCAGCGTCAGTACGATCACGCAGATGAGGCGAAGGGTCCGGACTTTCTTCATGGATCACCCGATCTTGACCAGGCGGTCGCCGAGAGCGCGGATGTCCTCCGGCCCGAGGATCAGGACCATGTCGCCCTCCGAGACGCATCCGGAGAGGCGCTCGACGATGGCGTCCTTCGACTCGAAGAATTCGGCGTGGCCGCCTCTTCTGTTGATCTCGTCTGCGATGTCCCGGGAAGAAATGTCGCCGGGATTGACTTCACGATCCGAGAAGATCTCGTCGAAGAAGACGTTCTCGCACGGAAGGAGCGACGTCACATAATCTTCGAAGAGGACTTTCGTCCGGGAGTATGTGAGCGGCTGGAAGACCACCCATGTCTTGCCGTGCGGGACGTGCGAGGCGGCGTCGAGTGTCGCTCTTGCCGCGCTCGGGTGATGGGCGTAGTCGGTAACGACCATGGCGCCCTGGAATTTTCCTTTAATATCGAAGCGGCCTTCTGCGCCGGTAAACTCGGAAAGTGCCTGCTGCGCGGCCTTCTCCGTGCCGCCAGCAAGAGAGGCGCACGCGATGGCCGTTAATGCATTGTACACGTTATGGGTGCCCGGGATCGCCAGCTGGATGTGGGTGTACGGGCGGCCCTTATAGAGCACGTCGAAGCCCGCTTTACCATCGGTGTATTCCACATTCGCGGCGCAGAAATCCGGTTCTCTCTTCCAGAAATCGACACCCTCGCCGGCAAGACCGGTGGTGACGATGTGTGGTTCTTCCATTCCGACTTCTTTCCGGCAGGCCGGGATGCGGCGCACGCATTCCTGGACGTTCTTATCGCCGGCCGGGATGACGAGCGTGCCGTCAGAAGAAAGTTTCTTCGTAAACTCGGCGAAGACGTCGATCACTTCGTCGATGCTTGCATAGCAGTCCACGTGGTCGTAGTCGATGTTCGTGATCGCGGCGATGGTGGAGTAGAACTCCAGGAAGGAGCGGTGGTACTCGCAGGCCTCGGAGACCAGGAGCTGGTCCTTCGATCCGAGATATACCGTGCCGCCGAAGGCCGGAAGCTCCGCGCCGAGATGGACGGTGGGGTTGGCGCCGCTTCGGAGAAGGATCAGCGATACCATCGAGGTGGTAGTGGTTTTGCCGTGGGTGCCGGAAATATTGATCACGTTATTGAAGTTTCTCGTGATGAGTCCGAGGAAAACGGAGCGTTCCATGACGGTGATGCCGTTGTCGTGGGCGTAGGCGAGCTCAGGGTTACCAGGCAGGATCGCCGCGGTGTGCACCACGATGTCCGGAGCAAATTCCTTGATGTTCTCTTCGCTGTGTCCGCCGTAGAATTTCACGCCCAGTTCGGCGAGCTCGGCGGTCCTCTCCGACGGATGCATGTCCGATCCGCCTACGATGAGGCCATAGTTCATCGCGATCCTGGCAAGGCCGCTCATGCTGATGCCACCGATTCCTACGAAATATACCCGCTTGCCGGAGGGCAAGTCTCTCATTCCTTCTGTCATTTCTCTTCGTTCTCCCTGTGTTTATTCTTCCTTTGTCAATTTTGCTTGCGCTATTGGTGCGCAAAATCACACATACTCTAACATTATACTCTTTTTTTCACGATGAGGCAGATGTCAAGCGTTTGAAAATATGTTATTCTAAAATCCGTGGGGCTGTTAAACAGGAAGAAGAGGCACCGTGGCAAGGAGGCATCTATGGAAGTAACGGACATTACTATACGTAAACTGACGCTGGAAAGCAAAATGAAAGCGATCGTTTCCATTACATTTGATAATCAGTTTGTCGTGCACGATGTGAAGGTCATTGACGGGAATCATGGCCTGTTCATTGCTATGCCGAGCAGACGTACGCAGGAGGGCGAGTACAAGGATATCGTGCATCCGATCAATTCGGAGTTCCGTGATGCCCTGTCCGAGCAGGTTCTTGCGAAGTATAGGGAAGCGATCAGGAGTCTGTCGGCGGGAATCGGCGATTACGAGTATAAGGACGAGCCGTACGCAGGAGATTGACGCGGCGGCTAAGCGCGACGGCTATTGGCGGCGGCTAAGCGCGGCGGCTAAGCGCGGCGGCTAAGCGCTGCGCCAATTGACCGTAACATAAGCCTAAGGGCGCCGCCCGGGACGGAAACAAGAGACTGAAACGAAAGCTGAAACGAAAGCGGAAACGAAGAGGAAGTCGAAGGAGGAAGCGACGGAATGAAGAGGATCATCTCGATTATCTTAGGTATGTCTATGGTGCTGGCACTGGCAGGCTGCTCGAAGAAGGAAGAAACGACGAAGAAGAAGTCGAAGAAGACGAAGGTGACGACTGAAGAGTCCGAGACGGAGGATCCGGAGACGGACCCGACCGATACCGAAGAAACGGATCCGACGACTTCTGAAACGTCCGACACATCAGACACGACGGATACCACCCCAAGTGATACATCTACCCCCGCCGTTCCCGGCGCTTCTACCATCGAGCACACGCTCGAGGATCTGGGATTTTACAACCTCCCGACAGACAGAGCTTACGCCGTGGCCTATACGGATGGAAGCATCACTACTATGACGGGTGTTTCCGAGTATTTCGACGACTACTATTTCGACCTGACCGGCTACGATGCGCTGGAAAATGCACTTGACGGTATCTATGGCGGGGTCGCCGTGGAGAACGACGATGCTTACGACAAGGCCCGTGAGAAGTTTATCGAGGACATGAAGGACGGTCAGTACCACCTGACTGTGTCGCGCGAGTGCAGGACGCTGCTGTTCCGCGCAGACAGCGCCGTGACTTCGTTCCTGCTCACCACCACCACTTCCGACGATGAGCCTTTCGAGCCGGCGACCTATAACCTTCGTTCTTCAAACGGCGAGACGATCGGCTTCAACGACGTCATCACGGACCGCGAGGCTTTCTGCGATTTCGTCGACAGCTATCTGGTAAAAGCGCCGGAAGTGAATAAGCTTCTGAGCGATGAGATCAGCGATATCCTGACGAATATCCGTGCAGGCAAAGATATCGACTTCACGCTGGGCTTCGACGGCATCTTCCTCTTTATCGAGCAGGATCTGTATTTCAAGGTACCGGTGCACATGCTCGCCGATTGCGTGAACATGGAGTTCTTCAACAACACGCCCGAGTACTATACGCTCGTTTCGGACGCTACCAACGTGATCGAGTGGGATGTCGACGACGACAATGTGCCGGATAAACTCAAGCTCGAAGTGACATACGATGAGTACGACGCCTTCGAGACCATGACGCTTTGGTTCAATAACGAGAGTGCGAAAGTCCCGGACGATGTGCTCTCGGAGTTGCCCGGCGGTGTCGATGATTTCTATTACATGCATGCTTCCACCGGAGACTTCGTGATCGTCAACTTCTATGACGAGTTCGGCCCCGGTTACTACTGCTTCAAGATCGACGGCCAACAGGTCTCCTACTCTTGCGCGAAGGACGGTCACTTCGGCGGGTTCCCGTATAACCCGGAGTGCTTCACATTCTGTGTGTGGACCGATGTCTTCGGCACCGGCGACTTCTACGGTGATTTCTATCTCGACGCAACCGGGCAAGCGTTACTGGACGAATCTTTCGTGTATAAGTCTTTCTACGGCGTAAACAACACGGCCGTCACGAAGGTCGATGTCGAGGCGGTCAAGGTAGATATTTCCGCTTCTGGCGACCAGCTCGAGGATGTGGAAACATTCACCCTCCCGGCCGGCACCGTGCTGCAGTACGTATTCCTTGATCCGTACGAGTCCCGTATCGTCTTCTCGACCATCGAGGAGAACGAGGAAGATGAGATCTTTCTGAAGCTGCCCCTCGATTACGAAGATCTGCCAGAAGAGACCGTGATCAAGATCGGCGGCATGGCGCAGACCGAGCTCTTCGACGGACTCCACTTCGCCGGCTGAGGATCCTTCTCGACCTACCAAACATCTCATTCTGAAGATTTAGTTAGTCGGCGTCCGCCGTCACAGTTTCATCAGCTTGCACTGCGGGATGCCGTCGCCCCAGAACTCCGCGACCGGGCGCTTCTTGTATCCGCAGATGAGCGCCGAGTTCATGGCGCCGTGGCCCACGATCAGGACATCCCGCCCCGCCTGAAGCTCCGGCTCCACCCTTTCTTCTACAAAAGCACTGGTCCTGGCGAACAGTTCGTCGAGGCTCTCGCCCCCCTCCACCGGCACCGTATAGCGCTCCGGACTAAAGAAAAGCACATTTACCGGGCAGTCCGGGATCGAGAACGAGTCCTTGATCCCTTCGTAGATCCCGAAGCTCATCTCCCGCAGCCGCTCGTCGAAGAGGATCGGCACATCGCGCCCGCGCAGCAGGATCTCCGCCGTCTCTTTCGCCCGGAGAAGCGGCGAACAGAAGCACACGTCGAAGTGCACGTCCTTGTACTCCACCGCCGCGGCCGCAGCCATCTCCCGGCCCGCATCATTGAGCGGAATATCCGTTCTCCCCTGGATCCGGTGCTGCTCGTTCCAGTCCGTCCTGCCATGTCGTATGATGTACAGCATCTCACTCCATCTCCCAATGCTTCAGGATCTCCGGAAGAAGCGCACGGATGATGGTGTCCAGTTTTTTCGCCGTGTCCATATAATCCAGATATTCGCCACCGTACGGATCCGGCACATCGCCGTCCACATTCGGAATGTCATAGTCCGCCAGCAGCTCCGAAAACGAGAAGATCCGGTCGCTTATATCCGGGAACCGCTCCCGCAGGAAATGCGAATGGTCGTCGGTCATGCAGAGCACGAGGTCCTGTTGGTCGAGCCGCTCCTTGATCGCGATATGCGAACAGCCACCGGAGATATCCTCGTCGTACTCGTACTTCGCGATCCTCACGGAATAAGGCGTGTAAGGCTCGTCTCCACTGGCGAAAGCACCTGCCGAGCAGGCGTCGACATGCGCCTCGATCTCCGGATGCCCGATCATGTTGTGCGGCCCCGTCGCGCGGAAGATCGACCGGAAGATCGCCTCGGCCAGAGGACTTCTGCAGGTATTCCCCGAGCAGACGAACATCACGCTCCGCCGGCTCTTCTGCTCGACTTCCTTCACATTCGCCACCGCCGCCTTATCCAGACGGTTCATGTACGCGATGCCCAGCCCCTCCTCCGGGAACGCCGGCGCCACGATCAGCTTCGCACCATTCTCATCCAGAGAGCGCAGGCCGTCGAAGAGATGCTGCGACGCCGCATCCACGTCCTCGGTCTCACCGTAGACGTAATACTCGATCTGCTCCGCCTTATTTGCAAAAAGCACTTGTAAATGTTCTGCGATCTCTTCTCCGAGGAACAGCCCCACCGGGGTCTTCTCGTCGAGAATGGCGTGCATGACCGTTTCCTTATAGTATTCGAGGTAATTGTCGATGTCTTCCTTCGTTCTGTCCCCGAGGATCTTCACCTCACAGGACGGCGCGTAGTGGCGGTACTTCATGCCCGGGGCACGCGGTGCCTCGTCCGGGGACGCCTCGTGGAACCGAAGTTCCGCAGGCTTACTGATTCCCGCCCCAAGAAGCGCTTCTTCCATCATGTCCAGGGTGACGGCGCCGGGCCGCAGTACCTGCGGCCAGTTGCCCGTCGCATCCACCACCGTCGACTCGAGCCCCACCTGGCACGCCCCGCCATCCACGATGAACGGGATCCGCCCATCCATATCCTTCAGCACATGCTCCGCCTTCGTCGGCGACGGGCTACCCGAAAGATTTGCGGACGGCGCCGCCACCGGCACCCCCGCCATCTCGATCAGTCTCTGTGCCACCGGATGCATCGGGAAACGCACGCCCACCGTGTCCAGCCCCGCACTGACGCAGTCCGGCACGAGGGACGACTTCTTCATGACGATCGTGATCGGACACGGCATAAACGCATCGATCAGCACTTCTGCAATGGGAGTGATCTCCGAAACCAGAGACGGGATCATCTCCTTACTTGCCACATGGACGATCAGGGGATTATCCGACGGACGCCCCTTCGCCTTATATATCTTCTCCACCGCTTCGGGATTCCGCGCGTCGGCGCCAAGTCCGTACACCGTCTCCGTAGGCATGCCGACGACTTCGCCGTCGGCCAGTGCCTGCGCCGCCGCCGCGAATCCTGCCTCGTCTTCCGGCAGGACCACTACCGTATGGAATGCCCCTTCGCCCGCCAAGCCAGGCTGCGGTGCCGCGCCCGCCGCCGCGCCGGACGTCGGCTGCGCCCCCTCCTTCAAACCGGCGCGCGGCGCTATCTCTTCAGGCGCACCGGCCTGCGGCTCCATGGCGCCCATCGCCCCGGCACCTATGCCGGCGCCCGCGCCTATTTCATAACCATTATCCATCTGAACGTCATCTCCTTATTCGTCACGTAGTTTACCACAATTCCATCGGAATGATAAATGTGGTAATATAGCTCCGTGAGGGGATGCACTAAAATCAAAGGAGAACAACTATGCTTCTGTCCCGTAAATTACCGGCAGTATTCCTGTCCGGCGCGATGCTTCTCTCATGCCTGGCCTTCACCGGCTGTAAGAAATCAGACGATTCCACAGAGAAAACCAAGAAAACAAAATCCACCGAAGAGCAGTCCGAATCTGATGAAGATCCCGATTCCTCCGACTCCGAGTCTTCGTCCGATGCCGTGACGGATACCACGTCCGATCCTGATGATACATCCGACCCGGACGCGACCGGCACGACCGCCCCGGACACCGATACCTCGGTCACTTCGGACCCCGGTTCCTCCGGCACGTTCTTCTTCACTATGGACAACTATCCCCGTCTCGACGGTTCGACCTCGACAAAACCACTGGCCACCGCGATTACGGCGGCGCTCCTCGGCATCGATACGTACGACGCCGACAACATGCTCCAGTTCCATAAGACATCGGAATCCTTCCGTTATCTCATGCGCGGCGAAGCCGATCTCCTGATCGTCGCCGAGCCGGCCGAATCCGTCCTGGAGGAACTGGCGAATGCGAACTTCGAATACGAGATGGAGCCCTTCGCGTCGGAGGCACTCGTCTTCGTCGTAAACGTCAATAACCCCGTCGACTCTCTAACGATCGAACAGATCCAGAAGATCTACACCGGCGAGATCACCAACTGGAAAGAAGTCGGCGGCGAAGACCGGGCGATCATCCCGATCCAGAGAAATAAGGCCGCCGGCTCTCAGGTCATGATGGAGAAACTCGTCATGAAGGATCTCACCATGATGGAAGCGCCGGAGGAGTGGATCAGCGATGATATGGAAGGCCTGATCAAAACCGTGAAGTCCTTCGACAACTCCGCCGACGCCATCGGCTACACCCCCTACTACTATGCCCAGAACATGAATATGGCAGACGGTCTGAAGATCCTTCAGATCGAAGGGGTCACTCCCGAGAAAGACACGATCCGCGACGGGTCCTACCCGTTCCGCACCGCCTATTACGTCGCGATCGCCAAGGACACGCCGGAGGGCACGCCCGCCCGGATCCTCTATAACTGGATCCTCGGCGAAGACGGCCAGAAACTCGCCGATCTCGAAGGCTACGTGCCGGTACGCTGATCCCCTCCACACCCTGAAGACGAACCCCACCGGGAGGCCACTATGAAAAAAGCACTGTTCCCCATCCTTCTGCTCGCCCTGCTGCTCGCGTCATCCGGCTGCAATCAAGCCTCGGAAGAATCCACGAAGCGTTCGAAGAAGACGAAGAAAACGACGGAAGCCACGGAAGACACTTCCGAACCTTCTGAATCCGATCCGGATGACACCTCTTCCGAGCCGGACGATTCTTCCGATCCGACGGACACGGACGATCCGTATGCCACGGACCCGTACGATCCGGATCCTTCAGATCCGGCCGCACATTCGATGGATACCTCCGGAGATGTCGCAGTGGACTGGTCCCGGTACGAAACCCAGGTCACGATCCCCGACCCCATCTATACACGCATCGATGACGAATACATCGACGACTTCACTCCCTCCACCGAATACGGATGGATCAGTGCTTTTCACAATGGAGACAGCACAGCTTACGGCTTCTACGATATCCACGGCCAGGTGATCTGCGATGCGGTCTTCTCCTACCTCGTGGATAATGCGAATTACAGCTATTCGTACTCGTATTCTCCCGGACAATTTAAGTATTTTATTGTGGGAACAAAAGCGCCGGTCACTGTGGGAGACGAGACCGCCCACCCGTTCATGGACAAGACGATTGGTCTGATCTCCGGGGATGGATCGAAGTACACAGGGCTTCTATACAATGACTATTTCTATACCGCAGGAAGTCTCACTCTAATCAAGATCTACGACGACCATATCACCGCAGATGAATTTGATCTCGAGACATTTACCGTATCCGACTCGTACGACCTGAAGATGGATCTGTCATCGGTGTCATCCTATGCCACGATAGGGAGGATCATTGACGAACGGTATATCCTTCTTTATACCGAATACTGGGAGGACGAGTCTGATTCCGAGTGGCAGACCATCATCGACGGAAAGACCGGAGAGAAGATCCCGGTCCCGGAGGATGCGGAGGTCGTGGGCTCCATGCTCGTGTCGTATCCGGAATACTCCTCCGATATCGTCTTCTCGTCCCTTGACGGGGCGACTTCCTGGTCGGTCGACAGCAACGACTATACCATTGTGAATTACGGTGATGAATTAACCGACAAATTCCTTCTCTGTAATGGCCAGAACTATGAACTTCGTGACCACAACGGTAACATTATTAAGACCTGGACTCTTTCTGACGATGATTTCATGCACACCGACAATAATCGTATTATCGTGCAGTACCGGGCCGGTATCGAGATCTACGACGAGGATCTGCATCTGCTCCATGCATGCGATCTGGAGAATGACTACGGCCTCAAGATCTCAGACGACAGTTACGTGGTCTTCAACTACCCGGACGATATCTGGAAGTCTTACTATTATGATTCCGATGTTCCCATCGCCATCATTTCCGACGATTACACACAGATGCTGACCATGATCAATCTGGAGAACGGAAACACCCTCGAGCTTCCGACCTCGGACGATTATGTCATCAGGGACGACGTCGTTCTGCTTACGCATTATGCAGATAGCGCTACGGGGACCGTCATAGATTGGAAGCTTCTGGACATCCGGGATTTCCGGCTGATCACGAGTGGCACGACACCGAACGGGATCGATCTTAGAAAGGATGCGGTGACGGGTGACGTGTATGCCATCGTTTCGGATGACAGTATGAACGAATCCATCACGATCCTCGATGCCGCCACCGGCGAGACATTTACCCAGCTCCATCTGTTCCCCGGTGCGTATAATTTCATCACGCAGATCTACGACGGGACATTCTTCTGCACCTCGCACATTTCAGATTTAGACGATGCCATCACGAATCTCTTCTCCATCATCGACAAGGACGGTGAAACGAAATTCCTTCTGACGACTTCGCAAATCTTCACAGACCGTCAGTATTTCTACGATTATTACGACGAACTGGAGAACGGCACGATCGACTATAACGATATCTGATCCCCCGTCGCGCGCCCGTCCGGTACGTTACTCATCGTCGTCCTCGCCGGCACCTGACCCGGATCCGAGTTTATTCGCCCGGTCCGCCAGCGTCAGCTGCCGCACGATCTCATCCAGATCGCCACCGAGAATCTCCTCCAGCCGATAAAGCGTCAGCCCGATGCGGTGATCCGTCACACGCCCCTGATGGTAGTTATACGTCCGGATCTTCTCCGACCGGTCTCCGGTTCCGACCTGCGAACGCCGCTCCGCTGCGATCGCTCCGCTCTGCTTACTCTCCTCCATCTCGAGGAGCCGGCTCTGCAGCACCGCCATTGCCTTCGCCCGGTTCTTATGCTGCGAACGCTCATCCTGACACGTCACCACCAGCCCGGTCGGCAGATGCGTAATACGGATCGCCGAGTCTGTACGGTTGATATGCTGGCCGCCCGCACCCGACGCACGGAAAGTATCGATCTTCAGATCGTTCGGATTGATATTGACCTCGACCTCGTCGACCTCCGGCAGCACGGCCACCGTCACCGTCGACGTATGCACACGCCCGCCCGACTCCGTCACCGGCACACGCTGCACACGGTGCACGCCGCTCTCGTATTTGAAGCAGCTGTACGCCCCCTTGCCCTCGATGGAGAACACCAGTTTCTGGTACCCGCCGAGCTCCGTGTCGTTGCTGTCGATATACTCGATCTTCCAGCCCTTACTGATGGCGAAGGCCGAATACATCTTATACAGATCCGCTACGAAAAGCGCTGCCTCTTCGCCGCCTGCGCCGGACCTTATTTCCATGATGACCGAACGGTCGTCCTTCGGGTCTTTTACCGCGAGAAGGTCTTCGAGATCCTCGTTGATCGACGACAGCTCCTGCTCGAGGGCATCGACCTCGTCTGCGGCCATCTGCCGCATCTCCTCGTCGTCCGCCGCCGTGTGCAGTTCCCGCGCCTCGGCAAGTTCTCTCACCACACGGTCCTTATCGTGGATACGCGTCACCACCGGCTCTAAGTCGGATAGCTCCTTCGTCAGTTTCAGATACCGCGCCCCGTCGCTCACGATGGCCGGATCGCCCATCGACGCGATGATCTCATCGTAGCGGTGCAGGATCTGCTCGATTCTCTCTCTCTCGTTATCCACTTACACGTACCCCTTCTCTTTCGTCTTCATAAGCATCGCATAGACCGGAAGCTGCTCCGGTGTCAGGGTCTCCCGCACGACCTCCGGAATGACCGATGCATCGTCTGCAAAACCCAGTTCCTTATTCACACCGCTGTTCCATAGTACCACGCTCGCTGTCCCCTGCGGATACACATCGAAGAAGAAACCCGCCTCCCGCATGTTCGGAAGCTGGGCCGATCCCAGGTACATGATGACATAGCCGTCATGCTGCATCAGCTTAAAGAGCCGGCTCCAGTCTTCTTTCGTCAGGGGGACATCGTTATGCGGGTCGTTGACGATGATCACGTGCCCGTCATGCGAGGGATTATCCTCCGGTCCCAGAAGCGACTCCTGTTCGAAATTATAGATATGGCGCGCGCGGAAACTCTCCGGCGCCTTCAGGTCCTCGCCGTAATACATCACATCGACGCGCGCGCCGTTTATGTACTCGATCGCATCGGTCACTTTCTG
>JAEEGL014655422.1_pt1 | contig 11312 bp, 9 predicted proteins | sample 9134231 | NCBI WGS metagenome assembly JAEEGL01 (sample SAMN16246548, study PRJNA631951) | gut metagenome | biome: gut microbiome; feature: rumen; material: fiber-attached | host: Bos | place: Iran: Karaj | collected 2018-10
ATACCACAAACCACGGATGTTTAAAAATCTTTCCACTGTTCTTTCTGATGATTCTTGACGCTTCGATCCGCAGAGGATATGCTTTTATTATAGCCGGCTGTCCGTAACGGGTACCGGCACTGCATATCAAACAAAAAAGGCAGGGTACCAATATGAAAAAGCCGGTCATCGGGATCACTCCCCTTGTTGATTATGAAAAAGAAAGCTACTGGATGCTCCCGGGATACATGAACGGCATCATCGAAGCGGGCGGAAATCCCATCATGCTTCCCCTGACGGAAGATGCCGGGATGATCAGTCAGCTCCTGGATCATTGCGACGGCATCCTGATCGCCGGCGGCCAGGATGTCAGTCCCGTGCTCTACGGGGAAGAAGAGCTGCCCTGCTGTAAGGAATGCTCTCCCGAACGGGACCGCATGGAACTGATCCTGCTGGATGAAGCACTGTCCCGTGATATTCCCGTTTTCGGCATCTGCAGGGGACTTCAGTTTATCAATGCCGCACTCGGCGGAACGCTGTACCAGGATCTTCCCACACAGCATCCGTCCGATAGCGTGCACGTCATGACAAAGCCGTACGATGCAGCCGCCCATCAGGTCACCGTCCTGAAGGATACCCCGCTCTGGGACCTGCTCCGCCCGGATAACTGCACCAATGAATTTTCGATCGGCGTCAACAGCCTCCATCATCAGGCGATCCGGGATCCCGCGCCCGGTCTGGAGATCATGGCGCGTTCCGAAGACGGTCTGGCAGAAGCCGTCGATTTTCCCTCCAAGACATTTGTCCGTGCCGTGCAGTGGCATCCGGAGTTTTCGTATAAAGTCAATGAAGACAGCAGGAAGCTGTTCAGGTCTTTCGTCCGGGCAGCTGAACTGTATCAGAAGGAAGGAAAGAGCTGACGGTTCTGCGGAATGATTATTAACAATACCGAAGGAGGTACATATATGGCATCCAAAGTTTATTTCACAAAAACCATCACGCCGGAAAAGGTACTCGAGATGTACCGCCTGCTTGGAAAGGAACTTCCCGGCAAAGTAGCCGCCAAGGTCCACAGCGGTGAGGAAGGCAATCAGAACTACCTGAAACCGGGCTTCTGGAAGCCTGTCATCGATGCGCTCGGTGCAACTGTCATCGAATGCAACACCGCCTACGAAGGCGAGCGCAACTATACTGAAAAGCACCGCAAGGTCCTTGCCGGTCACGGCTGGACCCGTTACTTCAATGTCGACCTGATGGATGCGGAAGGCCCCGATCTGGTGCTTCCGATCCCGAACGGCAAGGTCCTGAACGAGGATTTTGTCGGAAAGGATCTGGCAGACTATGATTCCTGTGTCGTTCTTGCCCACTTCAAGGGTCACCCCATGGGAGGTTACGGCGGAGCCTTAAAGCAGCTCTCCATCGGCTTTGCATCCTCGGAAGGAAAGGCCTGGATCCACTCCGGCGGAAAGCTCAAGGATCAGACCACTGTCTGGGACAACCACGCCGAACAGAATGCCTTCCTTGAGGCGATGGCCGACGCGGCTTCCGCTGTCGTTGATCATTTCGGCGGCGTCGGCGGCAACATTGCCTTCATCAATGTCATGGCCAACATGTCTGTCGACTGTGACTGCTGCGCCATCGCGGAAGATCCCTGCATGAAGGATATCGGCATCCTCGTATCCCTGGATCCCGTTGCCATTGACCAGGCCTGCATCGACCTCGTCAATACTTCCGATGATCCCGGCAAGGCACATTTCCTGGAGCGGGTCAACAGCCGCAACGGTGTGCATACGATCGAAGCCGCAGCAGCCCTCGGATTCGGCAGCCGCGAATACGAACTCATTGAAGTAAGCTGAACTGCTGTATAAAACCACAGAAAAGGTGCCGTGCATCATATGATGCTCCGGCACCTTTTCTTCATTTGAAAGGATTGATTATAAACTGATCAGATCGTCACCGGATCAAAGGAAATCCTTGAAGCTGGTGAACAGCTCGCGCTGTGACTGCAGATTCTCAACGGTCTCATCCAGATTGAGGACGAACGGATCCTGGAAGCTGTAATCATTGCACTTCTGCTTCCAGTCATCGGTAGAGGTGACCTCAAGGATCGCATCATTCATAGCCTTGACTGCTGCGGGATCGGTTCCCTTGGGGGCAAGCATGACATACTCGGTATCGATGACAAGCTCCGGGATGGTCTCACTTGCGGACTTCTGATCCGGAAGGAGTGTCGGCGGCTGGCTCAGCATGGTGCAGAGACTCTTCAGCTGACCGTTCTCGATGTAGTCGGCAACGGTGGAGTATGGAAGGCTGGTAGCGTCAACTTCGCCGCCGAGCAGGGCGGTAAGTCTGGTTGCAGCGTCGCCGCTGTCAATGATGTTGAATTCTGCGCCGCCAAGGTTGGTCATGACACAAGCCTGGATATAAACGCCGCCGCCGGTGGAGATGCCGAGCTTGATGGTGCCCGGATTAGCCTTGGAAGCTTCGATCAGGTCATCCAGCGTCTCATACGGTGAATCAGCCGGGACAACGATATTCTCACCTGACTGAATGCCGTAGATCGCGACCGGTTCAAAAGCGTCATAACCAAAGTCGACCATGCCGGTTGCCTCGTTTCCGTTCAGCGCTGCAGTGTTGGAGCAGATGTAGGTGTAGCCGTCGGTATCGCCGTCCTTATACTGCTGCATGCAGGTCGCGCCGTTGGAACCGGTAACGTTGGAGCAGACAACAGATACGCCGAGTTTCTCTTCCAGAGCCTGAGACAGCATACGTGCCATATAGTCGGTATCGCCGCCGGCGCCGTGAGTGATGTAAACATTTACAGTCTTGTCAAAGGTGAAGTCACCTGCCTCGGCTGCAGGAGCTTCCGTAGCCGCGGGAGCCGCCGTAGTCGCAGCGGTGCTGCCCGATGATCCGCATGCCGCAAGGCTTAATGCTGCCATTACTGCCGCCATGGATAATGCGATTGCTTTTTTCATGTTTTTCCTCCTAACATTTTAACAACTAACAAATTTATTTCACACGCCGGCCCCTTACTTCTCTTAACACGGTACACCGGCATATATGTGACGAATGGTTATGTGCTGCAGATCAGGAATTGGCTTCTTCTGCCTCGGCGCGTTTTGCTTCCCTCAGATTGGCTCTGGTGGAGAAGATAACCACCAGCAGCGTTCCGATCATCAGTATGCAGAAGATCGGGTGGGCCCAGAAATGGTCGCTGGATGCCAGCTGGCTCACGCGGCGCAGATTGGTCTCAAAGGTCGGTCCCAGGATGAATCCGAGGATCATCGGCACCGTCGGTATCTTGCTCTTGATCATCAGATAGCTCATAAGACCGAATCCGACCATGCAGTAGGTATCGAACAGCATGTTGGCGTTTCCGATCGCACCGATGCCGCAGAGTACAAGGACAATCGGAAGAAGGTAATTCTTCGGCACTTTCAGGACCGATACGAAGAAGCGCATACCGAGCAGCATGAACAGCATCATGAACACCGCTGCGACGACCATCGAGAAAAAGATCGCGTATACGACCGCGCCGCTCTTTTCATAGATCAGCGGACCCGGCGCCACATTATGTACCTGCAGACCGCCCAGCAGCATCGCCGTACATGCGTCGCCCGGGATACCGAGTGCCAGAAGCGGGATCATCGCACCGCCGATCGTACCGTTGTTTGCAGACTCCGACGCAACAACGCCGTCCATGATACCGGTGCCGTAAAGCTGCGGATGCTTGGAAAGGTTCTTGCTCACGGTATAGCTGATCATACAGCTGACACCGCCGCCGATGCCCGGCAGGATACCGATGCCGACACCGATCAGTGCAGACACGATCAGGTTGGGGATCTGCGCGATACCTTCTTTTAAACTGAAGCCTGCGCCTTTGATCTTGGCGCTGTTATCGACCGTAAAGCTCTGGTCTTTGCGGACTCCTTCGGCATAAGCCATGACCTCACTGATCGCGAAAAGTCCGATCAGCAGGACCAGCAGCGCAAAACCGTTGTTGAGCTGGAACATATCAAAGGTAAAACGGGGCTTGGAATCGATCGGGGCAAGTCCTACTGTGGCAAGAAGCGCGCCAAGTACTGCACTGATCAGGCCCTTTGCCATATCGCGGCCGGTCAGGGCGATGACCATGGAAAGTGAGAACACCGCAAGTGCGCAGTATTCATATGCCTGGAATTTCAATGCAAAATCGCAGAGGACCGGGGTCAGCACGATCAGGACTCCGATACCGATCAGGGTTCCCAAAAAGCTGAAGACAACGCCGGTGCCGAGCGCTTTTCCCGCCTCGCCCTTGTCCGCCATGGGCTTGCCGTCAAAACAGGTAGCAACACTGGAGGGCGTACCGGGGATGTTGAGCAGGATCGCCGAGATCAGACCGCCGGAGATTCCGCCGATGTACAGAGCCATCAGCATGCTGATGCCCTGGCTCGCGGTCATCGAGTAGGTCGCGGGCAGGAACATAACGATCGCCATGGTAGCTGTCAAACCCGGAATGGATCCGAAAATGATGCCTACCGCCGTTCCGATCGCAATAAGCAGAATGGTAAATGGCTGGAGAACAGCCGTTAATCCTTCAAGTAACATGATCGCTGTACCTCCTTATAAGCCGAAATTCTTCAGGATGCCCTGCGGAAGCAGAACATTGAGCTTGTAACGGAACAGATAATAGAAAAGGACGGAGCATACCACCGCGATGATCAGTGCGGGAATATACGTCTTTTTCCAGTCTCCCATCGGCGTCAGGATCAGGATCTGCGCGAACAGATACAGAACGGTCATGGGAACAAAGCCGACCGGTCCCATCAGCGCGACATAGACCGTCAGGATGATGAAGCTGATGATGACCTCACGCTTCTCATCAAAGCCTGCCTTCAGATCGAACTTTTCGATCTTTCCGCCCTCTTTGACATAAGCAGCGCGCTTGCGAAAACCCCGGATAATGATCCACAATGCCAGGACCAGAAGTGCGCCGCCCCAGAGGTACGGTACAAAATGATTGGTCAGCGGTGTGGAACCCATTCCTGTGAACGTCTTGATGCCCGGTACCATGGATATGTACCACAGAGAAAACAAAGCAATGACGATCCCGGGAAGGATATCCATCATGTACTTGGAATTCTTATTCATCATTCTCCTCCTCTTCTTATATTTTCTAAAACCGCGTCAGAGCGACGCCAGTTCAAGAGCTGTTTTCAGTTCCGGCAGCGGATCGCTGCGGAACACAGCCTCAGTTACCTCCTCGAGCGGATTGATCGTAAAACCGATGAACCGGCCCCTGAGCAGAACATCCAGTGTCCCGCCTTCCCTGTGAAGGTACAGAGAGCCCGGGATAAAGGATCCCAGCCGGTCGATCAGCTTTTCCTCTCTCGGCGTAAGTTCTGTATCTTCTCCGGTCTCGCCTCTGTAAATGCTGAGCGGCGTATACTCTTTGCCGGGAGCTGTTATATGGATCAGACAGCCGTTGAACATCTTATTGAGTCCGTTTTCCCGGAAAGGAAACGTCACGTCCGCCATTTCCACCTGCAGCTTCCTGCTTTTTCCGCGGATATGCTCACGGCTCAGAAAGGCAGAATCGTTGATCGCGCTTACGAAGCCCGCCCGGACCAGATATTCCGGATCGATCCCGGAACTCCTGTCATAGACTGCTTCATCCAGCTCCCTGAGAACGGAATGCTTCAGTATCGCTTCCCTCAGTTCTCTCTCATAGGCAGCCCTGGCAGGGCGGGCCGATACGAGGTAGAACGCCACGGCCGCTGCCGCAGGGATCCATATCCACCGTCCCGCGCCTGTCAGAAAAAGGAAAACGCCAATGATCAGTAATACGATGAAATAGACAAGATTCAGCAGCAGAACGTTTTTTCTTTTTTTTCTGAAAACTTCCAGTTCCATGTTTTTCCGCACCTGCTGTCAGATTTTCCGGTCTTTTGCCGTTTATTTACAGGATCTCCTCGTAGAGCCTGCGGGCGTCCTCTGCAGTTACCGGTCTCATGTTGTTTGTCAGCAGTCTCTGCTGCTGCATGCCCGCATCTACAAGGAAGTCAATGTCTTCCGCCGGGACTCCGTAAGCCTTGCTTAAGGATGTCGGGATATCCAGACCCTTAACGATATCCGCCAGCCAGTTGATGATGTATGCGCTCTTTTCCTCGTCGGTGGTGCAGGTCTTTTCACCATGTACGCACTGGTCATACGCCGCCGCAAGACGGTCTCTGCAGTACGGCTCGTTGAATCTCATGACCGGAGCCAGCAGGATCGCGTTACTGTCGCCGTGCGGGATATGATACTTTCCGCCGAGCGGATAGCTCAGGGCATGGACCGCTGTGGTTCCGCTGGAGGTGATCGCAACACCTGCCAGGAACGCCGCGATCAGCATCTGTGTCTTTGCTTCCATGGCATCCGGATCGTTGCAAGCGTCCATGATGTTGTTGAGGATCATATCGAGAGCCTTCAGTGCAAAAACATCACTGAAAGGATTTGCCTTGTTGCCCGTGAAGCACTCGATCGCATGAGCGAGCGCGTCCACACCGGTCGCTGCCGCGATCTTGCGCGGGAGCTTTTTGATCATGACTGCATCAAGGATGACATAGTCGACGATCATCTCTTCATTGACGATGCCGATCTTGACCTGCTTTTCCGGAACGCCTACGATCGCGTTCGGGGTCGCTTCGGCGCCGGTTCCCGCGGTCGTCGGGATCATCAGGCTCTTGACGCACTTATGAGCACGCTTCGGATCTTCCAAAAGTTCCTTTACGCCGTACTCGTCCGTCACAAGGATGGAAGCCAGCTTTGCAGCATCCTGGACACTGCCGCCGCCGCAGGCAACGATGAAATCACAGCCGAGGACCTTGAACTTATCGATGATCTCCTGGACCTGAATATAGCTGGGTTCACGGGGCATGTCGTCAAACATGACGATCTCCGCGCCGGACTCTTTGATCATCTGAAGCGGATAATCCATCAGGCCGGCATTGATGATGTCCTGTCCGGTGAACACCGCGACTTTTTTTGCATGATTCTTTACCAGAATGGGTTTGATGTTTTCCAGAGCGTTTTCGCCGCTGTATACTTCGCGCGGCATCTTCAGGCTGTACTTCGTAAGCATAACTCCCTCCGCTTTTTTATATTTAACAGGCTTGTGCGGCCTGTCAGTCATTTACTAAAATTATATTCATCATCAAAAAACGTCTCAACGAATTACCCTTTGAGTTGTGTCTGATTAAACAACATAATGATTTAAAAACTGTTTTCAATTGAAACAGTAAGTCGCTGCATCGCTTTAGTGAAAAGCGATCACAGCGGCTTTAAACAAAGAATATCCGGTCGTTCCGGGGGTCAGCGACGACCCGCTGTTAAATTATGCCACAATATTACTGTTTCATCAGTCTCCATACTGTACTCCGGCTGATACCGAGGTGCTTGGCTGTGCGGGACTGGTTCATATCCTCTTTTTCAAACACCATGTGAACGATGTCACGTTCGATCTCTTCCAGCGTCCTGTCAAGATTTATGGTCGGCTGCTGCATATGGCTGCGGTCAGGATTGCCCTTCTGATCGATGTATTTCCGGACGCTGTCTGCGGAAATATACGATGCCTCCGCATTAAGTGCCAGTTCCTGCACCGCCTGATAAAGCTGATAAACATTGCGCGTCCAGCGGTGATTCAGGATCAGGTTCATTGCTTCCGGAGTAAACCCCATCACTGCAGTACCGTGTCTGATATTGCAGACATTGATGTAAAGGGACACCAGGGAAGGAATATCTGCCTTCCGCTCCGCAAGCGACGGCATAAACATACGCAGGCAGTTGACATTTTCCGTCAGATAAAGGTAGAGATCATCCGTCGGCTCAATATTATCCTTCAGCGTGTATGCAAACATCAGGCGGTTCGTGCGGAAAATATCGGAATCCTTCAGATAAATAATGATCTTGTTCTGCCATTCGGGCGGAATGCGCTCCATCCTCTTGAAATACAGCGTGATCCGGGTATTGTTGAGCGGAGAGTCATCACTCTCCAGAAGATATTTCCAGCCCTTTTCATCCATCAGCCCGGCGTCTACGATGATCATGGAATTGTCTTTCAGCCGGCTTTGGGAATAGATATAATATCCGAAGCGTTCCTTGCCGGTCCCGCGTTCCCCGAGGAAAAGGATCGGCTGGTTCATTGCGCTGAACCGCCTGCAGGAATCCATAAAGGAAGCCGCCGTCTCATCATTGCCCAGATAGAACTCTATCGGATAGATATCCGTCAGATCCCTCTCGCCGGACACCTCGCGGATAGAATATCTGTCATACATATCCGATTTCTTGTCAGTCTTGATACGATAGCAGCAGAACTCCGTGCCTTTGGTATGGATGCGCTTGCCGCTGATCGTATAGACGATACGGTTGCGGTGGCGGATAATGTTAAGATTTCCGCGCGCGATAACACTTGTTACATTTTTTCTCAGTTCATCCGTCAGTTCCGCAGGAAGCTCTTCCGTGGAAGTGTAATAGAGTTCCTCATCGGCATCGAATACGACAGTGTCATCATCATCCTGGCTGAAGATCTCCGTAAAAAGGTCGATCCGCTGGTTCATTGCATCGTAATTCTGCAGGATATCTATCGTTGCGTCGACTGCGGAATTGATGCTTTCGATCCCGGAAGTCACCAGCAGGCTGTGAAGCTCCATTTCACGGGCGTAGTTGACCGCCATCATGTCGCCCACGATAAGGCGGAATCCTTCATTTTTAAGCAGGTTCAGGTTTTCGAGGCATTCTTCTTCACTGTGGATCGTGCATACGCGGAAATCATACTGAATGATATTGCGCAGCATCTTGGCCGACTGCGTAATGCTCTGATAACCCACGACGGCGTATTTCTCTCCGGTTTCCTGGGCTGTCCGGATGATCCGCAGGATGTCGTAGACAGACGGCGCTATATCATAAGTAAGGATGCTGACGTTTTCCCTGATCAATTCCGTAGTGCAGCCGCGGGAAAGGATGGCGTCCACGCTTCCTTTCATTTTATCCTGCACGACTTTCAGTCCCTCGTTCAGATTGCCCTGATGGACCATCAGCTCCACGTCGGAGCGGGACGCGGCAATATTATCAAGCAGATCCCGCATGCCTTCATACGGCGGGATACAAAGAATTCTGAATTTACGCATATTGACCTCCATTTCTATTCCGGCCTCTGTGTGTTATTTTACAACATCATAGATCAATAAATCTTTTATGATCGGTCGATGTGTTGTATCATTTTGAGACATATTTCATTTGCGATTGTTTTGTATTGAATCTCTTGCCGGACTGAACGGATTTGTGAACCCGTCTCATGTTTTCTATAATGAATTCAAAATCAGTTGCACGGTCATCCTGTCAGACATAACAGATCAAAGAAGGGAGTATCAGAAATATGAAAAGCTGTGACATCAAGGGAATCATCGTCCCGATCCTTACACCGATGAACAATGACGAAGCTCAGACAGTCAACCATGAGGAACTGCGCAACCAGGTCGAAAGACTGATCCAGGGCGGCGTGCATGGCCTGTTTCCGTTTGGAACCAACGGTGAGGGATATATCCTCAGCATGAAGGAAAAAGAAGAAGTCCTGGAGACGGTCATCGACCAGGTCAAGGGCAGAGTTCCTGTCATGGCAGGTTCGGGCTGTATCTCCACTTATGATACGATCCAGATGAGCAAGCGTGCGGAAGCGCTCGGCGCGGATTCGCTCTCGATCATCACTCCCAGCTTTGCACTTGCCAGCCAGAAAGAGCTGTATGACCACTATGCAGAAGTCGCAAAGCATGTCAACATCCCGATCGTGCTTTACAACATCCCTGCCCGTACCGGCAACAGGATCCTTCCGGAGACCGTCCGCGCGCTCTGCAAAGACGTCGACGTCATTGTCGGTGCAAAGGATTCCAGCGGCGATATCGACAATCTTAAAGCTTACATCCGCATGACCGAGGATCTTCCGAAGAAGACCTATATCCTCGCCGGCAACGACGGTGCGATCCTGACCTGCCTCAAGGAAGGCGGCGTCGGCGGTATCGCGGGACGCGCAAATCTCTATCCGAAGACCATCTCCGCCATCTACGACAGATTTGCTGCCGGTGACCTCGAAGGCGCTCAGGCGGCGCAGGACGCAGTCGTCAGCATCCAGAGAGTGTTCAAGTTCGGCAACCCGAACACCGTCATCAAGAAGGCTGCTGCCATGATGGGTTACCCTGTCGGTGACAACCGCCGCCCGTTCAATTACTTAAGTGACGAAGGAATCGCGGAACTGAAGGCCGTACTCGCTGAAAACGAGGCCAACGGTCTTTGCTGATCGGCAATATGCATTCATTTACCCGGATATGTCCTTTCACCATACCCGGGTATCCGTTTTTGAGGAGGCAGATGGAAATGAAATATTTACTTACTGAAGCACTCGGCCCGGAAGGAATGGCCCTGCTTGAAACGAAGGCGGATGATATCTTTGTGGCGCATGACGCACATCCGCATAACTATCTCGACCGGCTTGAAGAAACCGACGCTTTCATCGTACGCGTCGCTGATAAGCTCGCGATCGACAAGCGTGTCATGGAATGCAAAAACCTGAAAGTGATCGGCCGCACCGGTATCGGTTATGACAGTGTCGACGTAGAAGCAGCAACCGCTGCAGGCATCCCGGTAGTCATCACTCCCGGCGCCAACAACCGTTCCGTCGCGGAGCATGCGATCGCGCTGATGATGGCGCTTTCCAAGAACATGGTCGAAAGCGACGTGGAGCAGCGCAAAGGAAACTGGAAGATCCGCGATGCCAAGAAAGCTTTTGAAGTTGAAGAAAAGACCTGCCTGATCATCGGTCTCGGCACCATCGGAAAGATCATCGCACATCTGGCGAACGGTCTGGATATGAAGGTCATCGGTTTTGACAGCTTCCTTACAAAAGAGCAGATGGCGGAACTCGGCGTCGAAAAGTATGACGATAAGATGGAAGCCATCAAAGCCGCGGATGTCGTCATCGTACAGATGCCGCTGATCGAAGGCGTCACCAACAATACGATCGACAGGGCCGAGCTGGACGCCATGAAAAAAACCGCAATCCTGATCAACTGCAGCCGCGGTGAAATCGTCAATGAACCCGCGCTTTGTGAAGCACTGAAGAGCGGCAGCATCGCCGGCGCCGGCCTGGACGTCTTTTATCATGAGCCTACTCATCTGGATGATGAGATCCTCAGCTGTCCGAACGTTATTGTCAGCCCGCACAGCGCTGCACAGACAAAAGAAGCCGTGATCCGTATGCACACGATGTGCGTAGACGGCTGCGCCGCAGTTCTGGAAGGCAAAAAGTGGCCTTTCGTCGC
>JAEEGL014763387.1_pt1 | contig 11312 bp, 11 predicted proteins | sample 9134231 | NCBI WGS metagenome assembly JAEEGL01 (sample SAMN16246548, study PRJNA631951) | gut metagenome | biome: gut microbiome; feature: rumen; material: fiber-attached | host: Bos | place: Iran: Karaj | collected 2018-10
CTTTTGAGGGGTTAACCTGATGCCACAATGTTTCTGCATCACCTACACCGTCTTTTACAAACCTGATACAAAAGGTACATCTGCAATTACATTTGTTAGTTATATTGGCATACACGGAGTCTTTGTATGTGTAGATAATATCAGCCATTTGCAACCTCCACCTTTGACTTTATGTTGACTTTGTCAAGAGTCTGTCCCAGGAGCAGGAAAAAGATCATACTGCCACCTGATTGCACGAGACCTCCTGTCAAACCGGAAAGAAGCGCTGCTTCGAATCCAAACATGATTGCTTCAGCTATGAAGTATCCTATATGTGATATGAAATAGGCAATTACCGGTGCGACATAATTTCGCTTATTTAGGATTGTTGATCCTTTATTTGTAAAAGGAATTACTAAAAGTGCCTTGATGATTATAGTGGCAAGTGTCCATGCCGGAGCGGTCAGAAGGTCTGCGATACCACCTCCTATTGCACCTGCAGCCATAGCATAGGGCATAGGTAAAATAGTAGCTGCAAGGTAAATAAGTGTATCACCGAAATGAACATATCCACCGTTCATGCCCACCGGGATATGCCCGATGTATGCAGTGAATATCGTGATAAGTGCTGCAAATACGCCTGTTAGTGTCAAGTTGTAAATTTTGCTGTTTCGTTTTTTCATAGTCTGTCCTCCTCTTTACAATATGAGCATCTTTAAATTTTTTTCGTATTCAACACCGGCATTTGGTGATGTAGCCGGGGATGTATCTTTGACAGAAGTGTAAATAAATCGACTTGCCAGATCAGCAGCATCAAAAGCACTTTTCCCGGAAATATATGAACCCAGAAATACTGCAGCAAAAAGATCTCCTGTGCCCGAATAATGAACCTTGTTACTTTTTGAAGAGATGACCCGGCTTACGCTATTTTCCAGAATGAAGTTTCCGACTTCATCTTCCTCTTCCATGGGAATACCTGTAACCGCTATTATTTTTCCCTGATCATCACTAACCTTCATAGACATTTGCAAAATCTCATCAACTAGTTTTTCTCCCCTTAGCTTCATTACGCTTTCAGGATTCTCATCAGCAAGGAGTATCAGCTCCGTGAGGTTTGGTGTGATGATGTCAGCCTCCTTTGTCATTTCACGTATTGTGTGAAGCAGATCAGTGGAGAAGTTTTTGTATGTCCTGCCATCGTCGCCCATTACCGGATCTACAAGTACTGTGGTGTTTTCTGCTTTGAATTGCCTTATAAATTCCAGAGTATTGACTGCCTGTACATTGCTCATCATGAAACCGGTTATGATTCCATCAAAGCTTTCTGACTGTTTTTTCCATTCCCTTGTATATTCAGGGATTATTCCGGTGAGATCTTTGCTGTAATAAGACGGATATCCTGTTTGAGCGCTGAGTACAGCGGTAGGTACGGGACAACATTGAATTCCCATTGCGGATAGAACGGTCATATCTGCGACCAATGAACATTTTCCAAATCCGGAGAGGTCGTTTATTGCTGCTACTTTCATGAGTTCTTTGCTCCTTTATCGCTTTGCTATGATAAAGAATATATTCCCGGAAGTGGTATCATTAAAATAGCCAGTTATAATTATTTTATTAATACCAGATGATTGTTTGGCAAATTTATGTAATATTGCATATAATTCTGTAGAACACTAATTTAGTCTTGTTGGGGTGAAAGCTAAAGGGGAACACTATGGAACTGAGAAAGATAAACCTGAATGATGTCGTGGCTCAATGGGAGTACACTACAAATTTACCGGAGGATGAGGGACATTTTTTCATGAGAATAGCAAAGGATGTTACTGCTGAATTTGTTAGAAGGGCAAAAGAAATCCTAAAGGACAACCTCACCGGAATATACCTTCACGGATCCTCTGTAATGGGATGCTTTAATCCAGCTAAGAGCGATCTTGATTTTATTGTTGTAGTAAATGAGAAGATGGACGATGCCTCAAAAAAGGCATTCATGGATATGGTCACTGAACTAAATGCACAGGGCCCAGCAAAAGGTATTGAGATGAGCATTGTTACTAAGGATGCTTGCAAACCATTTGCTTACCCTACGCCCTTTGAACTTCATTTTTCTGAGATGCATCTTGGATGGTACAAGGACAACCCTGATGATTACATTCAGAAAATGAATGGAACAGATACGGATCTGGCAGCTCATTTTACTATCATCACAAAAAGAGGTAAATGCCTGTTCGGAGAACCAATCGAAGAAGTTTTTGGAGAGGTTCCTGAAGAAAACTATATGGATTCAATTCGTGACGATATTGCCGATGCACCTGATGATATTGCTGAGAATACCATGTATCTTACCCTTAATCTCACAAGGGTTCTGGCATACAAAAAGGACAAGCTTATATTGTCCAAAAAGGAAGGCGGAGAGTGGGCTCTGAAAAATCTTCCGCAAAAATACCATGCTCTTATAACAGATGCACTTCGTGAGTACGCATCTGATGCTGATGTGACCTATGACTTTGATCTGGCAAGAAATTATGCCGGGTATATGCTGGAGCAGATGGAGTATAATAAATAAGTTGTTTTTACAAACAGAATACATACCGCAGCGAAAGGAACATTGAATGAACTATTTTGTAGAAGGACTTCAGGGAAGTGGAAAAAGCACACTTGTAGGAAAGCTTTCAGAAAAATACCCTGATTTTAAATCTATTCGTGAGGGCGAATACTCTCCCATAGAGCTTGCCTGGTGCGCATACGTGGATAAAGAAACATACAACAATATTCTTGAAAAATATCATGACATCCGCGAAGAAATCGAGGAGAAAAGCTTTGCGGAAGATGATCATATGGTTATCTGTTATACAAAGATAATTACTGATGTTCCGGGATTTCATAAGGACCTTGAGCAGTATGAAATCTATAACGGAAGGCTTAAACCGGAAGATTTTAAGTCAGTTATTCTGCGCAGATATCGTAACTGGAACGGAGATAAAAATATTTTTGAGTGCTCTGTTTTCCAGAACATTGTTGAAGATATGATCCTTTTCCAGAACTGCAGCGATGAGGAGATTATTGATTTTTATAAGGAGATCAAAGAAGCTCTTACCGGTAAAGACTATCAGATTATGTACCTTCAGACTGATGACATTGCGTCAAACATTGGTGTTATCAGAAAAGAGAGATCGGATGATAAAGGAAATGAGATGTGGTTCCCTCTTATGATGCATTATTTTGACAACTCACCTTATGCAAAAGCAAATGGTATATCCGGAGAAGATAGTCTCATGGAGCATTTTGAGCATAGACAAAGGCTCGAACTTAGAATCTGTAAAGAAGTATTTGACGGAAAATACACGCTGCTTAAATCTAAGGATTACAGCATCTAAGAGCCATGGCATATAATAAAAATTGGCCAGGCAAACAAAACATATATAAGAGAGTAGAGCAAAAAGTATGAGTGATTTTTTCTATTTTGTAAGACACGGACAGACAGTCTGGAATGTTGAAAATAAGATCTGCGGTGCCACAGATATTGAATTAACACCGTTGGGACATGAGCAGGCGATAGAGACCGGTAAAAAGATTCTCGAAATGGGAATCGAAGCAGATATGATACTTACATCACCTCTGGTAAGGGCGAAGGAGACAGCAAGACATATCTCCGAGGTTACAGGCATTCCGATGAAGGTAGAGCCGCGTCTTATTGAGCAGAATTTTGGTCGCTATGAGTCCACACCCAGAGACGGTGCAGAATTCCACGAAGCCAAGAAGGATATGGCGAGCAGATTTGGAAGCGGAGAATCAATGCTTCAGATGGCGCAGAGAATATATAATCTTCTGGATGATATTAAGGCGCAGGATAAGACATATATCCTTGTTGCTCACAACGGTATCGTTAGGATTGTCGAGTCATATTTCAGGGAAATGGACAACGAAGAATTCTCAAGCCTTGGCATTAAGAACTGCGAAGTGAAACGCTACGATTTTTAAAAAATGGATCGCAAACTTAGCTCATGCTTGCCTTGAGCTCTTCGAAGTCTACAACAATATGGAGCATAATTTGTATTGATTATCGCACCTGTACAATGTAACAATGCAGCTCTTGGTCTTAATGAGATGATAATAAATGTAATTCTATTGTATATATGCGACAGCTGTTTTTCTGAAGGCAGTGATTATTCTTGTTATGGCAGAATAGAAAAGTCCTAAGCCATAAATAATCGAAAGGACCTCCAGTGACCTATGGACCGTACCAAAAACAAATGCAGCTATGGCAACAACGATATTGACGATCCCTGTACTTAATTTGAATTTCCAGGAGGGTGCTGAAATACGCTTTGATTCCAGTGCCCTCAATATACCGACAAGTCCTGCAAACAGATGGATTGTCAAAAGATACGCAACAACAAAAGAGGTTGGATTATCAACGATAGTAAGTGTAAAGATTCCAAGATCCAGAATGATTACTCCGATATAGAGAATTCCCCGACCTCCGACCATATGGCGCGCCATAGTGCGGTAGTATACGAGTGTCCTTATTCCATAGAGAACAAGCGAAATACTAAGAATGATTACTACATAAACAAATCCAACTGAAGGCAGAAAGATGATCAGTATGCTGGATATGATCATGAGAAAAGCGCCCAATATACTTTTTATTCTTTGAAATAATGTCATATCATACGTCCTTATCTCTGGCTAATAAGTTTCCGGTAATCATTTATTCCTCTAAAATGTTTTTTTACTTCAACAGAAAATCCTGCGATCATATTTCCTGATTTGAAGATGGCATTTGTCACCATGCTTTTTTGTGCAAGGGCTGCAAGAATGAACTTTCCTATGAAGGTATCGTCCTTTTCATCTTCACTTGCAGCAGTATATTCGGACTGGTATTTAGCTATGTCAAAATCTTCGATGACACATCCTGAAAGCTTTTCTCCGAAGGCTTTCCAGTCAGCGCAGGAATCAAGCTGACGCTTTCTTAGGATGCTATCTATCTCATCCTTGTATGGCTCGATTGCATCAAAATCATAATCCTCTGTTTTAAAGCTTTCACATTCACCCCTAAGATATTTCATCGCCTTTATCATCTGGGTAAAAGCGTGCATGTAATCTGAAGGATTATCCTTTATTATTTCATCATAGTCACCCCATGCAGGAAGATACTTATACTTTATAAAGCTGTAATCAGGCAGGTGTCCGGCTCTGCCGTGTCCCAGATTCATTATGGAGTTTTCATTGTTCTGGAAAAGACTGCTCACATATTCTGATTTTTCCAGATTATCTGCGATTGAAGGATTGTGCTTAAAGGTTATACGTCTTTCTTTAGTTCCGTCGCCATCCGGAAGTATTTCAAAAAAGTAGCTGTCTGTGTTGTTTATTACAAGAGACGGAGTTCCTGCAAAATAGCGATGTGCCCAGGTGTCTGCAAGAATGTGCATTGCAAGACCTACCGCCTGAAGTGAAACATCCTTTGCATTTTCAACTGTTTTGACAACAAGCTCGCTGTTGGGATTGCAGATCAGCCTGTATTTATTTAGATAGCGCTTGGAACATTTTGGTTTCTGAGCATAAAGATCACCGGGGAGGAAATGGAAGGATGCCCATATTCGTGTTATGTTCTGAAGGCTTATGATGTCAGTTGGAGCGTCCATCATCTCAAGCTGAAGCTGTGTTGTTGCAGCAGAACGGGGAGCTCCGAGCTTTAAGAGCAATGTATCAGAACACCAGTCGGTAAACTGAGCGCTATAGCAGATATCCATGCATTCTTCGTGAGTAAAGCCTGCAAGGAATGCTGCGCAGTATGTAGCATAATAGTGAAAATCCTTTTGCATTATTTTCTCCTTACAGCCTTTTTCTCATTTCTTAGTTCCCGTAATTTCCAGGTGGATTTTACAAGCTCGATAAGCATGCTAAGTGATGTGAGCTCGACAATAAATGAAGCAAACTGATCCGGTAAATCTTCACTCGTAAGATCAATACTAATTATTGCGGTGAACAAATTTAGAAGTGAAAAAAGGATAAGCATTATAGCAACGCCTATATAATGAGACCTTCTATGATAGTTTTTTGCTTCAAAAATAGCATTTTTGCCTATATATATGCGCAACAAAAGATCTATGATCGCTACTACCAATAGTATAATGTAAGCGGCTTTCAAGGCTTCCATCGGGTCAGATTCATTGAGAAATTCAGAACTTGATATAAGGTGATCCCTGCCTAAAAGGAAATAGAGATTGATCTTTATAAAGCTCCAAAAGCCAAAAATGACAACACCAATCCCTGTTATTCCCACTAAACTTTGTCTTCGTCGTTTTTCTTTTTCCATAAAACCTATTTATCTCCTTTACAGAAAAAACTAATTATATTTTAAACCAAACATTCTACTCTAAAGATTAAAGTTTTCTAAAAACCGTAAACAAGAGCACTATTTATGATTATTAGGCTATATAATTATCAATATAGAACTATTCTTTAAGAGGGGAGAGACGGTTTTATGACAATAGTATCCGATATAGTTAATCAGCTGGTAGGTTATCTGATAAGTTCTATTGGGTTATACCTGGTCTTTGGTAAGTGCGGGGTCAAAAAAATATGGGCCTGGGTTCCTTTTGTAAGGGAATATTATATTGGTGTATGCGCCGACAAGGAACCTGAGGGTAGAATATATGCAAAGCTTGCAGTAGCAGGCTTGGTTGCTGATATTGGTTATTATGTTCTTGAATTTGCAGATATCCGTGCAGGAGCTTTCTTCTTTGCTATTTCGTTTTCAATTTTGATCGCGCAGTGTCTGTATTCTGCCAGAATTTTTCTTGGACTTATCAAGACGTTTGGTAAATCAAGAAAATGGCTTCCTTTTCTTGTAGTATTTCCGGGTGTGTGTCTTCTTTACTGGGGGCTTTCTCCGAAATACTTACCGCTTAAAAAAGTTACAGAATCAGAGATGGCTGCAACAGCAAAGGTTCTTGGAACTGATATAGAAAGCATCAAGGACGGACTTACCGTCAATATTACAGACCGCACGGTAATAGATTTCTTCAGAAAAAAGGTCCTTTTAAAGGACATCCACATGAGCATTCCCAAGGGGCACATGGTGCTTCTGCTCGGCGGATCGGGAGCAGGAAAAACCACATATCTAAATGCTGTAACTGGCTACGAGAAGGCAGATGCTCACATTACTTTGGGCGAAGAGGATGTTTATTTTGACTATGTAAAAATGATGTATGACATAGGCTTTGTTCCGCAGCAGGATCTTATGCGTGGAAATGACACAGTTTTCCTCACGCTTTCTGACGCGGCTACTTTAAGACTTCCTTCAAGCGTATCGGCAGCAGAGAGGAAAAAGCGTGTAAAGGATGTTCTTGAGCAGTTTGGACTTACAGCTGTTAAGGATAATCTTGTTGAAAAGCTTTCAGGTGGACAGAGAAAGAGATTATCCATCGCCATGGAATTTGTTTCGGACCCGACGCTTTTTATTCTGGATGAACCGGATTCAGGTCTTGACGGAGTTGTAGCAAGAGCGCTTTTTGAAAAGCTTCGTGCGATTGCGGATCAGAACAAGATTGTCATTGTAATTACCCATACTCCGGACAGAGTTATAGATCTTTTTGATGATGTAATAGTTCTTGCAAAGGACAGCAGCAGAACCGGAAGACTTGCCTACTACGGACCTGTGGAAAAGGCATATGAGTTCTTTGGAAAATCATCTATGGAGGAAATCCTTCTTGCGATAAATCAGAAGGATGAAGGCGGCGAGGGAAGAGCTGACGAGTTTGTCAGCAAGTACGCAGACTATATAAGGGAAGAAGTGGGGTGAGGAACTATGAAGAAAAAAATAAGACACAGAGGACGTCTTTCGCAGACTGTAATCTATCTTGGAAAATTATTCAGAATGTTCCTGTTCCAGAATGACTGGAAGGTTCTTCCAATGTCTGCAATTATCGCAGGACTTGTGTGCTTTGCAGTTGGTGGAAATCTCTACAAGACCATGGAAGGAACTATGATGGGCTCCTTTGCTCTTGCATGCGTATGCGTGTGGAACGGATTCTTTAATTCAATTCAGTCGATATGCAGAGAGAGAGCAATCGTCAAAAGAGAGCACAGGGCAGGACTCCATATAAGCTCTTATGTTCTTGCGCACATGATTTATCAGGCGGTGCTCTGCATCCTTCAGGCAATAATCACCATAGTTGTCTGCAATGGCATGAGGGTTACACTTCCATCCAAGAGTCTTGTTACGCCTTATCCGCTGGTGGACTTTGGAATTACGCTTTTCCTTATAACCTACAGTGCTGACATGCTGGCGCTTTTGATTTCATCCATCGCAAAAACAACAACAGCAGCCATGACGATAATGCCTTTTATGCTGATAGTTCAGCTCCTTTTCTCAGGAGGCTTTTTCGATCTCCCGGAACAGGCTATGCCACTTACAAATCTTACTGTTACAAAATGGGGGCTGACAGCTCTCTGCTCTCAGGGAGAATACAATGCACTTCCCATGGTCAGCATCTGGAACAGTGCTGTTAAAATGAAGAATGTTGAGATTGATGGGGAAAAGCCTTTTTTGGAAGCACTCATATATATCGAAGAAAACGATATGAGGGAAGACCTTCTGATGAAGTCTGCCAAGCAGAACCAGAAGCCCGAATATGACTTTGATTTGGGCGTGGTTAACAAATGCTGGCAATGGCTTGTTATATGGACTGCTGTATATGTTTTGATAACGGTCCTTTTACTTGAAAAAATAGATAAGGATAAACGCTAAAAATAAGCAGTAAAAGAACAAATTTTGAAAAACTTAAAAGGTCTGATATCTGCTATAATAGTAGGCATCGGACCTTTATTTTTTTAGACATACGGAGGATAGCAAAAATGAATAAATGGACTAGAGTAAAATACCATCCGAATCTTCCTTTGAAGGCAGATGGAACAAGGGTTACAGCTTCGAAAGAACATATCGAAATTTCAAAAAATGCAGCCAAGGAAGGAATGGTTCTTATAAAGAATGAGAAGAATACACTTCCTCTTAGCCGCGGTAAAAAGATCGCACTTTTTGGAAAAGCAACAATAGACTATGTAAAGGGCGGTGGCGGATCAGGTGATGTTACCGTTCCCTATGTTACAAATCTCGCTGAGGGCTTTAAGGCGCTTGAAGGACAGGTTAGTCTTTTCGAGGACTCTGTAAGCTTCTATGAGGATTATGTAAAGGGACTTTACAAGGAGGGAAAACAGCCGGGACTTATCGCTGAGCCAGAGGTTCCTTCTGATCTTCTTACAAAGGCTAAGGCATTTACAGATACAGCTATTGTATCCTTTAGCAGATACTCAGGAGAGGGCTGGGATAGAAAGCCTGACAATGATGATGGAAGAAAGCACAAGGGCGTTGAGCAGAACCTTCTTGATGTTACAGACAGCCTTTTTGAGAGAGGTGATTTCTATCTTTCAAAAGCAGAGGAAGCGCTTGTTAAAACAGTAAGTAAAGCCTTTGCTCACACAGTTGTTGTGCTTAACATCGGTGGTATGTTTGATGTTTCATGGATTAAGAAAAACGACAAGATCGATTCTGCACTTATTGCATGGCAGGGCGGTATGGAAGGCGGACTTGCAGCTGCTGAGCTTCTTTGCGGGCTTGGAAATCCTTCCGGAAAGCTTGCAGATACTTTCGCAGGAAATCTTGGTGACTATCCCGGAACAGCTCATTTCCATGATTCTGATGATTACGTGGAATATGAAGAGGATATTTATGTTGGTTACAGATATTTTGAGACCATTAAGGGCGCTGACAAGAAGGTAGTTTATCCCTTTGGTTATGGACTTTCCTACACAAAGTTTAATCTTAACCATGTAAAGGTAAGTGAGGAAAAGGGTAAGGTATCTGTTCGCGTTAATGTGACTAATGTTGGCGACGTTGCCGGTAAAGAGGTTGTTCAGGTTTACTTTAGCGCACCTCAGGGTAAGCTTGGAAAGCCTGAGCGTACACTTATAGGCTTTAAGAAGACAGCTCTTTTACAGCCCGGTCAGTCACAGAAGGTAATGATCGAGTTCTCGGTTAATGACATGGCATCCTATGATGACCTTGGAAAAGTTCAGAAGTCTGCATATGTTCTTGAAAAGGGTAAGTACAAGTTCTATGTGGGAACTGATGTAAGATCCGCTGAAAAGGTTGATACAGAGTATGTAGTGGATGAGGACACAGTAGCTCTTCAGCTCACAGAAAAGATGGCTCCTGCACTTCTTAAGAAGAGACTTCTTGCTGATGGCTCATATGAGATGCTTCCTCAGGGCGATTCCTCAAAATATAATGTGAATGCACTTAAGGATATGCCCATGGATGAGACGTTCCTTCCTACACCAAAAGTTCGTCCTGAAGGTCACAGATGCTGCTTCAGACCTTCTGAAAAGCCTCAGCTTATCGACGTTTATGAAGGTAAGATGACACTCGATGATTTCATTGATGCGCTTTCTGACGAGGATATTGCATGGCTCATTGGTGGTCAGCCAAACAGAGGCGTAGCAAATACCTTTGGCTATGGTAACAATGTTGAGTATGGTATTCCCAATGTGATGACAGCAGATGGCCCTGCAGGTCTTCGTATCCAGCCTGAAGCTGCTGTAAAGACCACGGCTTTCCCCTGTGCAACACTTCTTGCATGTACATGGGATCCGGAGGTTACAGAGCAGGTTGGTATCGCAGGCGGTGAGGAGGTTAAGGAGAACAACATCGGCGTATGGCTTACTCCTGCAATGAACATTCACAGATCACCTCTTTGTGGTAGAAACTTCGAATACTATTCAGAGGATCCGCTTCTTACAGGTAAGATGGCAGCAGGTATGATCCGTGGAATTCAGAGCAACAATGTAGCTGCAACAGCTAAGCATTTTGCTCTTAACAACAAGGAGACCAATCGTAAGGACAGCGATTCACGAGCTTCAGAGAGAGCAATCCGTGAGATTTACCTTAAGGGATTCGAGATAGTAGTAAAAGAGTCTCAGCCCTGGAGTATCATGACTTCCTACAACATCATCAACGGAAGACGAGCTTCTGAAAACGAGGATCTGCTCAACGGAATTCTTCGCGGTGAGTGGGGCTTTGATGGAATGGTTACCACCGACTGGTGGACTCTTGGAGAACACTACAAAGAAGCTGCAGCAGGCAATGACGTGAAGATGGGCTGCGGATTCCCTGAGAGAATAATGGCTGCTCTTGAGAAGGGTGCTATCAGTAGAGAAGAACTTAATAAGGCTGCAAAGAATATACTTGGACTTATTTTGAGAGTGGATTAAAAAAAATAGCCCAACGCCGGGCTATGTAAAATAAAGTGTGTAAGTTAAGTAACCACTAA
>JAEEGL015031622.1_pt1 | contig 11312 bp, 7 predicted proteins | sample 9134231 | NCBI WGS metagenome assembly JAEEGL01 (sample SAMN16246548, study PRJNA631951) | gut metagenome | biome: gut microbiome; feature: rumen; material: fiber-attached | host: Bos | place: Iran: Karaj | collected 2018-10
AAGGGCTTCGAGAAGTTCGGCTCCGACGAGTTCGCTGCTGCCTCCCTCCACGCCGCCGAAGAGTCCATCGTCCTCCTCAAAAACGAGGACAACATCCTGCCATTGGATATCACAAAACTTAAAGCTCAAAGCTCAAAGCTCAAAGTCCTCTTGACGGGTCCCAACGCCAACCAGATGCGCTGTCTGCATGGTGGCTGGAGCTACACCTGGCAGGGTTCGAAGGCCGAAGACATGTCTGAGAAATACAACACCATCTACGAGGCTCTCTGCAATAAATACGGTAAGGACAACATCATCCTCGAGCAGGGCGTGACCTACAACGAGGACGGCGCCTACTACGACGAGAACGAGCCTGAGATTGAGAAGGCCGTGAATGCTGCTGCACAGGCTGACGTCATCATCGCCTGCATCGGCGAGAACTCCTATACCGAGACCCCTGGCAACCTCACGGACCTCTGGCTCTCCGAGAACCAGCGTTACCTCGTGAAAGCCCTCGCCAAGACGGGCAAGCCAATCATCCTGGTGCTGAATGAGGGTCGTCCAAGACTGATCTCTGACATCGAACCCCTCGCCAAGGCCGTGGTGGATATCCTTATCCCTGGCAACTATGGTGGTGACGCCCTCGCCAACCTCCTCGCTGGCGATGCGAACTTCTCTGCCAAGATGCCTTACACCTATCCGCGAGAGATCAACTCGCTGAATACCTATGATTATAAGGTCTCTGAGGAAGTGGGTACGATGGCTGGCGCCTATAACTACGATGCCAAGGTCTCGTTGCAGTGGCCCTTCGGCTATGGCCTGAGCTACACCACCTATGAGTATAGCAATCTGAAGGTAGACAAGACTTCGTTTACGGCTGACGATATGCTGACAGTCACTGTCGACGTGAAGAATACGGGCAGTCGTGCTGGTAAGGAGGCTGTGCTGCTCTATTCTTCCGACCTCGTTGCCTCAATCGTGCCAGACAACAAGCGCCTGCGCGACTTCACGAAGATCGAGCTCCAGCCTGGTGAGACCAAGACTGTCACCTTCCTGCTCCCTGCCAAGGCCCTCGCCTTCGTCGGAGCCGATGGCAAGTGGACGCTCGAAGAGGGTGACTTCCTCCTGAAGGTCGGCAACCAGCAGATCGGCACTGCCTGCACCAAGACCAAAGTCTGGGACACCCCGAATATCTGAATATTTCCTGTTATTACCGTATCGCCCTCAAGGGCGTAACAATAGTTGTACACATTCTCCAATGTGTCATGATGTATAGTTAGTGATACCTACTTCTTGGTAATCGTCTCTTGTTAGAGATGATGCGTATCCCGAAGGCAAAACACTCGGTTTTAGGTATTGCGTACTATAGTTATTCGTCGTACCTTTGCAGCGTGATTCAGATAACACACCGCGAGGGAATAACAGTCATCATGATATAATAAAAATGAATGCAACAATTGTAGTTTACGGTTCCTCTACAGGAACATGCGAGGCTATCGCTGAGAAGATAGCCCAGAAGTTGGGTTGTGAGGCCATCAATGTGCAGGATCTCACAGCCGACGTAGTCAATAACAACCAGAATCTGATCCTCGGCACCTCGACATGGGGCGCCGGAGAGCTGCAGGACGACTGGTACGACGGATTGAAGGTGTTACAGGGTGCCGACCTCTCGGGGAAGACCATCGCACTCTTCGGCTGTGGCGATTGCGAGTCGTATAGTGACACGTTCGTTGGCGGTATCGGAGAACTCTATCAGGGTATCAAGGCGACCGGCGCCAGCTTCGTGGGAGCTGTCAGCACCGACGGCTATTCGTTTGACGACTCTGAGGCCGTGGTGGACGGTATGTTCGTGGGACTGCCCCTCGACGACGTGAACGAGGACGACAAGACCGATACGCGTATCGACACGTGGATTGCTGACATTACACCTAACTTATAATTTGAAGAAGCCTTTATGAGACAGACCGAGATGATGCCAACAGAACTGAAGGTGCTTTCGAACCACATCTACGAACTCCAGAAGGGGGTGCGCCAAATGGTGCTGTTCACCTGTCCGAAACAGTATGAAGCCTGTGCCACCAGACGGCTTTGCAGTCAGAACATGGACTTTGTGCTTCAGCCTGCGGGCAAGAACAACCTGAACTTCTACATCGGACGCAAGGAATGTCTCAACGCCATTCGCCTCATCGTCACCCGTCCGCTCAACGAACTGACTCCCGAGGAGGACTTCATCCTGGGTACGATGCTGGGCTATGACCTCTGTGCACAGTGTGAGCGATTCTGTGAACGAAAGGCGGCGTGTAAGGGCAAGTGCGATAAATGCCATCAGGCACAATGACACTTAATGAGTTCATAAAGAGTATTTGTTTAGTTTTTTAGTTAGAGGGCTTGCCGTGATGGTAAGCCCTTTATGATGTCCATTAACAAACTTTAAGGGCGGAAGGAGATTATTTTACCGAAAAACATCTATCTTTGTAACCTTGATATGAATAATTAAGAAAGAATGAGATACCTATCCTGTTGGCTCTTTGCTGCTATCCTTCTTGCCATTCCGAATGAGGCCTCGGCCCAGAGCCGTGACCAACAGATAAGGATGCGTATCGACAGTGCGCTTACAGCCCGATACTTTCGTAACCACTACGACACGAACTACGTCGTCAGGCCTGACGGGAGTCTGACGCTGAAGGTGAGGCTGAACCAGTCGGGCAACACCTTCCATGCAAAGGGTGACAGGGATGGCGTCAGTGCAAAGGCAGACCTGAACACCACCCGTAAGACGACCGTGAGCATCGGAGCCTCATACAGGGGCCTCTCGGCTTCACTGGCCATCAACCCGGCTAAGCTGAAAGGTGCCTACAAGGACTACGAGCTTAACCTCGCCTATTATAGCAGTCGTCTGAGCCTGGATGCCAGCTACCACCGTTCATCGACCCTTGCGGGGGAGGTCAGTCGCGGTAACGAGACGAGTTATCTGGAGGAAGGCTACGCCAAGATGAAGATGATCAACATCACTGGCTACTATGTCTTCAACCACCGTCGCTTCTCCTACCCTGCCGCATTCACACAGAGTTACATCCAGCGCCGCTCGGCAGGCTCATGGCTCGCAGGCATCAGCTATCAGGGAGGCAGCATCGATACCACAGACGAACTGAAAGAGAGGCGCCCTGAAGCCCCCGACATCCATATCCACGTCGGACTCGTCGGCATCGGTGGTGGTTACGCCTACAACTGGGTGCCCAGCAAACGATGGCTGATACATTTCTCCATGCTCCCCACCTTCGTCGTCTACAACCACAACTACATGACCGTCAACGGCGAGCGCAAGAATGCCAAGCACCTGGGACTCAGCATGATCTTCAACGAGCGCGCCGCTATCGTCTATAACTTCTCGCCACGCTACTTCGCAGGAGCCACCCTCACGATGACCAACTCCCTCTTCGACAGTGACATGACGGTGAACCAGAACAAATGGCGTGCCCGCGCCTTCTTCGGTCTGAGACTATAATCACGGCTTATCTTTGCAAACGAAATGGGAAAGAGTAAACTATCACACCGCATCACTTGGCATGTCATCCTGATCATGACGATCTTCAATGTACTGATCATTGGAGCGGTGATCCTGTTTGACTTGAGATTTTCCTACAGAGAGAGCGAAGTGCGTGCCCTGAACCTGATGGACGCCATTGGTGGCAAGCTGACGAACATGAAGAAGGCTGTAGAGATTGTAGCCATCAACAATGCGGCAGAGATAGAGAAGAACTTAGACAGTCCGGAGAAAGTCTTTGACGCCATGGAATACGAGTTGCGGCAGAATAAACACTATCTGGGCTGTGGCGTTGCCTTCGAGCCAGACTTCTTTGCCACTCAGGGCCGTTGGTTCGAGGCCTATGTGAGGTTTACAGACAGTACCCATGTGGAGCGGAAGCAGATCGGGTCGGCACAACACGACTACCATAATATGGAGTGGTATCAAAAGGGATTCGCCATGGAGCGTAATCAAGGCATCCTGTCGGATCCTTATTTCGACGAGGCTGGCGGGAAACGTTTGTTGTGTACCTACTCATTGCCCATCTTCGACCGCCAAGACCGTAAAGTGGGTGTTTTTGGCATCGACCTGAACATCAGCTGGCTCGAAATGTCTATCCTCCAAGAGGAAAAAAAGATTAAGGAGATAGAATTCCTTGGGAGGGATCATTCTGCTCTTGATGCCAGGGGAAATACGGTCTTCGTCCAAATACTTGACAGCAGGGGCAAGAAGATTGCAGGCTCTGAGACGATTGATGACGAAACCATCCAGAGGATCCTGAAGACAGACACTATCAAGTGTGAGAAGATGACGGTGAACGGCTCGACCTACTTTGTCAGCTCATTACGGTTGAAATCAATGGGCTGGACCTTGGTCGTGGCCCAGCATAAATCTTTCGTGTTGCTCCATGGCTATATCCTTGGCGCCGCCATCTTGTTGCTGATGACCATCGGCGCCATCGTCATCTTCTTATTCACGATCCGTAGCATCCGAAAGTCCATCAAGCCACTGCGCTTCCTGTCGGACTCTGCACAAGAGATAGCCAAAGGGCATTTCGATACGCCGCTGCCCACCTTCAAGCGTCAGGATGAGGTGGCCCAGCTGCGTGACTCGTTCGATACCATGCAGCAGTCGCTGAAGCAGTATATGGAGGACCTGAAGACCTCGACTGCCGCGAAAGCCTCACTGGAGAGTGAACTGAATGTGGCCCGAGGGATCCAGATGTCGATGGTGCCCAGACGGTTCTCCAAGCGCGAGGGACTGGATCTCTACGCTGAGATGACTCCCGCCAAGCAAGTGGGCGGCGATCTCTACGGTTACACCCTGAAAGGCAACCAACTGTACTTCTGTCTCGGCGACGTATCTGGCAAGGGGGTGCCTGCCTCGCTCTTCATGTCACAGACAGTCCGGCTCTTCTATACCTTCGCTAAAGAGGGGATGACGCCTGCCGACATCGCTGTCCGTATGAACAACGAGCTGGCAGAGAGCAACGACCGCTGCATGTTTGTCACAATGTGGATTGGTTTGGTGGATCTCAGCACAGGCCATCTCGACTTCTGCAACTGCGGCCATAACCAGCCTCTGGTGGACGGTACCTTCCTGGAGATGGCCTATAAGAACAAGCCGCTCGGACTGTTGGGAGGCATCCCCTATCAAGGCGAGAGTATCGATGATATCCGGGGGCGGCAACTGCTCATCTATACCGACGGTCTGAACGAGGCCATGAACCCAAAGGGCGACCTTCTTGGCAACGACAGGATGCTGCAGTTAATGAGCACAGCAGCATCACAGACTTCCAAGGAGGTGATAAAGATGCTCACCGAGGCTGTCAACAAGTTCAGGGACGGTGCGGAGCCCAATGACGACCTCACACTGATGTGCCTGCATATTACATAACTTATAAATAATTACGACAATGAAAGTAACAACCGAACAATCTGAAGGCAAGGCCCTCGTCACAATAGAAGGCAGCCTTGATTCCTATGTGTCAGATGATGTGGAACAGCAGTTTCAAAAACTCTTTGATCTCGAGGATACCGAGATCACCCTCGACTGTACGAACCTCGATTACATAGCCTCCAGTGGTCTGCGCCAATTATTCATGTTGGTGAGAAGCTGCAATCCCAAAGGCTGTCAGATCATCATAAAAGGTGCCAAACCAACGCTGATGGAAGTCTTTGACCTGACAGGGTTTACAGACTTCTTCACTTTCGTGTGATTATTGAATTTTGAACACTGAAACGACTATAACTTATGGTTACCAATAACGAAAATGTCCAAAAAAGCGCTTATTTCATCTACAGACTGACACTGGGCGATAAAATCCTGTCGAAGGATAAATCAGCAGCGGCGCTGGAAGATCTGGTGCTGGAACAGAGAAACAGCGTCACGTTTATGGACAGTGATACCAAGCTGAAGTATGAGGTCACGCTGTGTGGCGTCAAAGTGAACAAGAAGATCTATCAGCCCACGGAGATTGAGGCGGAGCTCAACTTCACACCCAAGGACGAAGGTGTCGTGGCCCCTCCCTCCATGGAGGCGGTCTCGGCCTTGCTGCTGCAAAGACAGGTGAAGCTGGAACTGATGCACATGAACTTCGAGAGCGTGAACGACCAAGTCCAGAATACTGAAACAGGTAATGTTTACACGATAGCAGAAAACTGCTATGTGTATGAACTCGACCCGCAGCTGAGGCGCTTTAACAACAGCAAGAAATTGTTTGTGAAGCTGAACATCTTCAGTATGGACAAGCTGATGACGCTGAACAAATACAGCAAGGCCTACGTGGCCCGTAAGCTGGGTTCCGGTATCCTGAAGCCGGAGAGCATCAAGTTCGGAAAAGAGAAAAACTCCGACGCTCCGCTGGTCAAGACCAATATCAAGGATCTGAAGTTCCTGAAATACAACGAGACGGTAACATATACCGGCAAGGACAATAAAAAGTTGAATGCCATCATCCCGTCGGAGTTCATACAGCCCTATCTGGTGCAGTACAACGAGTCGTTCTACGATTTCCTCGTGCGTACCGCCAACCGTTGCGGTGAATTCCTCTATTTCGAGGACGGTGCCCTGACACTGGGACTGCCCGACAGCGGCGATGCGATTCAGATCAATGAGTTCGAAGCCGTCACCAAGCAGAAGATCTCCAGTGATCCGTTGGTCATCGAGGCCCGTGCCCGTGACAGTATGAAGGACGAGGTGGGAAAGGTGAAAAAATTGAACCAGGCTGTCATCAAGAAAGATTCGACAGGCTTCCCCAAGGATGCTTTCGCAGACCATACGGTGAGCAATGCCGAGCTGGCCAACGATGAGTATTTCTTCCCGCTCGTCAAAGACAAGTTCTCAGAGTTAGAGCGTGAGACCTTCTGGGAGGGTGATGCCAGCGATGTTGCGATGGCGCATGCGTTCCCACTGACCAAGACCTTCCTGGGCAATGAGACGGCCGGAGGGGCTGGCATCGGTGCAAGTTTTGGTAAGGAAATCTTCGTGACCGAAGGAATCCTGGCATTTACGGCCAACCTGCAAGTCGGTACAGTCAACGAGGAGATGGGAAAGACCTATTTAGACCCGTATAAAGGCAAGGTGGAGCAGTGCGACAACGGCAAGGTGGTGCAGTTCTCCTCGCTGAAGGAAGAGGGATGGACCACCATCAAGTACTACAACGACATCCACAAGCACGAGTCGGAGCAGCAGCGCCAGATTGTTGCCATCGACATGGGTATGAACTATGTCGACGTGAAGTTAGGTCAGAAGATCAAGATCTACGGTCTGGACGACAACTATGTGGTCATCCAGGTCAAGCAGATCTCTGAGGATCTCTGGGAGCGCGATTACGAGAAGTACAATACCCAAGCTGCCGACACCTACTCCGACCGCAGGTCTCAGGTCATCTTTGCCATCCCGTCGTATAAGGATGACAACGACGATCAGAAGGAGAAGTTCATCCCTCCCGTACATCCTGTACCCGTGATTCGCAAGGCAGGTCCGCAGACAGCCTTCGTCACCGACAATTTCGACCCGAAGTATCAGGGCCGTGTCCGTGTGGCCTATCCCTGGCAGACACTGGGTGAAGACTTGAAAACCGAACTGGCCGAGGCAGAGCAGCGGTTGGAGATGGTTGAGGAGGAGAAGAGGTCGCTGGAGATGCAGAAGAGCGGACTGTTGCTTCGGACCGTCGCGCTGGAGGCTGAACTTGAAGAGCTGAAGGCGTATGCCAATGCCAGCGCTGTAGAGCGTAAGAAGATGTTGGAAGACCTCGAAATCGAGCGACAGAAAAAGGAACAGGAAATCCTGGATCTGGAAGCCACTCGCGCCTCGAAAGACCAGGCGTTGGACAATAAGGAGGCTGAGATAGAGGCCATGAAGAACGATCCTACTATCTCGATGGCAGATGTGGAGGTGAAACAGGTGGAGCTCGAAATCTACCGAAGGGACCTCATGGCCCAGGAGATCAAGGACATCGAAGCCAAGATCGCAGCCAAGAAGAAAGAGCTGGAGAAGATCAACGAGCGGGAGGCCAATATGAAGGCTGCCGCTGAGGAGCACGACGGGAAGAAATCGGATACCGTCATTGCCCGTAAAAAGAAAGAATATAATGAGGCATTCACCGACCAGAAGAACTACGACGAGAAGATGAAGGCTCTGGAAGCGAAGGTCAAGGATCGGGAGAAAGAGAAAGAGCGGGTGAAGGAGTATGTCGACAAGACCTACCAGGCGATGTCTACTCCATGGATCCGTGTGGCCTCTCCGATGGCTACACCTGGTGGCGGAGCCTTCTTCAGACCACGTGTCGGCGACGAGGTGCTTATCAATTACGACAGCGACAACGTGGAGCGTCCATACGTGGTGGGCAGTCTGTTCTCGAAGAACACGCTGACGCCTGACGAAAGGCTGTACCGTAAGGCCTCCCCGCAATTGCAATGGAAAAACATCTCGATGCAGATCATGTCGCCCAACGGTCACCACGTTACCTTCACCGATCCCCCTGTCGGCGCCAGTTTCATCTCCAATGCCATCTCTCCGGGAATGGGTTTTTATGCCACCGTCCTTCCTGGACTTACCACGCTGAACGGCATGGGTGAGAAATACAAGGATCTGGCAGGCGGTATCCACATCGGTGACCGCTACGGCCTGTATGAGATCCAGATGACGAGCCACAAGCGGAGCATCGACATCAACTCCCCCTTTGGTTCGGTCAATATCAATGCCTTCTCGGGTATTACCATCAGTGCACCTAACGGTAATGTCACCATCAAGGGCAAGAATATCACGCTCGAAGCCGGTAACAAGATCTCTATGGTCTCGGGCAAAAACATCGAACCACCCGATATCGGTGACCCCGAAGGAAGGGGAAACAAGATAGGAAAGAAGGTGGTAGGAATCATCGACGCTATCATGGATGCCGGCGTACGCCCCGACTTTGTCGATGCCATCGTTGACTTCTCCCTGATCCGTCACGTCGCGGAAGTGTTTGCCCGTCCTGTCGACGGCACGATGCTACTCAAGTCGAAGCGCTTCCTGAAGCTGGAGGCCGGACCCGGCAATGCCACCATCCGTCACGACCGCTATAAGAAGGAAGATGATAAAACGACGATGGAGACCTTCTATAAGTTGATGCTTTACTATGTCCACTATATCTCTCGGCAGGTTGATAATTTCTTCTCTGATTATGAAGCACTGTGGAATGCCGGCTATGTTAATATGAGAGCTTATAGGGCAACAGAGGGCTACAGGTGTTTGAGAAAGGATATGAAACCTGATATCGTGAGTGTCATGAAAGATAAAACCGTCTGGGCGGACGATCTGATTACACTGGAAAGAACCTTTATGGATGGAAACAAGGACAGGTTCCATCCGAGTAATTTCCGTGATGAAGGATCAGTACAGCCAGTCAAGAACGAAACTCTGCTGGCCGCTAGGGGGTATGCCAAGGCGATTCTTAAAATCAAGGCGAAGGTGGAATCGTTCCCAGTTATCTTTAATAATGCCATAAATCATATGGTTGAAGGATCTTCCCTGAAACAAATCCTGATAGATTCGGTGGATGACGTGTTCCCGACTGTAGTGGATGATTGGCAAGCAAAAATGATGGTCAAGGACAAGATGTTCAAAAAATATGACACCCTTGATGATGACTTCTTCTCTAAGAATAATAAACTTGTCGTCAAGCGTAAGCTGATCCTCGCTTTCATCTATAATGTAGGCCATGCAGATTTTAACTTCATGGATAAGTACATCAAGGAGAGGTTGGATTTCGATAAGATCAAGAATACCCGCGTGCTGAAGCAGGATTACTACTGGAAACGTCAGATCAATATCATTGATCGCAAATGGCAGACGAGTAAGTTGTGGAGAGCGATTTGGGAGCACTCGGGCATCTCATTGAAGCATAAATTCTTTGACAACTTCAAGTCCTTCGACCTGGATATATGGAGTGACAAGGCCAAAGGCGAGATCCTGTTCTCTGACCATGAGGATTCCACCCTCAACTTCGAAGGAACAGGCCTGCATGAGGAAAAGGACGCCAATATCGGCACAATGGAACATCTGAGGAAAGTACTGATGGAAATTAAAGAGTAGTGATATGGACTATATATTTAAAGAATGGGAGAAAAGACTCTCCACGTTTGAGAGCAGTGTCGAGAAGGACTTGCAGGAGATCAGGCAGTGCAAGGCCGAGATGCAGCAGATGCAGCTCGATATCACCGCAGAGATCAAAAAAGGCCGATATATCCGTGACACCCAGCGGCTGGTGCTGTCGGCTCCGGAGATTGTCATCGGCAACGTAGACCGTAGCGGCAATCTCTTCAATGGCGGTTCATCGGTCATCGTCAGGGGCACCCAGGTCGGTGTGCAAGGGGCTGGCACAGGCGGACAGGTAGAGGTACGTGCCGCCAGCATCCGTGAGATCGCTGAAGACCCTGGCACCGACGGCTGTGAGCATGTCGTCGGTCCGATCTCCGAAGTCGTCAGCCAGGCCCGTCAGATTGTCATCCAGAGCAACGATGTCGAAAACGATGATGAGGGCACTGGTGGTGCCTTCTCCGCTCCTGCAGTACCGACTGGAGGCAGTGGTGTGCGGATCCATGCCGACAAGACCGTCGACATCCACGCTGCCATGACAGCCGAGAGCCGTGAGGAACAGCTCAACGAACTCATCCAAAGCAAGGAAGGTCTGAAACAGAGCCTGAAACAGCAGGCAGCCGACTTCAAGTCGTCGTTCCAGGAACTGTCGAAGGAGTTGGAATCGCTGTTGGCCGACAAGGAGAAACTGGCTGGCGACGATGATGACGTACGCGCCAAATACGAGGATATCGGCGACCTGAGCGAACAGATCGAAGCGACCTCAATGGCACTGACGGAGCAGACCTATGCCTACGCCGAGGTGCTCTCGCTGCTGGCAGAGACCAACCGCCAGTTGAAATGCTTCAAGGATGAGAAATCGAAGATCGTCAAGGGCGACGACTTCAAGAAGCAGTCGACGGGCAGTGGCGTCAATGTGACGGGTGAGACCATCCGTATGACCTCTGCCGATGGTGAGGGCAACCTGCGCGACAACGAAGGCTCAGGCATCTTGATGACGGCCAACCGCGTCGACATCGCCGCTGTCGAGGCTGAGGGTCAGCTGAAGGAGAACGGTCAGGTGAGCATCACGGCCAAGAACATTGCTGTGGCTACCGCCGGAAGGGCCGATGCCGACTTCGACGACCAAGGCACGCTGACCAAAGCCGCCTATGCCGCCGAGGGCGACTTCACGCTGAAAGCGAAGAACATCACCATCGAGAGCGTCGACTAGGAGGTGGCCGAC
>JAEEGL015706630.1_pt1 | contig 11312 bp, 10 predicted proteins | sample 9134231 | NCBI WGS metagenome assembly JAEEGL01 (sample SAMN16246548, study PRJNA631951) | gut metagenome | biome: gut microbiome; feature: rumen; material: fiber-attached | host: Bos | place: Iran: Karaj | collected 2018-10
AGTCGGGTTTTCCACCTTGCGCCTTCGGGGGGCCGGGGACGCCCGATTTCGTCGATTGCGTCGCGGTGTCGATTGCGTCGATGCCCGGCCGGGCTTCGGGGGAAGCCTTCCCCGCGATCCGGCCTTTCGACGCAATCGACAAAGTCGACGAAGTCGGGTTTTCCACCTTGCGCCTTCGGGGGGCCGGGGACGCCCGATTTCGTCGATTGCGTCGCGGTGTCGATTGCGTCGATGCCCGGCCGGGAAAGAGGGGGCGGGGTTCCCCCGGAGACCGGCCTGGGCGCTATGCCATCGGGCGAGTCCCTCTGCATCCTTCGGCGTATCCGGTACAGCCCCAGAATGCTTCTCCAGTATCCCTCTTGATCCGTTTTCGCATCGGACGGCCACATTTCGGACAGTTTGGTGTGTCCGGGTCCGGAACGGAGCCTCCAGATTGCTGTTTTGAGCGGGCTGCGATCCGCATGGTCGCCATTTTTTCCCGGAGTCCGCCCGTTTCCGCAAAAGTTTCTCCCAATGCGTGGAGCTGTCTCTGGAGCATGTGGACGGTTCGCCGGATCAGGACAAGGAGACAGTTCGCGCGGACGCATGGATCCGGATCGTCGAGCCACCGGGAAAACTTCGCGCGTTGGGTCCGGACGTGGACCGCGGAATCTCGAAGGGCGTCGTCGCCGCCTTGCGGCGCGGGATCGAGAACAGTTCGAAAAACATCGCCCGACTCCTCCTTCGTCCACGGCAGCCGGTTTGAAAAGGCGAGCCACATTTCATAGTCTCCGAGCAGTTCCGCGAGACTCGCCTTTGCGACGCCGAGAAGCTTGATTTCAGTCTCCTTGGAGGTGGCGGTGTTCTCGGAGCCCTCGATGAGGTTCGCGCGCCCCGAACGGGCGGCCTGCGTCATCTGGTCGAACCAGCGGCCCTTCGGGTCGTTTCGCAAGTCGAGGAAGGCCTGGCAGAACCGCCAGGTCTCGATTTGGACGATGGTGGCGAGCGTGAAGGAGTCGAGTCGGCGGTAGCCGCCGACCGGTTGGGAGAAAAGGTTGCGGGAGGCGTCGTTCATGGGGCGGAGTCTACCAGAGAAGGAGCTCGGCCGCAAACAGGGGGGCGTCCCCCGCACCGCGGCCTTTCGACGCAATCGACGCAATCGACGCAGTCGACCAAGTCGGGCTTGCCCCCTTGCGCCTTCGGAGAACCCGGGGACGCCCGATTTCGTCGATTGCGTCGCGGTGTCGATTGCGTCGATGCCCGGCCGGGCTTCGGGGGAAGCCTTCCCCGCGATCCGGCCTTTCGACGCAATCGACGCAATCGACCAAGTCGACCAAGTCGGGCTCTTCCCCTTTTGCACCGCCGGGAAACGCGGGGAGCCCGGGGAGGAGGCGGGGGACGCCCGATTTCGTCGATTGCGTCGCGGTGTCGACTGCGTCGATGCCCGGCCGTCGAACGGGGAAGGCTTCCCCAGAGAGCGGCCGGTCGACGCAATCGACGCAATCGACCAAGTCGACCAAGTCGGGCTCTTCCCCTTTGCACCGCCGAGAAATGCGGGGAATCCGGGGAGGAGACGGGAGATGCCCGATTTCGTCGATTGCGTCGCGGTGTCGACTGCGTCGATGTCCGGCCGTCGCCCGGGGAAGGCTTCCCCGGAGAGCGGCCGGTCGACGCAATCGACGCAATCGACGCAATCGACGCAATCGACGCAGTCGACCAAGTCGGGCTTGCCTCCTTGCGCCTTCGGAGAACCCGGGGACGCCCGATTTCGTCGATTGCGTCGCGGTGTCGACTGCGTCGATGCCCGGCCGTCGCCCGGGGGGCGACTTTCCCCGGAGACCGGCCTGTCGACGCAATCGACAAAGTCGACGAAGTCTGGCTTCCCCCCCCCGCGCCTTCGGATCGCGGGGTCGAGCGAAGCGGCGTTTCAAGGCCCGGCCGTTCGCACGGAGAGGCTGCCGCGCACGGGCCGGACTTGCGGGCCGGCGTCAGCCCCGTCCGGCACCCTCCGTCCGATCCGCGCAAAGGCGGAAGCCGATGTTCTCGAAAAGAGGGCAACGGGCGGTCATCCCCCGACGAGGCTGGCGTAGCCCAGATAGAGGAGGTAGAGGAAGGCGATCAGCGCGATCGACCGGACCAGGCAGCCCGACGCCTGGAAGGCGACGTTGAAGACGTGCTTCGCCACGTCGAAGCCGAACTTCGCAAGCGCCGCCAGGAAGCCGACGCCGACGATGGCGCCGACAACGAGGGCGAGGAGGACGAGGAGGGCCGTTTTCACCGCCCGCGGAGGAACCGGAAGAAGTTGCCCGACATCACGGCTTCGGAATAGCCGTATTCCTTCGCGCCTTCGAGGTCGTTGGCGTAGAGTTCGTCGATCGTGCCCTTGTAGAATCCGGCCTGGAGCGGCAGGTCCGTTCCGAACATCACGCGGTCCTCGACGCCCGCCGCGACGAGTTCCGGGTAGCTTTCCGGCGACATGAAGGCGGTGTCCGTGAAGAGGTTCGGACATTCCTTCAGGCAGTCGATCGTTTCCCGGACGGGGCGACAGTGCGCGAAGTCGATGCGAAGCCGCGGATGGCGCTTCGCGAACGGCAGCAGTTCGTGCGGATAGCAGCCCGCGTCCTCGCCCGTGTGGAACTGGACCGGCACGCCCCGCTCCTCGAGCAGGGAAAGAATCCGGTCGAGGTCCTTCGGGCGCTTCTTGACCCACGGCGTCTCCTTCTCGTGCAGCTTCACGCCCTCCCAGAGCCCGGAGTCGAGGGTCTTCAGATCGGGATCGGCATCGTAGAAGCGCCCGGCGAGCCAGTAGAAGGCGTGCGCTCCCTCGCCGAACGCCGCCTTCGTCTCGACGGCGTCGCGTTCGATGGTTTCGAAGGGCAGGCCCTTCTGCGCGTTCATCGACGAGAAGATGAACTCGTCCACGCCCTGCCGTTTGAGAATCTCGGCGATTTCCGCGGCCTTGAAATCTTTCACGGACCGGGCGTCCCCGATGTCGCCCACATGGACATGTGCGTCGCAGATTTTCATTTGGTTCGTTTTCCTTTCTTGGTCGTTCGTTTACCGTGGTCCTCGTGGAATGTTGTTTTCCATGTTCAGATCCTCGTATTTCATTCCCATACAGGATTCGAATCGGTCCTTGAACTCCGGCTGGCTCCGCAACAGTGTGCGCCAGTCATCGATGTCAAGTTTCTTCCAGTCGCAAAAATGCTGGAATTCGATTCTGGGCTTCTTCGACAGGAGCTCCGACCAGTCCTTGCCGTCGAGCAGACTCCATTTGCACGGCATGAAAACGGAATTCAGCACGAATCCCGGGACGCCGCGCATCCAGAAGTGCAGAAGGAAGTCCCGCCAGTCCCGGCCCGTGAAGTGGCCGAAACGGCAGCGGGAGAGATCGTGGTTCCAGTTGAGGATCATCGCCTGGACCGCCCCTCCCTGTTTTTCGGCGTCCACGAGCTCCAGTTTCTTCAGGAGCGGACGCCGGGGCTGCATCCATTTGCGTCGCGTCTTTTCGTTCGCCGATTCGAGGCTGAACGACGTTTTTCCAGGATGGGCCGGGTCGCGGACATTCATCCCTTCGAATCCCATCGTTTCGAGGTCACCTCCGTCGAATTCTTCCCAGCGGTCGCATTTCTCCGCGAACTGAGGCTGCCGGCCGAGCAGCGCGGCCCAGTCTTCCTTGCTCCATTCCGTGGCGAACGCCCAGTCGTATCGGGCGGCAAACCAAGGCCGTCTGGACAACAGGTAATACCAGGCCTTGCCGTCGAACGCCGACCAGTCGCACTCGTCCGCTAGTCCCGATCGTTCGCAGAGCAACTTCGCCCATTCAAATCCCGTCCGTGGAGCGGTCTTGTTCTCTTTCATTGCGGGCCGCCTTGCACTTTCCGCTTGAACTCCTCCACGATTTCGCGGTTGATCCGCGCTACCTTGCAGAAATGGTCGCTCACTTTGAGCATGTCGCCCGTCTCGTTGAAGTTGCGGACGAGGCACGTCGCGCAGAACGTCCGGTCTGGGCATCCGATGCATTGCGGGATGTCCTTCTTCCGCAATCCGCGCAAATAGAGAATCGCCGGCGACTTTTCCCAGACTTCCCGCAGCGTCTTCTCGTGACAGTTTCCGAGCGGATAGTCCTGGAAGCCCGAGCAGGGATAGTAGTTCCCGTCGGCGTCGAGGCAGATTGCGTCGATGCCGACGCCGCACATCGGGAGATTGCCCCATTCCTCCGCGCTCATTTCCTCCGACGGGTCGTAGTGCGGGATTTCCGCGGCGAAGGACGGGTCGTGTTCGGCGATCGTCGTGATGACCTCCCGTGTTTCATCAAGCGAAAGGCGGTTCGCGAGGTTGTCGGTCGTGTGGTCGCTCCGCGCCATCATGATAAAGTCCGTGTAGGCCTTGCACTTGAGCGAGACTCCGTAGTCGAGAACGGCCTGATAGCCCTTGTAGTTTCCTTTCATCGTCGGGCAGGATATCTGGACGGGAACATTCAACGCGTGCAGACGTTCGATGGCGTCCTTGGTTTTCGCGAACGATCCGGGCAGTTGCGTGATGGCGTCGTGGATCGCGGGATCCATGCTGTAGAGCGAGACCTGGACGAGCGACAGGTTCTGTGTGGCGAGAAACCGGCCCATCTCCTCGTCGCACAGCGTGAGGTTGGACAGCACGGAAACCGACAGGTCCTTCTCCCGAGCATAGGCCAGAATCCGCTTGAAGTCCGGATGCAGCATGCATTCGCCGCCGGAGAGCGTGATGGAAAGCCCACCCATTTCGCGAAACTGGTCGATGACCTTCAGCGCCGATTCCGTTTCCATCGTGAAATGGCGGTCGCGCGGAACATAGCAGTGGACGCACTTCTCCGTGCAACGCGATGTGAGGTCGAGATGGAGCGAGAACGGCGTCGGATGCGACTCGAAATACTCGTGCAGTTCCGCGTGTTCGCGGGCCTGCTGCCGCTCCTGCTCCGTGATGTTGCCGAGGTCGAACGCCGTCGAGGGAGCTTCGACGTCGTAGGTGAAGGACGGATCCTTTCGATTCAGCTCTTCCGGCGTCGTGCCTTCAACGACGAAACCCTCTTCCACGAGTGGTTGCAGCAGCTCCGCGAAGTCCCGCCCGACTTGCGCCGGATCGGCATCGACGAATAACGTGGCGATTCGCGCCACGGTGTCTTCAACGGCAATCGGCGTTCGTCCGACGAACCGGAGAAACGGCTCTGCGTCCTTCAAGTCTAGGTCGGACTTCGTGAGTTGGTTGAAGAGATGCGTGTAGGGGCCGTATTGGCGAACAAACGCATTATTGGAGAGGCGAATCAGTTTCATGTCAGTTGGTTTAAGTCTCTCGTTTGTAAAAGCCCGCCGGGCGAAGACCGGGTCTTCGCCCGGCGGGGGTGGTTGGCAGAAACTGCTTTCAGTTTCTACCGAGTGCGTTCGCAGTAGCTGCAGGTCGCAGTGGAATTGTTGCTGCCGCCCTTCGCCGGGCAGCCGGCGACGAACGAACGCTGAGCAGCGGACTTCGCCACGATCTGGGGCTTCTTGTAGGCCATTTTATGGTCTCCTTTGTGTTTGTTGTTTTGTTTTCCCCCGCTCCGGCACCCGCCGGGCGGGAAGGGGAAAGTTAATCTCTGTCAGAATCCATAAATCGTGCGTGCTCTCCCTCTACTCCCGTATCGTAGAGGGAGTCGAGGTAGTCGCAGAACTGTTGTGCCGTTTTTTTTGAAAACCGGTGTGGCTCGGCAAATGTGCTCGCTACGGTGAAAGTCTTGCCACTATCTTTGACATCGTATCCATAGTTGGAGGAACGTTCCTGCACTGTTCGATACAGACAGAACACTTCATTGATGTCGTGTGCGATGTCCATTTCCTTGTACCATTCGATGAAGCTCACGTCATTTCTCCTTGTTTCTTGTTTGCGGGTTTATATGAGATCCGCTCCGGCACCCGCCGGGCGGGAAGGGGGAGTCGAACAATGTCATTCGTAGTTTCTGAATGATCGCATGTATTCATTGAGGCCGCTGGCCACGCGACCTGCGAATGTCGGGTCGAATTCGCTTGTCGCGCCATCGTCCGGATCGGCATTCCCCGGCCGGAATTTTGCGAATTGCGGTTGGAATTTGAGCAGTTCATCCCATTCCTCATCGTTCAACATCCTCCAATCGCATTTGTCGGCAAACTGCGGTTGATTACTCAGCAGAACCCTCCAATCGTCTCCGGTGAATTTCTCCCATTTATCGCACTTTTCAGAGAACTGCGGTTGTCGGCTCAGCACGGAAACCCATTCTCTGGGGCGGAACTCCGCCCACTTGTCGCATTTGCCTGCAAATTGCGGTTGTTTTCCCAACAAGAGGTGCCAACCGTGGTTTGGGGTGAATTGATCCCATTTATCGCATTTGTCGGCGAATTCAGGACTATACATCAAGATAAGGGGCCACGAATCAAAATCAATGTCTGACCACTCCTTCCATTCTGCGATTGTTTTCGGAAATTTTTTAGCGAATTTTGAAACTAACAATCGATTCCAGTCGGAGTCCGGGTTGTTTGCGGGCACGGTGGGAGCGGTGTTTTCAGGCTTGGCGCTTGCCGGTTTGGGCTTGGCGGCGCCAGCCTTTGGGACAGAGTCCGCCGTCTGTGGGGCGGCGAGTTTCGTCCCGCACTCGGCGCAGAACTTGGAGCCGGGCGCGGCTTCCGCGCCGCATTCCGGGCAGAAGGACTTGCGGACGATTTTCGCGCCGCATTCAGGACAGAACTTGGCGGAGGCGGGGACTTCGGCTGAACAGGACGTGCATTTCATGTTTGGATTCTCCGATGAGGTTGAGCGGTGGAAACGGAATCAGTCTTCGGAAGGCGGCGCCGCCGGTCGTTCCTTCTTGGCGAGAATGTCGAGGAGACGGAAGGACGCGGACGACGAAACGCCGGGTTCGTCTTTCGCGGCGCGGGCTTCGTCCATCGCCTGGCGGACGAGTTCAGGGTCCTTGCCCTGCTCGACGAGCATCTCGGCCGTCTGCCGCAGGCCTTCTTCGTCCTTCCGGGCGTCGCGACGCGCGAGAGCGGCCGCGACGAACGGAATCCTGCCCGCAATATGGGCCGCGAGGCCGACAAGGGCCGCGATCGTCCAGAGCGTCCAGAACTCGCCGCGGACGATCCAGAAGAAGAGGGCGGCGAGGGCCGCGTCGAGGAAGAGCGCGCCGTAGCTCGCGGCGGTGGCCGTCGTCTTGGCGCCATACGTGAGGCCGGCCGCGAAGAGGAACGCGAAGACGAAGCCGGCGACATGGAAGACGGCGAGGAAGGCTTCCCAGCCGAGCCATTCGAAGAGAAGGCAACCGAGCCACCAGACGCCGAAAGGAACGCCCATGCAGAAGATCCCGACGACGAGCAGCTCGTTGAAGGCGACGCGCGGACATTCGTCCATGTCGAGATACTTGATCCGGGTCGTGTTCATTTCGGTCGGCTGGGTGCGGGGCGCAAACGGGGAGGGCCCTTCCCTCGCGGTTCCCCTGAGGCCCTGGAAAAGCCCGATCAAGAAGCGCGAAGGAAGGGACGTGCGGTGCACGCACCCTGCCGACAGGCCGCCTTTGATCTTGTGAACTTTCCAGGTTTCAGGGGATCGGCGGTTTGCAGCGGTGCAAATCTGGCGCATAGTCTAGCAGACTCGCGTCGGCAAATCAACACCGTTTTCGCGCTTCTTGATCGGGGAGAATGCAAGGTCGAAAGGTTGAAGGGGTTGAAAGGGGTTGAAAGGGGTTGAAGAGGTTGAAGGGGTTGAAAGGGGGAATCGCGGGACACACGCGGGGGCGCGGCACGCGCTCACAGAGAATAGAGACGCCGGCCCGCCGATTCTTACGCGACGGGCGTTGCTTCCGCAACGGGGAGTCTTGGATTTGGGAGGGCCGCCCCCCCGCGTGGTCAGACCGGCGTCCGCATGTCGTCGAGGGACAGCGCGCGGTAGTCCAGCTTCCAGCCGGCGTAGGCGCCGGTCGCGCGGAGGAAGGCCGCGGCCTTGTCGCGAAGGGCTCCGCAGGCGATGTTGTCGGCCTTGCGCTTGATTTCGCAGAACGTCGCCTCGCGACGAAGTTCGTCCTCGCAGACGAGGTCGATCTCGTTCTCCCCCCGGCGGTCCCACCAGCCGCCGAGGCGTGTGTATCGGCCCGTCCGCGCGAAGGCGGTCCGGAACCAGCTTTCGAGCGCCGGCCCGCTGAAGGCGTTCCAGTCGCGCCGGACCAGTTCGCGGAGGACGCCGTAGGAGCCCAGTTCGACGGCGGCGCTGTATTTCGCGACGAACCGGAACCAGAAGCGGAAGAACTCGTCGCCAATGCGGTAGCGGAGGTTCTTCGCGAGGGGCTTGGCCAGCAGCGGCTGGACGCGGGAAAGAATCCCGTAGTCCTTTTCAAGGCGCTGGAGGTAGCCGCCGAGGTCGCCAGCGCCGACGGCGTTCTCGATCTCGCCGCGTCCGGTGCGCCCGCCCGCGACGGCGGAGAGGATGGAGAAATAGACGCCGTAGTCGCGCCCGAACTCCTCGACGAGCGACGTCCGGCCCTCGTCGACGAAGATCGAGCCTTCGGAGATCATGTCGTCGATCATCGCGTCGCGCGCGAAGGCCCCGTGGTCCACCAGGAGCGACACGTACTTCGCGACGCCGCCCGTGAACGCCCAGAGCGCAAGCAGGTCATCCGGTGTCGCGCCGGGGGCGTGCGCGGCGAGGATGCCCGCAAGGTCGGAGGGCGGGAAGGGTTCGAGTCGCAGCTGCGCGGTCTGGCGGCCGTAGAGGGGCTCCTTCTCGTCGCGGAAGATCCTGTTCATCAGCGAATTGACGCTGCCACAGACAACGAGGTTCATCCGTGCCCTCCCGTGATGCAGGTCCCATTCCCTCTGCATGTCGCCGTAGGCGCCGGGATCGCATCGGCGCAAATCCTGGAACTCGTCGATCAGGAGCGTGATGGGGCGCTCCTCCGCGAGACGCATCAGATACGCGAACAGTTCGGAGAAACGCTCCTGCGTCCCGGGCAGGACGACGCCCAGCTTCTCCTCGATCTCCCGCCGAAACCCCTCGCAAAGCTCCTTTTCCGTCCGCCGGGCGACGAAGAAATACAGGAAGGGTTCGTCCCGGTAGGCGTGCCGAACCAGTTCCGTCTTGCCGACGCGGCGACGACCGGTAAGGACCGTAAACTGTGCGTTCCGCACCGATCGTTCGCGAATGTCGCGAAGCCATGCAATCTGCTTTTCCCTGCCGAAGAAGTCCATCTTTACTTTCCTTCAACCGGAACCACGGTTACCGTAATACGGGTTCCTGTTGCGAGTACTCTACCCGAAGCACGGATGAAATGCAAGGGAAAATGTTTCGCGCGCGCAAGCCCCTCCCGGTCACGCGGCTGTCGTCCGGAATGATCAGAGCGACGCACGGAGCGCGGCGGCCTCGGCTTCGAGGGCGAGGGCGCGGGTTTCGTCGCCGAGCCGACGGCAGGCCTCGGCGGAGTTGCGGAGGATATCGGCGACGACGGGGCGGTAGCGCGCGGGGTCGGAGGCGAGCAGGGGCGAGAGGAGGCCGCGCATCTCGTCCCAGGCGGAGACGGCTTCCTCGTAGCGCTCCTGCTCGGCGCAGGTCCGGGCGAGACGGCCAAGGGCCTGCGCGCAGGCGAGGCGGTAGCCCTCGCCGTGATCTTTGAAAAGATCCCGCCAGAGTTCGGTGGCCCGGCGGTAGGCCACGATGGATTCGAGGTGGGCTCCGGTCTCCCGGTGCAGCTCGCCGAGGCGGTAGTGGCAGCCGGCGAGGAGGTCGGCCAACGACCGGGGGACGTCGTCCCCCGAACCCCTTGCGGGGTTGGCGGGGAAGAGGAAGGGCTCGAGGGCCTCGATGGCGCGGGAGGTCATCGTGAGGGCGGCGGCGGTGTCGCCGGCCCGATGGAGCATCCCGCCGAGGGCGGCCGCTAGGACGAAGCGCTGCGCCTCGCAGCCCGGATCTTCCGCCGGCGCGTAGCGGGCCCAGAGCAGCCCCGCTTCTTGGAGATCGGCGGCGGATTCGCGGAAGCGGTCCTCCATGCCCTCCGCGTAGGCGCGCTCGGAAAGAAGCCAGGAGCGGAGCGGTCCGTATCGCGCGGCGTCGGACTCGACGAGCGGATCGATGGCGGCGAGGGCGGCGCGATACGGCGCGTCGGTCGCGCCTTGGTCGGCGTTGGCGACATAGGTCCATGAGAGACGGGCGAGGCAGAGGGCGAGGCGGACGCGCGCCGCGGGGGCGGCGTTGGTGGCGGCGGCGGCCTTGCGAGCCATGGCGACGGCTTCGAACCAGGCGCTGTTCGCTCGTCCGATGGCGGCGCGATCCTGCGTCCAGGAGGACCAGGCGCCGTCGCCTTCGCGAACCTTGAGGAGAAGCTCCGCGTCCCCGCCGGAGAAGGCCTCGGCCTCGAAACGAACGATGGGGAGCAGCCGAAACGTGCCGAGCAGCTGAAGGGGGCCGCGGTCCTCGCCCTGCCAGACCGAATCGAGGCGCGGCGGCATCGGATGGGCGGGGAAGACGATGGCAACGGGAGGAGGCTGCGCCTCCCCCGAACCCCCTCCGAACAAGGGAATGGACGCTGCGCTCTCCGCGTGAACGACCCCCTCGGTCTCGCTTCGCTCGCCAGCTCCCCCAGCGGGGGAGCCAATCTCTGCGGGCTCTGCGCTCTCTGCGTGGGTTTCAACCCCAGGACCGGGCTCGGCGTGGAAGCGGGCGGCGACAATCGCGACCGCCGCCACGGCTGCTGTTGCTGCCGCGAGGGCGACCCGCGCCGCGCGGCGACGCCTCCGCGTGGCGGGGTCGATGGCGCGGCCGATCGCATCCAGTCTCCGCGTGATGGCGGCGGGGTCGGCGAGACGGCGGGCGGGATCGGGATCGAGCAGGTCGCGCAGGAAGGGATCCCAGGCGCGGACGATGCGCGAAGGATCGTAGGAGGAGGGCGGGCGCAGGGAGCGCGGGCGATCGCCGGTAAGCGCCTCGTAGAGGACGGCGCCGAAGGAATACCAGTCGAGGGCCGGCGTGAGTTCCGCGCCGGCGTGGAACTGCTCGGGCGCGGCGTAGGCGGGGGAGCCGAGGAACTTGCGGGAACCCGACTCATCGAGGGAGATGGAATCGGGGGCCTCCGCGGCCCCCGAACCCCTCTCTGGCCGGGACGGAGCCCGGCCATCAGGACTCTCTGCGGACTCTGCGTGAGACCCTCCTCCTCCGCGTGTGAACTTCGCGAGGCCGAAGTCGGCGAGGAGGGCGCGACCGGAGGCGTCGAAGAGGACGTTGGAGGGCTTGACGTCGCGATGGAGGATGCCGACGGCGTGGGCGGCGGCGAGCGCGCCCGCAAGGTCGCGCGCGATGCGCAGCAC
>JAEEGL010231699.1_pt1 | contig 11311 bp, 7 predicted proteins | sample 9134231 | NCBI WGS metagenome assembly JAEEGL01 (sample SAMN16246548, study PRJNA631951) | gut metagenome | biome: gut microbiome; feature: rumen; material: fiber-attached | host: Bos | place: Iran: Karaj | collected 2018-10
ATTTACCTGGAATCATGCGCCTTCCGATGAGGCTGGCGCTTTACTATTTCAAGGAGGAGGAGACTCCTTCCGAGCGGAATGAGTTGGGAAGTATGACAAAATTCGTGATCAAGCGTATTTTGTACGGCCTGGTCTGCGTCGTCATCGTGGTCGTCATCGTCATGGTGATGATTTATTCCATGCTGGACAGAAATCTGGTCTTTGCCTCGGATCCCCAGTATACCAAGGTTTCCAACAATCAGCAGGTCGCGTACAAATATCGCAAATGGCAGGACTTCGGCTATGTGGATTTCGTCACATATTCGGACTATCTGCTGTCGCTTGTGAAAGCCGGCGAGCTGGATGAAGACACCTATTCCAAGGTGGTCTCCATTGCCCGCAAGGAGGAAAAGGACAGCAAGGAAGTCGCCGAGTATGTGGAGAAATTCCGGCAGTGGTGTACCGAAAACGGCTATACCTCCATTCGCCTCAATGCCGTCATGGCCAACCAGCGCAAGGTCGCGCCGGGCGGCCAGCAGCAGCTGTTCGCCTACCGCGACAGACCTCTGATTCTGCGTGTGGTGACCTATTTCACCGGCCTGATTACCGTTGACAACATTCATGCCGTCGAGGATGACGTGGGAGAAAGAGGGCTGACCTTTACGCTCCACGATCCTGTTTACGGCGGGGAGAAATTCGCCCCCGCCATCATGGGCAACGGCACGTTCCATAAATATCTCCTTTATACGGACAATAAATTCCCCTATATCCATCAGAATCTGATCAGCATCAATCTGGGCAAGAGCTACTCCGTCAACCAGGGCGTGGACGTGTTCACGACCATGGTCAAGACGCAGGGTTCCTATACGGCGTCGATGATCACGTATCCGACCGGCCTGACCGAGGAATCGGCGGACGACCTGCATTCGGCCGTATACATGTCCGGATCGCTGGAAAGCAGCATGGTGTATCTTGACCGCTTCGTGGACAACTATACGAGCGTGCAGACCGTGAAGAGCGGCATGTCCCGTATCGGCTACTCCTTCACCATCGGCATCATCGCGACCGTCCTGGCTTACCTGATCGCTCTGCCGATGGGCGTCTGGATGGCGCTGAAGAAGGACAGGCTGGTGGATAAGATCGGGACCTTATACATCATCTTCATCATGGCGGTGCCTGCCGTCGCCTACATCCTGATGTTCAAGGCGTTCGGCTATATGCTCGGCCTGCCGACCACCTTTGAGATGGAGTCAAAGAGCAAGCTGATGTTCGTTCTGCCGATCGTGTCTCTGGCGCTTCCTTCGATCGCGGGCCTCATGCGCTGGCTGCGCCGCTTCATGATCGACCAGATGAACGCCGATTACGTGAAGTTCGCGCGTTCCGGCGGCCTTTCCGAGGGAGAGATCTTCTCCAAGCACATCCTGAAGAACGCCGCGATCCCGATCATCCACGGCGTCCCGGGCTCCATCCTCGGCGCGCTGACCGGCGCCTTCATCACCGAACGCGTGTATGTCGTTCCCGGTATCGGCGGACTTCTGATCAATGCGATCAACGCGTATGACAACGGCGTTATCGTCGGCGTCACGCTCTTCTATTCCCTGATCAGCGTGATCTCCATCATCCTCGGCGACGTGCTGATGAGCATGGCAGATCCCCGGATCTCCTTTACGACGAAAGCGAGGTGACGGACATGGAACAGCAGATGGTAGATCTCAGCAAATACAATATGACCAACGAAGAACTGTTCTCCCATGTGGATCACAGTGCTTTGGAATCCGAGAAGATCACGGCGCCGCGCTACTCCTACTGGCGCAGCGTGTTCCGCGTCTTCTTCCGCAAGCGCATCAACATCGTCATTCTGAGCATCCTCGCGCTGATGCTGATCTTCACCTACGTATACCCTGCGCTGATCGACTATGACCCGTACGCGAATCTCATGGACTCGGCGGCGAAGCATCTTACGCCCGTCAACGCCATGAAGAAGTTCGGCGCCTCCATCCACTGGATCCTCGGATCCGGCGCGTCCGGCCAGCCCACGTTCGACGCGGTCTGGTACGGCTCCCGCATCTCCATCTCCCTGGCCCTTGTCTGCGCGGCGATCAATATGACGATCGGCGTGCTGCTCGGCGCCGTCTGGGGCTATTCCTAACGCTTTGATATGGTCATGACGCAGGTCCTGAACGTCGTCGGCAACGTGCCGTACACGCTGCTGATCGCCGTGCTCGTGCTGATCTTCTCGCCGAGCTTTTGGACCATGGTCTTCGCGCTGACCGTGACAGGCTGGCTGTTCATCGCATACTTCATTCGAACGCAGGTCATCATCATCCGCGACCGCGAATACAACCTCGCGTCGCGCTGCCTGGGTACGCCGATCGGCCGCATCGCCACCAAAAACATCCTCCCGTTCATGACCTCCGTCATCGTGACGCAGATCGCGATCGAGATCCCGTCCTATATCTCCTATGAGGTGTTCCTCGCGTACATCGGCATGGGCATCAAAGATATGTCCCTGGGCCGCCTGATCGGCGCGGCCGAAACGGCCATGCTCACGCCGGGCTGGGGCTACGAATTCTGGAGCCCGGTCCTGGTATCCGCGATCATCACCATCGCCCTTTACGTGCCCGGCCAGCACCTCGGCGCCGCCTCCGACCCGAGGACGCACATGTAAGGGGGGCGGAAGTATGGACGCAAGCAAAGTACTGCTGTCCGTTAAGGACCTCGAGGTCAAATTCCGCGTGCGCGGCCGTATCCTGACGGCTATCCGCGGCATTTCGCTCGATATCTACGAAAACGAATCCATCGCCATCGTCGGCGAATCCGGCTCCGGCAAGAGCGTCTTCACCAAGACCTTCGCCGGCATGCTGGACAGCAACGGCTTCATCTCCAACGGCTCCATCATCTTTGACGAGCCGGATCTTGCCGATACCGTCGTTACGGTCGGCAGCATCGGCAAAAGCCTGATCTCGAGCGCGCACAAGCGGCTCAACAAGTATTCGAAGCTGGAAAACGGCGCCCAGACCTACCGCGAGATCCTCGCCCTCGAAGCCGAGAAAAAGGCGAAGGGCACGCTGAGCGACGAGGAAGACCTGAGCTTCACGCAGCGCATCAACGAGCTCGTCTATGAGCGCACCGAGGCGATGAACCTGCGCCAGACCTTCGATCCGCGCGCCGAAAAGGACAAGATCAAGGAGACCAGCGCCAAGATCAACCGCCTCGCCGAAGAGATCAAAAAGATCGAAGAGGAGAAGAGCCGCCTCATCGAAGCGCACAAAAAGGCGCTGCAGGAGGATACCGCCTACCAGACGAAATACAGCCAGACGCTCACGTCTTTGAAATCGAACTATGCGCAGCAGATCGCACAGCCGATCTCCAAGGAGACGGAAGAGCGCAACCTGATGATCGCCAAGGAGATCTACCTCACCGTCGGCCGCTATAAGCTGAGCAAGCGTCTGCAGTCGATCAACGCGCTGCTGAAGGCCTGCAGAAAGGCCATGAAGCTGGGCGAGGATCTTTCGGACGACGCGGTGCGCAGTTCCGTGTTCGATTCCGTCGCGCTTCGCGTGCGCTATCTCGACGAAGAAGGCGACAAGCTGCACGGCGTATGCGTGCTGAACCTCGCCAAGATCCAGTATCCGGACGACTGGAGCCAGATCCGCGGCAGCAAGATCGCGACCGTGTTCCAGGACCCGATGACTTCCCTGAACCCGATCATCACCATCGGGAAGCAGATCACCTCCATCATCCTCAAGCATCAGAACTGCTCCGAGGTCGAAGCGCGCATGAGAGCGCTGGAGCTGATGAAGAAGGTCGGCATCCCGAACGCGGAGAACCGTTTCGACGATTATCCCTTCCAGTATTCCGGCGGCATGCGCCAGAGGATCGTTATCGCCATCGCCCTGTCGTGCCAGCCGAAGATCCTGATCTGCGACGAGCCGACGACCGCGCTGGACGTGACCATTCAGGCGCAGATCCTGAAGCTTCTGAAGGATCTGCAGAAGGAATACAGCTACACCATCGTGTTCATCACCCATGACCTGGGCGTCGTTGCCAACGTCGCCGACCGCGTCGCGGTGCTCTATGCCGGACAGATCGTCGAGCTGGGCAGCGTCGAGGAGGTATTCTACGATCCGCGTCATCCCTACACATGGGCGCTGCTCTCGTCCCTGCCGCAGCTTGCGCAGAAGGGCGTGGAGCTTTATTCGATCACCGGCACGCCGCCGTCTCTGTACAACAGCATCGTCGGCGACGCCTTCGCCCCGCGCAATCCCTACTGCCTGAAGATCGACACCCTTGAGGAACCGCCGATGTTCAAGGTGAGCGATACGCACTACGCGAAGACCTGGCTGCTCGATCCGCGCGCACCGAAGATCGAGAAGCCCTCCGTGATCGAAAACACGCACGAAAAGCTCATCCACGCGTTCAATATATAGGAGGGTACGGTTGTGAACAAGAATGAAAAAACAGCGGTAAAAGCTGCGCAGCCTGCCCATCTGCCGGAACACGGCCCCGTTGACGAGACCGGCAAGGAGGTCCTGCTGGAGGTCAAAAACGTAGACATCACCTTCGGCAAGGGCGATACCGCCGTTCGCGCGGTCAAGGATGCGAGCTTTAAGATCTACAAAGGCGAGACGTTTGCGCTCGTCGGCGAATCCGGCTCCGGCAAGACGACCATCGGCCGCGCCGTCATTCGCGTCAATCCCTGCGCGGCGGGCGAGATCCTGTACAAGGGCACCCGCATTTCCGGCAAGATCCCGCGCTCGCTCGACCGCGACGTCATCCGCAATATCCAGATGGTATTCCAGGATCCCGCCGCGTCCCTGAACGAACGCGCGACGGTCGATTACATCATTTCCGAGGGCCTGTACAACTTCAAGCTCTTTGACAACGAGGCGGACCGCGTCCGCAAGGTCGAGACCATGATCAACGAGGTCGGCCTGCTGCCCGAGCATCTGACCCGCTATCCGCACGAATTCTCCGGCGGCCAGCGCCAGCGCATCGGTCTTGCCCGCGCCATGGTCATGGAGCCGGAGCTCGTCATCGCGGACGAACCGATCTCCGCACTCGACGTTTCCATCCGCGCCCAGGTCCTGAACCTGCTGAAGAAATTCCAGCAGGAGCGCGACATCTCCTATCTGTTCATCGCGCACGACCTGTCCATCGTCCGTTTCGTTTCGGATCATATCGGCGTTATCTACAAGGGCGATATCGTGGAGATCGCGCCGACGGAGGAGCTGTTCGATTTCCCGCTCCATCCCTATACGCACTCCCTGATCTCCGCCATCCCGATCCCCGATCCGCAGCTGGAAAAGAACAAGGTCCTGTATACCTACGATCCGTCGATCCACGACTACAGCGAAGAGAAGCCGGAACTCGTGGACATCGGCCACGATCACTTTGTATACGGCAGCAAGAAAGAGATCGAAGAATATAAGCGCATCCGCGAGGCGGGCGTTCCGCTCAAATCCATCACCATACGCGATCCGAACGAACCGGAGCCGGAGAAGACGACGGAGGAAGAGGAACCGGTCCTGCACGGCAGCGATTATATCCTGAACACCCCCATCCACGACACGGGCAGCATCTGGTACGGCATCGCCTCCTTTATCCTGCCGATCCTCGGCTTCATCGCGGCGATCCTGTTCAAAAAGCATAATTATATGCGCAATTTCCGGATGTGCCGCAAGGGCGCGATCGCCGGAATCTGCGTTCTGGGTGCGATCATCCTGATCTACGGGATCGCACTGCTCCTGTCCGTATTGTAAGACTGATTTTGGTTCCGCAAAAGCCGCGCTGCCAGCGCGGCTTTTATCCTGTTTGATCGGAGAAACGCCATGAGTCGCGAAGTCAGAAGAACAGACGGCCCGAGCCTGCCCAAGGTCGAGAGGATCGAAGTCTCGGTAAAGCGCCCCAAGCTGCGCCTGGCGCTGGTGATCGCGCTTGCGCTGCTCGGCGCCGGCCTGATCAGCTACGGCGTGTACGGCCTGATGAACCGCGGCGCGGGCTGGCAGGAGATCAGCGTCACCAACAGCGCGGCGCTGAACTGCGGCGGCGACCTGACGCTGAGCTATCGCTTTGAAAAGGGGCGCATCAGCGCGGAGAACAAGCTGCTCACCACATTGTATACGCAGCTGTGCGAGCGCGCGTACGCGCTGTTCCAGCCGACGCGCGAGATGACCGGCGTGAAAAACCTATATACGGTCAACGCCTCGCCGAACGTCCCGGTCGAGGTGGAGCCGGAGCTTTACGAGGCGCTCTCCCTTGTGCAGGAGTCCGGCAGCCGCGCTGTGTACCTTGCGCCGATCTATGCGGAGTACGACCAGATCTTTTTCAGCGGTTCCGCCGGGGAAGCGGCGCCATTCGATCCGTTCACGGATCCCGAGCAGCAGGCGTATTTCGCCGAGGTCCTGAACTATGTCCGCGATCCCGCGCATGTCGATCTCGAGCTTCTGGGCGATGATACCGTCTGCCTGCATGTGTCGGATGAATACCTGCGCTTTGCCGAGGATTACGCGATCGAGGCGTTCGTCGACTTCCACTGGATGAAAAACGCCTTCATCGTCGATTATATCGCGGCCGAGCTGCTGGAAAACGGCTTCACGCGCGCCGTGCTGACGAGCCACGACGGCTTCTCTCGCGTTCTTTGTGAGGATGAGGCGGAGATTTACACCTATAATCTGCTCGACAGGTCCGACGGGAAGATCCTTGTGGCCGCGCAGATGGACTATCGGGGCCCTTGCAGTCTGGTCTCGCTGCAGAGCTTCCCCGCGAACGACAGCTATACGGATTACTATTTCGAGATGGAGCCCGGTGTATTCCGTACGGCTTATATCGATCCGGCCGACGGCCTGTGCCGCTGTGCCGTGCCGACGCTGCTGGGCAGGTCGGAGACCGCGTCCTGCGCGCAGATCCTTCTGCGCCTTGCGCCTTTGTATATCGCGGACACGCTCGACGCGCAGGCGGCAGAAGCGCTTTCGCAGAGAGCAGACGATAATTTGAGCGGGGGAGTCTATACCGTGTACTGTACGGGCGACACGATCGTCTGCAATGATCCGGGCGCAGTCCTGCGCGAGGTGTATTATACCTATACGGTGGAATAAAGAATGAAGCGCCGCGGGCATTCCGCGGCGCGTTTTTGTTGTCAAAGCCTGTTTTCTATGGTACAATACAGACAAACAAATCAAGAAAGGACAGGAAACTATGCAAAGAGGAATCGGAATCGTAAAAACGAAATACGGCGCGCTGCAGGGCGTCGAGGAAAACGGGATCACCGCCTTCAAGGGCGTGCCCTATGCCAAGCCCCCGGTCGGCGAGCTGCGCTGGCGCGCGCCGGAGAAGCCGGAGCCCTGGGAGGGCGTGCGCGTTTTCGACCGCTACGGGAACGTATCCCCGCAGCTGCACGGCCAGTGCGCGTATGAAGCGCTCGAGACCAGCGTGCAGAGCGAGGACTGCCTGTATCTGAATATCTGGACGCCGGCGCAGTCCGCGTCCGAGCGCCTGCCGGTCCTGATGTGGATCCACGGCGGCGCGTTCCTCGGCGGCATGGGCCATGACAGCCTTTATCTCGGCGGGCCGATGGCGTCGCGCGGCGTGATCGTCGTCACGATCAACTACCGTCTCGGCGTGCTCGGCTTCCTGGCGCATCCCGAGCTTTCGGCGGAGAGCGCGCACGGCGTTTCCGGCAACTACGGCCTGCTCGACCAGATCGCGGCGCTTTCCTGGATCCGCGAGAACATCGCGGCCTTCGGCGGCGATCCGGGCCGCATTACCGTGGACGGCCAGTCTGCCGGTGGCATGAGCGTATGCTCGCTCCTGACCTCCCCGCTGACCGCGGGACTGCTGTCCGGCGGCATCATCCAGTCCGGCGGTCCTGCGAAGGGACGCGGCGGCAAGCTCGCCGACTGCGAAGCCTTCGGCGTGAAGTTCATGGAAGCCGCGGGCTGCAAAAACATCGCCGAGCTGCGCAAGGTCGATCCCGATACGCTGATCCGCATGCAGGTGGGCGAGGGACGCATGCCGTTCCAGCCCTGCGTGGACAACTATGTCCTGCCGATGACGCCGTATGAGGCGTTCACGACGGGCCGCATCGCGAAGGTGCCGGTCATGTTCGGCTGCAATACCGAGGAAGGCCGCTTCCTCATGGCGAGCGGAAGCTACGAAGAGAAGCTTGCGCAGATCAGGGAGCAGCTCGGAGACTCGTTTGCGGAATTCGCCGCCGTCTATCCGACGGACGAAGCCAATCTCGACCGCTCCGTCTTCGAGGCGGGACGCGACGCGGGCTTTGCGAATCTGCGGCGCGTTGCGCGCATCATGGAGAAGGTGCATCCGGCGCCCGTCTACCAGTATTTCTTCGCGCAGCCCATGGAGAAGGCCGACGGCACCTATATCGGCGTGACGCATTCGGCGGAGCTCTACTACGGCTTCGACAATCTCCAGTGCGTCGGCCGCTGCAATCTCGGTCCGGAGATGTGGGAGCCGAAGCTCGACCACGGCGCGTATGAGCTCGGGCATACGATGTGCTCCTACTGGGCGGAATTCGTCAAGAAGGGCGATCCGAACAAGCCCGGCCTGCCCGTATGGCCGGCTTACGCCCGCGAGACGGACTGCCACATGTACCTCAAGGGCGGCGAGATCGTCGCGCGTCCGACCCTGGATCCGGAACGCATCGACTTCCTGGATAAATTTGCGGAAAAAGAATAAGGATCCGAGATCTGTGAAAAGACCCGCCCGGCTCGATGCCGGGCGGGTCTTCGCTTTTTCCGCGTATCCTTAATAATTCTCTTTCCGGACCTCGAAATAGCTCTGCGGATGGGCGCAGACGGGGCAGACGTCCGGGGCCTTCTTGCCGATGACAAGGTGGCCGCAGTTGCGGCACTCCCAGATGGTCTCCTCGCTCTTTTCGAAGACCTTCTGCATCTCGATGTTGGACAGGAGCGCACGGTAGCGCGCCTCATGCGCCTTCTCGATCTCGCCGACATAGCGGAAGCGCTCGGCAAGCTCCGTGAAGCCTTCCTCCTCGGCCTCCTTGGCGAAGGTCGCGTACATGTCGGTCCATTCGTAATTCTCGCCTTCGGCGGCATGGAGCAGGTTCTCGGTCGTCGTGCCGAGTTCGCCGAGCGCCTTGAACCAGAGCTTGGCATGCTCCTTCTCGTTCTCGGCGGTCTGCGTGAAGATCGCGGAGATCTGCTCGTAGCCCTCCTTCTTGGCGACGGAGGCGAAATAGGTGTACTTGTTTCTTGCCTGCGATTCGCCGGCAAAGGCGGTGAGCAGGTTCTGTTCGGTCTTGGAGCCCTTCAGTTCCATCTTCTTTACCCCTTTTTCTTCGATTTTTTCAAAATCAGCCGCGCCGTGCTTGCAGATCGGGCATACGAAATCCGCGGGCAGCGTTTCGCCCTCGTAGATGTATCCGCAGATGCGGCAGCGCCAGCCTGTGACGCGGCTTTCCTGCGCCTGCGGCTTCGGCTTGATATTGTCCTGATAATAGGTATAGGTGACGCTTTCCACATCGGAAAGCACCTCGCCCGCGGTCACGTCGGCGAGGAACATCGTATGCGTCCCGAGATCGAGCGAGGAGACGATTTTGCCCGAGAGATAGGCCGAGGCATACGAGGTCAGGTGATAGATGCCGTTCTCGGCACGCGCGATCGGCGCAAAGCCCTCGAACTTCTCCGCCGTGCGGCCGGACTGGAAGCCGAAGCGCTGGAAGACGGCAAACGGCGCGGTCTTGTCGAGCATCGAGATCGTGAACTCGCCCGTGCGCGCGATCATGTCGTGCGTGAAGTTTGTCTTGTTGACGGTGATGGTGACGCGGTTCGGCGTCGAGGTCACCTGCATGAGGGTGTTGATGATGCAGGCGTTGTCCTTTTCTCCCTCGCGCGCGGCGAGAACGAACAGGCCGTAACTGATCTTGAACATGGCTTTGGGATCCATCGGTATCGCTCCTTCCGTTTCTGGGGATCGTTTCCAATACTTTTCTGATTTTATTGTATTCGATGACGCGTACGGTGTCAACGGGATGAAGGCGGTGTTTTTATAAAATTTACAAATTTTCTTCAAAAAAGTGATTGCATATTGTGAAATTTATAAAATTTCGCTTGCGCAATCCGCGCTTTTATATTATAGTAGAATCAGAAAACGGCGCGCGGGCGTGCTGCCGCGCGCAGATCGGAAAAGGAGGAACACTATGGTCAATGTGGCAATGATCGGCTGCGGCGCGATCAGCGGCATCTATCTGAAGAATCTGACGCATACCTTCCGCGAGGTGCGTCTGTACGGCGTATGCGATCTCTATCCGGCGGCGGCGGAAAAGGCGCGCAAGTATGTAGAGGACGCCATCGCCGAAGGCGCGCAGGTCGAGCCCCCGAAGGTCTATCAGACGATGGACGAGGCCTTCGCCGACCCCGAGGTGCAGGTCATCCTCAACCTGACGCGTCCGTATGAGCATTACAACGTCACCAAAGCGGCCCTGAACGCCGGAAAGCACGTCTATTCCGAAAAGCCGCTGGCCGTCGATATGGCCGAGGCGGACGAGCTCGTTGCCCTCGCGCTGAAAAACGGCCTGTATCTGGGCGGCGCGCCCGACACCTTCATGGGCGCGGGCATCCAGACCAGCCGCAAGCTGATCGACGACGGCGTGATCGGCGACATCATCGGCGCGAACGTCTCCATGATCTGCCACGGGCACGAGACCTGGCACCCGGATCCCGCCTTCTATTACAAGCGCGGCGGCGGCCCGATGATGGATATGGGCCCGTATTACGTCACGGCGCTGGTCAATCTCCTCGGCGAGGCCAAGGGCCTTATCGGCATGACGAAGAAGAGCTTCGACAAGCGCATCATCACCTCCAAACCGCATTACGGCGAGATTATCGACGTGGATATCGACACGCATCTGACCGGCAATATCCTCTTCGCCTCCGGCGCCATCGCCTCTATTTTCACCACCTTCGATGTGCATTATACCAATCAGGCGCGCTTTGAGGTCTACGGCACCAAGGGCACGCTGGTCGTCCCCGATCCGAACACCTTCGGCGGGCCGATCCTTCTGTACCGGCCCGAGGACTTCGTCCGCGGCCCGGCGGTCGATCCGGCGCTGCGGAAGATGGATCTGAATCCCTATCCGCATTATAAAGAGATCCCGCTGATGTTCGATTACCGCGAGAACAGCCGCGGCCTCGGCCTTGCCGATATGTGCAAGGCGATCGAGGACGCGCGGCCCTGGCGCGCCAACTACCGCCAGCAGCATCACGTCCTGGAGATCCTGACGGGCTTCTCCAAGGCCTCCCGCGCGGGGAAATTCCTCGAGCTCAAGACGAGGTACACCCGTCCCGCCCCG
>JAEEGL010801109.1_pt1 | contig 11311 bp, 9 predicted proteins | sample 9134231 | NCBI WGS metagenome assembly JAEEGL01 (sample SAMN16246548, study PRJNA631951) | gut metagenome | biome: gut microbiome; feature: rumen; material: fiber-attached | host: Bos | place: Iran: Karaj | collected 2018-10
CGCAGATTATCATCCAAATAGATCGTGCTGCCCTCTTCATAAACAGTTCTGCCGTTCTGCCCGTACAGGACGAAATCATCGGCCTGATTCCCGCTGAACCATCCGGAGTACAGGCTGTCAGCCGCTTCAAGGCCCATTATGTCATATCCCGACTGGTTATAATGCACTCCGTTGTAAAGGGCACTTATGGTGCTGACCTTCACCTCGCATCCCGTTAAGGAAGTGAAACTGAAAGCTTTTCTCTGTGACTTGTCCCATTCTTCCGCAGAGGATGACACCATAAAAATGTCGCTCCGGCTGTTGGCAAGATACTGCTGCGCCGCACGGGGTCCGCAGTAATCGTTCAGTTTGCTGATCCCCAGCAGATTGCCCCATGTCCGGATGGTGAAGATCCCGGCAAAGGCCTTTATTCCTCTCGAAGCGAAAGCAGAGATATACGCGTTATGGACTTCCGTGAACTCCGTGATATACTCCTCGGGAGTCGTATATCTCATCTGGTTGGTAAGTTCATATATGTCACTGTTCGATTCGCCCTGGAACCAGAAGTAGCCTCCTCCTGCTATGGTGAACATCTCCGTATCGATCGAATCGATGCATTCCTCGATCAACCGGACGCCCGTCTCATAATAGCCGGATGTCCAGTGCTGGATCGGCGCGCCGTTCTGCGCAATGTTCATCACAACGGCTTTTTCTCCCGTAAGAGCATACCACTCGGCCGCCAGCGCAGGCCATGAACCGACGCTCGCCCTTGGCATCATCTTTTCCATAGCCTTTACATATTCATTGGCATCCATCATTCCGCCGTTGATCCAGAAATATCCGCAGCCCACATCCGGCGTGATCGGGGCCTTGTCATGTCTTCCGGCAGCTCCCCAGGCGTTCGACTGACCGTCTATGACGAATACTGCAACCGCGGCTTTATCGACCGTGATATGATACACCGTTCCGTCAACGGTGACCGATACCGGTGTCTCTGTTATCCCCGCGGCTCTTATGGTGTTTCCGAGGACTTCGATCGTCGGATCTCCGTTTTCGACCTCTATGGTTTTTGCCCCCTGGAATGTATATCTGTCATCATATTTGAGAGACAGCTCCCCGATCGCAGGTTCACCGGCGGCTTCCGGCTCCTCGGCGGATGCAGTGCCGAAGCAGAGTCCGCAGCTCATAATAAAGGCTAATATCGAACTGACTATTTTTTTCATTCAGATTATACGATCCTTAATATGTTTAATGAATCGCTGATATTATAAAACAGGCGGGAAAAGACGGCAACATTTTCTTTTCTCTTCAAATGCCGTGCTTAGTGAAACATATAACGCATTCACAGTGCCGTTTCTATTGCACCGCTTGAATCGCTGATGATATAATATGTTTTACTTACACATACACATAAGAAAGCAACTTCGGAAAAGAGATCTGAAATGGATAAATTCAAAGCGTTTCTGAAAAGGAAAAATATCGTATTCACTGCGAAGCGTTACGGGATAGATGCGTTAGGGGCCATGGCACAGGGATTGTTCTGCTCCCTGCTGATCGGAACGATCATCAAAACTCTCGGACAACAGCTGAACATCCGGTTCCTGACAGATATCGGGTCTTACGCAATGGCTGTCTCCGGTCCTGCGATGGCAGTGGCCATCGGCCATGCGCTCCAGGCCCCGGCGATGGTGCTGTTCTCTCTGGCGGCGGTCGGTTGGGCGGCAAATGCCGAAGGCGGAGCGGGCGGACCGCTCGCCGTTCTGATAATCGCCATAGTAGCGGCTGAATTCGGAAAGGCCGTATCCAAAGAGACCAAGGTGGATATTCTGGTCACGCCCGCCGTGACAATACTCGTCGGTGTCGCACTGGCAAAGCTCATAGCCCCGCCGATCGGCACAGCCGCCAACGCATTCGGTCTCATGATCGACAGTGCGACCAAGCTGAGACCATTCTGGATGGGCATTGCCGTCTCGGTCCTGGTCGGCATAGCGCTGACTCTTCCGATCTCCTCCGCCGCGATCTGTTCGGTTCTGGGTCTCACGGGTCTCGCCGGCGGTGCTGCCGTCGCAGGCTGCTGCGCGCAGATGGTGGGCTTTGCCGTGATGAGCTTCCGGGAAAACCGTTGGGGCGGACTGGTATCTCAGGGACTCGGCACCTCCATGCTCCAGATGCCCAACATCGTCAAAAATCCGCGTATCTGGATAGCCCCGATAATAACCTCCGCCATCACGGGCCCGATCGCGACCTGTCTTTTCAAAATGGAGATGAACGGAGCCGCGATCAACTCCGGAATGGGCACCTGCGGACTCTGCGGCCCGATCGGTGTATGGACCGGATGGCTCAGCCCTTCCGAGACCGCCGTCGAGCGCGGTGCGTCCGCCATCAGCGCCGGAGCCTTCGACTGGCTCGGCCTTATCCTTATCTGCATTGTTCTCCCTGCCGTGATCTGTCCCCTTCTGAATCTCATCTGCCGCAGGCTCGGCTGGGTGAAAGACGGAGACCTGAAGCTCAGTTGAGTTTTATCAATTCTTTTTTCGGGGTGATCGCTCATGAACGAAATACTCAGTGCTTATCTTTCAGCCAGGGACTATGACAGGATAACCCGCGGCTGCATCGAATGGATCCGGAACTGGTTCGCCGAAAACGGTCCGTCCTCGCCGGCTGTCATCGGCGTATCCGGCGGCAAGGATTCCAGTGTCGTATCCGCGCTCTGCAAAGAGGCGCTCGGTAAAGAACGCGTGTTCGGTGTGCTCATGCCCAACTCTGTTCAGCCGGACATAGATTATTCCCGGCTTCTCGTGGAGCATCTCGGCATCCCGCATGCGGAGATCAACATAGCGGAAGCCGTCAACGGCGTAAGGAATTCCATCCGGTCCGGCGGCCTTGATTTTACCGACCAGATGACGATAAATCTCCCGCCGAGGATCCGGATGACCACCCTCTACGCCGTCTCGCAGTGCATGAACGGCAGGGTGTCGAATAACTGCAACCGCTCGGAGAACTATGTGGGCTACTCCACCATCTTCGGCGATGCGGCCGGTGACTTCTCCCCGCTGGCAAATCTTACTGTTACCGAAGTCAAGATCATCGGCAGATGCCTCGGCCTGCCGGAGATGTTCATTGAAAAACCGCCCTCTGACGGACTGACCGACAGGACCGATGAGGATAACTTCGGCTTTTCGTATGAAGCGCTCGATACATATATCCTCACGGGCTCTTGCCCGGACGACACGGTCAGATCCCTGATCGACAGGCGGCACAAAGCAAATTTGTTCAAACTCCAGCCGATGCCGGAATACGTTTTTTGATACGAAGGAGCAGCAATGAACCAGCAGGATAACAGAAATATAACCATGGTGATGGATTTTTACGAGATGACCATGGCAAACGGATACTTCAACAACCGCGTAAACGACACCAAAGCGGTGTTCGATGTTTTTTTCCGCAAGAACCCGGACAACGCCGGTTTCTCGATCTTCGCCGGTCTTGAGCAGGTGATCGAATACATCCGGAACCTGCATTTTTCAAAAGAAGACATCGAGTATTTCCGCAGTCAGCATCTTTTCAGCGAGGAATTTCTGTCGTTTCTTGCGGATTACCGCTTCAGCGGTGATATATACGCGATGCCTGAGGGCACTATAATCTATCCTAACGAGCCGATCATAACGGTGGTCGCTCCGCTGCTCGACGCACAGCTCGTCGAGACCGCGATCCTGCTGCAGGTGAACCATCAGTCCCTGATCGCCACCAAGACCAACAGGATCGTCCGCGCCGCAGAGGGCAGAGCGGTATCCGATTTCGGAGCCAGACGCGCCCATAACGTGGACGCCGCGGTCTATGGTGCAAGAGCCGCCTACATCGGCGGAGCAGTCGGGACCGCCACGGTGCTCGCCGGTCAGATGTTCGGCATCCCGATCTCCGGCACCATGGCCCACAGCTGGGTCATGTTCTTTGAGAACGAATACGAGGCCTTCAAAAAATACGCCGAGACCTATCCCGATTCCACGCTCCTGCTCGTGGACACTTTCGATGTCCTCAAGAGCGGCGTCCCGAACGCCATCCGCATCGCAAAAGAGGTCCTCGAACCCATGGGCAAGCGGCTCAAAGGCATAAGGCTCGACTCGGGCGACCTTGCCTATCTTTCCAAGGAGGCAAGGGTGATGCTCGACGAGGCAGGTCTTACCGACTGCATCATAGTCGCCTCCAACAGTCTCGACGAGTTCACGCTGCAGTCCCTCAAGCAGCAGGGTGCGAAGATAGACAGCTTCGGTGTCGGCGAAAGGCTGATCACCTCGGCTTCCAATCCGGTCTTCGGCGCGGTATATAAAATGGCCGCCATCGTCAAAGACGGCAAGTTCATCCCCAAAATAAAAATCTCCGAGACCGCCGAGAAGATAACCAATCCGGGTCTGAAGAAGGTTTACCGCGTATACGATGCCTCCGGAAAGGCGACAGCCGAATATCTCACCCGTGCGGATGAGGAGATCGACTTCACAAAGCCCGTGCGCTATATCGACTCCCAGAAGTACTGGAAAAACCGCTTTTTTGAAAACTGCACGTTCAAGGAGCTCCAGGTGCCGATCTTCAAAAACGGCGAATGTGTATATGAATGTCCTCCCCTTAAGGAGGTCCGCGACTATGTGCGTCGGCAGCTCAACGAGGAGATCTGGGACGAAGAGCAGCGCTTTACAAACCCGCACACGCACTACTTTGACTTCAGCCCGCTGCTTTACGAGACGAAGATGGACCTCCTGGCGGGTGACCGCAACGAATGATGAGAACAGCGATTTACGGCGGGAGTTTCAACCCCCCTCACCTCGGCCATATCTCGGCCGTCGGCACCGTGGTGTCTGAGCTGGCCCCCGACAGGATTCTCATCATGCCGGACTGCATTGCTCCGCATAAGGCAATGGCGGAAAACAGTCCTTCTCCGGAGCACAGGCTTGCGATGTGCCGCCTTGCGTTCGGAGACGTCCCCGGTGTGGAGATTTCCGATCTTGAGATACGCAGGGGCGGCCGGAGCTATACAGTGGATACGCTCGAGCAGCTCACAGCTTTATTCCCGGAAGACAAATTTTATCTCGTCATCGGCTCGGACATGCTGACCAGTTTTACCACAGGCTGGTACCGTTTCGAAGATATCTTAAGCATGTGCACGCTTACGGTGATCTCCCGCGGAAAGGACGATCTTGATGAACTCGAACAGAATGCCGAAATGCTGCGGACACGGTATTCTGCAGACGTGATCCTCCTGAAAAACCACCGTCCGTTTCCTCTGAGTTCCAGCGAGATCCGGCAGGCCATGCTTGACGGAGATATACAGGGAAAGCTGAGCGAAAAGGTCTGGGAATACATAAAAGAAAGCGGTCTGTACAGATAGTACAGACCGCTTTCTTTTATATCGTATTATTTTTATTCCGCTTCCGTTTTTTTCTTTTTGAACAGCACATCCCTGTACTGGAGAAGCAGCATGATCCCGAACAGCACCACGATGATCCCCATGCACACGAACTGATGCGTCATGCTGCGCGGAACGAATCCCATCATGAGCAGCATCGGCGCTCCGAGCACGATGGACCACAGGTTCTGGTAGATCAGGTTGTGCGAGGCAGGAGTCTTGAACAATGGATCGATCTCACGCAGGAGGATCACGCCCGTTGAGGCCGTCCCGGTCAGTGTCCCGTACATTACGAGGAACATCTCGTCCGAATAATCCGGGAAGAGATGCCTGCTGATCTTCTGGCAGTACCAGTAGGTAATGAACGCTCCCGCAATGCAGACGAGCAGCAGCGGCACCCAGAACTCCTTGTAGCGGAAAGCGGAGAGGTCTATCGCCGCGATGGACGCCACCACCATTATATCGAACATGAGCCCGCTGATGCGGTTGAGCATGAAGTTGTTGGTATACTCCCTGTGCATGATGCCTTTGGCCCGGAGCTTATTGCCGATATTTTTGAAGAGGATGGCCCAGGCAGTGCCGACGAGGAAGTTGAAGCCCCAGATCAGCGGATTGATGGTGTTCATGGCGAAGCCGCCTGCAGGTGCAAGTACGAACTTATACAGCAGCCACATCGACAGGAACGCTACCGCATAGGTCAGGAACACCAGTCCGAACTGGATCGTGAGCTTGTCCATCGACTCTGAGACCGGGATCTCGTTGTCGCCGCAGTAATCCTCTGCCTTCAGATCGTCTTTGATCTCCTCTCCGTCTTTGCGGAGCTTGTTCTTTATCGCGGGTCTGTTGAGGTAGATGATACCTCCGACGCTCGCGCTAACGAATCCCATCGCGGCGATCGTGAGTCCGAAGCTAGAGCCGTTTGTGAAGCCATATCCGTTCTGGTAATTGGTGCCCCAGTTGAAAGCCTGTCCGGGTCCCTGTCCGTAGCCCATGGGAAGAATGATACCGCCTGCAGCGAAGCATCCGATCAGATAGAACAGGATTGTTGTGATGATAAGGCCCACAACAGCCTGTATCAGATATCCCCCCACCATCATTGTGGAAGTGTTGAATACATCCCTGCGGGCTTTTTTGCCTTTTATGCCGTCGAGATGGCGCCATGCAAGGGCGATAAAGCCGAGGCCGAGACCATGGTAAGTGAGCGCCTCGAGCGTGTTCGCCTGGAACATGGAACTGCCGGTGATCCTTTTATAGATGCTGTCAGCGAGCAGGGCAATGAAGCCGCCGAGGACTGCGCTCGGCAGAAGAGACCTTCGGAGAAACGGGATCTTCCTCCTCAGTATATTTGCAAGGAGCATTGCTCCGATCAGAACAGCAATGGTAATGATGAACGACCAAATCTCAACGTCCCAGAAGTTGAAAGAACCCATTTCGATCCCCCTTTGAAACAAATCCTTCTTTGTTTTAATAATACACATTCCGGTCTTATTATTCAATGCCAATCGCCGAATTGTTTAAAAAATTAAAAATAAATTATGCGCCGGCAGGATCCTGCCGGCGCACCGATTATTCAATATGCTATAAGCTCAAGCTTTTGCTTAAGACTTTCTCTCCGTTCCGGATGCTGTCGAATTCCTCCGTGATCTCTTCGGAGGGCTTGCCGGTGGCAAGACTCACGATTACAATCACGATAGAGGAAATGATAAATGCGGGGAGGAGTTCATAGATCGCAAGCACGCCGCCGAGCTTCGCCACGCCGAACTTCCAGATGAAGATCATGGCCGCTCCGGTGATCATGCCGGCGATAGCGCCCCATTTATTGCAACGCTTCCAGAACAGGCTGAACAGCATGATGGGTCCGAATGTCGCGCCGAATCCCGCCCATGCGAAGGAGACCACCTTGAAGATGGAGCTGTTCTGGTCCCGTGCAAAGATGATGCCGAGGATCGCAACCGCGATGACGGTGAGCCTGGCAGCGATCATATTGGCCTTGTCGCTGAGCTTCACGCCGAGAACGCCGCTGAGAAGATTCTGTGTCACGGCCGATGCCGCGCCGAGCAGCTGCGCGTCGGCGGTGGACATCGTCGCCGCAAGGATACCTGCAAGGCACAGGCCGCCGATGATCGCGAAGAAGATGCCTTTCTGCGCCAGAAGCGAGGAGCTGTCCACGATAATGCTCTCTGCAGCGGATGCGCTTTCGTATGCGGGTACCGCTCCGGCCTTCAGCATGGAGTAGCCGACGATACCGACCAGCACTGCCACCGCGAGGGACACCACACACCAGATGCTTCCGACCCTGCGGCTGATATTCAGCTTCTCCTCGCTCTCTACCGCCATGAAGTGGATCAGCACGTGAGGCATTCCGAAATAGCCGAGGCCCCAAGCAAGCGTGGTGGCGATCAGGAACGGCGTATAAACGCCGTTGGTTTTGCTGATTATATTCGTATTTCCGAAGATGTCCAGATATCCGGGGATACTCTGCGCATTGGCCATCACGTTCGACCATCCGCCCGCCACTTTGATCCCGAAGAGCACCATCACGATCAGCGAGAATGTCATCACGATGCTCTGGATGAGGCTCGTGACGGAGGCTGCCATGAATCCGCCCACCGCGCAGTAGGCAACGATCACGATCGCGGAGATGATCATGGTGGTCATGTAATCAAAGCCGAACAGGCTGTTGAAGAGTTTTCCGCAGGCGCAGAAGCCGGATGCCACATAGGGCACAAAGAAAACAATGATCATAAGACCGCCGATGCTCTGGATGATCCTGGTATTATCCCGGAAGCGCGCAGACAGGAAATCCGGGACTGTGATGGAACCGAGCTTTGAGCTGTAACGGCGCAGCCGCTTCGCTACAAAGAGCCAGTTGAGATAAGTTCCAATGGAAAGGCCTATTGCTGTCCAGCTCGCCTCAGCGATGCCGCAGAACAGGGCCAGCCCCGGAACGCCCATCAGCAGATAAGCGCTCATATCCGAAGCCTCCGTGCTCATAGCCGTCACGATCGGTCCGAGCCTTCTGCCGCCGAGATAGAAGTCCTCTGAGTTTTTGTTTTTCGAATAACGCACGCCTATATAGAGCATGCCGAGCAGATATGCGATGATCGCGATAAGGATACAGATGGTCGAAGCAGTCATGGTTTTGTCCTCTTTCCTGTAATAAACAAGTCGGATTATAGACACCCCGCTAAAACTCATCAAGCGCCTTTTCGGCGGAAAGCACTTGAAATCCTGCAAATAATCTCTATAATATTAGAAAAAGTAATTCTATTCATAAATATATGAGATAGTTTCATGAATACTTCCAAATACGAAACATTTCTTGCGACCATAGAGGCCGGCAGTCTGACGCAGGCGGCGTATGATCTCGGCTGCACGCAAAGCGCCGTCAGCCACAGCATCGCCTCTCTTGAGGCCGATCTGGGTTTCCCGCTCATTACACGCAGCAGAGGCGGCGTCAAGCTCACGGAAGAGGGAGAAAAGCTGCTCCCCTCCGTCCGCGCGCTGATGGCCAGCGCGGAGAGTCTGGAGCAGACCGCTTCCTCGATCCGCGGACTGCAGGCCGGTACCGTCCGCATCGGCGCTTTCACCTCGGTCGCCGTCCACTGGCTCCCTCCGATCCTCAAGCGTTTCCAGAACGACTACCCCAATGTGGAATTCCGCCTGCTCAACGGGGACTACCACGACGTCGATCAATGGGTCCAGGACGGGAACGTCGATATCGGCTTTATCAACATGCCCAGCAGACTCGACTGTGAGTGCATCGCCCTCATGGAAGATCGTCTGCTGGCCATTGTGCCGGAGGACAGCCGTTTCGCGGCCTACCCCAAGTTCCCTCTTCTGGAGTGCGAGACGGAGCCGTTCATCAGCCTGCTCGAAAGCTCCGACCACGATGCCCGCAGAGCCCTTGATGCTGCAGGCGTGAAGCCAAACGTCCGCTTTTACACCAAAGATGATTATGCAATCATCGCCATGGTCGAGCAGGGCCTCGGCGTGTCCATCATGCCCGAACTTCTCCTGAAAGGCCGCCATGACCGTCTCAGGGTTCTGCCTCTTCAGCCGGAGGCAGTCAGGACGATAGGACTTGCGATAGCCTCGAAAGGGCCCGCTGCACTGAAATTCGCCGAATATGTCATAGACTTCGTCCGGAACGGAAGGGGGCAGGAAACATGACCAACTACAGATTCGAGATAAGCTACGACGGGACCCGTTATTACGGGTGGGAGCGCCAGCCCGGCAAGGATACCATACAGGGCAAGCTCGAAGCCGTTCTCAGCCGCATGACGGATACGGAAGCCGAGATCATCGGTGCCGGTCGGACCGACGCAGGGGTCCACGCAAGGGCCATGATCGCGAACGCCCATTTGGAGACAGCTCTGAGTCCCGAGGAGATCCTCGCCTACATGAACCGCTACCTCCCGGATGACATCTCCGTTAACCGCGTCGGCATCGTTTCCGACCGCTTCCACGCCAGGTATAACGCCGCCGGCAAGCTCTATACGTACACATGCTATGCCGGCGCCTCCAAGCCCGTTTTCAACCGGAAATACGTGACGGTCCTCGACTCTGTCCCGGACATTGCGGCAATGCGGAAAGCTGCGGCACACCTTGTCGGCGAGCATGATTTCAAGGCCTTCTGCTCAAATCCGAAAATGAAGAAATCCACCGTGCGGACGGTGGATACCATAGAGATTATTAAAAGGAAGGACTTCATCTATTTCGATTTCCATGGTGACGGCTTCCTGCAGAACATGGTGCGGATCATCACCGGCACTCTCCTTGAGGTCGGCTTCGGCCGCATGGAGCCGAATCAGGTAAGAGAGATCCTCGAGAAGAAGGATCGCCGTCTTGCCGGCCCCACTGCCCCGCCTCAAGGCCTGTGCCTTATGAAAGTGGATTACTGAGCAAACATATGCAAAAGCCGCCGGGCGGAGCCCGGCGGTCTTCTTTTTTACTGTTCTTTTCTCGTTCTTGCGAGGAATTCTCTCGTCCTCTCCTGCTGCGGGTGTTCGAATATCTGCTCGGGAGTGCCTTGCTCGCAGATGACTCCGTCCGCCATGTAAACGACCCGGTTGGAGACTTCTCGTGCAAAGGCCATCTCGTGCGTCACCACGAGCATGGTCATGCCGTCGTCCGCGATGGTCCGCATGGCGCTGAGCACTTCTCCCACCATCTCGGGGTCCAGCGCCGAAGTAGGCTCGTCGAAAAGCAAAACTTCGGGGTTCATCGCAAGCGCCCTTGCGATCGCCACGCGCTGCTTCTGTCCGCCGGAGATCTGTCTAGGCTTCGCGTTGATATAGGGGCCCATACCGACTTTTGTGAGGTACTGGAGAGCATTGGCTCTGGCCTCGTCGCGGCCGCGCTTGAGCACCTTCATCTGGCCGATGACGCAGTTTTCGAGCACGGAGAGATTGCTGAAGAGGTTGAAGGTCTGGAACACCATACCGACCTTCGCCCTGTAGGCGGGCACGTTCGCGCCTCTGCGGGCCACGTCCTCGCCGTGGAACAGGATCTCGCCGCCGCTGGGGGTCTCCAGCAGGTTGATGCAGCGCAGGAGCGTGGACTTTCCGGAGCCGGAGGCCCCGATGATGCTGATCACATCGCCCTTGCTGACGGAAAAGTCTATGTCCTTGAGCACTTCGTTGCTGCCGAAGCTCTTGGAAAGGTGGTTCACCTGAAGAATGAGTTCATCCATGGGGCTCACCTTTCCCCTTCCGTATACTCGGTGCTGCGCTCGTCGAAGGGACTGCCTTTCACCGGGTGGTTATAGGTCCCGGCAGTCATCACCAGCTGGTCGTCGTTGACAAGTTCATAGCTGTCCGAGCCATCCATCTTCTTTTCCACCCATCGCAATATGAACGAGGCGAGCAGCGTCATGCACAGATATCCCGCCATCTCCACCGTCGCGCTGGGGAAATACTTGAAGGTGGCCCC
>JAEEGL011341407.1_pt1 | contig 11311 bp, 1 predicted proteins | sample 9134231 | NCBI WGS metagenome assembly JAEEGL01 (sample SAMN16246548, study PRJNA631951) | gut metagenome | biome: gut microbiome; feature: rumen; material: fiber-attached | host: Bos | place: Iran: Karaj | collected 2018-10
AATTATTTATCTATTTATGTAATTATGATTATTTAACTAATAATTAATCAATAATAATATATTTAAAATGAATGATGATGATGATAATTATTATGACTTTTATAATCTTTTCGAAGCAAATGATACATGGGACGCTAAAAATATAAACGTAAATACAAGCTCTCTAGAATATTCACTTCCATTATCTTTTTCAAGATATCTCTTACCATTTAATCATATACAAAAAAAAGATGCCGATAAAGAAGAAAATATTTTAACTCTTTCTAAGTTTAAAGAATTAAATATGAATAAAGTAAAAGAGGACATGCTATATTATTGTTCACCTGTTGATATTCTTTCAAAATTAGACACAAATAATAGCGAATATCTATTACAAGAAAGTGATTCAGAATTCTATAATGAATTATCTATTACTTCATTCCTACAAAGACAAACTGAATTAATTGCTTTATTAAAAGAGGAGAAAAAAATAGAAAAATTTGAAAAATTGAAAAATTTGGAAAACATTGAGAATTCAGTGAAATCTAGAACAGAACTAGATAAAGAAGTTTTAAAAATGATGAATGAACTTTTAAAAAATATTCAAAAAACAATAAAAATTGTCATGAGAGAAAAAAAAGTGGACGTTTTATTAAATTCTATAAAAGATATATTTACTAATGTAGATAAAGACAAAATAAAGATTGAATTAATAGGATATGAAATGTTTATAATTATAGAAAATAATTTAATATTATTAATTGGAATCTTTGAAAAAATGTTCTCGAAAAATGAAGAAGCGATTTCGAAATGTATTGAAGCATTTATAGAAATAACACAATACATTAAATCGAATAGATTATTTTTCATTATTATCCAATTATTAAATAAATATAAAAATATAACAACAATGAAAATTCTTGATAATTATCAAATAATATCTAATGAATCAATTAATTTACAAGAAATGATTAATTCAATAAAAGTAGAAGATAATATAAATATCAAAAATACAACTGATTTTCTTATTTCCAAAGGATATAACATAGATGAAAATGATTTAGCTACTGATAATGATTTTTGGTCAGTAAATAATAAAGAAGAATTATTTATTTTTAGTAATAAACCTAATGAAAAAAATATATTTTATTATAAAATAAACATTAGAGAAAAATCAGGTGAGGAAAATAATTCATATGAACTAATAGACTTTGGAAAAATCAATTTATCAGATAATGATGATAATTCAGTATTTGAAATAAATATCTCAATAAAAAATGACCTAATATATATATGTTATTTAGTTAATCAAAAATTAAGTTCTACCGACAATAAAGATTCTCCTAAATTTGAATTAGATTTAAGCTATAAAATATATTCAACTTCAATGATACTCTTAAAAGAAGGATTAATTAAAATAAATGATTTTGAAAGTTCAAAATCGAATTTATATTCTGATCAAAAATATTTATATGTTATATCAGATAAAAATCAGCTGTTAATTATTAAGAAAAATTATTCAATGGATGATTATAAATATAATAAATATGTAATTAATTCCAATAAAAAAGATGTCTCTATAATTGAATATAAATATCATAATTGTTTTAATTTAAATAATTTTATACTATTAGAAAATAAAACAAAAGATAAAGATTTACTTTTAGCCAATTTTACAAAAAAAGATGATAATGAATATATTTTAAACATTATAAATAAAGAAAAAGAAAAAGAAAAAGAAAAAGGAAAAGAAGAAGAAAAAGAAAAAGAAAAAGAAAAAGAGAAAGAAAAAGAAAAAGAAGAAGGAGATGAAGAAGAAAAAATTAAATATATAATATCATATTGTGAACAGATTTTCCTCTTCATAAAAATTCATGAGAACACTATACAATTAGCAAAAACTACTTTTCCAAGCAATAATTTTGTTTCTAATGGAATTCAATTTTTGCCTTTTGATAATAGTTCAATAAGTTATTTATATAATACTGATTCAAATAAAACAGCATATAACCGATTATTAATGGAATTTTCTAAATTTGTTAACTTATATGGAAATTTCGATATTATTACAGGTGAATCTAATATTGTTGATCAATATCCTTATTCTTTATCATTAAATATTAATTTAAATAATTTCAATTATGTAATTGAACAAATTATATCAAAAGATGTTGATATTGAAACAAAAATGTATTATTTAATTTTAACTAAACAATTTATATGTTGTTTATATAATATTAATTTTTTAAAAAATGAACAATTGGTAAAATTAATTGAATATTTAAACAATTTTTTATTTCATATAGATAATAGAGATGATAATATAATAAAATATAAAAATAAAATGTTAAAAGAAATAATATATATATCATCTTATTTAAATGGGCAAGAAATAATTAAAATCGAAAATATAAAAAATATTAATTATCCCTTTTTTTATCCAAAAATTAATAATGAATTAAGTCATAAAACAAAATTGCTTATATTAGATTTATTACTATCTCAATCAAGCACTCAAAAAAATGTTGAATTATTTAATATTATTTTACAATTTGACACTAAATTTTTGTGTGATATTTTAGGAGAAGAAATAAATAAAAAAAAATTTATTTCAAGTTATAAACTATACAAAAATGTCATGAATAAAGCATTAGTTTTATTCGGAAATTATTATCACAACAACAATTTAGACAATAAAAAAGATGTAGAAATCTTTGCATTAATGGAAAAAATCACGAAAAATATTGAAAAAATTTGTGAAATTTACGAAAAAAGCAAAAATGCTGAATTATGTAATTTACCAATTTTTTTCTATAGTATTAATTTCTCATTTTTTTATTTAATTCTCCAAAGATTAATTACAAATAATTATTTTGATAATAAAACTGATTTATTATCTTCATTATATAATACTTTATTATTGTTGGATAAATTAGATGTAAATAAAAATATTGATAAATGTTTGGATTTAAATAATATACTTGAAATAAAAAATGTTGCCGAAGAAAATGAAAATGATGAAGAAAAACCTTTTTTGATTAATTTTAAAAGTAAACAAAATATTATTTTTAAAACAAATCTTACAAATACATATAATTTAAATGAATATATAGAAATTAAATTAATAAGAAATAATGGAAAAGAAAAAAAAACCGTGTTAATAGATTTAAATGAAGCATATGATTTTATACATTATGATGTAGATGGATTAGAGATAAAATTTAATAAAGTCAATTATAAACTTAATCAATTAGTTTTACATATAATACCAGTAAAAGATGAAAAAGAATATTTAAAATATAGAAAATATGAAATTTATAATATAATCAACCTATTAAAAAAAACTATTCTTCATTACTTTTTGTTCTTATTTAAAACAGCCGATGAAAAAATAAATGGTTTTTTCAAAAAACAAAATATAAGTAATTTTTATAAGCATTATCAGACAGAATTTTTACAATATATTTATACAAATGATATCAATATAAAAGATGATTCAAATAAAAAAAAAGAAGAAGAAGTAATTGCATGTCTAAATGAATCATTAATTGATAAAATTTATCACATATTTAATCTTTCAAATAAAATAGTTGATATACCAAAAAGAAAAAAAAGTATAAAAGAATTATGTGATAGATTCATTTCATTATTTTGTAAAATAAATAATAAAGAAACAAATACAAAAATCAATTTAGAATCATTTTATAAAAAAGATGAGCAATCCATACAAAAAATATTATCTTATAAAGATATAAATTTATCAGATTCTTCTTTTACAAAATTAATCGAACAATTCAATTCTGACATATCTAAAAAAAATAGATTATTGGGTGCTATAAAATCAAATGATTCCATAAATAAAATGATTTTAAAAATTTTTCAAATTATTATAAAATATTACAATTATAATGACAAACTATTCGCTTTAATGGAAAATATTACAGTAAATGAAGATTATAACAGATTTTGTGAAATATATGAAGGTTGTTGCCAGATGAAATTTGTATATAATCAAGAAAAAAGCCGTTTTGCTGATGATAAATTTGAGGAACAATCACAAAATTATATTAATACAACCATGGATAAATTAGACTTTTTATATAAGATAATAATTCCTTCATTTGATGAAAATTTAAAATATGATAAATTAATTGTAAAAAATTTAATAGATTTAATAAAAAATCAAAATTTTAGTCCAAATGAAATAATAAAATATTCTGAAATTCAAAATCTCAATTATAAAATAAAAGTAATTGAATTATTAATTATTAATAATTTATTACTAAATTTAAATGGAGAAGATAGTCTCAGATTTATATTATATGTAATAAATGAAAGATATAATAAAAATAGTAAAAGTAATAATTATTCTATATCTATGTCTTTATTAGATTCTTATGGAGCCGATTTTGCTCAAATGGAGCAGGTGAAAAATCAATTTCATCTTTTAATTGATATAATAATTGATAAATATATTACAAATAAAAATAATTATGATAAATTATCTATGCCTACAAAAATATCTTTATATCAAAGCCTTTTATGGAAATATAAAGGAAGAGATTTTAATATTTTACCGAAAATAGTAAATTGTTTTGAAGATTTAAAAAAATATGTATCAAAAAATGAAAATAATGCAATATTTTCTTTGGAACATGAAAAAATATTTAGAATTAATAATTATAATTTAAACACTTTTTATGATATAAAATTTGAAATATTCAAAATAATTATTAGTCAAATATTTATAAAAATAAAAGAAAATTTAGATAACATAAAGGAAGCAAAAAATGAATTAAATTTAGTAAGAATAGTTTCAACTCTTACTAATTACAAAGATATTGCTAATTCAATTTTGTCATTTTTTACTTTAATTAAAAAAAATAAATATTTTAATGAATTAATTCTTTTTTTTTATAAAAATTTAATTAATTCTAAAAAATTTCTTGATTTAATAATAACATCTTATTCAGAAGTAATAATAAAAATATTTGAAATTATTTTCGATAATAATGATAATAATAATAAAACAAATGATAATAAAGATATAAATACAAAATTAATATTATTAAAATTACTTTTACAATTATTAGAAAATATTGATAACGAAGAAACAACAGCAAATTTAGTAGATTGTTGTATGCAATATGATAAAAATGGAAACTTTATCAATGAAGATTTTAATCCTTTTGAATATTTATTTTCAAAATTTAACACAATGCTAAATAAAGAAGAGAATTCTTTCCTAAAATATTATTATTTCAAAATATTTATATTTTGTCTTAATAAAATAGATATAAATAAATCAAATGTAGATAAAAAAAATATATTAAACATAAATTTACTTCTTTTCTTTTATAATAATTTAGCACAAATTGAATCCGAATTTTTACTCAAAAATGAATATAGCGAAAAATTCGAAGATTATGCACTGTTTTGCCATTTAGAAAGTAATCGAACAATAAAAAATGGATTTTTATTATGTTTTATAAATACAAGTAAATTTAATGATTATTTGACTGATAATAAAGTGAAATATTTTAATTGTAATGATTTTATATATAATGTTGAACAAAAAGAAAATGCGGAAAATATTTTTGTAATCATGAAAGAATCGTTGGATGGGAAAATAAATAAAATTAAATGTATAGAAGAAAGAAAAATAAAGGATATAATTGTAATTAATAATAAAAATAACACTGTTTTTTATTCGAATTATCTTAAAAATAATTCAAGTTATATATATGAAGAACTTATTAATAAATTAATTGATAATAAATTAAATTATAGAGGTATTAATTGTATACTAAAATTAATCATGAATTTATTGGATTATATCACAATCGAAAACGCTGAAACTATTATAAAATATATTTTCCAATATATCAATGATGAAAAAGTCATCAAAAATGAAAAAGAGTGGGATTGCTGTTCATTAGAATACTTCATTAACGAAATGAATTCATTCCAAAATATTTTTGATTATTCATCATTTAATATAAATAACGAAAATAAAAAAGATAAAGATAAAAAAGATGAAAATGTTGAAGAAGAAAAAGATGATAATAATGAAGAAAAAAAAGTAAATATTGAAGCACCCTTATTATTAAGTAGTTTATTTAATTATATAATCACAAATAATGATTTATGTATCGAATATAAATCAAATAATAAAATTAATAATATTTTTACTAAAATATTAAAAAAAATAAATGACAATGAAGACAAAGATAACAATAATAATTCATTAGTAATGACTAATTTATCTTTTTATAAATCTCATTCAATAAATACATTTACAAAAATAATGGATGACTCATTATTATTAATACAATCATTATCAATAGATTCAGAATTATTAAGTATTATAGATACAAATAAGTCAAAAATAAAATCAATAATAACATCAGAAATAAATAATAAAGACAACGAAAAAGAATTCCAAGAATTTTTATCAAAAATATCAATACCTATATATAGTATTACGAAGGAATGTTATAATAAAATAATTACATTTTTCGTAGAGGGTACAGGCGGGGAATATATACCTTCTGAAGAGAACAATGAATCAAAAACAAGCTCTAATATAATACCGATATATAGGCCATTAAGGTTTAAACCAAAAACAATAGAAAAAGATGATAATGTTGATGATAGTATTGATTTAAATATTTTTTTTTCTCAAAATGGTGAAATACCAGAAGTTTTGAATGATAAAGAAAAAAATAAAAAATTGGTCGATTTCGAGAAAAATATCAAAAATAAATATACTGATATAACTTTCGATTTACAAAAAGTATATTGTATAGAAAATGTTAAATTATGCTATAGGATTTTATATGAATTACTCAGTAGGACAAATATCATGCATAATATAAAATATGAATTACTTAATAACAATAAAGAAAAAATTTTGGAAATATTTTATTCATTATGTAATGAATATTATTATAATATATTCCAAAAATTCTCAATCAATTATTTACAAAATTTATTAAAAAAATATATACAATCACTTTCTTCAAATAATGCATTCAGCCAAAAATGGCATGAAATATATATGAGGAATTTCAGCAGACAATTAAATAAAAAAGAAAATAATAAAGATAATAAAGAAAATAATAAAGATAATAAAGAAAATAATAAATTAAATCGCGATTGTCAAGAATATGATAAATTATTATTTATATTCAGAGAAAATAATAAAATGTTATTAGATGAAAATTCAATGAATATATGTTTTAATATAATTAATGATGTAATTGAACAATTAATAAAAGATGTAGAACATAAACCAAAAAAAGCAAAAAATAATAATTTCAATAATCCAAACAGTAATTCCAAAGATAAAGATAAAGATGAATTTATTCCCTATTTCCTTTATGAAATACTAAGTGAAGTATATGATAATATAATTAATATTAAACCAAATTCAAAACTTTTTATAAAATGTTTTATAAATAGTAATTTAAATAATTCAATAATTAAATTCATAGACGAAGTAGTTGATATCAAAAATTATTTAAAATCTCAAGATAATAATGATGGTCTACAAAAAATTACTAAAGGAAAAACAATGCTTGTTCAATTTTGTCTCAAATATTTAGATATTTGCTTTTATATCTTTTTCAAAGAAAAAAAATATGACATAATAGATTATTGGATTAAAAGCAATAATGACTTGTTCTTATTTTATTCGAGTTATAAAATACTTTCGACAGAAAAACATTATGAAGAATCGGATTATAAAGAATTATTGTCAATAATTGCTTATATTTCAGATTCAATTAAATGCTTTTATGAAAATAAAGATGAAAAACATGAAAAAATAAATAATGTATTTAAAATGAAAATGAATAATTTTAATAAATTAGATTTAAAAAATAATGATAATATTAATCAAACTATAGTAACATCTTTTTCACTTGATGGTTTAAAAGATTCAAAAAACAATAATATTAATTATAAAAAATTAGCTATATTTATATTTAATAAAGAAACGAAAAAGTATTCATTACAAGATATAATAGATACTTCTGATTCAAGTGATATTAAACAAAACTTAATTAATTATGTGCAATATTTTAATAATGATGAAATATATTTAGTTCCATTAAATAATATAGAAACATCTTTATATGCTTGTGGTAATAATTTCAATCATGCTCTTGGTATAAAAGGACAATTATCAAAATATTATGATAAACCCACAAAATGTGAAGGACTACCAAAAAATATATGGCAGATTAGTTACGGAAATAATTATTGTTTAGCTTTATCCGAAGGAGATAATCAAATATATGCTTGTGGATGTAACAAAGGTGGGGGATTTAATTCAACTCCAAGGGCAAGTTTTACTAATGACACAAGAATTAATAATTTAGGTAATTCACAAAAAAATGGAAATAAATATATAAAATTAGCTACAGGTAATTGCGATTCAAGTTTATTATTTAGTGAAAACTTAGAATTATATGGAATAGGTAATAATGAAAAGAAAATATTTGGATTAAATGACAAAAAATTAAAATATCCAACTAAATTAGAATTAAGCATTTATGAAAATAGAAATAGAGAAAATGAAGAAAATAATAATAATAATAACATTATTGAAACTCAAAAGACAAATATAGGAAAAATTAAATCATTTTATATAGGATATTTTAATTCTTATATAATAAATGAAGAAGGAAAATTATTTGGTCTTGGAAATAATTCATGTTTCCAAATATCAGGAGAAGAAGATTTAGAAACATATACCAAATGGAAAAATATACCTTTACCTGAAAATTGCACTAAATTCGTCGATTGTGCTGTAGGAGAAAAATATATTATATGTCTAGTTGAAGATATGAATGGAAATAATAAATTATATGCTCAAGGAAACAATGATTGTAATCAATGTGGTATTTCTAGTGATACAAAGGGAGAACCTATCAGAACTTTAACATTATGTGATAAAGTAAAAAATTTATCTTTTAAAAAAATATATACAAGAAATAGTCAATGTGCCGCAATAACAAATGAAGGAGATTTATATATATGGGGTAAAACTAATTTCAATAATAATGGAGAAGAATATAAATATCCAACTTTAGTATTATTTGATTCTAATCATTATATAAAAAAAGTTAAAAATATTGAAGATAATGAAAATATTATAAATACAATAAATGAAGAAGATATTCAAACTGAGAATAATAAAACAATTGTAGATGAAGTAGCAATTTGTCGTTCTCATATGCTAATAATAGCAAGACAATATGAAAATGGTTGTTATACTAGGAAATTATTTGGTTATGGAGATAATTCTAAAGGTGCTTTAGGCCTCCCTATAGATACTAACAATGAAACATTTGTAAAAACTATAAAAGAAATTCCTATATTAAATGAAAAAAATGAAAAATTAATCCCTGTTAAACTTGCTATTGGAGATAATAAATCTTATATTTTATGCGTTAATGAAAATGATTTGATACAAAGGATAAATGATGCAAAAACAAAGGATAATAATGAATATGAAATTAATATTTCGAATATTTATATAGAAAAACTTGGAAAAAGTCTTCTTGATTTTTATAATTCGAAAAATTTGACAGAATTTATAAATCTTTTTAGAGCAATAACAAATAAAGCAACATCTGAATTCATTGATGTTACTGATGAAATTAAAATGTCTCTTCAAGAAAATAAACAATCATTAATTAAATTTAAATCTTTCTTAGATTATTTATCAAAATATGAAATGACATCTGATCTCAGTAGAATATTTATCCAAAATGAATTAACCGATGATAATAAAAACATAAATGAAAAAAAAGAATTAATAAGTATATTTAATTATTTATATACCAAATCAATATATATTTCAAATGAAATATTTAAATATTGTTCTACAAATGAAAAATCGGAATATAAGGCTTTCCTTCAAAAAGCAATAGGTAATAATATATCATATTTAAATGCTGAAAAACGTTTACAGAAATTCAATGATTTATTATCAAAATGTGTTTTGAAAAGAGGTACTGAAAGAAGAGTTGAAGTCGATAGATTTAAAGCTAATATATTTTATAATACTTTTAACCAAGATCCAAAAAATCAAATATCTGATTTAGAATTTAATAAAACAATATTTGGACAAGTTTATCAATCTTTCGGAAAAACAAAAGGAGAAGATTTCCTTATTCAAAAAGGTAGAAGATTATTTATAGTATGTCTAAAAAATGAATACGCAAGTGATTCCGGAGGACCGTACCACGAAGTAATATCAGGTATATGCCAAGAATTACAAAGTGATTATTTGAATATGTTTATTAAGACACCTAATAGCAAACATGATATGGGTCTTTTGAGAGATAAATATATTCCAAATCCACAAGCAACAAGGGAAATAAACGAAAAAACTTTCGAATTTTTGGGAAAAATTATGGCAAGCGCAATAACTTCAGGAGAAGCTATGGAACTAAATTTACATCCTATTGTCTGGAGGGCATTACTTGGTAATGAAATGAGCTATTATGAATATGAAAGCATTGATTGTACTTTTTATGGTTTGATAAGAAGTTTAGAAAAAGAATTAAGTTTGTATGAAGAAAAAAAAAATAATAAAGAAGAATTTGAAGAAAAATATAAATTAAATTTCGTAATCAAAAATAGTAATGAGCAAGATATTGAATTAAAACCTGATGGAGAAAAATATACCGTAACTTTAGATAATTTAAAAGAATATATTACATTATCAAAAAAAATGAGAGTAAATGAATTTAGTACACAAATTGAATTTATTAAAAAAGGATTTAATTCAGTTATACCAAGTTCTATTTTCCAAGTATTAAATTGGAGACAATTAGAAGAAATGGTATGTGGTAAAAATAATTTAGATGTAAGAGATTTAAAGAAGCATACAAGATATGATGGATTCAATGAGAAAGATGAAATTATAACATGGTTCTGGGAATGGCTTGAAGAATGCAATGAGCATGAAAAATCTTTGTATCTAAAATTTGTGTCTGGAAGAACGAGATTACCAAAGGAGAAAAATTTCAATTATGAACATGTAATAGTTAAGAATAATATAAATAGCGAAGCGTTGCCACATTCAGCAACATGTTTCTTTACTTTAAAACTACCATTATATAAGGATAAAGAAACATTGAGAAAAAAATTAAGTTATTCAATATTTAATTGTGATGAAATTGATGGAGATCATTAATGTCTTAATTATGAATTAATAACAATTAAAATATTTAAATTAAAAAAACATATAAAATTAAATTACATTTAAATTATTTTTTAAAAATAATTAAAAATAAAATTTTATTACTTATCAAAA
>JAEEGL011946824.1_pt1 | contig 11311 bp, 9 predicted proteins | sample 9134231 | NCBI WGS metagenome assembly JAEEGL01 (sample SAMN16246548, study PRJNA631951) | gut metagenome | biome: gut microbiome; feature: rumen; material: fiber-attached | host: Bos | place: Iran: Karaj | collected 2018-10
ACACCAAGCCGGAAGAGGTCATCGACTTCGTCAAGAAGACCAAGTGCGACTCCCTCGCCATCTCCATCGGCACTTCCCACGGCGCCTACAAGTTCACGCCCGAGCAGTGCACCCGCGACGAGAACGGCAAGCTCGTTTCGCCGCCCCTCGCCTTCGACGTGCTGAAGGCCATCGAGAAGGAGCTCCCCGGCTTCCCGATCGTCCTCCACGGCTCCTCTTCCGTGCCGCAGGAGTATGTCGATATGTGCAACCAGTACGGCGGCAAGCTCCCCAACGCCATCGGCATTCCCGAGGAGCAGCTCCGCAAGGCTGCGAAGAGCGCCGTCTGCAAGATCAACATCGACTCCGACAGCCGTCTCGCGATGACCGCCGCCGTGCGCCGTCACCTCGCCGAGAACCCGGGTCACTTCGATCCTCGCCAGTACCTCAAGCCGGCCCGTGAGGAGATGAAGAAGATGTACATCCACAAGATCATCAACGTCCTCGGATCCAACGGCAAGGCCCGCTAGTCCCCGAGATGAACAACGAATAAGACCTCCGGCGATGAACCGGAGGTCTTTCGTATGCGGCGGCCGCTACAGCAGCGGTTTCAGGGTGAAACTGAACACGCGGGGCTCGGGCTTGATGCGGTACTGGGGGCGCGGGATGGCGCCCCAGGAGTTCTCGCAGCCGAGGCCCATCTGCACCAGGTCCACGTTCACGTGCGTGAGGCCGTCTTCCCGGAGCTCCAGCGAATGGCGCTGGTCGCCGCCGCGGCCCCTGCCGCCGCCGGTGACCGACAGGTCGATGTCGCGGCGCCCGAAGGGCAGGGCGGAGGCGGAGAAGGCGAGCGGGGCTGAGATCTCGAAGCCGCAGCCGGCGGCGTCGGTCAGGCGCATCCAGCGCATGCCCACGTGGGTGCCGGATTCCTGCGGACGGGCGTAGCCGAAGTGGTACTGGTCCGCCACCGCCTGCTTCCAGCGGCCCACCTGCGCGGCGCCCTGGCGGTCGATGTAGTTCTCGAAGGGACCCTTGCCGTAGAACTCCAGGGTGTTGAAGGCGCCCGGCATGGCGAACTCCACGCCGAAGCGGAACAGCTCCGGCGCGCCTTCGCGCACCTCGGTCATCGACTCGGTCACGGTGATGGTGCCGTCCGCTCCGATCACGTACTGCATCGTCACGGTGGCCAGGCCGTCGGCGAGTTCATAGACCACTTCCATGCAATTGGCGCTGCGCTGGACGGACACGGCCTTGAACTCCGGGTACAGCCAGGCGCCCATCCGGCGCTCCAGGCGTGCGCCCAGGTCGTTCTCCGTCACGGCACGGCCGAAGCAGGGCATCAGCGGGGCGGCCAGCAGTTCCTTCCCCTCCAGTTTATAGGAATTGAGGGCACCGGTGGCCGGGTCGAAGTCCGCCTCCCAGCGCCGTCCGCGCAGGTCGGCTTCCGTCAGGCGGTAGGGAGCCTCGCGCAGGAGGATCTGGTCGCAGGCCACCTCCGTGCCGGCGGGCAGGATGCCGTCGGAGCGGCGCAGCACGTAGCTGACGTTGAGGTAGAGCTCGCCCGGGATGCCCTCCAGGTCGGAGGCCCGGAAGCCCAGGTCGGCGGTGACCGTCTGCTGCGGGCCGGCCTTCGGGGCGTCCAACTGGCCGGACAGGACGGGCTCGCCGTCCGCGATCACCTCCCAGCGCATCATATAACGGCCCAGGTCGATGAAGAAGTTCTCGTTGTACACCTGCACGCGGCCGTCGAGCGCCTGCGCCGCCGGGGCGGAGGTCAGGATGGAACGGTAGCCGTGCCGGACCTCCCAGGCGTGCGGGTGCAGGCTGCGGTCCGCGGCGATGATGCCGTTGCAGTTGAAGGAGTTGTCGGTGGGGTCGTAGTCGTTGAAGTCGCCGCCGAAGGCGTAGATGTAGCCGGTGCGCGACTTCGTGGAAGGCCAGCGGACGGCCTGGTCCACGAAGTCCCAGATGCAGCCGCCCTGCAGGGCCGGATACTTGCGATACAGGTCCATGTAGTCCTCGAATCCGCCCATCGAGTTGCCCATCGCGTGGGCATACTCGCACTGGATCAGCGGGCGGACGGGGTTGCTCTCGGCATACCTTACCAGGTGCTCGTAGCCGGCGTACATCGGGCAGTAGATGTCCGTATCGCGCCCGGGCTCGCCGCGCTCGTATTGGATGGGGCGGGAGGGATCCCAGGCCTTCAGCCAGTCGTAGGCGGCCTCGAAGTTCGGCCCGTTGCCGGCTTCGTTGCCGAGGCTCCAGATGATGACGCTCGGGTGGTTGAAGTCCCGCCGGGCCATCCGCTCCACGCGCTCCAGGTGCATCTGGGCGTAGAGGGGGTTCTTCGCCAGGGTCGCGGGGCCGTAGCCCATGCCGTGCGACTCGATGTTGGCTTCGTCGATCACGTACAGGCCGTAGCGGTCGCAGAGGTCCAGCCAGCGCGGGTCATTGGGGTAGTGGCTGGTGCGTACGGTGTTGATGTTCAGCTCCTTCATGATGCGGATGTCCTCGATCATCTCGGCCACCGTGACCACGTAGCCGCCGGTGGCGGACATCTCGTGGCGGTCGGCGCCTTTGATCAGCACCGCCTTGCCGTTCACGAGCAGCTGCCCGCCCGCGATGCGCACGTCCCGGAAGCCGAAGTCCAGTTCGGCTGTCTCGGTGTCGCCTTTCCTGTCATAGCACACGGCCCGCAGGTGGTACAGCGCGGGGGTCTCGGCGCTCCAGAGCGCGGGGCCCGGAACGCTGCCGGAAGCGGCGACCTCCCGTTCGGGAAGGCCCGGGCCGGAAAGATAGTACCGTACGCCCCGGGCGGCCCGGGTAAGCGTGGCGTCGAAGGTGAAGCGGCCGTCCGAGCCGGCGCTCACGTGCAGGTCCTCGATGCGGGCCTTGGGCCTCGCGGTCAGGAACACCTCGCGGGCGATGCCGGCGTAGCGCCAGAAGTCCTGGCACTCCAGGTAGGTGCCGTCGCACCAGCGGAAGATCTCCAGGGCGATGAGCGATTCCTTGCCGGGCTTCACGAACTTCGTGATGTCGAAACGGGCCTCCAGCTTGCTGTCCTCGCTATAGCCGACCTCCTTGCCGTCCACCCACACGCGGACGTTGGAAGTGGCGCTGCCGATGGCCAGGAAGATGTCCCGCCCCGCCCAGTCTTCCGGAATGGCGACGCTGCGCCGGTACTGGCCCACGTAGTTGTGCTCCGTGGGAACGGTGGGCGGCGTATTCGGGGCGTGTCCGTCCCAGGCGTACTGGGTGTTGACGTAGAGCGGGTCGCCGTAGCCGTTCAGCTCCCACATCCCGGGCACGGGCATCGCACCCCAGCCGGAATCGTCCGTGCCGGGCTTGAAGAAGTCCGGCGAGCGGAGTTCGGGGCTTTCGTACCACTGGAATTTCCAGATGCCTTCCAGCGAGATGCGCGGGCTGTCGGTGGCGACGAATGTGGACATTTCTACGCGGTTGCGCTGGTTCAGGGCCGGGTTCTGCCAGTCTTCGACGGCAAGGGCGCCCGGGGCGGAGAGCGCCAGGGCGAAAAGGGCAAAGAGGAGTCTTCTCATCGATAGCGGTTTTGGTTCCTAAAGATAGGAAGAAAAACCGACAATCATAGCATTTTCTTCCGTTTGAAGATGATCCAGATGCTGACCACCAGGGCGGCCATCAGCAGGAACAGCGCCAGCCAGGCCCACCACTTCTCGGCGAAGGGGAGGGTGACGTTCATCCCGTAGAAACTGGCCACGAGCGTGGCAGGCATCAGCAGCAACGACACGAAGGTGAAGATCTTCATGATGTTGTTCTGGTCAAGGTTGATGATGCCCAGGACGGTGTCCTGCAGGTATTCCAGACGTTCGAAGGTGAAGTTGGTGTGGTTGATCAGGGAGGCGATGTCCTGGAGGATGATGTTCAGGTCCCCCCGCAGCTCCGGGTCGCGTGGGCAGAGCTTGCTCTTGACGATGTTGGAGATGAGCCTCTGTTTGTCCACGATGTTCTCGCGGACCGTCATCGCGTTCTCCTGCAACTGGTTGATGTCCAGCAGGAACTCTTCGTTGATGTCCTCCTTCTGGTTGATGCGCTTGCTGAACTGCGACACGTCCTTGGAGATGAGCTCCACGATGTCCGCGTCCAGGTCTACGCGCTTGTCCATGATCTCCACGAAGGTGGTGAACCCGTCCGGGAACTGGTCCGGGAGGGCCTGGATCTTGAGCTGGAGGGTGTCCAGGGAGCGTAGGGGAATCTCGCGCACCGTAGTGAGGATGCCGCCGGACAGGATGAAGGAGACGGGATCCATCAGCATCTGGTCGTCGGCGGGGGAAAGGAAATTGGTATTCGCGAAGATGACACCGTCCTCCTCGTAGAAACGGGAGGAGCTTTCGATCTCTTCCGCTTCGGCACGGCTTTGGATTTCCGTGCCCAGAAACGCTTCGACGGCCCTCTTCTGCTCTCCTGTCGGTTGCAGGAGGTCTATCCAGAGGACGTTTTCTTTGCCGATAGCAGCAAACTCCGTTTCGGACTGGCAGACGACGATGCCGCCGCCTCGTCTGTAGAAAATCTTGATCATCGCTTCCTTCCTGGTTGGTCCCGGCACACTTGTCGGAAGGGGGTTATACTTACGGGATAGCTGACGTTACGGAGAAGTCAGCCCGCAAAAGTAGAAATAATAATTGAAAATCTCGCGCATTGTGGCTACTTTTGTGCTCCTTTTTTCAAAGAATATGAGGATTTTGCAGGCCATTCTGGTTGCGGCGTCGCTGTGCGCGGATTGCTTCGCGGTCTCGCTCTGCTCGGGCGTGACGCTGCGCGAACTGCGCTGGCGGCGGACCCTTGGCGTGGCCCTCGCCTTCGCGTTCATCCAGGCCGGCCTGCTGGCCCTTGGCTGGGCCTTCGGCTACCTGTTCGTGGGGATGGTGGAGAAGGTCTCCCACGTCATCGCGTTCCTGATGCTGCTGTATGTGGGCAGCTCGATGCTTGTCGAGGGCATCCGGGGCAGGGAAGAGGTGCGCAACCTGGACGGCTGGCGCAACGTGCTGGTCGGCGGCGTGGCCACGAGCATCGACGCGCTCGCCGTGGGCGTGGCGCAGTCGATGAAGGACGTGTCCTTCAGCGCATTCCTGCCGCTGCTGCTGTCCGTCTTCGCCATCACGGCCCTGTCCGTGGTGGTGGGCCTGCACGGCGGGCGCGCCATCGGCGTGCGCTTCGGCCGCTGGGCCGAAATCGCCGGCGGCCTGGTGTTGATCGGCATCGGGGTGAGCGTGTTGATATGATTTTTGTATCTTTGTAAAGTTTCTTTACAGTCGATATGGCTTCCAGACTTGGAAAAATACTGGTCGTGGACGACAACGCCGGGATCCGCCGGGCGCTGGAGATCCTGCTTCCGATGCATTTCGCGGAGGTGAAGACCATCCCTTCGCCCGCCACGCTGGTGAACACGCTGGAGCAGTTCCGGCCGGACGTGGTGCTGCTGGACATGAACTTCAACACCTCCATCAACACGGGCAACGAGGGCCTGTACTGGGCCGGGGAGATCAAGAAGATGGCTCCGGACGTGGAGGTGGTGCTGTTCACGGCCTATGCCGACATCCAGCTGGCCGTGGAAGCGATGAAGCGCGGGGCGTTCGATTTCATCGTGAAGCCCTGGGACAACGACAAACTCATCGAGGTGCTGACGGCCGCCCGGGACAAGGCCCGGAAGGACGTTTGTCATCCTGAGCGCAGCGAAGGATCCATGTTCTGGGGAACGTCCAAGCCCATGGCCGCCATCCGCAGGACCCTCGAGAAGATCGCCCCGACCGACGCCACGGTGCTGATCACGGGCGAGAACGGCACCGGCAAGGACGTCCTGGCGCGCGAGATCCACGCCAGGAGCCTCCGGAGCGGGAAAGCGATGGTGGCGGTGGACGCCGGCGCCATCACGGAGACGCTCTTCGAGAGCGAGCTCTTCGGCCACGTGAAAGGCGCCTTCACCGACGCGCACACGGACCACGCGGGCAAGTTCGAGCAGGCCGACGGCGGCACGCTCTTCCTGGACGAGATCGGCAACATCCCGCTGCACCTGCAGGCCAAACTGCTGCGGGCGGTCCAGAGCCGCAGCGTGGTGCGTGTAGGCGGCTCCCGGGCCATCCCCGTGGACATCCGGCTCATCTGCGCCACCAACATGGACCTGGAAGCGCTGGTGCGGGAGGGCCGCTTCCGCGAGGACCTGTACTACCGCATCAACACGGTACACATCGCCCTGCCGCCCCTGCGGGAGCGCCGGGAAGACATCGTCCCGCTCGCGCAGCTGTTCCTGGAGCGCTTCGCGCAGAAGTACCGCCGGCCGCTGACCGGAATCGCGCCCGACGCGGCGCAGGTGCTCACGGAGGGCCGTTGGAGCGGTAATATCCGCGAACTGCAGAACTGCATCGAGAAGGCCGTCATCCTGAGCGAAGCCGAGACCCTCACGGCCAAGGACTTCGCCGGCATGACGGAAAACGTCACCCCCGGCCCGGCATCTGCCTCCATCCCCGGTCCGACCGGGGGGCTCCTCCGCAGTCCCGCCGACGAGGAACGGCTGGTCCGCGATGCGATGGCCCGCGCGGACGGGAACATTTCCGCCGCGGCGAAGCTGCTGGGCGTCAGCCGCCCCACCTTGTACGCCAAGTTGAAGAAATACAACATCTAGCCGGACATGGCCGTTTGGGTGGTCATACTGATCGTCGTCGCAGTCGCGCTGCTCGCGTGGCTGCTGGCATCGCTGTACACGCGCCGGAAAGACATCCGGAAAGTAGCTTATATGATGGACGCACTGGAAGACGGGGAACTGAACTTCCGCTTCAAGGACAGCAACAAGTTCAACCGCACGCTCAACCGCATCCGGACCATCTTCGAGACGCAGCGCCAGGCGCACGAGCAGGACTCCTGGACCAAGCTTATCCGCGTGCTCACGCACGAGATCATGAACACGGTTTCACCCATCGCCTCCCTGTCCGACGCCATGGCCCGCTCCGTGGATGAAAACGGCCGCAGCGAACTGGACATCAAGGCCGGGCTGGAGACCATCAGCGACTCCTCCAAGAACCTCATCGGCTTCGTACAGACCTACAGGCAGCTTTCCGGCGTCGCCCGGCCCGTCCGCAAGGCCCTGGACCTGCAGGAACTGATGGACGGCGTGCTCGCGCTGAACAGCGAATACGCCACCTCCTGCGGCGCGGTCTGCTCTTACCGCCCGGAGGAATCCGACCTGATGATCTACGCCGACGAAGGGCAGATTTCCCAGATCCTGATCAACCTGATCAAAAACGCCCTGCAGGCCGGCGCGAAACATATCGACATCAGTGCCGGGATGGGCAAGGACGACGAAGTGCTCATCCGGGTGGCCAACGACGGCGAACCCATTCCCGTCTCCGCGCAGGAGCAGATCTTCATTCCGTTCTACACCACCAAAAAGGAAGGCTCAGGCATCGGCCTGAGCCTTTCCCGCCAGATCATGCGCAACCACAACGGCAGCATCGAACTGGTCCGGAGCGACGAAGCGGGAACGGAATTCCTGCTTGTCTTCCGCTAGATAGGCGCCCGCAGGGCTCACTCGGCCCCCTTCCGCTCGAACTCGAAGCGCAGGGGCTTGTCGAAGTGGCGGCGGGAGTAGTAGGTGACCGCAGGGTCGCTCAAATCCATCACCAGGGTCCACGCGGTGCCCAGGAAACCGCTCTCCCGCTGCGGCTGGGACACGGCGGCGATGGCTTCCGTGAGCTGCCGCTTGTCCATCACGCCTCCGGCGTCGTCGATCCGCCGGCACAGGATGTCATAGCGGCGGTCGCCTTCTATCAGGCCCACGTTCCGCTTGGACGCGCACAGGTAGTGATTGGCCACGGCGGCGGATTCCACGACCTCCATCCGGTTGTCCACATACTCGACCACGACGCTCCGGCCGGAGGCGTCGGAAATGGCGTAATGGTGGGCTGCGCCGATGTCGGAGTGCATGTCGATCCCCCGCAGCAGTTCCAGGGCTTCGTCCACGGTGGCGGCGTTCTTCAGCAGGTAGCAGATGGCCGACGTGGTGGTCAGGGCAGGCTTCCCGCTTTCCTGGTGCGTCTGGGCGTCGTCGCCGGCCATCAGGTCCGCGACGGCCAGTCCCTTCTCGTTGAGGCCGTCCAGGGCGAAGAACAGCGCCGAGAGCGCCATATACTGGTTCTTACCGCCTTCCGGAAGCCACCCCTCCCCGAAACCGATGAACTCGAGATTGAAGGTGGTGTAGGTCTCGTATCCCTTTGTGGGGACGGTATGCACGACCATTCCGGTCGCGGAATTGAAATCGAAGTTGCGGCCCATCAGGACGCCGCCTTCCGGCGTGCGCGCCGTGAGGGCGGAGCAGCCGTAATCCGCCGGGACGGATTCCCCGGCCCCGGGGTGATAGAAGCCCCCGGACAGGAACTCCATGACGTACCCGGACAGTTCGCCGGCGCTGCGTCCGCCGCCCTTTTCAACCAGGGCGGCGAAGCCGTCGTCGCCCCGGAATTCCAGGTAATACAGGCCGTCGTCCAGTTTCTCGACGGATTTCGCGCCCTTGAGCAGCGGGCTGAACTTCGCCCGCGCGCCGATTCCGAGCAGGAGCACCAGGGCGAGCAGGCCCCATAGGATGATTCTGATGATCTTTTTCATGGTTACTTGACTTCTTTACTTGCCGACAGGTATTCCTGCAAGGCGCTGACGTAGCTTTTGAAGGCTTCCTGCCCGGCCGGGGTGATCCTGCAGGCGGTGCGGGGCATCTTGCCCTTGAAGCCTTTCTCCACCGTGATGTAGCCGGCGGTGGTGAGTTTGTCGATCTGCACGCTGAGGTTTCCGGAGGTGGCGCCGGTCTGCTTCTTGAGGTAGGTGAAGTCGGCTTCATCCACCCCGGCCAGGATGGACATCACGGCCAGCCGGAGTTCCGAGTGCAGGAGCGGGTCCAGTTTCGGGAGCATGGCTACTTGTTCTGAAGTTTCATGACCAGACCGGTAACGAGCAGCAGGACACCGCCCAGCGTGAAAACCAGCAGCTGAGCTTCGCTCTTCACCAGCATCGCGAACACGGCCCCGCCGACTCCCAGCAGGAAGCCGCAGATGATCACGGGCCAGTTCTTCAGCAGGACGCCGGACATGCACTCGGCCAGGCCCAGGATGATGACGATGATGAGCGACACGTTCATGGGAACCAGGAAGATGGCCACGGCGCTGAGCGTGACGGCGAGGGCGCCGAAGACGCGCCACACGCCGCTGAGCATCTTGCTGACCTCGTTCTGCGGCACGGCGACGTCATATTTCCCCATCAGGGCGGCAAGCGGATAGCCGATGACCGGCATGGCGAACCACAGGAAATTCCACTGCGGCTTGCCGGTCAGATGCCATAACAAATAGATGACGAGGGAAGTAACGGTAAGCAGCGCCCCCCAAAGCAGGAAATATTTGGCGCTGTTGAGAAGGATGCCTTTGCGGCTCTTGTTGAAGGTCTCGGTGATGAGTTTCAGGCTTTCCTGGGCCGTCATTTCTTTGATTTGTTCCATTGTATCAATTAGTTAACTCGTTTTTGGATTCCTAAAAAGCTGCGCAGTCTTCCGGAATCCCGATGCAAATATAAACAAGTTTACATTATAAACCAAATTAATTTGTAAAATTTTTGACGGGGGACTGTAAAGTGTAAACCCGAAAGTGTAAAGCAGTGTAAAGATCCTTTACACTTCGTGCCTCGCGGAATGGACCGTTATCCGCTTGTAATCAGTATGTTAAGTGTTTTGGCACGGTGGGTGTTGCGCCTGTGGGTGATTAAACAATCAAGCTATGCTGAATAGTATTCATATCAAATGGTTAGTTTCGGCCCTGGCGCTTGCTGTGACAGTAAGCGCCACCGGCCAAAACAAGATGACGCTCCACGACTGCATGGAGTATGCGATTTCCAACGCCACGAAGGTCCGCATCCAGCAGGCGGCCGTCGGCGACGCCCGGCTGGACCGTCGCGATGCGGCCCTGGCGCTGTTCACCCCGCAGATCAATGCGAACACCTACGCCTACTACAACTTCGGGCGCAGTATCGACCCGCAGACGAACACCTATTTCAATACCACCTCGTTCCACAACAACTATAGTTTGAGCGCCGGTTTCGACCTTTTCGACGGCTTCAAGGCGGTGAACAACTACAGGATCTCCAGGACCGGGCTGCTGATCGCCGAATCGCAGGAGAAGCAGGTGGAAGCCGACATCTGCCTGGCGGTGATGGAGGCGTACTACAACGTGGTGTACTACAAGCGTCTCTGCGATGTGTACGGGGAGCAGGTGGACGCGGCGGAGCAGGCGCTGGCCAAGGCCCGCCGGCAGGAGGAACTGGGGCAGAAGGGCCACGCCGACGTGATCCAGATGGAGGCCGACCTGGCCGACCGCCGGTACGACCTCATCAACACGAACAACCTGTACCGCGACCAGAAGATGATCCTCGAGGACCTGATGTTCTGGCCGCTGGAAGAAGAACTGGAAATCGAAACGGGGCTGCCCGGCCAGGCCGGGGATGAAGATGCCCCTGTCCTGCTGAGCGACAGCGAAGCATCTATCGTCTCCTTCGCCCTGGACCACAACCCGGCCGTGCAGATCGCTTCCTGGAAGCAGCAGAATGCCCGGCGGGAACTGAACACCGCCAAGTGGCAGCTGCTGCCTTCCGTGGGCCTGTACGCCGGTTGGAGCACGAGCTACTATACCTACCAGGGCTCCCAGACGGCGCCTTTCCGGGACCAGTTCCGGAACAACGGCGGCGAGTACGTGGAACTGTCGGTAAGCATTCCCATCTGGAACCGCCTCAGCCGGCATTCGGCCATCTCCCGCAAGCGGAACGCGCTGGACAAGGCGACGGCCGAACTGGACCAGAAGCGCCGCGACGTGGAGAGCGAGGTGCGCCGCGCCGTCCAGGACCGCGACGGCGCCGCCACGGCTTACAGCCAGGCGCAGCACAAGGCCGAGGTGCAGGAGGAAGCCTATAGCCTGAACCTCAAGAAACTGGACCAGGGGCTGATTTCCCCGCTGGAGTTCCAGACCGCGAACAACAACTACCTCAAGGCCCGGGCCGACGAGATGAACTCCTTGTTCAAATATCTCATCAAGCAGGCCGTGGTCCGCTATTACAATGGTGTCGAATACGTAAATCAATAAAACATGGATAAGATCATCGAGAAGAAAACCGGTTGGCGCACAGCGTTCACGAAGAAAGCCCTGCCGTGGTGGCTGGGGGCGCTGCTGCTGGCATTCATCGTTTACCTGATCGCCCGGCCGAACGACAAGACGCTCCGGGTGGACAAGGATACGGTCACGGTGTCGAGTGCCGTGAAAGGCGAATTCAACGA
>JAEEGL012673583.1_pt1 | contig 11311 bp, 9 predicted proteins | sample 9134231 | NCBI WGS metagenome assembly JAEEGL01 (sample SAMN16246548, study PRJNA631951) | gut metagenome | biome: gut microbiome; feature: rumen; material: fiber-attached | host: Bos | place: Iran: Karaj | collected 2018-10
TCAACAAAAATCTTCCATTCTTCCTATATAAGAGATTGTGATTTCCCCTGCATCGAAAGTTGATAGACCTTAAGGAATATTGGTTTGGTTTAGTTCGCTTTATATATAAAAAGGGATAAACTAAACCTATTTGCCCACGCAGAAGTGGGAGAAGATGTTGTTTAGGGTTTCTTGAGGGGTGATTTGCCCTCCTGTGATGTCAGCGAGGTGGGAGAGGGTGAGGCGGAGGTCTTCAGCAAGGAGGTCGCTGGGGATTTGTTGTTTCATGCCGTCGATGACGCGGGAGAGGCTTTCGTTGGCTTTCATGAGGGCGTCATAGTGGCGGGCGTTGGTGATTATGATGTCGTTCTCGGAGATGTCGGGGATGTTGGCTGAAGCGTAGATTGCCTCTTCGAGTTGGGAGAGGTCGGTATCGTACTTAGCGGAAATGGCTATAAATGAAGAATGAGGAATGAAGAATGAAGAATCGTTCTTTACAGTTAAGCCTTTATCTGATTTCGTGATGACGATGATTAGTTCCTTTCCTTCGCAGCGTGTCTGCATTTCTTGCTGTTCGGAGACTGTGGGAGCTTCGTCAAGGAGCCAGAGGATGATACGCGCTTTTTCGATGGTTTGGTAGGTGCGCTCTATACCGATAAGTTCCACAGTGTCAGAGGTTTGGCGAATGCCAGCGGTGTCGATAAAACGGAAGGTGACGCCATGAATATCAATGGTATCTTCTATGGTGTCACGAGTGGTGCCGTGGATGTTGCTCACTATGGCGCGCTCGTCTTTCAGCAGACGATTGAGCAGGGTACTTTTGCCTACGTTTGTCTTGCCCACGATGGCAACAGGGATGCCTTGTTTAAGAGCCTGACCTGTCTCGAATGATTTGGCGAGAGAGGTTATGTGGTTTTCTATCTTGGTGGCAAGTGTGAGGAGTTCCGTTCTGTCTGCAAATTCCAGTTCTTCGTGGTCGGAGAAGTCGAGCTCGAGTTCAAGCAACGAGGTGAGTTTCAGGAGTTTCTCGCGCAGATGGGATAGCTCGGACGAGAATTGTCCTCGCAACTGACTGAGGGCGAGATGGTGGGTAGCCTGGTTGGTTGAGGCTATAAGGTCAGCCACAGCTTCGGCTTGTGATAGGTCCATCTTGCCGTTGAGGTAGGCTCGCTGGGTGAATTCGCCAGGGTTAGCCATTTTGCATCCCTCTTGTATGAGGCGTTCCAACACCTTATTTATAATATAGCGTGAGCCGTGACATGAAATCTCTGCACTATCCTCGCCTGTGTAGGAATGGGGTGCGCGGAAAACGGTGACGAGGACTTCATCAATTAGGTTTGAGGTTTTATCTATTATACGACCGTAGTGAACGGTATAACCCTTTGCATCAACAAGATTCTTGCTGAATATCTTGGATAATATCTGCAGGCTCTGGTTGCCTGATATCCTGATTATGCCGAGCGCTCCACCTGTAGCGGTTGCAAGGGCGCAAATGGTCGTTTCTTGGTTCAAAGGTTCAAACCTATATTATTTCATGAATACGAAATAGACTGCGGCGACGAGGCAGAGGAATGCTGCTGCGTGATTCCAGTGCAGGCTTTCGTTTTGGAACATTATGTTGGCGAGGAAGGTGAAGACTATGAGTGAGACACACTCCTGTATCACCTTGAGCTGTACGAGGGAGAAGGGACCTCCGTTGCCAGCGAAGCCGATACGGTTGGCAGGCACCTGGCAGCAATACTCAAAGAATGCGATGAGCCACGAGAATGCTATTACGAGAATCAGTGGCCAACTGGTTGATGTGCCGTTCTGTTGCAGTTTCAGGTGACCGTACCAGGCGAATGTCATGAATACGTTACTCAGTATGAGAAGCAGTATGGTGTATAGAGCGTTCAAATTAGTTGAGAGTTGAGAGTTTAGAGTTTAGAGTTAGATTCTGTCTAAGACGAGTTTTATGAGGTCGTTGATGTTGGCTTTATATTCAGTATTCATGTCTTTGCCATACCTGTCAGCTATCACCATGCAGCAGGTCATAGCGCGATGGCCGAGTAGGGCAGCGAGACCAGCCACAGCCGATGATTCCATCTCGAAGTTGCATATTTTCAGGTCCTCATCAAACTTTTCGTCATGATAAACGAAAGAATCCACTTTCACATCTACGTAAGGGTCTTGCGGTATGAGTCTCACGCAGCGTCCCTGTGGTCCGTAGAATCCTCCACAGGCAATGGTGATGCCCTTTATCATATCCTTTTGGGCAATCTGCTCTATGAGAGTAGGGTCAGCAACAGCCACGTATGGCGAACCCTTCTTGGGTGACCAGTTCATGTGCTTCTTAAATTTCTCCTCCATATCGAGGTCACACACCAGGTCTCTGTCCAGATAATAGTTCAACAGACCGTCGAAGCCGATAGACTTGACGCTTGCCACGAATGAACCCAGATGGGTGAAAGGTTGCAGTCCTCCGCAGGTGCCTACTCGCACGAGGGTGAGTTGCTTCTTCTCCTTCTTTATCTCGCGCTTCTCGAGGTCGATATTGACCAGAGCGTCCAGCTCAGTCATTACGATATCGACATTATCGCATCCTATGCCAGTAGAAACGCACGATATGCGCTTACCCTTGTAAGAGCCCGTAATGGTGTGAAACTCACGCGCTTGCACTTCGCACTCTATCTTGTCAAAGAAAGCTGCAACGGTTGCTACTCTGCCTTGGTCACCAACCAGAATTATGCGATCAGCCAGTTGTTCAGGGCGCAGATGCAGATGGAATACGCTACCATCAGCATTGATAGGAAGTTCTGAAGGAGGAATCATATTCTTTTCGTTTTTAGGTTTTTAGTTCAAAATGCCCATAACAGGCTTTTTTCCTGCTACGGGCATTTAGGGTTATAATAATGTATTATTTAGAGAGAGCCTCATGCATGTTGGCAGCAGCACGACGGCCGTCACCCATAGCGAGGATAACGGTAGCACCGCCACGAACGATGTCGCCACCAGCGAAGAGCATAGGACGTGATGACTGCATGTCGTCGCCAACGGCTATGGTGTTCTTTCTGCCCAGTTCCAGACCCTTGATAGATGTAGGAACGAGTGGGTTTGGTGATACGCCGACAGCTACCACAACCTGATCAACGTCTATGGTAATCTTCTCGCCAGTTGGTTCTGGAGAGCGACGACCAGAAGCATCAGGTTCGCCAAGTTTCATAACCTCGAGAACAGCCTTGCTTACGGCACCCTTCTCATCGCCTATGTACTCAGCTGGGTTGTGCAGAGTGAGGAAGTTGATACCCTCCTCCTTAGCATGCTTCACCTCCTCCAGACGAGCAGGCATCTCAGCCTCAGAACGACGATATACGAGTGTCACGTTAGCACCCAGACGCTTAGCCGTACGGCATGAGTCCATAGCTGTGTTGCCACCACCCACTACGAGCACGTTCTTGCCCAGATTCATTGGGGTATCTGTCTTTGGGTTGGCAGCATCCATGAGGTTCACACGAGTGAGGTACTCGTTTGACGACATGATGTTGATAAGGTTCTCGCCAGGAATGTTCATGAAGTTTGGCAATCCAGCGCCAGAACCTACGAAGATGCCCTTGAAGCCAGACTTCTCCAGTTCGTCAACAGAGATTGTCTTGCCCACGATTACGTCAGTCTGGAAGTGAACACCCATCTTGCGGAGGTTCTCTATCTCGACGTCAACAATAGCGTTAGGCAGACGGAACTCAGGAATACCATATTTGAGCACACCGCCAATCTCGTGCAGAGCCTCGAATACGTAAACGTCGTAGCCCTTCTTCACCATATCGCCAGCGAAAGAAAGTCCTGCAGGACCAGAACCCACTACAGCAATCTTGATGCCGTTAGATGGTGCTATCTCAGGCAGAGACATCTGACCAGACTGGCGCTCGTAGTCAGCTGCGAAGCGCTCCAGATAGCCTATAGCCACAGCAGGCTCGTTCATTTTCAGGTGGATACACTTGCTCTCACACTGCTTCTCCTGAGGACAAACACGACCACAGACAGCAGGCAGGGCAGAAGTGTTCTTCAGCACCTTGGCAGCAGCCAGGAACTGACCGCGCTCTATATTCTTGATGAATGAAGGAATGTTGATATTAACAGGACAGCCCTCTACACATGATGGGTTAGCGCAGTCCAGACAGCGCTTAGCCTCAGTGAGAGCCATCTCCTTAGTCAGTCCGATGTTAACCTCCTCAGTACGGGTGGTAGCACGATATACTGGGTCGAGCTCAGGCATCTTCACGCGCTCTATGGCTGTGCGCTCCTTTGGCTTCATGCTCTTGCGGAGCTCCTCACGCCAAGGTGCCTTGCGGTCGAGCAATACCTCCATTGGGTCGTCCACAGGCTCAGCATCCATCTTTACGTCAGTCTTCTCAGCCTTGCCAGTCTCAGAGTCGCTATACACATGCTCAGCGTAGTGCTCCATCTCGTCCAGCTCAGCCTTCTTGAAGGTTCCCATGCGCTTGAACATCTCGTCCCAATCTACGAGGGCACCGTCAAACTCAGGTCCGTCGATGCAGACAAACTTGGTTTTGCCTCCGATGGTCAGACGGCAAGCGCCACACATACCAGTTCCGTCAACCATGATGGTGTTGAGCGAAACGTCAGTAGATATGCCGTACTTCTGGGTTGTGAGGCAAGAGAACTTCATCATTATTGGAGGTCCGATGGCGAATGCCTTATCGATATGCTCCTGCTCAGCAAACTTCTCGATACCGATAGTCACTACGCCCTTCTCGCCCTTTGAGCCGTCGTCAGTCATGATGATGAGCTCGTCAGAAGAAGCACGCAACTCGTCCTCGAGTATCACCAGCTCAGCTGTTCTGCCAGCCAATACGGTGAGCACCCTGTTGCCAGCAGCCTTCAGTCCGCGGACTATAGGCAGCATAGGAGCAGCACCCACACCACCACAGGCGCAGATAACGGTTCCGAATTTCTCGATGTGTGTTGGGTTGCCGAGTGGTCCTACTACGTCAGCCACTTCGTCGCCTACGTTGAGGTTACACAACTTAGTTGATGACAATCCCACTTCCTGAATTACCAATGTGATAGTGCCACGCTCTATGTCAGAATCGGCGATGGTAAGAGGCATACGCTCACTATGCTTGTCCACACGCACAATGACAAAGTTGCCAGGCTTACGGCTCTTAGCTATCAGCGGAGCCTCAATCTCGAAAAGGAACACCTTCTCAGAGAATTGTTTCTTGGTTACAATCTTGAACATAATGTTTTTGTGTTATATCTTTATTTAATGATTTCGCATCCCATGTAAGGAACCAGAACGCTTGGCACCTTGATGCCGTCCTCTGTCTGGTTGTTCTCGAGTATGGCAGCCACGATGCGAGGCAGAGCCAGAGCCGAACCGTTAAGGGTGTGGCAAAGCTCAGTCTTCTTAGTCTGGCTGTTACGATAGCGGCACTTCAAGCGGTTAGCCTGATAGGTGTCGAAGTTAGAAACTGACGAAACCTCCAGCCAACGCTTCTGAGCCTCAGAATATACCTCGAAGTCGTAGCATATAGAAGAGGTGAAGGACTGGTCGCCGCCACAGAGCAGCAGAATGCGGTAAGGCAGCTCCAACTTCTTCAGCAATCCCTCCACATGAGCCAGCATCTCCTTGTGGCTCTCCTTAGAGTGCTCAGGCTTGTCTATGCGCACAATCTCAATCTTTGAGAACTCATGCAGACGGTTCAGTCCTCTTACGTCCTTGCCGTATGAGCCAGCCTCCCTGCGGAAACACTGGGTGTAAGCGCAGTTCTTGATAGGCAGCTCGCTCTCGTCGAGTATCACGTCACGATAGATATTCGTCACAGGCACCTCAGCCGTTGGAATGAGGTAGAGGTCGTCTATCTCGCAGTGGTACATCTGTCCCTCCTTGTCAGGCAACTGACCAGTGCCGTAACCAGAAGCCTGGTTCACCACCGTTGGAGGCATAATCTCTGTGTAACCAGAAGCCCTTGCCTCGTCGAGGAAGAAGTTGATGAGAGCCCTCTGCAAACGTGCACCCAAGCCCACATAGACAGGGAAACCTGCGCCAGAAATCTTCACGCCAAGGTCAAAGTCTATGAGGTTATACTTCTTGGCAAGCTCCCAGTGAGGCAGCTTGGCAGTCTCCACCACAGGGTTAGCCGTCCAGTTGCCTACGGTATCAGTGCCGTCGCACTCCTTCAGGTTCGACTTCACCACCTTGTTATCCTCAGCCGTAGCACCCTCAGGCACCTCGTCGTATGGTATGTTAGGAATCTGACAGAGTAGGGTAGTCAGCTCCTGCTGAGCCTGACCCATCACGCTCTCCAGCTCCTTCGACTTATCCTTCAGCTGAGCCACCTTAGCCTTAGCCTCCTCAGCAGCCTCCTTGTTGCCCTGCTTCATCAGCATGCCTATCTGTGCAGCAGCCTTCTTCTGCTCGCTAAGGTTAGCATCCAGTTCCTGCTGAGTCTCGCGACGCTTCTTGTCCACAGCCATCACCTCGTTGATAGCCTCCTCAGCATTAGCAAAATGCTTCTTCTCGAGACCCTTAATTACTCGTTCTCTCTCTTCTGTGATAAGTTTAAGTGTAAGCATATATAAATGTAATTTGTTGTCCTATTAGTCTGCAAAGGTACAAAAAAAACTACATTCAGCCTAACTTTTTCCTTATAAAAATAATAATGAACGCATAAATTATTTGAAATCCTTGCCATTAGATTAACAAAACGTAAGCAAAAACCTCCATTTTGTGACACTCTGCTCATTCAAAAATCTCCGTTTCTAAATCAAATCTAGAGCATTCCAACCCCCATTTTTAACCAAAAATCGGACAAATCTCAATTTCCAACTATAAAAGCATTACTTTTAGAGATAGAAGCATTACTTCTGCATGCAAAAGCATTGCTTCTGCAACCAAAAATCCGTCCCTTATTCGCAGATTATCACACCAATATCACAGCATAAAAATCACCCCATTTTTCAACCCTCTGACATCCAATTTCTTACAAAATTCGCGACATTCCCGAATTTGAAGCCAACATCCCTCTCGCCTCCAAATTCTTCACTCTCGCGCCTTAAGAAAAACTCACTTTGTTAGTGAAATCGCCGTTTTCATGACAAAGTGAAAAAGTGGTGGGCACTTCAGAGGTATAAAGTGACCTCAAAGTGAGGTATAGCCAAACATAGGTCACTATCCTCATCCCAGTATCCATGCGCCTTGAGAGCCCCAAAGTGAGTAAGTGAGGTTAAAATGAAAATTTCTTTCTTTTCTATACTTTTCCTCCCCATTGTTTGGAGAAATAAAAAATTACATCTTGAGCAGTCTTAAAATATGTAAATCGCCCTTTTTTGAACTAATTTTTATTATATTTTTAACAGGGGTAAACCCCTGTATATTGTTATATAAAAATATATAGTAAATAATTAAAAATGAAGAGGTTAAATGGTGTTAATAAGTATCAGTTTTCTTCCTCTTTTGCTTGGTTTTGAAGAAAGTAAACACTAAATTTGCACCAGTAAACAAAATCGCATAGAGTTATGAAAAAATACTTGATTGACCCTAAAAATCCAAATGCTTTTACATCGGAAGTGATGCATAAAGTTGTATTAAACGGTATAGATTTTGAACTCCCATATGAAATTTGGGATGCCATAGATGATGCATTTGGCTATTACTGGAATGTTGAAGTTGGGTATGGAGGCTGGCCAGATCTCAATTCAGCGGTAAGCTCTATCTCTAATTGGTTGCAAAAAGAACATATTATGTTTTCCATTGATAAAATAGTAACTATAGTTAATGTAATGTTCGACTGGATAGAACAAGTTCCTGGAGCAATTCTTGACGATGATGTGGTAGTGATTCCTCATAGTTATATGGAACAGGAAAAGGAAAGACAGGAGTTGAAACGACTAATAAAAGAACAAGATAGTAACAAACCTAATACTATTACTTGCAGTCTTTTTACACCACATTTTAATGATGCCAATACAAATTTTGTTTTCATATCAGATAAGTTTAAAGAGTTTTATCCTTCAACTTATGCTCGTTTAATTAAGCTATTCGACGAGATGGAAATTGAATGGGGTGAGGTAGAAGGCACTAAAGATATTTGGATTCGCGATTATATGCCCATACAAATCTCAGATGATCGATATATAGTGTACAAATACAATCCTGATTATTTGAAAGATATAGGTAAGAAGTATTTGACGGATTCTAAGACTATATTCATGGGTGTTCTTCATCATTATCATTGGAGAGATGTCAAAATCACTTTAGATGGAGGAAATGTTGTTACATGTGCTAACCATAGAATCCTTACTGATAAGGTGTTCAGAGAAAATGGGAAGGCCCTGTATGATCCAGACTTTTGGATATATTTAGAAGAAGCCTTATATTCTGATATTATATTCCTGCCTTGGCATTGCGACACATCCAGAGAGAAGAATGCTGATGTATATGGACATGCAGACGGATTGGTAAAATGGGTAGGAGGAAACCGAATACTTATGTCAAACCATCGTGATTTCTATCCGAAGGAGGCTGACAAGATAAGAAGACGGTTGGAAGATGCAAGACTAGAAGTAACAGAAATGCTCTTCGATGTGCCTTACCCAAACAAAGACTTCAATTGGGCTTATATCAATTATCTCCAAGTGGGAAATAAGATAATTGTTCCAACTTTTGGAATACCTGAAGACAAGCAGGCTTTAAAATATATCCAAGAAGCTAACCCTGACTGTGTTGTGCGAGGTTTTCGTATGAGACATATAGCTAGAAATGGTGGAGCATTACATTGTATCACATGGAACATCAAGAAATAATTGTATGCAAACTTTTTGTTTATTATCAAAATTAATTTGTAATTTTGCAACATGATGTATAGATTTATTATAGCATTAGTAATGTTTCTGTTTGTGGCAAGTACTGGTTATACCCAGTCTTTCCGCAACAATAACAACATGCTGATAGGCAAAGTGGAGTCTGACGGCACAATTCGCAATGCCGATAATATGAAAGTTGGACAAATATTCGAAGATGGAACCATCAGAGATAGTAACAATATGCGGGTTGGCACTATTAGCTTTTCTAATAAATAAAATCTGAATATACAATGAACGAATTATTAAAAGAATTGGGAATATCCTTATCTAACATCCAGAATAAGGAAGACTTATCAGCTAAGTTTAAAAGTATTGCACAACAACTATTTGAAAAATATGAAATAAGATGTGGTAAAAAACGCTTTCATTTTGCTGAGATTGAATTTTACTATTACAGGAAAGGATGTTTTGATAAAGAGTGGAATAAAATCACATATGATCGAAATAATAAAGAAAATGGCGATTTTATGTATCACTATAGTGGAGTAGATATTTGTTTCAAAAGCAACTATTCAGATATAGATGCAGAATTTGGAGGTATTTTGATACGCAGTTTATATACCTTAAATGAAGAAGGAAGAAGGAACTTAGTTTTTGGACCATTGGCATGTAAAGACGAGATGCTAAACAATTGTGAGGATGAAATGCCAAAGTTATGTAAATCAGAAAAGACAATAAAATGTGATGTGAAAGGAACATCATTGGCAGGTGTTCCTAAAGAAAAACAAAGTGATCATTGTTTTTATGATAGCTCTATTATAAAAGGAGAGTGGACAAGAAGTGTAAAGAGATATGATTTTAAAAACCAAAAAGTCAGGGATTACAAGTCAAGATATAATCTTGAAAGGTTTGACCTGAGGTAAGCCCATTGTCAATATATCTTATTGGACTAAATCTAAATATTAATCATCTAAATATAATGTCATGGATTCTTTTATAGGTATTTTAGGAGCTTATTCGGGTATTTGTATTATTATCTTTTTATTTTTTGCCATATTATGGTTTGTCGTTTCGTTGATATTAAGACCTTTAATAATATGGTATTTTAAAATAAACACAATGATAGAATACCAAGAAAGCATAAATAGTCATTTATCAGAATTGGTTTCTCAAAATGAGAAACTTTTAATGGCGCTTTCTAAACAATCTCATAGCATGTTTTCTGACGATACGTACAAAGATCACGAGAGATATATGCCAAAATAAATTATAAGGAATATATTTATTATTCAAGTATTTTGAAGATAAGTGACTACACAATAAGTAGATTGTGAAGTAAAGAATTAGTTCTACAGTAAGTTTAGCAGAGAGAAAAGTCAGAGTGGATTTGGCTTTTCTCTCATTTTTTTATTATCTTTGCAGACGATATTGCGAAAAGGTGACATAACAGAATTTAGACAATGTGAAATAGGGAAGTGTCGTAATGGCGAAATTTCGATATAATATGGTATAACGAAAAATTATAACAATAGACAATAAAGTAAAAAACTTGCGCATCCTCACACCTCAATGTGGGGATGATTTTTTATTGTTCTTTTTGCAACTTTCAAAATAAAGCCTTAACTTTGTGGTCAAAAGAGAATAGAAAGCTGCTAAGAAGAACATTATGACAGAAGAGCATTGGCAATGGCAGGAGCCAGGAACAGCATGGAGGGGCATAGGTATTTATCACATCACGCTGACGGTTCCGTCGCGCCAGACATTATTGGGCAAGTTGGTGATACCTGATAATGACCCTTCCCTGGCGCGAGTGGAACGCACAGCATTGGGCAATGCTGTTATTGATGAGCTGTATGTGATGTGCAAGCACTATCCAGCCATCCGTATTTTCCAGTTTTGCCTGATGCCTGATCATCTGCATGCCGTCATTCAGGTGACGAGGGTTATGGACACAAGCATTCGCAGCGTGATTCGCGGCTATTGGCAGGGCGTGAAGAAGCTGGGGAGGGCATATACTTTGGCGGTTTCTTCCGAATTAAATTCGGAGACAACAAACAAAGGGGGAGTAAACGCCGAATTAAATTCGGAGGCAATGAACAAAGGAATAACAGACCAAGTAAAGACAGCGAACCAAGAGGCAACGAACCAAGGAACAACAGACCAAGGAAGCGATAGCTGGGCTTTCCCTATATTTACGGAGCGACCTTTTATTCGCCCTTTGTCACGCAAGGGTCAGTTAAGAGCGATGATGCACTATGTGCAGATGAACCCTCAGCGTTTGGCTACGAAGCGAATGATGCCTGGCTTCTTCAGGGTGCAGAAAGGCATTGAGATAGCTGGTCGTAGCTATGATGGTGTGGGTAATGTTGCCCTGCTACATGCCAGGCAGTATGATGTGGTGCATGTGCGTAGCATCTGGGTGAAGGCAGCAGAACGAGGAGACAGTCAGCCATTGAGAGACTATATGAACAGCTGTGTGCTTAAGGCTCGCAAGGGTGTGGTGATGGTGTCTCCATTCATTTCTCCA
>JAEEGL013027050.1_pt1 | contig 11311 bp, 22 predicted proteins | sample 9134231 | NCBI WGS metagenome assembly JAEEGL01 (sample SAMN16246548, study PRJNA631951) | gut metagenome | biome: gut microbiome; feature: rumen; material: fiber-attached | host: Bos | place: Iran: Karaj | collected 2018-10
GAGAGGGAGCACATCGGTGTAGAGAATCCACCAACCTCGATTTAGAAATTATCAAAACCTCCTTTTTAATAAATTTCTTTTTCTTTAATCATGTCGGAAAAAATCTCTTTTTTAAGAGATTTTTTTCGTTTTAGGGGTTGACAAATCGGCGCCGGTGTGTTATACTTTAGTCAAGATAAAGAAAGGAGGTCACAGAGATGACTAAGTATGATACCACTAAGAAGACCAAGAGAGAAGAACTTACAAATGAGGGCTTTGAGCTCTTCAAGCCAAACAACACTTGGTACGTGCTGAAAAATGGCGAAGCCTATGCGGGATTCACCACAAAGAAGGTAGCAATCAGAGCCATGATTGGCTACGCAGAGAGAGGCTGGTAAGCCTCTTTTTTTTATTTTTCTCGGCGCGCCGGCCACAGTTGAGGCTGGCGCGATTTTGGCGAGAATTGGCACTACAGACAAAATTGTTTGTGAAAAAAAGTTGAAAAAAATTGAAAAAAATTTCCCAAAACCCCTTGACAAATCCGGCAACATGGTTTATACTAATTACAGAAAGAAGGAAAGAGAGGTAAAGAAAAATGACAGTAATGATGAATGAAACAATCAAGAACATCACAAATGAAAAGTTCGTAGGAATTTGGACCGTTGACAATGAAAACTATGTAGTAGCATTTGGAAACGATGAAAAGAAAGTTGACGAAAACACTTACTTCCACTGGGCAGTGATGTGTAACTACGAAGGTAACTACAAGGTTGTAGAAACCAATACCATCAAGGTAAATTAAAAAAGAGCCGAAAGGTTCTTTTTTTTACCGTTGTTTGCGAGGCATCCGCCGGAGCCCGTTTCGCACTTTCACGCATTAAAGCACAAAATCGGTAAAGGATTGTACGCTTAAAAAAACATAACTTTTTTCCCGAAAGTAGTTGACAAGTAGGCGGGTGCGGGTGTATAATTTAGACAAGATAAAGGAAGAATACAAAACAGAAAGGATAAAGGAAATGAAAAAGTACGAATACACAAACACAATGAATTACATCTATGACGCTGAAAGAAGAGGCTCAAAGTACTCAATGGACGGCGGTATCACTTTCAAGAATCACGGAGAATTTCTTGAATCAGTAGCAAAGTTCCACAGAGGACTTGAATACCTCGTAAATCCTGCGACTTCCTACGATACAGGAAGTGACATCGAAGAGATGAACGCAAGCGTAAAAAGTTCCAATGCAAGCCTTGCTTGTATCTACGGAAACACAAAGGAACAGATTATTGAAGAATACTTCAAGAATGTTCACTCAACTCTGTGGCTCTACATTGTCAATGTAGACGAACAGATTATTGAATACCACATGAACGCTGAAGAGTTCAAGGAATTCCTTGAAGAATGGGCAACCACCGCAGTAGAAAGTGGCTCACATCTGACAAAAGTCAGAATCAAGAAGACCCGCGGAAAAATGGTCAAGTGGCGTGAAGAAAAAATCGCTTAGAAAAAAGCGATTTTTTTTATAAAAAAGTATTGACATTAGTATGGGCTTGTGGTATTATAATTACAGCAGGAGAGGGGAGAGACAGAACACTCCTAGATGGCGCTACAACCGAGAGGTTGCCAGAAAACCTTCCCACTCACATCAAAAGTTCTGTCCAAGACCGAGAGCAAGTCGGTCATTTTTTTTATTATTTTGAGCGCGCCGCCGCTGGTTGTGGCGACGCGATTTTCGCGCTTTAACGCGTTAAAGCAAAAAAGTGTGAAAGTTTGCCGCTTCATCGCGTTAAAGTGCTAATTCCCTAAAGTAATAGCACTTTAACGCATTAAAGTGCTACCGCATCACCGCTTCACCGCATTAAAGTGTTAACGTGTGACACTATCACACACTAAAGTACTAACACTTTACAGCAGTAAAAGATTGTACGCGAAAAAAAACATGCCGGATTTGCAAAAAATGCTTGACTTGTTCTGCCGATGGTGGTATACTCTATGTAGAGTTAAGGAAAGGAGATAACAGAAATGGCAAAGGTAAAGTACAATTTACAGGAAATGGTAAAAATGGTAACACTGGTAAAAATGGTAAAGTTTTACAATTCTATGGCTTTTACGCACAATTACCTCATCGCATTCAATTGGAAGAAAATGGTAATTGTTGCTTATGTCAATGGTAGCGACCTGGAAAATATTACCACTCTCGATAAGGCTTCAAGGGGAGCAGGTAACGCCCTGCGCTTCAAGCCAAATATGGCGCAGAAAAATTGGCTTATGGAGAACTGCGAAACATTCGTTCTCTGCTCAGTAGAAAATATGGAACAGCTGTTCGCATCCAGCAAGTACAATAAGGGCGAAATCGTGGAAAAGCTCATAACCGAACTGTTCGGTCAGATTTGGGAAAAGGATAATATCCCATTCACCGAAGATGGCGACCTCACTGTTGACAATATCGCTTATCAGATTAAATATGAAAAGGCGACTTTCATCAACGAAAAGCAGATGGCAAGAATGGTGGCTTAGTTAATAGCCACCATAAAGCCGGGCCCACCGCAAGTATATTGTATACATAAAAAATATATATTGACATTTTAATAAATTAAGAGTATAATAAATATAGAAAAAAGGAAAGGAGAACAAAATTATGACTATCGAAATTATGACCTCTTGCCCATTCTGTGGCGAACCAAATGTTATCACTATTTCCGAAGAGGAATACACCAACTATTATATCAAGGGTATGCTGATTCAGGACGCAATGCCTGAGCTGACAGCGACAGAAAGAGAAATGTTAATTTCTGGAATCTGTCCTTCTTGTCAAAAGGGATTATTTGGAGAATAAAAAAATTCTCCAAAACCCCTTGACAAAGGGGTAAACCTATGCTATAATGTAGACAAGATAAAGAAAGGAAACAGAAACAATGAGAATTAACTTTGACCTTGATGGAACAATCGCAAATCTGTATGGTGTAGAGAATTGGCTTGAAATGCTTATCGCAAAAGATGAAACACCTTACAGAGAAGCAAAACCTCTTGTAAATCTTTCAAGACTTGCGAGATACCTTAACAAAGTACAGAAAATGGGTGTAGAAATTGGTGTTATTTCGTGGCTCGCAAAGAACTCAACTAATGAGTATGACGAAAGAGTAACTAACGCAAAAGTTAAGTGGCTCGCAAAACACTTGCCAAGTGTAAATTGGGATAGTGTAAAAATCGTTCCCTATGGCACTCCAAAAGAGAACTTCAAAATTACAGAAAATGACATTCTCTTTGATGATGAAGAACCAAATAGAAAAAATTGGAAGTTTAACGCTTTCGCTGAAACAGAAATTTTCACAGTGCTGAAAAGCATTGAAGTATAGACCTCCTTTCTGTTCTCTCTTTTTCCAAAAGTAGAAAGATGAAAAATTCTTTCTACTTTTGGTATGCGCGAACGGGTGTTCGTGCGCGCCCGGGCCGAAAAAATTTGAAAAAAGGGGTTGACAAGTCTACACATTTGTGGTATTATAATAACAGAAAAGGAAAGGAGATACCTACAATGGCAAAGAGAAAAAAGACAGAAAAAATTGGAATGATTTCTGGAATTGACCTCTTGAAGAAAACGAGAGGAACACAAGAAATTTCATTTCGTAGTGGGGCTTTTCAGACGAAAAAGGATAAGCCAAGGAATAAAAATTGGCGTAAGTGGGATTATTGATTTTCCACCCCAATTTTCAAAATGAAAGGAGAATTTTAAAATGAATGACTATGTAATAAAATCTCGTGTGAAGTTACTGCAGACCCTCCATGAAATAATGATGAACATGAATGATGAAGATTGTTATTTCACTTGGATTTTAACTGTGCCTGATGAGCCAAGCGAAGATGATTTTGCTTGGATAGCCTCTAACGATGAAGAATTCAATTTTGTTTTAGATTTGTTTGAGCGTTTGTTCCATCAGTTTAGAGTTGAAGAGTAAAGGGGTAAATACTTACCCCTTTTTTAATTTGCGCCCGGACCGCTTCAACGCAGTGAAGCGGTAAAGAAATGTTTTTCAAATGTTTTTTTCAAAATGGTATTGACAACTGCCCTCTTGTGTGGTATTATAATTACAGTAAAAGAAAGGAGAACTAAAACTATGGCTACTATTTCAGAAAAGAAAACTACACTCGTTATTTCAGAGGACGAAAAGTGCTGGCTGGCTTTCGCAAACCTCGCACTCGCAGAAATCGCTAACTGCATTGAAAAAATGGGTGGCGAGATTCTGAATGAAAATACAGGCGAGATTCTCGAACTGTCAGACATTAAAAAGGCTTTCTATACAATTGAAAGTCTGAATGACAAGGACGCTTGTTGGATTAAAACTGACGAGTGGCACCCGACCCCTCAGAAAGAGGAAGAGGACTACGAAGAGCCTTACTACGATGAGTGTGGCTTTAATCCTTACATGGGGTGCTATGATTACGATTGCTAAAGAGGACTAAATTAGTCCTCTTTTGGCCCGGGCCGAAAAAAATTTTTAAAAAACCCTTGACAAAGTGATTTGATTGTGGTATTATAATTATAGAAAAAGGAAAGGAGAACTTAAAATGAACATTTACGAACACATTGATTACACACTTTTAAAGGCTACTGCAAATCACGATGACATTTACAATCTTTGCGAAGAAGCAAGAGAAAATGATTGTGCGTCAGTATGTATCCCCTCTTGTTATGTTCCATTCGTCTATGACCACTGCCCTTCGGTAAGAATCTGCACAGTAGTTGGTTTCCCTCTTGGTAATTCTTCTACTGCAACAAAGGTTGCTGAAGCAGTTGAAGCAGTAAACAATGGTGCTGATGAAATCGACATGGTTATCAACATCGCACATCTCAAGAATGGTTTCTATTTCGCAGTTAAGAGTGAAATTGAACAAGTAAGAGAAGCAATAGGCTATGGTGTAATTCTCAAGGTAATCATTGAAACTTGTGAACTTGATGAAGATGAGATTTACATCGCAACAAGAATTGTTGATGATTCTTCTGCTGACTATGTAAAGACCTCTACAGGTTTTGGCTCTCGTGGTGCTTCATTTGAAGATGTTATTATTATGAATAGTGCTATTAAGAATGGTACAAAGATTAAGGCGAGTGGTGGTATTCGCACAAAAGAAGAAATGATGAAGTACATCGCACTTGGTTGTGATAGAATTGGTGCAAGTAGGTTGCCTTAATTGGCAACTTTTTTGCGCCCGGGCGCGCTTTTATACGGTAAAGCATGAAAGAAATGTATACAGTATTCTTGAGAAAAACTATTGACTTTTTCTTAAAATTGTAGTATTATTATTATAGAAAAAAGGAAAGGAGAAAAACCTATGGTTATCTTAATCACACTCGCAACAATTACTGCTTGTATTATTCTTTGGGTAGCAACTGCACTCAATGAAAAAATTTAGAAAAAAAATAAAAAAAGGTATTGACAAACATCGCAAGATGTGATACAATACAATTGTCAAGGGGAGAGAAAGGAACTAACCCAAGGCGAGCCTTAATGGGGAGTGGGTTCGAATCCCACGTGAGGACGCTCACAAACCACGAAACTTTTTTAAAAAAGTTGTGAAAAACCCCTTGACAAACTAAATAAAATCGTTTATAATAAGTATGTAAGATAAAACAAAGGAAGTTGACCACTCGTAAAAATGGTTAGAAAGGAAATGAAAATGGCTGAAAGAATGACTTATGTAAAGGCTCTTGAGTATGTACTCGCAAACTGTGAAATGCCTTCAGATGTTGACGAAAAGATTGACGCTCTGAAGAACTCCCTCGTTAAGAAATCTGCTCATAAGGGCGAAAGAAAGCCTACCAAGACACAGGTTGCCAACGAAGGCTTTAAGGAAGTAATCCTCGCAAATATGGAGAGTGGAAGGCTCTACACCATTACAGAGATTACAAAGGAAATGCCTTTCGAAGAGGAACTTTCAACACAGAGAGTAAGTGCTCTCGTTAGACAGTTGAAAGAGAGTGGCAAGGTAGTTAGAACAGAGGAAAAGAGAAAGGCTTATTTCTCCCTCGTCTAAACCCTCACAAACAAGGGGGAGCACCCCTCCCCCTTTATCGTGCCTCTGCCGAGTGTAGAGAGTGCTCACCACGATGTTCTGCATCGTGGTTCTTTTGTATTTTCTAAATCGTAAATCGTAAATAGGCGATGCGAGGGCCCGGGCAAAACAGCGGAAGGACCGGGCGCCGCACTTCACTCAACTAAAGTATTGTATACAGTATTCTTTACAAAACCTCTTGACTTTTGGCTTAAATGCGAGTATAATTAAATCATCAAAAGAAAGGAGATAACAACAATGGAAGAAAGAATTGCACAGATTATGAAATCACTTGAGTGCACTCGTGAAGAAGCACTTGAAATGTTAGCAGATGATGAAGCCATTGAAAAAGGCGAAAAATTATTTGAACTGACAGATGAACAGAAGCGTGTTTCAAAGCAGGCGAGAAGTGTTGACAGAAAGCCAAGCGAACAGAAACAGAAACGTGAACGCAAGCCTGACGAAGAAAAAAGAGAAATCATTCAGTCTTTAATTGAAGCAGTTGCTGATACTTGCGATTGTGTAGTGCTTGAAGCAACAAACATTGAAAGACAAATTGATTGGACTACTTCAGATGGTAGAAAATTCAGAATCGTTCTGTCTTGCCCAAGAAAATAATAAAAGGGGGTTGACAAACCCCCTTCCCTATGTTATAATAAAGAAAAAAAAAGAAAGGAAAGAAAAAATGGATACTATGATTTTACTACAGTTAATGATGGGCTTCACTCTTTGGGGTATTGCAGAGGTTGCAGAAAGACTATTTGACATTGACGAAGATTAAGAGGCGAACCTATGTTCGCCTTTGGCCCGGTGCAAATACAATTTTAATACAATTTAGGGGGTTGACATTCTATTAAACTTGTGGTATTATAATTACAGAAAGAAGAAAGGAGAACAAAATAATGAGAATTATTACAGGAACTATTTTTACAATTTCAATTATCGCTTGTGCGTGGTTTGCAGTTTCATACATTGACATTCTTGCACACAATCTGTCAAGTGGAACACTCGCAAGTTGGAACTTCTTTGGAATGTTGCTTGACTAACAAGCGTCATTAGCTCAGCTAGGTGTAGAGCATCTGACTTTTAATCAGAGGGCCGTGGGTTCAAATCCCACATGACGCACCAAAATAATGGGATAGCACTCCCGAAAGGTTTATAACCTCTTCAAATGCAGAGTGGCTTTTTAGCCACTCGTTTTTTTTGTTCTAAACCGAAGTTTACATCGCGCGAATTATGTAAACCCTCGGCCGGGCGCCGCGGACGTGGCGCCCAGTTTTTCAATTATACCACCCCGCCGCAAATTTGTCAAGTGTTTTTTGCGAAAAAAATTTTTTTATTTTTTTTCCTTAAACCCGGGCGCGCTTTCGCGCATTAAAGCGCCAGAGAATTGTATTTCTTATGTTTTTTTCGCTAAAAAGTATTGACTTTACCCTTGTTTTGTAGTATTATTATTACAGATAAAGAAAGGAGATTAAAAACTATGTTCACAACGATTATCACAACAACACTTTTTTGGCAGTTTGTCATTCTTAACTTCATCAATGTACTTGTAAATACTGCAAGAAGTCTTACCACTGTAAAAGGTGGCAAATGGGTTGCAAGTGTGATGAACGCTCTTTGTTATGGTTATTATACAGTTATTATCGTAATAACTGCAACCTATGAAATGCCACTTTTGATGAAGTGCATCGCAGTTGCTATTGTAAACTTTGTTGGGGTTTTCACAATTAAGTTTTGCGAAGAAAAAATGCAGAAAGAAAAAAGATGGGTTTTCCTTGCTACTGCAAAAATTGAAAACAACGCAGTTGTAGATGTTGCAGAAAAACTCAGAGCACTTGACATTAAACTGCTCTATACAGAAGTTATTGCAGACGAACTTTACTCCTTGCAGATTTTCTCCAACACTCGCAAAGAATCAGAAATGATTACAGCGATTTTGGAAAATTACAACATTAAGTTTTCAGCAATAGAAACTAAACTTTAATAGGCTAACACTTTAGCTTATTAAAGTCCGGCGCCAAAAAAATTTAAAAAAATTAAAAAAACCTATTGACAACAATCTCATTCTATGGTAGAATAGACTTGTAAATAAGAAAGGAGAACAACAAAATGGCTATTGACAAAAGAATTAAGTATCACTTGGTATTTGACACAGAAACTGCAAACTCACTTGATGACCCAATGATGTATGACATTGGGGGTGCAGTAGTTGACAAAAGAGGAAAAGTCTTTGAAACATTTTCATTTATCATTGATGAAGTATTTAATGGTATGAAAGACTTAATGCAGAGTGCGTACTACGCAGAAAAAATCCCAATGTATGAAGAACAAATCGCAAAAGGCGAAAGAAAAGTTGTTAGCCTTTACGAAGCAAAAAAGTACATTAAAGAATTATGCGAAAAGTACAACATTAAAGACTGTATTGCTCACAATGCGACTTTTGATTATCGCTCAACAAGTAAAACGCAAAGGTATTGCACAAAGTCAAAGTATCGTTTCTTTCTCCCCTATGGTTTAGAAATTTGGGATACAATGAGAATGGCAGAAAGTACAATTTGCAAGTCTTGGACTTATAAAGAATGGTGTTACAAAAATGGCTACCTTACTAAAAATGGTAGAGTTAGAAAAACTGCTGAAATTCTTTACAGATACATTTCAGGTGATGAAGATTTCAAAGAATCTCACACAGGACTTGAAGATGTAATGATTGAGAAAGAGATTTTTGCTCATTGTATGCGTCAACACAAGTCAATGCGTAAACTCGCATTTAATCCAAAATAAAAAAAATAAAAAATGGGGGTTGACAAAACCCCCATTTTCGGCCCGGGCACGCTTTACCCAACTAAAGTAATGTATACAGTATTCATTTAATAAACCTATTGACTTTTTATTAAAAAAGTAGTATTATAATAGTGTCAAGAGGACAAGGGAACAAAACCCCCACTAAAAAAATTTGAAAAAATTTTAAAAAACCCCTTGACAAAAGCACAAAAGTGTGCTATACTATAGTCAAGATAAAACAAGTAAGGGTTGCGACCTAACGCAAGAAAGGAAATGAATTATGGCTAACAAGATGACTCAGAAGAACGCTATCGCTTATGTACTCGCTAACTGCGAACTGCCTGCTGATGTAGAGGAAAAAATCGTTTCTATCCACACTGCACTTGAAAAGAAGTCTGCTCACAAGGGCGAAAGAAAGCCAACCAAAACGCAGATTGCGAATGAGGGCTTTAAGTCAATCATCGTTGACAACATGGAAAGTGGTAGAGCGTACACTATCACTGAACTCACAAAAGAAATGCCTTTTGGTGAGGAACTGTCAACGCAGAGAGTATCTGCACTTGTGCGTCAGCTCAAGGAGAGTGGCGTAGTTGTGAGAACTGAAGAAAAGCGTAAGGCTTACTTCACACTTGCGTAAGCAAGCCACACAAGGCAAGGGGGAAACCCCTTGCTTTTTTATTTTTTAACGCATCGTAAATCGTTAATAGGCGATGGGTCGCGCCCGGCCCCTATTTGAAAATTATAAAAAAAAATGTTATAATAAATTATAATAAAAAATAAAAAATAAATAAAAAAATGCTTGACAAAAATAGTCGGCGGGCCGGGAGCGACAGTGAAGGCCCGGACTGGAAAATTTTTCCAGGTGAGGAAAAAACTGGAAGCAATTCCAGCGACTTCCATCGCTTCCAGAAATTCCCAGAATGGCGCACCCCACACTCTGCGCAGGTGCATATGGCCACCGCAATTGAGTACAGCAAGCATATGCAATATTGGGCCTGGATATGGGGGAACTTCACCTTTCACCTTTCACCGCCTCCATATTCCCAGCGCCGCTTCATATAGCCGCTTCATCTGAATAGAATGAAACGGCCTTTTTATTAAAAATTTTTTTAGAAAAATCCGTCCTTCCTATTGACAAAATTAAAAAAATATGATATAATATATATAGAAAATAAAAAATATGATAAAATTTTAAGGAGATGATAAAATGGATGATCGTGTAATAAAAATCATGAAGAGCCTGGACTGCACAGAGGCAGAGGCGCTGGAAATAATCGCTGATGATGACGCTATCGAACATGGCGCAAAGATGTTCGAGCTCACTGACGAACAGAAGAAAGTCTCAAAGGCCGCAAGAAGCGTAGACCGTAGACCCGTTGAAGCGGGCACCGCAAAACAGAAACGCGAACGCAAGGCTGACCAGACCAAGCGCGACCTTATCAACGCACTGATGGGCGCACTGATGGAGTTCGAAGGCGAGAGCGATATTGAAATTACTAATATTGAACGTCAGATTGACTTCAAGATTGATGGTCGCCGTTTCAGAGTAGTGCTTTCAGCACCTCGTAAGTAAGGGGATAAATCCCCTCGGGGTTGAAAAATATAAAAAAATATTATATAATATATATACAAGGTAAGGAAAACAACATTTTTCTTTATCTTTCCCGCTTCATGAAGCGGAGCGAGGGGAACGGAGCATATGGACTCCGTTCCCCGGGCGGGCCAGCCCATATAGAACCGCCCACTTGAAAAAGTTAAAAAATTATTATATAATATATATGTAAGGTAAAGGAAAAAGCAATAACGCTTTTTCAAAAAGGTGAACTGCCTCCTGCGGCAGAGAAAGTGAAAGGTGCTAATATGGCTACAAAAATGACTCAGAAGATCGCTATTTCTTACGTAATCGACAACTGTGACGTTCCTGAGGACGTTATGGAAAAGCTGGTCAGCATGAAGGCTCAGCTGGAGAAGAGATCTGCGCATAAGGGTGAGCGCAAGCCTACCAAGACTCAGATCGCGAACGAGGGATTCAAGGCTACTATCCTTGAGAACATGGAGCCGGGAAGACTCTACACGGTCACTGAGCTGACCAACGAGATTCCGTTCGGTGAAGAGCTCTCCACTCAGAGGGTTTCCGCTCTCGTAAGACAGCTGAAGGAAGCTGGCTCAGTCGTAAGAACTGAGGACAAGAGAAAAGCATACTTCTCTCTCGTCTAATTAGTGAGCTGACGCTCACTTGAGCGAATAAAACCGCTTCATTTTGAAGCGGTTTTTTATTTGGTTTTCAAACGAAATTTTCAACTGAAATTTCTATTTGTTCCTCGCGGGATTTTCAAATGAAAATTGAAAACGCCCACCGGCCCAAGCCGCATATGCGGTCCCCTATAATAATACTCCCCCATTATACTATAATTATATCATATTTTTTTAATTTTTTCAAATAAATAATCATAAAAGCTCCGCTTTATATGCGGCGGCTCACTTGAAAATATAAAAAAAATA
>JAEEGL013499836.1_pt1 | contig 11311 bp, 15 predicted proteins | sample 9134231 | NCBI WGS metagenome assembly JAEEGL01 (sample SAMN16246548, study PRJNA631951) | gut metagenome | biome: gut microbiome; feature: rumen; material: fiber-attached | host: Bos | place: Iran: Karaj | collected 2018-10
CCTTGTTCTCTCCGAGCATGTCAAGGTACTGTCCGCCGCACATGCCGTCGACCCCCGCGCCGTCGGCAAGGTATTCGGCGCAGGCCGCGCGGCGCTCGGCGGGGAGCGGCGCGCGCAGGATCGTCCCGAAAGCCTCGGCCTGCAGAGCGTCTCCGGCAAGCGTTGCGGTGCATTCGCCGTAAACGACGTGGTTCGTCGGTCTGCCGCGGCGCAGCGCGTCATTGTCCATACAGGGCAGGTCGTCGTGGATCAGGCTGTAGGTGTGCAGCATCTCGACGGCGCAGGCAACGGGCATCGCCGCCTCTATATCTCCGCCGCAGATCCGGCAGAATTCCAGCACCAGCATGGGCCGGATACGCTTTCCTCCGGCAAGGAGACTGTAGCGCATCGCCTCCGTCAGGCCCTCGAACGGCATGCCCGCCGCGCCGCGGAAGGATCCCTCCAGCGCGGCGTCGATCATTCTCTTGTATTCTTCCGCTGTCATGCTCATTCCTCAAAGGGCAGCTCGACGGGCTCTCCGTCAGCGCCCTTTCTGAGCATGACGACCTTTTGCTCCGCCTGATCGAGCAGCTCGGTGCAGCGCTTCATCAGCGCTGTTCCTTCTTCGAAAAGCGTCAGCGAATCGGCAAGGGGCAGGTTGCCCTTTTCCAGATCGTTCACGATGCGGTTGAGACGCTCGATCGCCTGTTCATAACCGATTTTTTCCGTATTCATGCTTCTTTCTCCTCATAGACGCGCTCGACTCTGCAGTCCGCGCTGCCGTCGGACAGGCGCAGACGCAGTCTCGAGCCCTTTCGGATCGTTTTCGTGCTGGTCACGATCGTACCGCTCTCGTCCGAGGCGACGGCATAGCCGCGCGTCAGCACGCGCAGCGGGCTCATCGCGTCGAGCGCCGCGGCCAGTCGGACCTGCTCGTTTTTCTTTCTGGCGAGCCCGCTCTCCATCACGGCGCCGAGCTTATCGCGCAGATGGTCAAGCTCGACGCGCCGGTCGTCGAGATAGGCGCCCGGGTCGCGCAGGACGCGGCGAGAACGCAGATTGTCGACTTCGCTTCGCATCTGTCTGAGACGCTTGTCCATGGCCTGCGCGGAACGGATAGAGAAGGAAGCGATCGCCTGACGCTCTTCGGAGAGGTCCGGCACCGCGATCTCTGCCGCGTTGGACGGCGTGGAGGCGCGCCGGTCGGCCACGTAATCGGAGATGGTCACGTCCGGCTCATGCCCGACGGCGGAGATCACGGGGATATCCGACTCGTAGATCGCGCGGGCGACGCGCTCGTCGTTGAAAGCCCACAGATCCTCGATCGACCCGCCGCCGCGGCCCGTGATGATCAGGTCGGCAAGCGCATGTCGGTTGGCGTAACGCAGCGCGCCGACGATCTCGGCGGGGGCCTCTGCGCCCTGCACGCGCACCGGAAGCAGCAGCACCCGGCTCATCGGCCAGCGGCGGCCGAGGATGCGGATCATGTCGTGCACTGCCGCTCCCGCGGAGGACGTGATGATCGCGATCCTCTGCGGGAAGCGCGGCAGCGGTTTTTTGTGCGCCTCGTCGAAAAGGCCCTCCGAATCGAGCTTTTTCTTCAGCTGCTCAAAAGCTATCTGAAGATCTCCCGTCCCCTCCGGCATCAGGCCCGTGCAGTAGAGCTGATAGGCCCCGTCCCGCGGGAAAACGGAGATGCGGCCGAAGGCCGTCACGCTCATGCCGCTCTCGGGACGGAAGCGCAGGTGCATCGCGCTGCTTTTGAACATCACGCAGCGCAGGCTGCTTTCCCTGTCCTTAAGCGTGAAATAATGATGCCCCGAGGGATAAACTTTATAGTTGGACAGCTCGCCGCAGACGGAGATGTTTTGAAAAAGAGAGGTATTGTCGAACAGCTCCTTGATCAGACCGTTCAGCTCGCTGACGGAAAAGATCCTCGTCTCGTCCATCATTCTTCTTTTTCGGCGGCAGCTCCGGGCATCTCGCCGCGCATAAAGCCGCCGAGCACGCCGTTGACGAAAGCGACCGTTTCCGGCTCGTCATAGCCTTTATCCAGCTCGACCGCCTCGTTGATCGCGACAGCGGCGGGAATATCGTCCATATACAGGATCTCGCAGAGCGCGATGCGCAGGATCGCCCGCGCCGTGCGGGAGATGCGTTCGCTCTTCCAGCCCCTTGCATAGCGGCTGATCAGCTCGTCGAGCTCGTCAGCCTTTTCGCGGCTCAGGACCGTGAGCGTGCGGATATAGGCCATCTGCCTCTCGTCGGGAAGCTCGGAAAACAGCTCGTTCTCCGCGGCGAGCGTGGCGTAGTGCTCCTCGGCAAAAAAAGCGTCGAGAAGCTCGTCCGTTCCTATCTCGTTCGCGGCGGCCGCAAAGCAGAGCTCGACGGCGATCTCGCGCGCAGTCTTTCTGGTCATATCAGAAAATCCTCCGTTTATTTCTCAAAGGAGATCCCGGCGACGTGGACGTTGACCTTCGCCTTTTCAAAGCCCGTCACGGACTGTACGGTAGACAGCAGCTTTTCCTGGACCTCTCTGGCCACGGAGACGATGCTGCAGCCGTAGCTGACGTTGATGATCACGTCGATGATGATGGTCTCATCCTCGAAGGAGACCTTTATCCCCTTGGAGACCGTCTTGATACCGATCAGCTCGGCCAGTTCGGCGCCCGCGGCGTTGGACAGTCCGGAAACGCCCTCGATCTCGGAGACCGTGCTCTTGACGAGGCTTACGATCACGTCCTCGGAAATATGGATGCTGCCTTTTTCTTCCTGGCAGGTGATGTAATTATCGGCCATGGGAAAACCTCCTAAAGTTTGTCATTGTATTGTATCACGGAGGCGAAAAAAAAGAAAGTACAATCCGTAAAAAATGAATAGAAAAATGAAAAAAAGCTTTTCTGTATGCAAAACCCCCGAAGCGAAACTTCGGGGGGATGCGCCTTTGACGCCTGTTATGCCTTTACCTCGATGATGTTCAGCTGTGTCGCGTCATATTCGGTCTCTGTACAGATGATATCCGTGATGCGGGCGACGGCATCCTCGCTCAGTCCGTCGATCGGAGCAGGCACGGCCACCGTCACGGCGCCGTTTCCGATGTACACGACGCAGTCGGCGAAGTCCTTCGCGAGCAGCAGGTTTTCGATCTGCGTCTCCTGCATCGAGCAGGTCGCCATCGCGGCGATAGCGTTCATGGCGCTGTCGATCGTCTCCTGCGAGGCCGTATCCGCCGAAGCGGCCGACTGCAGCAGCTGCAGCGCCTCGTCCCGGGACATCTGCCGCGTCAGCCTCGCCTCGGCAAAATAGCCGGTATTCACGGCGCTGTCCCTGGTGGCGTTCGCCTCGGCAACCTGTTCGTCCTCCATCGCGACCATCACTCTGTCCGCCTTGCCCCAGCGGTTGTTGTACGACCAGTTCAGCAGTACAGCTGCGGCAACGCACATCAGCACAGAGAACAGCGCGATGTTCCTTTTCCTGTTTTTCATGGTTACACTCCTCCTGCTTAACGATTTCTTTTCAATACCGTTATCCTGTCCGCGCCGAAGCCTGTATAGGTCTTTACCGCCGTGATGATCTGCAGGCGCGTCGCCGCGTTTTCCGCGCCGTCGCATACCACGACAACGCCGCTTTCGGAGATCAGCACATAGGCCTCCCCCACCCCCTGCGTCAGACTGAGAGCCTCGCCGAGGCTGCCTTCCGTCGCCGCCGGCCGCGCGGACGTTGAGGGAAGGAGCATAAGCGCGACGCCGATGAGAAGGATCAGCAGCGGAAATCTGTAGGCTTTGAGCTTTTCAAGTATTTCCTTCAACACTCCACTCCTGGTCCCTTTCCGGGATCCCCAGCTGCGCCTCGATCAGCGACGCGAGCCGCGCGCGCCCATCTCCGTCTCTATCAAGAACGATCGAAACGCGCCTGGGGATCCATACGCCCTCGCGGCTCCATACGGCTTCGACCCTTACGCTGCGGACCGCAAGCGAGAGTTCCGCGGCTTTGTCCATAATATATTCCCCGCACTCGCGCTCTATGACTATCCGACTGAGCGCCCTGTTCTGTTCCTCCGCGCTCGATGCGATCGCGTCGGACGCGCTCTGCATCTCCGCGAGCGAGACGGCGTAGCTCTCCCAGCTGAAGGAGCGGAAAAGCCCCAGCAGCATCAGAACGAGAGCGGCCGTCACACACAGCGAGGCGATGCGCCTCTCCCGCCCCTCCGGAAGAAGCGTGAGCGCGAGAGAAAAGAATACCGAGGCGGCGCAGATCCCGCGCAGCGTAGGCGCGCTCACGCGCTCACCGTCCTGATGGCGGCCATAAAGGAGATGAACAGCATGATCGTCGCAGCGCCGAGCATGCCGAGCATCATTCCCAGCGCCGCGGAGAGATCCCCCAGCAGCATGGCCAGGCGCTTTCCCTCCGCCGCCGATGCGATCGCCGCGCAGAGACGAAAAAGCAGCATCTTGACGCCGATCGCCGCAAAGGGGGCCAGACAGAGCGCGCTGACGCCCACGAGAGCAAAGGCCCCGGCCGAGCTTTTGATGAGCGACGCGCTCGCGAGAACGACCGAGGCCGCGTCCGAGAGGATACCGCCGACGACAGGCAAGACGCCGGCAATGACGGTCCTCGTTCCTTTGACCGCGAGAGCGTCGGCTCCTCCTGTGAGCGCGCCCGTGAGCGAGATATATGCGCCCACTCCCATCGTCAGCACGCTCATAACCGTTACGCAGACCCATTTGAGCGTCGAGGCTGATGCGTTCAGAACGGCATTCGGGCAGAAACAGCGGCTGATGCACAGCGCGAGGTAGGCGTAGATGAGCGGGAGCGTTATCCTCTGAAGCGTCTCCATCATGATATTCAGACAGAGGTTGACCGCCGCGTACTTCGCCCCCGCCGAGATGACCGCTCCGCTGACCGCGGAAGCTGTAAAGATCGCCGGGAGCGCGGCGCGTGCGTAATCGCAGAGCTTGCGTATCCCTTCCGTGAGCTCCGCCGCCAGCCCGTCGAGCGAGCCGACCGTCAGGATCACCACCGCGGCGCAGGCGCACAGAGACAGGATCTCCGCCGCGCGTCCCTCGCCGCAGACCGCCTCCGCGACCGCGCAGATGACGGCGATCACGACGATGCGCGTCAGCTCGCGCAGCTCACACCGGGTCCGCTCGATCACTTCCCTTTTCATCCGTTCTGCCAGACGGGCGATCGCGCCGCGCATATCATAGCTGCCGTCTGTGACGAGTTCGCCGCTGATCTCCCTGACATCCGGGGGCAGCCCCTCTTCGACGGCCGAGACGTCGAGCGACGCTTCTTCGGCATAGACGGCAGGCATGAGCAGCAGAACAAAAAGCAGAAAAAACAGCAGCCTTTTCACAGCATTTCTCCTATGGCGCCGAGCATCGTGCCAATCAGCGGCATGGCCGCGCCGAGCGCGCAGATCACGCCGAGAAGCTCCGCTGCGGCGGCAGCGGCGTTTTGCGAGGCCTCCCGGCACAGATCCGCCGTGAGACGGGCGACGAGGGCGGCCGCGCAGCATTTGAAGAGCGGCAGCAGGTACACGTCCTCCACGCCGTAAAGCGTCTGCGCCTTTTCCCACATCTCCCGCATCGGCCGCAACAGCGTCAGCGCAGCGCCGAAGACCGCCGTGAGCGAGGCCGCGGACAGCGAAAGAGCCATCTCCGGATTGCTTTTGCGTATCATCATCGCGGCACAGCCGGAAACGAGCAGCACGCCGCACAGCTTGAAGAGGAGATCCATACATCACAAACGGAACAGCGACTTGATCAGGCCGAAGAGCTCGCTGATCTTCTGCACGAGCATCATCAGCACGACCACAAGCGCCGCGATAGTCGTCATCAGCGCCTGCTCGTCCCGCCCCGAGCGCTGGAGCAGGATATTGATCACCGCCGCCAGCAAGCCGATCGCGGCAACTTTGAAAACAAGATCTACGTCCATGTGTGTCCTTTACATCAGCATGATCACAAGAAAAGCCCCCGCGGAGAGCGAGAGGCCGAAGCACAGTCTTCTCTCGTTTTTGAGCGCGTTTCTTTGCGTCTCCTCTTCCTGTTCCAACCTGCGCGAGGCTCTCTCCAGCGCCGCGCACTGTCTCTCCAGCTCGCTTCCGCCCAGCAGGGCGCCAAGCGGCCGAAGCGCGTCCGGGACGGCCTCGCCCGCCGGCGCAAAGCACTTCTCCGCCGCCATGCGCCAGATCTCGGAAAAACGCAGCTCTCCGAGACCGAGCATTTCGCCGCACAGCGCTGCATAAAACCCGCCTACCGCGTCTCCTGCGTTTTTTGCCGCAAGGCTGCGGAAGCAGCCGCTCAGGCTGCTCTGATGCTCGGCAAGCTCGCCTTGCAGTTCCAGAAGGCTGGAGGCGAGCCGGCGCATCAGACGAATCCTTTTCTGCTTTTCCCGAAGCCTGTCCAGCGCTGTCCAGAAGCAGGCGAGAATGATCGCGGCGGCGCCGCACAGCTTTTTCATGCGAGCGCCTCGAGCGCATAGCTCCTCTTTCCGCCGCGGCGCCGGATCACGAGCAAACGCGTGAAAACGCCCTCTCCGATTAGCGCTCTGTACGCGCCGCGCTTCATAAGATCCTCCCTCCCCGCGGCGTGCGCGCTCGCAAGGATCCCCACGCCGCAGCCGAAGATCTCGCGGATCGCGTTAAGATCGCCCGGCGAGCTGATCTCGTCCGAGGCGATGATCTGCGGATCCATCGAGCGCAGAAGCAGCAGCGCGGCCGAAAGCTTGTCGAGCCCGCTGATCACGTCGCTGCAGCGGCCGAGATCGAAAACGCCGCCGGAGATCTCGCAGCGCTCATCGATCACGCCGACGCGCCGCCCGCCGTCCGCGAGAGAGCGGATCAGATCGCGCAGCGCGGTCGTCTTTCCTCCGCCGGGCGGGGCGACGATCAGCGTGTTTGAAAAGCCGCCCTCACAGAGCCTGTCCGCAAAGGAGGCGCAGATCCCGCGGTATTCCCGCGCCAGACGGATACACAGCGAGGAATAGCTTGCAAAGCCGCTTCCGCCGCCGCCCGCGGTCACGCGCCCGCAGATGCCGAGACGCAGCGCTCCGACGCAGAAATACCCCTGACGCATCGCCTCCGCGGCACTGTACAGCGACGCTCCCGTCGCTTTTTCGAGCACGCGGGCGATATCCTCCCCGGTGACTCTGTCGGCGGAAAGGAAATGCTCATTCTCTCCCCACAGGAGCGAGGGAGGCTGTCCCACGCGAAGCCGCAGCTCCTCGGGCGCATTACCCGCCTGTGCCCTGAGCGCCGATTCATATCGCTGCGGCATCAGCTCCAGCGCCGCCGTAAACGGATCCATCGTTCTCACTTCCCCGTGGTCACTATATGAGCTCCGTTCGGAATTATTCTGCTTCTTGCAACTTGCAGGGGCTTGTGCTATGATGCTGTAAGAAAAATCAATCGGAGGGTTTTTTCATGGCGATGAAAATCATGTGGGCCGCCGCGATCTTCTTCGGCGGCTGGCTTTTGTCCTATCTCTTCGGCAGACAGCTTGCCTTCAACTTCATGACTGCTTATCCGATGATCAAAAAGATGCGCGCGCAGGATCCCGACCTGATCGCACCGGGAGCAGACAAATACACGAACATATCCGTCGTCGTCTGCGTGATCTCGCTCCTGATCGTCAGCTTTATCGTGGTCCGCTTCTGCAGGCTGTATCTCATCATCAGCTTCTTTGTCGGCGTTGTCTCCGCGCTGGTGATGTATCTGCCGCATCTGAAGATCACCGAGCGCGGCACCTTCGATCTGTTCTGCTCCGCCTACTCTCGCTTTGTCCCGGACGACGAGCTGCGAACGGCCATGTACGAGCGCGAGCCCAAAAAGATCCGCAGCCGCCTCCGCGACATGGGGCTCGACACTTCCATCATCCCGACGTTTCCGGGCTGAAAGCTTCCGAAAAAAAACAAAGGCTCACGGTTCAACAGAACCGTGAGCCTTTTTCTGCCGTCATGGGATCAATTCAGGATCGGGAGCAGATGAAGGAAGATCGGAAGCAAAACCAGCAGGACATAGACGGCCGCGGCGCGGACGAGGTAAGGCCTTTGGGTATAAACGGCGGCAAATTCGCGGATGACGGCGCTGGGCCAGTAATAGGCCGCGACCTTCGCGCCGAAGCCCCTGCAAGGGATGTGAAGCCTGCGCGCGGTCATCAGGCAGCGGTACATGTGATAGCCGCTCGTGACAAGCGCCAGCTTTCCCGCCCCGCCGCGGAGAGCGAGAAGCTCCGTCGCCCTGAGAAGGTTTTCCTCGGTCGAGCGGCTTTGATCCTCTTTGAGGATATTCTCCTCCGGAACTCCCCTTTCGCGCAGATAGCGCGCCATCGCCTCCGCCTCCGGGACGCTCTCGTCGTCGCCCTGTCCTCCGCTGACGACCAGCAGGGCTTTCCCGCCGCTTTCGCGGTAGAGCTCAAGCGCCAGATCCAGGCGGTTTGACAGGATGCGCGACACAACGTCGCCGCGGATCAGCGCACAGCCGTGGACGAGGATCGTATCAAAGGCCTGCTTGCGCGACAGCAGCGGGAGAACGAGGCTGTACAGCACAAAGGCCAGCAGGAGCATGGAGAAATAAAAGACGGAGAGGCCAAGAAGATACAGCCACAGGCTTCGAAACGAGAGCGAAAAGCCTCGGAGCACCGAGACGGTCAGCGCGATCTCCCCCGCAGCGATCACAAGCCCCAGCAGCAGGGAGAGCAGGTTGGCAAGCCGGCTCGATTCGCGCCGCAGCATCACCACGCCGTTCCAGACGAGCAGGAGCGGGACGAGGAGCGTCGCGCCGATCATCGCAAAAGCGAGGAAGACCGCGATCCGCGCTCCCCCGCCGTCAAAAAGTGAGGAGACGGCGGGAACGGCAAAAAGCAGCGAGAACAGCAGCAGAAAGCTGTTGAACAGACGCTCGGGCCGGTAGATGCTGAAAACAAAAAAGGCAAGCAGGCTGAGCGCAAGGATCAGGAGCAGAGGATTGATTCCGTTCCGCATTTTTTCTTGACGCCTCGCTTTCCTTGCCGATAAGTCCGGCAGATCCCCCGGTATCGTTTCGGGATAAAAAATAAGCGGGAAAAAAGCCCCGTGTCAAAAAACACGGGGCTTTTCATGGAGCTGGCAATGTGACTCGAACACACGACCTGCTGATTACGAATCAGCTGCTCTACCGACTGAGCTATGCCAGCGCAGCATCGGTCAATCCCGACCGCAAGCGGTATTGTAGCATAAAAGGAAACGCAAGTCAACAGATAATATTTCGAGAAAAACAGGCGGAAACACAATGTCCCGCTCGAAAAATTACGGGTTGTATAAGGGTGTTACAAATCTGATCGCATCAGATCGGACGGGGTCGGGATTGGTCGTTTTTCAACTCGGAAACGCGCCGTAAGGCGAAACTTTTTGCACGAAAAAACAGCGTGATTAACCGTAAAAGGCGTTACATAATCGAAAGCGGTAAATAGTTTTCAAATAGTTATCAACATTTTCAACAGGCTTTTCAACATCGGAAAAGTGTTGAAGCAGAAACGATCGCGGCGAAGAATGTCGTTTTTTGCCGAAGCCGCAAACCGTTGACGGTTACAAAAAAGAAACAGTTGTTAGTTTACATAATGCTTTTCTTTTGTCTTTTCTCATCAGAGGTATCCGGATTGGGCAAAAGACACATAATCGCCGTCCGCAACGATGATATGGTCCATCAGCCGGATATCCATCAGACGAAGCGCCTGCTTCAGTTCCTGCGTGAAGGCCCGGTCCTCGGCGGAGGGGATGGCAAAGCCCGCCGGGTGGTTGTGCGCCAGTACCGCGCTGACGCAGCGGCGGCGCACGGCCTCGTCGACGACCCTGCGGATGCTGACATTCACGACGCACAGCGTCCCGGCGGCGATCTGCGTACAGCTGATCACGCCGCCGCGCCCATTGAGGCACAGCAGATAAGCTTTTTCCTCCGTTTCATAGCGGAGGATCGGCAGAAAGTACCGCCCCGCGTCGACGGGAGAGCAGACAAAGGCCGTCTCCCGCAGCGGGGAGATCATATAGCGCCGCAGCGCCTCGCGCAGCGTTTTGAGAAAGAGCGCGGCATTTTCCCCGATTCCTTCGATCCGGCGCAGATCGGCGCTGTCGGCATCCAGCACGCCGCGGATCGAACCGTAGCGCTCCAGAAGCGCGTGGGCCAGAACGTTGGTATCGCTGCGCGGGATCGCATAGTACAGCAGCATCTCAAGGAACTGGATGTCGTTCATCCCCTCGCCGCCGTGCTCGGCAAACTGCTGTTTCATTCTTTTGCGGTGGCCGTCGTGGACAGAACTCATGCACCCACCCCCCTGCTCTCTTTTTCAACCCCTGTACGGAGCGTTCAGATCCATCGTGGCGAAGGCGTTGAGATCGCTCTTCGCCCGTGTCCCGGCAAGATACTCGTAATAGCCCTGCGCGCCGATCATCGCTCCGTTGTCGCCGCACAGACGCAGCGGCGGAATGAACAGCCGCAGGCCTTCACGCTCCGCCGCGGCCTTGAAGTCGGCGCGGATGCGGGAATTGGCCGCAACGCCTCCGGCGACGACGAGCTTATCGCGTCCTTTTTCCTTTGCCGCGGCGATCGTACGCGGCACGAGGCTGTCGCTCACGGCACGGGTAAAGGACGCGGCGAGCGATGAGCGGTCAAGCTCCTCGCCCTTCTGTTCGGCGTTGTGCACCAGATTGATGACCGCTGTCTTTAACCCGGAAAAACTCATGTCGTATGGATGGTCGGCCACATGTCCGATCGGAAAGACATATTTCGTATCGTCTCCGCCGCGGGAGAGCTCGTCGATGGGTCTTCCGCCCGGATACGGGAGACCGAGAACGCGCGCCGTCTTGTCGAAGCACTCGCCCGCCGCGTCGTCGCGCGTCTGTCCGAGGATCTCCATGTCCGTGTAATCGCGGACATCCACGAGCAGCGTGTTTCCGCCCGAGATCGCAAGGCACAGGAAAGGCGGCTCAAGCTCCGGATAGGCGAGGTAATTCGCCGCGATATGCCCACGGATATGATGCACGGGGATCAGCGGCACGCCGAGCGCGAGAGCGGCCGATTTGGCGAAATTCACGCCGACAAGAACAGCGCCGATCAGCCCCGGCGCATAGCTCACCGCGACGGCGTCGATCTCTTTTCTCGTGATCCCGGCCGTCTCGAGCGCACGCTCGGTCAGCAGCGATATCGACTCGACGTGGCAGCGCGAGGCGATCTCCGGCACGACGCCGCCGTACACGGCGTGCAGATCGGCCTGGGAAAAGATCTGATCGCTCAGGATCCTTCTGCCGTCTTCGACGACGGCCGCGGCGGTCTCGTCGCAGGTGGATTCAAAGGCAAGTA
>JAEEGL013707397.1_pt1 | contig 11311 bp, 13 predicted proteins | sample 9134231 | NCBI WGS metagenome assembly JAEEGL01 (sample SAMN16246548, study PRJNA631951) | gut metagenome | biome: gut microbiome; feature: rumen; material: fiber-attached | host: Bos | place: Iran: Karaj | collected 2018-10
CGCTGAAGCTGAAATCCACGGCTCCCATGGACCCGCCGGACTTCGAGAACCGGCCCGCCGCCGCACCCGCTGTGACGTTCACCGCCGATCTTGCGGAGTATGAGGAATACATGAATCCGCGCAGCGGCGACTACACCGTACTCGTCAACTCCGCTTACCCCATGGGCCGGAACTACGTCCCCGACGATCTGACCGACGTCCGGAATACGAAAAACGACGGAAGGGAGACCCAGCAGCTCCGCACCTGCGCCGCCAAGGCGCTGGAAGCGCTCTTTGACGAGATGGCCACCGCCGGGATCACCGACGTGGGGGTGACCAGCGGATACAGATCCTACGACTCCCAGGAGGCCCTGTTCAACGGCTACGTGGAGGCGGAGATAGAGGCGGATCCCGAGCTTTCGCGGGAGGACGCCGAAGCCATCGTGGTGACCTATTCGTCCCGCCCCGGGACAAGCGAGCACCAGACCGGACTTTGCGTGGATATGCACAACCTGGAGTACGCCACGGTGGAATTCGCCGAGACGGACGCCTACCGCTGGCTCGTCGACAACGCATGGAAGTTCGGCTTTATCGAACGGTATCCCGCCGCGAAAACGGAAGTCACGGGCGTATCGTTCGAGCCGTGGCACTGGCGCTTCGTCGGACGGAACGCGGCGTACGCCATTCATGAGGGCGGACTGTGCCTCGAGGAATTCGCCGCCTCATCCGGAACGGACGGAACGACGGATACTTCCAACGGAGGTTGATATGAACGACATAAAAACGACAGTTGCAAAAAACATCACCGAGCTGCGGCTCCTGAACAACATGACCCAGGCGGAACTGGGTGAAAAACTCAATTACTCCGACAAGACCGTCTCCAAATGGGAGCGCGCGGAATCGACGCCCGATATATCCGTCCTTTGCGAGATCGCGGATCTGTTCGGGGTCACCGTGGACTATCTGGTCTCCGCCGAAAACGTGGACGAAAACTACCGGGTGAACAAACGTGAGGAAGTGACCTACAACCGCAGGGTCATAACGTACATCTCCGAGTCCGCGGCGTGGGTCTCCGCAATATTCGCCTTCATCATCACCACGCTGATCATCGGACGGATGTCCTTCCAGTGGCTCTATCTCGTTTACGCGGTGCCGGTAGTGCTGATAATCGCCCTGGTGTTCAACTCCATGTGGTTCAACCCGAGGAATAACTACGTTATCATTTCGGGGCTCATGTGGTCGATCCTCTGCGCCGTCCATCTGACGTTCTTTTACTTCAGAAAATCCGTCTTGCTGATCTATCTTCTCGGTGCGGCGGGCCAGATCGTCATAATCCTCTGGTCCTTCATCAAGAAGCCGAAAAAGCGGTAAAATACTTCAAAACGCCCTCTTTTTTCACGAGAAAAGGGCGTTTTTCCGGTTCTACGAATCGTAGAATCCCTCTCTACAAAACATAAACCGCCCGTCGACGGACGGTAGACCCTGCTTCTACGGAGCATGGGTTTTTCTTTATATTTACGTAGTATATAATACCCCCAACGGAGGTGACGAGATGAACATACTTTACTGCGGCGACGCCAACGTCGGGCAGGGGATATTCCTGTCCGTGCTCTCTATCCTGAAGCACACGGAACGTGACGTCGTCATATTCATTCTGACCGCCTCCATCGACGGGCACGTGCCCGTCGGGAGCGACTTCGCCGACCGGCTGAGGGACGTGATCCGTAACAAGGGCAACGGCGGCGACGTGCGGCTGTTCGATATAACGGACCTGTTCGGGTCGTGCTGCCCGGAGCCGAATATGGACACGCGGTTCACCCCGTTCTGTATGCTCCGCCTCTTCGCGGATCTCGTGCCTGAGATCCCGGACAAGGTACTCTATCTCGACACGGACGTTCTGTGCCGCGCCCCCTTCGACGACATGTACGACACGGACGTGTCGTCCGTGGAGATCGCCGGCGTGCCCGACCGTTACGGCAAGTGGTTCTTCGGGAACGTCCTGCGCCACGATTATTTCAACTCGGGCGTTCTGCTGATGAACATGAAAAAGATACGGGAGAGCGGGCTGCTCGCCGGCTGCCGGGAAATGTGCCGCACGAAAAAGATCTTCATGCCGGATCAGTCCTCGCTGAACAAGCTGGCGGTGAAGAAAAAACTCCCGGGCAGGTACAACGCCCAGAAGAAAATACACAAAAAAACGGTTTTCAAGCACTTCACCACCTATTTTAGGTATCTGCCGAAATTCCGGCCGGTGACGATCAAACCCTGGGACTACGACAAGGTCCACGAAGTGCTGAAAATATACGAATTCGATGATATTTTTGAGGAATATGAAAAACTGAAAGAGAAAGGAAACTGAGAGATGACACGAGAGGTCCCCATTTTCTTCACGGTCGACGACGTTTACGCGCCGCTTCTGGCGGTGGCGCTGAACTCGGCGGTCAAAAACTCGAACCCGGAGAGACGTTACGTAGCGCACGTTCTGAACCGCGGTCTGTCTGACGAAAACGTCAGAAAGCTCGGCTCCCTTGCCACGGACAACTTCAGGATCGACTTCCGTCCCATGACGGCGGACATGAACGTCTTTGACGACCGGATCAACAACCGCCTGCGCCACAACTATTTCACTCTGACCATATATTTCCGTCTGTTCATTCCCACCATGTTTCCGGATCTTGACAAGGGGATCTACCTTGACTGCGACGTGGTGCTGACGGACGACGTGGCGAAGCTTTACGACGTCGACGTCGGCGATAACTTTTTCGGAGCGTGTCACGATCTCTCCATCGCGGACAACGAGACCCTGGTGGACTATACGGAGACCGCGGTCGGGGTCAAAGGACACGAGTACATAAACTCCGGCGTACTGCTGATGAACCTGAAAAAAATGAGAGAATGCGACCTGGAGGGTCATTTCCTGGACCTGCTCTCCACCTACCACTTCGACAGCGTGGCGCCGGATCAGGATTATCTCAACGCCATGTGCAACGGCAGGATCTTCTACCTCGACAAGAGATGGGACGCCATGCCGAACAACGCGCGGCCGCCCCAGGACGACCCGGGACTGATACACTACAATCTGTTCGAGAAGCCATGGTGTTACGACAATATCCAGTACGCGGACGTGTTCTGGAAATACGCCGAGGACTGCGGATACCTGCGCGAGCTGAAGGAGCACAAGGAAAGCTACACCGACGAGCAGCGAGAAACGGACCGCGACGCCATGGGCGTCCTCGTCAGAAGAAGTATGGAAATACCGTTGACTGAAATCACCTTCAGGAAGCTTCACGAGAAAGGAGTAAAGATCCGGCTATGATAATGAGCGAAGACAGAAAAACCGTCATAGAAAACATTAAAAAGTTCGCCGAGGCGGGCGAGTTCCATAACAAGGCGGAGGTCACAGACCCCGTGCTGACCCCGGAGCAGAGCAAGGAGATCACGGAAAACTTCATCAAAAGCAGAAACAAGCTCTCGTTCAAGGCAAAGACGGCGGCAGCCCTTACCGTCGCGAAAATCGCCACGAAAAAAATCAACAAAACCACGGAGATACGCGGAATTGAAAAGATTCCGAAAGATCTGGGGGGGTGCATCATCACCAGCAACCACTTCAGCCCGCTTGAGAACACCGTGATCCGCTATTTGCTGGACAAGATAGGGAGAAAAAAACTCGCCATCGTAAGCCAGACGTCCAATTTCGCCATGACCGGATTCGTGGGGTTCCTCATGAACTACGCAAACACCGTTCCGATCTCCACGGAGCCGAGGTATCTGGCTCGTGATTTTCTCTCCCTGCTGGAAGAGAAAATTGTCGAAGGCGGCGAGGCGGTACTTCTCTACCCCGAGCAGGAGCTGTGGTACAACTACCGCAAGCCCCGCCCGCCGAAGAGCGGCGCGTATTTCTACGCCGCGAAGCTCGGAGCTCCCATAATCTCCTGCTTTGTCGAGATCGTCGACACCGACGAGGACGACGAAGGCGACTTCAAAAAGGTGAAGTACGTCCTCCACGTTCTCGGAGTGCTCCGCCCCGATCCCGAAAAATCGGTACGGGAAAACACGGAGGAGCTGGCGTCGAAGGATTACGAGCTGAAAAAACAGTGCTACGAGTCCGTCTACGGCAAAGAACTCACCTACGATTTTGAGAACTCCGACATCGCCGGCTGGAAAGGTTCCCTATGAGAGAGAGGGAGATCCGGTATTACTCTGACTTCACCGACGATTTCGAGCAGAGCGCGGATCAGGACCATGTCCTGCCCGAAAACTACGAGTGGGTGAGGACCGGCTTCTTTACGCGGATCGCGTCGGCGCTGACGTACGGTTTCTGGCTCTTTCTGTCCTGGTTTTACCTCAGATTCCACCTTCACCTGCGGGTAAAGGGAAGAAAAAAACTCAAGGGCGCTCGGGGCGGCTTCTTCCTGTTCGGCAATCACACCCAGCCGGTGGGAGACGTGTTCATCCCCGCCCACGCCCTGTTCCCGAGGCGGATCTACACGGTGGTGGGCACGGCGAACTTCGGCATCCCGGTGATCGGGAAGATCCTTCCCTACCTCGGGGCGCTGCCGGTGACGGGATCGGTGGACGGACTTCGGAAACTGACGCGCGCCATGGAGGTCCGGCTGTCGGAGGGTCATCCGGTGGTGATCTACCCGGAGGCGCACGTCTGGAAATACTACACGGGGATACGGCCGTTTCCCGACACGCCGTTCAGATATCCGGTGAAGCTCGGCGCGCAGTCCTACGCCATGACCGTGACGTACCGGAAATCGAAGATCTGGCGCAGACCGGTGACGGAGGTTTTCCTGGACGGCCCCTTCTCCGGCGATGGCGCGGGAGTCCGGGACAAGACCGCCGATCTGTGCGGAAAGATCCGCGCAGCCATGGAAGAGAGGAGCCGGAACAGCAACGTCGAGTACATCGAATACAGAAAAAAATAAAAAAGGCCCTGCCGGTCGTCATAAAGTGTGCCGGCAGGGACGTTTTTCTTTTCAGCAGGAGACGAGGAAATCGCAGACGGGGGTCGGATCCTCGAGACTGTGCGGATGATGGTCGCAACCCTCTTTCAGGATGTAGAGGAGCTTCTTTCCGCGCTCGGTGTAGACGTTGAAAAGGTGATCGCAGTTCTCCATGTGGGGCACGTCCCGGTCGGAGTCGCCCGCCACCACCGCCACGGGGATATCGAGACCGGCAAGTTCGTAAAGCCGGTCCACGGGGTTGCCGCGGAAGGTGAGGACCGAGGATCTCGTGAGGTGATACCACCCGAGCGCCTCCTCGTATTCCCTCTCGGCGCCGAGTCCGGTCCCGAGGCCGCCGGGCCAGCTCTTTATATCCAGGACCGGCGCGTCGAGATAGAGCGCCCGCACCAGCGCGGGATAGCGGAGCGCGAAGTTGACCGAATAGAGCCCTCCCCGGCTGAAGCCGAAAAGGATCGTCTTTCTGTCGAACCCCAATTCCTCCCTGAGAAAGTCGTAAAACTTCTTCATCAGCTCGACGGATTCGGGGCAGCCGTACATATCGGAGACCCGGTAGTACACGAGATAGTACCCGCGGTTCAGCATCTCCACGTCCACGGTATCGAATCCGCAGTCGAGGAACTCCGCCCGCCATATCCATTTCTTCATGGGATCGGGCTTCTTCGGGAAGATAACGTCCGCTTCCCTTCCGTCAAGTTCAAACTGTCTCCACTCGTATCCGTGGAAATCAAGCAGTTTTCCGTTCTTTATAAGATCGTTCATTTTTCCTCCGGTGTTCTGCGTTTATCAAATCGGTCCGGCCGCGTTATCCGCAGGCCGGACCGGATGTGATCACGTTATTTTATTTGCGCTTCTTTGAAATGAATGCCGCGCCGGCCGCGCCGACAACCGTGACGGCCGCAAGGATGATCATCGGGTCGCCGGTTGCAGGAGCTTTGCCTCCGGGAGTTCCGGGAGTTCCGGGGGTACCGGGAGTTCCGGGATCGCCGGGGGTGCCGGGTTCCTGACCGGGTTCGGTGGTCTGGCCGGGTTCGGTGGTTTCGCCGGGCTCGGTGGTCTGGCCGGGTTCGGTGGTACCGGGAGCCGTGGTCTCGTCGCCGCCGCCGTTACCGCCGACGGTCTCGTCGGAGAGAACGAACGTCGCGCTTCCGATACGGTTACGGCCTGCGACCATGAATCCGTCGTCGCCGAGGGATACGCCGTAGCAGCTGTGCTCGTTATCGTCGCCGTAGCCGCCCATCACGCCGATGGATCCGTTGATCTCATCGCCCGCAGCGGGGGTGTGATCGACGAAGCTCGTCATCGGGACGGTCCACTCGTAGGTGACGTAGGAAGTTGCGAAATCATAGGTGACCGAGTAATCGGTTCCCGGCTCGGGATTGTACGCGCCGGTGAGACCCAGCTGACCGTAGTGTCCCTCCATATACTCGCCCGTGTCGGTATTCTTCGAAATGGTGTAGTAGAACCAGGAGGGAGTATCGAATTCGCCGAAGAACACGTTCATTCCGGCGCCGCCGAACAGGAAGTCGTCTGTGGGCGGATCAGCCGTTCCCTCGGAGAGCTTCTGGCTGATGCCCGGGACCGCATTGCCGCCCTCGTCCGGCACGAACAGTTTGGTCCTTACCGCCAGGTTGAGGTTGGTGTCGTTCCACGAGAAGTAGTATTCGATCGTGGAGATCATTGCCTCGGCAAGAATAAAGTCGCCGGGATTCAGATAGACGACGTGAAGATAGCAGTTTTCGTCAGGCGTGTTGTAGATTTGCGCGTTCTCATACTCGCCTTCGCTGATGATACCGTCGTGAACGACAGCAGTCGCCGCCTTTTTGACGGTAATGGGGTTCTGACTGTTCTCGCTGTCGGTCCATGAGGTCCCGCCGTAAATAAACGACTCAGCGGAAGCGCAGATGCAGAGCGCAAAGATCATGATCGCAGCAAGCGCCGCACTAAAAATCCTTTTCATTTTTTCCTCCGAAAAGTAGTATAGGGGTTTCCCTGAATCCGATTATAATACATACGGAGAAAAAAGTCAACCCCACTTGTCCTCAAAGACGAAAAAAAGACCCGCGCGTCAGCACGGCAGTGCGTGACGGCGGGTTGCTTTTTTGATGTGATCAGCTGAGTTTCGCGCTGTTGACCTTGATGCCGGGGCCCATGGTGGACGCTACGACGCAGCTCTTGATGTACTGGCCCTTTGCGGCGGCCGGCTTCGCCTTGATGATGGCGCCGACGAGAGTATCGAAGTTCTCGCGGAGCTTCTCGGGTCCGAAGGACGCCTTGCCGATGGGGCAGTGGATGATGTTGGTCTTGTCGAGACGGTACTCGATCTTACCGACTCTGGCTCCGTCTACGGCGCGGCCCACGTCCATGGTAACGGTCCCGGCCTTGGGGTTCGGCATGAGTCCCTTGGGACCGAGCACACGGCCGAGACGACCGATGGTGCCCATCATGTCGGGAGTTGCGATAACGACGTCAAAGTCGAACCAGTTTTCTTTCTGGATCTTCTCGACGAGATCGGTGTCGCCGACGTACTCGGCGCCCGCAGCCTTCGCCTCCTCTGCGCGGTCGCCCTTGGCGAACACGAGGACGCGGACGGATTTACCTGTTCCGTTCGGGAGGACGATCGCGCCTCTGACCTGCTGGTCAGCGTGACGCGAGTCGACGCCCAGTCTCATGTGGAGCTCGATGGTCTCGTCAAATTTTGCTTTTGAAGTCTCGCAGACAAGGCCGAACACCTCATCCGGATCATAAAGCTTGCCTTTTTCGATCAGCTTTTTGCTGTCGATATATTTCTTACCCTTTTTCATTCTGCTGCCCTCCTCAGTCTTCGACGACGACGCCCATGGAACGGGCAGTACCGGCGATCATGCTCATTGCGGCCTCAATGGAGCCCGCGTTAAGATCTTTCATCTTGGTCTCAGCGATCTGTTTTACCTGTTCTTTCGTGATCGTCGCGACCTTCGTCTTGTTGGGGGTGGCGGAAGCAGTCTCGATACCGCACGCCTTCTTGATCAGAACGGGCGCCGGAGGAGTCTTTGTGATAAAGGTGAACGAACGGTCTGCGTAGATGGTGATGACGACGGGGATGATCAGACCGATGTCGTTCTTCGTTCTCTCGTTGAATTCCTTGGTGAAGTTAGCTATAGCGACGCCGTACTGACCGAGGGCGGGACCCACAGGCGGCTGAGGAGTCGCTTTTCCGGCAGGAAGCTGGAGTTTGACGTAACCTAAGATTTTCTTTGCCATTGTTTGAATTACCTCCGATCGTGGTTTATGACGGGAGAATCAATAAATTTTCTCCCTCCCACTCAGTTGGACGGTTATCGGCCCGTCCGGGCCTCCCCGCGTATGCGAGGATCAGTTTGTTGCTTTTTTGCGGATATTCTTCATATCCAGTTTGACCGGCATGTCGCGTCCCACCATCGAGACGGTGACGGTGACGTCGGTGTTGTCCGGCGAGATCTCGGACAAGACCCCGCTGAAGCCCGCCATGACGCCGTCGACGATGTCGACCTCGTCCCCGATATTGAACGCGGACACGCTCACGACCTGACCCTCGTCCGCGATTATCGCGGCGACCTCAGCGTCGGTAAGCGGGACCGGCTTCGATCCGGGGCCGACGAAACCGGTGACGCCGCGAACGTTTCTCACGACGTGCCATGACTCGTCGGTCATGACCATTTTGACGAGAACGTATGAGGGAAGCAGCTTGCTCTCGATCTCTCTCTCCGTGCCGCCGTCCGTCTCCACGATCGTCTCCGTCGGGATGCGGACCTGCTCGATAAGGTGGGAAAGACCTCTGTTTTCCACTATCTTCTCGATGTTTGCCATGACCCGGTTTTCATAACCGGAATATGTGTGGACCACGTACCAGCGCAGTCCCTCGTTCATTTCGTTGATGTCGCTCATTTCGCAATGATTCTTCCGAGTCCGATAATACCCTGACTGAGAAGGAAGTCAACGACTCCGATCGCGACAGCGAGAACGACGACGACGAGAATGACGATAAGCGTGTTCTTACGGACCGATTTCCACGTAGCCCAGGAGATCTTCTTCCTCTCGGAATTCAGAGATCTGAGCCAGTTAGCGAACCTCCTGAACACGTTGGGCTTTCCTGTACCCTTCGCCTTTTTCTCAACCTTTTTTTCTTCAATATCAGCCATTTCGAAAATCCTTCCTTACTTGGTTTCCCTGTGCAATGTGTGCTTGCGGCAGAAACGGCAGTATTTGTTGAGCTCAAGTCTGTCCGGGTCGTTCTTCTTGTTCTTCATCGTGTCATAGTTGCGCTGTTTGCATTCGCTGCACGCCAGAGTGATCTTTACTCTCATTTTCGGCACCTCCTGATAAATTTGGGGAATTTTCCCTTCGGTCTTTCCGACCGTTCCGTACCTCCCTCAATCCCGACGCCGCCCCTTGCGGCGCAGGCGATCGGCGCGGCGGATCCTTCCTTTTCGCCGAGAACAAAACTGCGCAAAAAAAGAACCCTCCTTATGAGGTAAGAATGATTATACCATATAAAATAATGCGTGTCAACAGAAATATCAAAAAAATATTGAATGTAAAAAAACGGTCTGATATAATAAAATCGAAGAGTCGGCAGAGCGCGGCGCGCTCCGCCCGGCGTCAGCGCTCGCGTCACGGAGGCGGCAAACAAAATGGAAAAAACGAAGATCGGGTTCGTCGGAGTAGGCGATATCAGCGCCATTTACCTTGCAAATCTCACAACGACATTCGCGGACGAGATCGAGATCGTCGGCGTCTGCGACCTCGTGAGGGAAAAAGCGGAACGCGCGGTCGAAAAATACGGTATAAGGAAGCTGTACCGCGATATGTACGAGCTGTTCGCCGACGACGAGGTCGACGTCGTACTCAATATCACGCGTCCCGACGAACATTACGGGGTAACGAAAGCCGCCCTTCTCGCGGGAAAACACGTTTACAGCGAAAAGCCGCTCGCGTCGACGCTCGGGGACGGCGCCGAGCTCGTCGCCATCGCGAGGGAGCGCGGGCTTTACCTCGGCGGCGCGCCTGACACGTTCCTCGGCGCGGCGATACAGACGGCGCGGGAGATGATCGACTCCGGCGCGATCGGCACGGTCGTCGGAGCGGCGGGATACGTGAAATGCCGCGGTCACGAGAGCTGGCATCCCGACCCCGAATTTTACTACAAACGAGGCGGCGGTCCGATGCTCGACATGGGTCCTTACTACGTCACCGCGATGGTGAACCTTTTCGGAAGCGCCCGGTGGGTCGCGTCCATGTCGCGCATCACTTACCCGGAGAGGACGATAACGAGCGAGCCGAAAAAAGGTCAGGTCATAAAGGTCGACGTCCCGACCCACGTGGCGGGAGTCATCGAATTCGAGACGGGCGTCATCGGGACGCTCACGACGTCGTTCGACGTCTACCCCGCCGGAAGTTACGATTTCATCGAGGTATACGGCTCCGAGGGATCGATGATCGTCCCCGACCCGAACAACTTCGGAGGAAAGATAAAGATACGCGGCGCGGGAGAATGGGAAGAACGCGCCCTTTCGTTCGGTTTTTCGGAGAACAGCCGCGGGCTCGGGCTTTACGATATGTGCCGCGCGATCCGCGAGGGACGCGCCGCGCGCGCAAACTGCTCGCTGACGTACCACGCGCTCGAGGTAATGCTCGCTCTCGCGAACGCGGATCACAGGCGCGAGCATATCAGGATAGAGTCGCACTGCGACAGAGCGGAACCGATGTGGAAATAAGATCACGGCGAACAAAAAAGGCCGCCTCACTTCAAGTGAAGCGGTCTTTTACATATCGCACGATCAATAAAGGCTTCCCCTTGAGGGGAAGCAGTCGATCCTTCTTGCGAAGCAAAAAGGATCGACTGACGAGGTGGTGCGGTGACTGAAAACACATATATTGGGCGAGAGAAAGTGAACGGTATGATTTTTCTTTCCACCTCATCCGGCTCACTTCGTTCGCCACCTTCCCCTCGAGGGGAAGGCTGTCGCTTTTTTCAATTATCTCCTCGGCGTCTTCTTGTCGAACGCCGGATTGTACCCGTAGAAATTGCGGTAATCCATCCTGTCCTGAGCGATCCTGAGTCCGTCTCCGAAACGCTGGTAGTGGACGAGTTCCCTCTCGCGCAGAAATTTCAGCGGGTCGCAGACGTCCGGATCGTCGACCAGGCGCAGAAGGTTGTCGTAGGTCACCCTCGCCTTCTGTTCCGCCGCCAGATCCTCGTTCAGGTCGGCGATCACGTCGCCCTTTACGCCGACGTATTTCGCGTCGAACGGAACGCCCGCCGCCGACGCGGGATAGACGCCCGCGGTGTGATCGACGAAATACGCGTCGAACCCCGACTTCTTTATCTCCTCGGGAGTCAGCTC
>JAEEGL014918285.1_pt1 | contig 11311 bp, 9 predicted proteins | sample 9134231 | NCBI WGS metagenome assembly JAEEGL01 (sample SAMN16246548, study PRJNA631951) | gut metagenome | biome: gut microbiome; feature: rumen; material: fiber-attached | host: Bos | place: Iran: Karaj | collected 2018-10
CTGATCGACGTGTTCACGGCCGCGCAGAACGTGGCCCTGGGCATCGAAGACGGCAAGTACGATCTGAAGAAGGTCGCCGACGGCGTACGGGCGATCTCCGAAAAGTACGGCTTCGACATCGATCCGGACAAAAAGATCTACGAAATGTCCGTTTCCGAGAAGCAGACCGTGGAGATCATCAAGGTGCTCTACCGGGGCGCCGACATCCTGATGCTGGACGAGCCCACCGCCGTCCTGACGCCGCAGGAGATCCGCAAGCTCTTCACGATCCTGCGCCGCATGAAAGAGGACGGGAAGGCCATCGTCATTATCACGCACAAGCTGAACGAGGTCATGGAGATCTCCGACCGCGTCTCGGTCCTCCGGAAGGGCGAGTACGTGGGCACGGTACTGACAAGCGAGACCAACGAGTCCCAGCTGACGGAGATGATGGTCGGCAAGAAGATCGACCTGGAGATCGAGCGCTCGGAACCGAAGGACGTGGAAGAGCGGCTGATCGTGGCGCATCTGAACGTCATGAACCGCGAGGGCATGAAGGTCCTGGACGACATCTGCTTCACCGCCTACGCCGGGGAGATCCTGGGCGTGGCGGGTATCGCGGGCTCCGGCCAGCGCGAACTTCTGGAGACCATCGCGGGCCTGCAGCCCATCCAGTACGGCGGCATCCAGTACATCCGCCCGAAGGACGGCGTGATCGAGAATCTCCGCGACAAGACGCCCCTGGAGATCCGGGACCTCGGCGTCCGGCTCTCGTTCGTGCCGGAAGACCGCCTGGGCATGGGCCTCGTGGGCAGCATGGACATCATCGACAACATGATGCTCCGTTCGTATACGAAGGGGCGTTCGGTATTTTTAGAGAAGCGCGAGCCCAGGGACCTGGCCTCCCGCATCATTTCGGAGCTGGAGGTCGTGACCCCGTCCGCGAAGACGCCGGTCCGCAGGCTCTCCGGCGGCAACGTCCAGAAAGTCCTGGTCGGCCGTGAGATCGCCGCGGCGCCCACCGTCTTCATGGCGGCCTACCCGGTGCGCGGCCTGGACATCAACTCCTCCTACACCATCTACAACCTCCTGAACGAGCAGAAGAACAAAGGCGTGGCCGTGATCTTCGTGGGCGAGGACCTGGACGTCCTTCTGGCCCTCTGCGACAGGATCCTGGTGATCGGCCAGGGCCGCGTGACCGGCGTGGTCGACGCCCGCACCGCCTCCAAGGAGGAGATCGGCCTCCTGATGACGAAGGGAGGGAAGGAAGAATGAGAGAACCCCTGTTCCACATCGTTAAAAGAGATTCGATCGTCTGGTGGAAGGCCTGGCTCGTCCGGCTCCTGGCCATCGTGGCGGCGCTTCTTCTTTCCTCGCTGGTCACGGTGTTACTCACCGGGATGAACCCGCTTTCGGTCTTCTCAGCCCTGGTGAACGGTGCTGTGGGCACGCCCCGCCGCCGCTGGATGGTGGCGCAGAACACCGCGATCCTCCTGTGCATCTCCCTGGCCGTCACCCCGGCTTTCAAGATGCGCTTCTGGAATACCGGCGCGGAAGGCCAGGTCCTGGCCGGCGCCATGGCGACCGCGGCCTGCATGATCTTAGGCGGAGATCTCCCGGCGATCCTTCTGTTCCCCCTGATGATCGCGTCCAGCGTTTTTGCGGGCGCCCTCTGGGGCGTGATCCCCGCGGTCTTCAAGGCCCGCTGGGGCACGAACGAGACGCTGTTCACGCTGATGATGAACTACGTGGCGATGAAGGTCGTCAACTACTTCACCCAGCTGTGGGCCCAGCCGAAGGGCTCGGGCCAGATCGGCGTCATTAATTCCTCGAACCACGCGGGCTGGCTCCCGCAGATCTTCGGGAACTCGTACCTGATCAACATCTTCATCGTGCTCCTGATCCTGGCCTTCATCTACCTGTACCTCCGGTACTCGAAGCACGGCTATGAGATCGCGGTCGTGGGCGAATCCGAGAACACGGCGCGGTACATCGGCATCAACGTGCGGAAGGTCATCGTTCGTTCGATGGTCCTCTCCGGCGCCATCTGCGGCATCGCGGGCTTCCTGCTGGTGGCCGGCACCGACCACACGGTCACGTCCGAGACGGTCGGCGGCCAGGGCTTCACCGCCATCATGGTCTCCTGGATCGCGAAGTTCGATCCTCTGGTCATGGTCCTGGTGTCGTTTTTGATCATCTTCCTGACGCGCGGCGCGGGCGAGATCTCCAGTTCGCTGGGCCTCAACAAGTCCTTCTCCGACATCCTGACCGGCATCATCATCCTGTTCATCATCGGCAGCGAATTCTTCATCAACTACCGCATCGTGTTCAAGCACGCGAGAAAGGAGGCGGAAGCATGACGTCCGTGATCCAGTTCCTCCAGAGAGCCATCATCCTGGGCATCCCGCTTCTGTTCGGGTCCACAGGCGAGACCATCACCGAGAAATCCGGCCACCTGAACCTGGGTATCCCGGGCATCATGTACGTGGGCGGCATCTGCGGCGTCATCGGCGCGTTCCTCTATGAGAACGCGGTGGGCGCGGCGAACATCGTCCCGGCCTTGGCGATCCTGATTCCGCTGCTTTCGTCCTTGGCGGGCTCGCTCTTCATGGGCCTGATCTACAGCTTCTTCACGGTCTCGCTCCGCGCGAACCAGAACGTGACCGGCCTTGCGCTGACGACTTTGGGCGTGGGCATCGGCAACTTCTTCGGCGGCTCGCTGATCAAGGTCGTGGGCTCCGACATCCCCTATATCAGTCTGGGCGCCACCGCCGGCTATTTCAAGACGAAGCTGCCGTTCGCGGACAAGCTGGGCTGGTTCGGCGATCTGTTCCTGTCCTACAGCTTCCTGGCGTACCTCGCGGTGATCCTCGCGCTGGTGACGGCCTTCATCATGAAGAAGACACGCGTGGGCCTGCACCTTAGGGCCGTCGGCGAGAACCCGGCCACGGCGGACGCCGCCGGCATCAAGGTCGGGCGCTATAAATACATGGCGACCTGCATCGGCGCGATGATCGCCGGCCTGGGCGGCCTCTACTACGTCATGGTCTACTCCAGCGGCATCTGGTCGAACAACGCGTTCGGCGATCTGGGCTGGCTGGCCATCGCCCTGGTCATCTTCACGGTCTGGAAGACCGACATCGGCATCCTGGGGTCGTTCGCGTTCGGCGCGCTCCTGATCATCCACGGCCAGATCACGAACCTGGGCATGGCCGGGCAGGAGCTCGTGAAGGTCATCCCGTACGTGGTCACCATCGTGGTCCTGATTGCGGTCTCCATCCGCGAAAAGCGCGAGAACCAGCCGCCGCAGAGCCTGGGCCTCTCGTATTTCCGAGAAGACCGGTAAGAACTGGCCTGCGGAACGCCGGATGACTGAATTCCGGCGCCGCACAATAGCGGAAAGCCTTGACAAAAAGAAAAACAGCGCTATAATGCACTGGTAAAGCGTTGATGAGGACAGTAACCCATCTGGGAAACCATGAGCGAGGGACGGACGGTGAGAGCGCCCCGGCGGACGATGGGTGAAGACCACCTCGGAGCGGCTCCAATCAAGCCCGCGGCCGCGGCGTAACAGGCGGAAAATGAGGCGGACCCTAAAGGTCCGTGAACAAGGGTGGAACCGCGTGAATGATAATGCACGCCCCTTGCCGGAGAAAGAAACTCCCGGCAGGGGGCGTTTTTCTTGGCGATATAGGACCGAAGTCCCCAAGGATACCCCGTGCCGGCGGCAAAAAAGGAGGAAAAACATGAGAATCACACTGAAGGACGGCTCCGTAAAGGAATACGCCGAAGCAAAGAGCGCCATCGAGATCGCGCGCGATCTTTCGGAAGGCCTTGCCCGCGCGGCATGCGCGGCGAAGGTGGACGGCGAGGTCAAAGACCTCAGGACCGTCCTCGACAGGGACTGCACCCTGGAGATCCTGACCGCGAAAGACGCGGAGGGCGGCCTATCGACACTCCGCCATACGGCGTCCCACGTGATGGCGCAGGCCATCAAGCACCTGTTCCCCGAAGCGAAGCTGGCCATCGGGCCCAGTATTGACAGCGGCTTCTATTACGACATCGATTTCCCGGAGCCCATCACTGCGGACGACCTGCCCAGGATCGAAGAGGAGATGCGGAAGATCGTGAAGGAAGACCTGCCCGTGGAACGCTTCGAGCTGCCCCGCGCGGAAGCGCTGGAATTCATGAAGGACGAGCCGTATAAGGTCGAGCTGATCACGGACCTGCCGGAAGACGCCGTCATCAGCTTCTATAAGCAGGGCGATTTCACCGACCTCTGCGCCGGCCCGCATCTTATGAGCACGAAAGGCGTAGGCAAGGCCTACAAGCTTCTGAACATTGCGGGCGCGTACTGGCGCGGCTCGGAAAAGAACAAGATGCTGACCCGCATCTACGCCACGGCCTTCCCCACGAAGGACGAGCTGGACGCGTACATCACCAGGATCGAGGAAGCCAAGAAGCGCGACCACAGGAAACTCGGCAGGGAGCTGGATCTCTTCATGCTCTCGGATTACGGCCCGGGCTTCCCGTTCTTCCTGCCGAAGGGCGTCATTCTGAAGAACGCGCTGATGGAGCACTGGCGCCGGGTCCATAAGAAGGCCGGCTATGTGGAGATCTCCACGCCCATCATTTTAAACCGCGTGCTCTGGGAAACGTCCGGCCACTGGGACCACTACAAGGAAGACATGTTCACGCTGTCCACGGAGGACGGCGAGTTCGCCATCAAGCCGATGAACTGCCCCGGCTCCATCCTGGTCTACCAGAACGAGCCCCGCTCGTACCGGGACCTGCCGCTGAGGCTCGCGGAGCCCGGCATTGTGCATCGAAACGAAAAGTCCGGCCAGCTGCACGGCCTGATGCGCGTCCGCTGCTTCACGCAGGACGATGCGCACATCTATATCACGCAGGACCAGATCAAGGACGAGGTCCGGCGCATCGTCGAGATCATCGACAACATGTATAAGCTTTTCGGCTTCACCTACGGCGTGGAACTCTCCACGCGTCCTGAGGACTCCATGGGCACCGACGAAGAGTGGGCGGCCGCGGAGAACGGCCTCCGGGAAGCACTGGAAGCGCTGGGTCTGCCGTATACCATCAACGAAGGCGACGGCGCGTTCTACGGCCCGAAGATCGACTTCCATCTGGTGGACTGCCTGGGCCGCACCTGGCAGTGCGCCACCATCCAGCTCGACTTCCAGCTGCCGCAGCGCTTTGAACTGGAGTACAAGGGCGAGGACGGCCTGAAGCACCGCCCCATCATGATCCACCGCGTGGTCTTCGGATCCATCGAGCGGTTCATCGGCATCCTGATCGAGCACTTCGCGGGCGCGTTCCCGACCTGGCTCGCCCCGGTGCAGGTGAAGGTGCTGCCCATCTCGGACAAGTTCGAGGCGTACGCGAAACAGGTGGAAGAGGCGCTGGACGCCGCCGGCATCCGCGTGGAGTCGGATCTCCGGTCGGAGAAGATCGGCTACAAGATCCGCCAGGCGCAGCTGGAGAAGGTCCCGTACATGCTGGTCGTGGGCCAGAAGGAAGAGGAGAGCGGCCTGGTCTCCGTGAGAAGCCGCTTTGCCGGCGATGAGGGGCAGAAGAGCCTTGAGGACTTCATCGCGGCCATCCAGGAGGAGATCCGGACAAAGGTCCTCCGGGAGAACGTGAAAGAAGCGTAAAACAATGGCTTTTGGGGTCGGCCGCGTAAGCGGCCGGCCTTTTTCTCTGCAGCGTGACGGACTTCGGGAAAACCCCTTGTCCGGAGGGACGTGCTGTGTTATGATGAAAATGCAGCTAACGGAGCTTACTTCCTATGTCGTTTTTAAGATCGTACCCAGCGCCGTGATACGCATGAATGGAGGCAGCTAAGGGGGCTTCCTTCTTTTTCCTTTCCCGAATAACCAGTCCCCTGATATCGCCTCCGCATATTTTGGGAGGGCAGACCTCTTTCCGGATGAGAGGCGGGCGCTTCTTCGGCGCCCGCCTTGATCGATCTATAGGTGAATGAAATGAATGATATTCAAAAAGAATGGCTATTTGGCAAAAAGATCTTCGTGAACGAGGGCGGGCCGTCGGAGGACGCCTTTCCGGCGATGGTCGCTCTGGCCCAGTTCTTCCAGATCCGGCTCACGGAGGGCGCGGAACTGGCTACGCTGGACATGGTGCGACTGGCGTCGAAGATGCTGGGAGAGAACGTCCCGGAGCCTTTTTACCGGGGGTTCCCGGAGAGCGTCCGGAACATGAGCCCGGACCAGCTCCTCTTTGACCAGCTGGTCCATTACACCGTGACGTACGGCTTCGGGCACTTCGGGGAAGCGGGCCATTCGCTGTTTGACCAAGACTTTGAGCGCCTGGCTTTCAAGGAAGACGTGCCGATCCGGGAATACCGGGCCGTCACCGAGGAAGAGGCGCGGAAGATCCTGCGCACGTCTGTGGAGGACCTGCTTTCCGGCACGCGTCCCCTGAACGACCGCGTGTTCGAGCTGGTCCTGGACTACGTGAAGACCCACGGCGATCTTCAGGACATGAAGATCGCGTCGAAGGACACGAGGATCCGCCTCCTGGTTGGGAGCCGCAAACTCTTCCTGGCAGACGGGCTCACGCTTTCCGATGTTTTGAAGGTCACCGAGCGCCTCCAGTGGGACGCCTATGAGAGCGAGGCAGAAGAACTGCAGAATCAGAAAGGCCTCTCCTGGGAGGAGCGGGTCCGGCGCATCTCGGAGCGCAGGCAGCGGCAGAACCGGCCGCTTAAAAACCTGGCCCTCAAGAACCGGGACCGGAAGTTCATCGAGAAGCTGATCCGCGGCCGCCTTCAGGAAAGCCCGGTCTTCAGGGACTGCTACGAGCGCCGCGCCGACTGGGCCGGCCTCCTGCACCACATCCACTTCAAACCGGAGACGTTCCGGGAGAAAGCCTTTACGGACTCGATGCGGAGCGGCGACAACTTCTCCGTCTATTCGGAGGTCGAAAAGGCGCTCCTTCGAAACGATCCGGACGGGGCCGTGCGCATCCTGGCCGAGGGCAAGGGCGCGGGCGCTGTCGTCCGGCAGATGAACCGTCTGCTGGCTTCAGGCGCCAAGCCGGAAACGGTCCTCCCGTATCTTCGGACCGCGGGGACCGTCCCGCTCCTCCAGCTCCTTCTTTCGTATTCGGAGCCCGATGAGGGCCGCCGTGTCTTCATGTTCAGCCGGCTGAACCTCTTCCGTACGCACTATGAGACCGATGAGGAGATGAAGCGCCGCAGGAGCCTCCTGCCCTTTGAGACCCGCGACCGTCTGCTGGGCCTAATCCGCGGCGAGATCGCAAGGCGCTGGCTGGACAAGCTCGGAAAGGTCTATGTGGACGACGGGATGAAGAAGATCGCGCTGCCTTTGTCCGAATCGACGTCGCAGGGCGGCCCCGGCGTGCTGCCGAAGGGCTCCCGCCTGGCGCTTCCGGAAGGGAAGAAGATCCGCGCCTTCACCTACTGGGAGAAGGTCCACGACATCGACCTGTCCGTGATCGGCATCGACAGGGACGGAAACCAGAAGGAGTTCTCATGGCGCACCATGTCTTCGAACCAGTCAGACGCCATCACCTATTCGGGCGACCAGACCTCCGGCTATAACGGCGGCTCCGAGTACTTCGATGTGGACCTTGAGGCCTTCCGGGAGAAGTACCCGGACGTCCTGTACCTGATCTTCTGCGACAACGTCTACTCCGGCACCGATTTTGCCGACTGCGTCTGCCGCGCGGGCTATATGATGCGCGACACCGAGGATTCCGGCGCCGTCTTCGAGCCGAAGACCGTGGAATCGGCGTTCACCGTGAACGCGAAGAGCACGTTCGCGTACCTCTTCGGGATCGACCTTCTGAAGCGCGAGTTCGTCTGGCTGAACAGCGCCGTGAGCGGCGGGGCCGTCGTGGCCGGAGAGAGGAACCTCTCGTTCCTGACAAGGCTCTTCGGGGTCACGGACATCGTTTCGGTCTTCGATCTTCTGGCGCTCCAGGCGCACGAGCTGACGGACGACCCGGAGGCCGCCGACGTGGTCGCGACAGATGAAGAAGTGCCGTGCCGCGCCGATGCCTTAAGGATCCGGTCGTATGACGTCGAGATCCTGCTCCGCCTGATGGAGGCCCGCTGAGGGGAATTGCCCGTGCGGGAAGCCGCGCGGCAGGTCTGACGCTTTCGAATCCCCCCGGAAAACGGGAATTCTCCGAAAAAAACCGTTGACAAAGGCATTTTCGGATGCTATAGTCTCAATGTTGTGAAAAGCAAGCAGAGTCCGCTCTCACCTCAGCACGCCGGTATCCGGCTGTGACTCGGGTTTATATCTTTCCACGGGATCTTTCTGTACCGTGGTCTGAAAAGCGGGCTGTCTGTATGCGCAGTCCGCTTTTGTTTTCAGGAGGATAAAGCAATTAACGAAGTTTTAATCAACGAACAGATCAGAGTACCGGAAGTTCGCGTTATCAGCGCGCAGGGCGAGCAGCTGGGCATCATGACCAGCGCGGAAGCTCTGCGGAAAGCGGAAGAGCAGGACCTCGACCTGGTCCTGATCGCACCCACAGCAAAACCGCCCGTCTGCAGGATCATCGATTACAGCAAGTACCGCTACGAACAGGACCGCAGGGAACACGAGGCGAAGAAGAAACAGAGGATCGTTGAGGTCAAGGAGATCCGGCTCTCGCCGAACATCGACACCAACGATCTGAACACCAAATCCAATAATGCCCGCAAGTTCCTCACCAAGGGGAACCGCGTCAAGGTGACCCTGCGCTTCCGCGGCCGTGAAATGGCCCACGTGAACAGCACGAAGGGCGTGCTCGACGATTTCGCCGCCACCCTCGCCGATGTGTCCACGGTCGACAAGCCCGCGAAGATGGAGGGCCGCAGCATGAGCATTGTGCTGGCTCCCAAGGCCGGCAAATAACAATCAGGAGGATCAAAAAATGCCAAAGGTAAAGACCAAACGCGCCGCAGCGAAGCGCTTCAAGAAGACCGGCTCGGGCGAGCTCATGAGAATGAAGGCCTACAAGAGCCACATCCTTACGAAGAAGTCCACCAAGAGGAAGAGGAATCTCCGGAAGTCCACGATCATCGATCCGGCAAACCGGAACATGAAGAAGGTCCTGCCCTACTTATAAGGTGATCAACGAGAATTAAACGGAGGAAAATAGAATGGCCAGAATTAAAGGTGGCTTAAACGCCAAGAAGAAGCATAACCGTGTCCTGAAGCTGGCAAAAGGCTACAGGGGCGCACGTTCGAAACAGTACAGAGTCGCGAAGCAGTCCGTCATGCGCGCGCTGACCAGCGCGTACGCGGGCCGCAAGGAGAGAAAGCGCCAGTTCAGGCAGCTTTGGATCGCCCGTATCAACGCCGCCGCGCGTATGAACGGCCTGTCCTACAGCCGCTTCATGTTCGGTCTGAAGACCGCCGGCGTCGTCCTGAACCGCAAGGTCCTTGCCGACATGGCCGTCAACGACGCTGCCGGCTTTGCCGCGCTCGCCGAGACCGCGAAGAACAATCTGTAAGAAACGGTACGGAAGCGCCGCGGACCTTGGAAGGGCCCACGGCGCTTTTTCTGTTTCCGGCGGAGCCCCTAAAAGCCTTTGCGCTCCGGCGGAAACGTGGTATAATCGGGCCATGGTCAAGGAAACGACGCTTCACATCACCATCGCGTTCATGTGCCTTCTTCTGGCAGTGGCGGCGCGGATCCTCCCCGGAATGGGCCTCATCCCGGGATTGGAGCCGGGCATGCTGGAACGATGGCTCTTAACGCTGTTTTTCACGGTTTTCACGGCTGTTCTCTCCGGAGGCGGCTATGCGGTCGCCGTGGGCCTTCTTGCGCCTTTAGCGGCCTTTTTCCTGCTTCAGGAGGGAACCTTCCGGGACGCGGCCCTGCCGGAGATGGCCGCGAATGCCCTGGCGGGCCTTACGGCCTCCATTATGTACCGCACGCTGAAGACCGCCTTCGGCGCCGCGCTCACGGGTCTTCTGGCGAACCGGCTGGGCTATACGTTGACGCGCCTTCTGAACGCGGCCTCGGAGGGCCGCTCGTATACGCTGGAGGACGTCTTCCGGGAGGAGATCCGGGCCGTCTGGCCGGGCTTCCTTTTAGTGGCCGTCGGGCTTCCGGCCCTGATCCTGATCTTCCGGAAGATCGGCGTGATGCGGATCCTTAGGGGCGAACGGCAGGACGAACAGTGACGGAATCAAGATACGGCACGGCCGGGGCTTTTCGCCCCGGTCTTTTTCTTTCCCCGGAGCGCTGAAAACCTTTGTCAAAAGATTGACAAAAAGCGCCGTTTTTGGGATAATGGATTCCGTATGCGGAAGCTCATCGTGCGCCTTCAGAAAAGGCACGGAGGCGTACGCTTTAATCCAACACTGAAAGGAGTTTTTTCGGATGATCTACACAAAAGAAGTAGAATTGATGTGCCCCGTCGCACAGGGCGTGAATCACGGCGCCGCGCCGATCCCGGAAGAAGCGAACTGGGTCCAGGCGAAGCAGGTCGGCGACATCTCCGGCTTTACGCACGGCATCGGCTGGTGCGCGCCGCAGCAGGGCGCCTGCAAGCTGACCCTGAACGTCAAGGAAGGCGTGATCCAGGAAGCCCTGGTGGAGACCATCGGCTGCTCCGGCATGACGCACTCGGCGGCCATGGCGGCGGAGATCCTGCCCGGCAGGACCATTCTGGAAGCCCTGAACACCGACCTTGTCTGCGACGCCATCAATACCGCGATGCGTGAACTCTTCCTGCAGATCGTCTACGGACGCTCGCAGTCCGCGTTCTCCGAGGGCGGCCTGTCCATCGGCGCCGGCCTGGAAGACCTGGGCAAGGGCCTTCGTTCGCAGATCGGCACGATGTACGGCACCCTGGCGAAGGGACCCAGATATCTGGAGATGGCCGAGGGCTACGTCAACGCCATCGCGCTCGACAAGGACAATCAGATCATTGGCTACAAGTTCGTGAACCTCGGCAAGATGACCGACTTCATCAAGAAGGGCGACGACCCGAACACCGCTTACGAGAAGTCCTGCGGACAGTACGGCCGCGTTGCGGACGCCGTGAAGCTGATCGATCCCAGGACCGACGCTGAGATCGCGAAATAAGGGAGGAGGAGAACAAAATGGCATTGTTTGAATCATACGAAAGAAGAATCGACCAGATCAACGCCGTCCTTGCGAAGTACGGCATCGCCTCTCTGGAAGAGGCCGAGAAGATCACGAAGGACGTCGGTCTGGACGTTTACGCGCAGGTGAAGGCCATCCAGCCCATCTGCTTCGAGAACGCCTGCTGGGCCTACACCGTAGGCGCGGCCATCGCCATCAAGAAGGGCTGCACGCGCGCGGC
>JAEEGL014979616.1_pt1 | contig 11311 bp, 4 predicted proteins | sample 9134231 | NCBI WGS metagenome assembly JAEEGL01 (sample SAMN16246548, study PRJNA631951) | gut metagenome | biome: gut microbiome; feature: rumen; material: fiber-attached | host: Bos | place: Iran: Karaj | collected 2018-10
CAATCACCGTTTGCGCAGGTAAAGATACAGTCAGCGGATTTTTTCCCGTCGTTCTCGGGGCTTTTTGCGGATTCCAAGATCCGAGTTCTGGAACAGATCCCGTGATGATATAAGTATTGCCATCGTCGGGAACGTTAAAAACGATATTGCGCTTCTCAGTTTTGAGGATACTGTCTTTCTTATCCCTCAATAGTATTTTTACGCTGTTCGCATTTAATGATATTTCCCCGGAATATGTGGCCGGAGATTCTGAATCTCGCCATTCACCTGCCGGCAAAATATATTTACCATTGTAATTTGTAGAGATCAAAATCAGCGCCTGCTGGTAGTCATTTTCCCGGCCAATGGCTGCAAACCCTGGTTTATACTCCATAATAGCAGTTTTTCCCGTTGCCAGAACGCCCCAGTTACTGCGCAGTTTCAAGCCCTTTTGAATCAAACTATAGAAAGCGGGATTATCAAATTTCATGTCGGCACGATTATCGGGTTCCTTGTCGCCAGCCAGCGGATATTCTGTGCCATAATACAAACTTGGGATGCCACGCCATGCCAATAATACTTTAAGCGCCAGAGCCATTTTGGTTTTATCATTTTTGCAGATGCTGATGAACCGCGGCATATCGTGATTATCGAGAAACGTGACCATGTGGTTCGGCGCATTGTATTGTCTGTCGTTGGCGATCACACTGGCCAGATTGGCCAGAGAACGATTGTCACAATAGACATCGCGCAACGCAAACGTGAGCGGAAAATCAAACATGTGCGTAAACTGTCCGCGTTTTTGTATATCATCGACTTTTGCCGGATCGCCATCGAAATACTCACCAAGCAGCATCATCGTTCTATCCATGCTGCGCAGCGTCGAATTGAATGATTTCCAGAAATCCAGGCCCACATGCTTGACGGCATCCAGCCGATAGCCTGCGATATTGGGCAGTTTCACCCATTTTTTCGCCGCATCCATGATATATTTGTATACTTCTGGATTATCCTGATTCAGATCGGGCAACCCATGCACCTGCCGCTCGACGAGTTGTTTTTCGTCGTTCCAGTCTTCGATGGTGAGCGCCGGATGAAACCAATCGGGCTTATTCTCGACGAGTTCTGAGCCATAACCGACGTGGTTGACGACGAAATCCAAAACCAGACTGATGCCATATTGACGCGCCGTAATCGCCAGATTTTCGATATCCTGCTCGGTTCCAAAGTGTTTGTCGACCGTATTCAAATCGTAAGTCCAATAGCCATGAAATGCCGCATTGCCAAAGAATTTTTGCGCAGCTGTCGAATACATCGGCGAAATCCAAATCTTTGTAATGCCGAGTTTTTGCAGATACGACAGTTTCTGGCGAATACCTTCGAGATCCCCGCCATGCCATCCGGCTGGATCATGCATATCGACATCGTAGTCGTTATCATTGCGGGCATTAAAAAAGCGATCTATCAGAATGAAATAGATCGCTTCGGCATTTGGGGAAGCCCCCCCATTCAGGGAAGCTTCATCATTGCTGGCAGGTTCCGGAGAATCAGCTGCCGGCGCTGCTTCTGGCGCGGGCGGCGCAATTTCCCGTGGCTTATAACCATCCTTTGTCTCCGTTTTTGGCGCCGGCTGCGCTGCACTGCGTGCATCGCGAATCGTTCGCCCCTTCATGAATTTATCGACCAGACTTGCAATCTGGCGCTGGATATCGCTTTCAACCGATTTGATGGCATCATCACCATTTTCGTGCGCATACATCAAAACGGCCGGCATTGAAAACTTGCTGCTGAGCGTGTCGTGTGTCACCAGATCATAAATGGTCAGATTGACGTTGACATCCCAGCGATAACGCCCGGAAAGCGGCGAGTAAAATTCGGTGGAAATCTCGGCGAGCAGGATGATTTGTGCATCGGAAGCCTGCGTTTTGATGGCCTGAATCCGGCGCTCGGTGTCGCGAATGGCTTCAAGCTGTGACTGAACGCTTTGAAATGATACCTGGCTCACCTTGAGATTTCGGTCGGTGAGCACTGTATTCAAATCTGAAGCAACGCCATCATCAATCGCCTCGGACTTGAGATTTGTATTATCATCGTGCGTATAAACGACGGCAAACTGGATATTATCCGCATACTGAGGCGTAGGCGTCTGAGAAACACACGACTGGCAAAAAGCTGCAGCCGTGAACAAAAGCAGCATAAAAATGGCGAGATGTCGCTGAATTACATTCATATTAGAACCAAGCCTCCGCTTCGATGGAAATCACGTGATGCCAGTGATTTTCCGGGATAGATTTGAAATCGTCGCCGTAAAACTCATTGCTCTGGCTTTGCGTTTCGACATTGCTGTTATCAAATGCATTATGCATGTTGCTGTACTGAATACCATAGAGCAACCGCAGGGACGGTCGTGAGAAGATGCCATAACCGGCAGGATTGATCACGAATCCGATCTTTCCCTGCCATGTATTCCGCGTATCGAGATCGCCGTATTCAAGACCTCTGTTATTGACAATACCGTTGTCATTATTCCAGACAGACCCGGCACTTTCACGCCAGAGATTGCCATTGAGCGATTTTTCCTGGGCAAAAGAAGTTTCGGCGAGGATGTGAGCAGTCTGGGTAATATAGATCTGGCCACGAGCAACAATAGACCAAATCATGCGATTGCGTTCACTGGCAGAGATATCGTCGTCTTTATCGAAGTGATATCCGAACATTGCAGCCCAGGTCAGATCGAATCGATCCTTGACGATTTCGAGGTTCATTTCGTCGCCCAGATTGAACTGATAGCGTTCATCGGTCCAGTCTTTGACGTAAATGCGGTAATCCTTGCCATTGTAGTTTTCGTAATAATATTGTTCAGGATGCAGCCGTTTAAACTGGAAGAAAAGGTTATTCCATTTGAGTGCGCCCAGTTTACCGAAACCAACATAACCAATTAGATTGTAGCTGAAAGCGCTGGCATCTGAAGGCTTGGGGAAGAAAGAATCCATATTGATGGCCTGCGTACCAAGCTTTTCAGCATAATCCTGCATGATTTCGTGTCGAACAAAAGAAGCATAGGATACGCCGCTGTCGGCTCCGAATTTGGATTGATGCGGTGCATTTTCGCTGCCTTCGACCGAAGGTTCGTAAAAGAGCTCTGCGCCCAAGCCGAATTCAAAGCCATCGACAGGCCGAATGCGAGCTGCAGCACCGAACGTGAGCACGGGGCTATAGCCATTGCTGTGTTTGAGATAACCGGAATCACCGATACCAACGAGAACATCGGCATAGCGATTGGACCATGTGGCGCTCAACCCGACGGTATCGTAAAAGATTTCGGCAAATTTCATGTCGTAGAGGCCGAGATCGCCGAAATAGAAATCGAGGGTACCGACCTGCCAGACGACATCTTCGATGAGCACGTTGCCGGCTTTGACATAGAGCTGTGTGAGCGCAAAAGCCCCCAGCGAACCATTGAGGAGATCGGCCGCATGCGCGGAACCGCCTTCGATTTTGGCGTGCAAACTGGTCCAGACTTCGTTTGTTCCAGGCGTCTGCTTGATGAGCTGCAAGCGCATTTCGAGCGCAGCCCACTGGGTTTCGTTGAGCAGACGGCCCGAAATATTCCAGAGGCCCAGTTTGGACTTACCGCCCTGAAAATCGGGACGGGCAGCGATTCTGAAGTAACCGCCGGCCGAGAATCGGTCGTCGTCGGCACGGGCATCGTTCGGCGTTGCGAATGCCCAGCCGAACGACAGCAAAACAGCCAGAAACGAAAGAAAACGGCGCAAATGTGGATTCATTGTCCTTCCTTTGCGAAATGGGGAATAAAAAAAACATCGGTCACGCCCCATAGGAGCGCATAAATTAAGGAAATCAGCGAACAGGAAAAGACGCGCTATTCGCACGTCTGTGACGAAAGATATCGACGAGATGGGGCGTTGCGGGGGGTAATGCCAAAGATTTCCCCGCAGTGGGGGGCGCGGCGTATCGGCACCGCCGATAGCCGCGTTGGGGGGCGGCTGCCCCCATTATTGTTTCGTCGCAATCACAATAGACCGACCAGCCACGCCATACTTGCCATCAGAAACCACCAACTCGCCCAGGCCAAAGGTATTTTTGCCACCCTCGTTCTCGCGGTATACCTGCGTATCGACGAGGATATTCCAATCGCCGCCGCCGGGCAGCCAGAATGTTCTTTGGTTTTCGTACAAATTAATCATGATGAACAGCGCGGGCGTATTGTCTCTGGCTGGATAATATTGAGCAATGGCGCGCCCATCCCATGCTGCGTCTGTAGATACGCCATCGGGACCGTGCCACTCAAGGCCAGTTGAATCATATTCGGTTGGAGACAGAAATGCTTTGTATTGCTTGCGAAGCGCGATCATGTCGCGGACGAAATCGTGCATGCGCACGCGGGCTTCGTCTTGCAGCCAATCGCCCCAGCGGAACCAGTTCCACTCGTTGTTGGCGCTGTCGGAATATGCGTCGTTGTTGCCGAACTGAGTGCGCATGTATTCGTCGCCGCCAAGGATGAGCGGTGAACCATGACCTATGAGCAACATCGCGAAATAGTTGCGGATAATCTGGCGTTTGTAGGCTTCGCCACCAGAATCATTGCACGCGCCCTGGCTGTCTTTATTGCCGCCGCACCAGTCGTGAGAGTGGTTATTATCCTCGCCGCTATCTGTTTTACAGAAAGCATTGTATGGATCGGAACAACAAATATTGTTCAGCAGGCTGCATCCATTATGTTTTTCGTTATAGGAATTCAGATCGTAAAGGGTGAATCCATCATGTACAGTAATGAAATTGACGGAATTATATGGTTTCCGTCCATCATCCCCAATCATCTCTGAGGAACCAACAAGTACATTACCTAATTCCATCCTTCTATCAAAGTTTGGAGAGAGGCCATCTCCGCATTTCAAATTTTGATTATCATCACTAATAAACTGCCGCACGAAATCACGGTAACGCCCATTCCACTCAAACCAAGCATTGCCTGTTTTTTCAGAACGAGGGAACAATCCATTCACATAATGCGCAACACTCCAAGGTTCTGCAATTACACGCGTATGATATTTTGCTAATAAATCATCATCGACAATATCCTGTAATACGGTTTCTTTTGCATGAGCCTCAAAGGCTCTGTTGCGCGCTTTAAATTTTTCAAACCAATCATCGGGTACCCCTCTTTCAGACGTATCTCCATCCTGATCGATCTGTTCATCTGGAACACCAAGAATTGATGCGAGATCGAAACGGAATCCGTCGACATGCATCTCGTCGACCCAAAAGTGCAGGTTATCGATGATAAGACGACGGAATGGCTTTGCATTGGCACGTGGCTGATTGCCTACGCCCGTCTGATCAAAAAAGCGTTGATTTGGTGTGCCTGTAGAATCCTTTACGAGGTGATAATACGACTTATTGTCGAGCCCGCGGAACGAATAGAGTGTGGCTGCGGTTTTATCTTCGAATGTCGACTGGCTGCCATAAGAATGGGCCGGATCCTGGACTTTGCTTTGCCAGAAACCACCTTCACCGGTGTGATTGTAAACGATATCAAGGATAACCTCGATGCCGTTCTGGTGAAGCTTATCGACCATTTCCTTGAATTCATCGTGTACACCGTTTGTTTTTTTCTGGTTGGCTACGGTCGCGTATTTCCATTCGGGCGCAAAGAACTGGATGGTATTATACCCCCAATAACCGCCATCGTCGGGTTTTTCCATCGGCGGCATCAGTTCGAGCGCTGTGATGCCAAGATCCGCAAGATAGGGTGCCATTTCGCCGATGCCACGATAGGTTCCGGGATTATTGATGGTAATATCGAGATTCTTTTTACCGCCGACCTTGAAGCTAATGGCGCTTTTAGTGAATCCATAGGGATGGGCTTCGTAAAAGATGAGGTCATTTTGCGCGTGACCTTTAAATCCATCGCCTTTTTGGCGGTTGTTGCGCCACTCCGCCTCATTGGCACTCCACTGATATTCGCTCTTGATCACGACGGATTTGGGCGAGGATTTCCAATCGGAGATACCGCGAGCGGTTCCGGATGCGGGATTTCCGCCGGACATCCAGTCGAAATCGCGATGAATTCGGCGCGTGTAGGGATCCATCAGCAGTTTGTTGGGATTGTAACGATTGCCCTGTTCGTCACAGTCTGTCTTAAAGCCAAAGGTCGTTCCGGGTTTAAAATCGGGATCATAAGGCCAGTTGGGGCCAAAAGCGATGTAACCATAATGCGTCCCAACGCCAATGCCCTGCACATAAACCGTCCAGATGCCACTTTTTTCGTCTTTGGTCATGGGAATTCGGGTGAGCGGAAGATCGGTATCGGGCTTATCGGAATCAAAGATGAGCACTTCAACTCGGGTCGCATTCTTGGCAAAGACAGCAAAATTAACGCCTTTATCGACGACCGAAGCACCGAGAATTTCATACAGCGCATCACCATTCATATCGCCATAAAATGGTGCCAGACGGCTAGAATCATATACGCGAACATTTTCTGCTTTATCATCACATGCAGAAAAAGGGATGGCTGCACACAAGAGCCCCGAAACCAGCGCAAAACGACGCGCCCACGATTTGCATTTCTTCAACATGGCTTTAATCCTTTAGTTTCCAGACGATGATATATCGATCCTTGGTTAAAGTTATACTGGTTGTTTCCGTAATCGTTTCACTCTCATCGAGCAGATTAATCCAGCCTTTGGTTCCCGCAGATACCTGATAATTCTGGGGTTCATCACTATCGCTGATGCCCACCAGGACGGTTTCGCCCTCGCCCTGCATCAGGTACATATACGAGCGTTCGTAAGCATCAATATTCTGGCGTTTGCCTTTATACATTGCCGGATGCTGATGCCGCAGCTGTCCAAGTTTCTGAACGAGCTGCAGCGTTTCTTTCTGCAATGGGTTGAGCTGTGCATTAAATTTCATCATGCGGCGGTTGTCGGGATCGTTTGCCCCTTCAAGGCCGAACTCGTCGCCATAATAAATGAGCGGAATCATTGGGCTGGTCATCAGGAAGACCCAGGCCAGCTTGAGCTGCCGATAGGCCCATGCATCAGTCACTTCGTTGTTACTGCGGTATTTGTCTTCGCTATCGTGATGGATATGCGAGATGGCGCGAGCGACATCGTGATTGCCCAAAAATGTACTCATAATGGCATCGCCATAGGCTCCATCACCATCGCCGCCGATAACGAAATCCTTGAGATCCCAGAATTTGCCATTACCATTCATAATGGTATCGCGCAGCTTATTGTAGAGCGGAAAATCGAACTGGCCATGCAACAGCGTATCGCCGATGTACTGCTGAATTTTATCTTTGCCGTCGAATGTTTCGCCAACGATATAAAAAGTCTCACCGCTATTTGCCATCATCGCATCAATGCCAAGGCGCAAATCCGAGATAAATTGCTTTGGCATGTGTTTAACGGCATCCAGCCGGAATCCGTCGATATCGGTCGTGCGAATCAGCCATCTGGCATGATCGACAACAAACTTGCGTACTTCGGGGATATTGTAGTTAAAGTCGGGCAGATTATCGCCGAACCAGCATGTTTCGGGAATGCGGTTCCAATTCTGCTGATTATTGCCCGTGCAAAGCTCAGCAGGTAGATTGAACCATTCGGGATGCGCAATAAATACGGGGCTTTCGGAATTGACGTGGTTGACTGCGAAATCGACGAGTACGCGAATGCCTCGGTCATGACAGGCTTTGACCAACGCTTTGAGCTCTCCAAGCGAGCCAAAATGCGGCTCAATCGGGGTGATGGCAACGCTATTGGAATAAGCACCGGCAAACATCGACGCCGTTTTTTCAGTATATCCAGTTGTAAGCGGCCAATATGAATGATAGGCGCTCATCGAAAAACCATCGGCACCGACAATGCTCTGTGTATTCATGCTAACTGACGAAATCCACAGCGCATTCACGCCCAAATCATCAAAATAGCCGGCCTCGACTTTCTGCTTTAAGCCGGCAAAATCGCCGCCCATCCAGTCGTACTGCACGCCCAGCGGAGCATCGTTAGCGCCGTTGCCATTGTAAAAGCGGTCTGTAAACGCGAAATACATAATCGCGCTGCGCCAGTCGAAGGGCGTCTTTTCATTCCAGACAGGCACATAAATCGGCATAATCTCGACATCATCGACACCGACCATCTCGATCGCATATCCCGCCTTACGCGCCGAGGATAAATCGTCGCTCACCGTCACCGTATTACCCGAACGCGTCGCATCAATCTCATGTCCATCACGTGTAACGCGTATCTGCCCGCCTGCGGTCAATCCGTCCTTATCGGCAAGCGTCACACTGAACGTTACCATACCATCGCGGATAACGGGTTTTCCGTCCAAAACCAGCCTGGGCGATTCCAGACACACGTTCTTTCGTTTGAAATAGCCGTTGTCGCACTCGCCACAAAAGCCATCGATATCCCGCGTATACCCCGTTTCACACAGGCAGGACTCCTGAGTCCCATTGTAAAAACACGAACCATGTCCACATGCTTTGTCACATAAAGAATCTGCCTGATTGCTGTCGTCACACCCCATCAGACAAAGTGCTGCAAGCACACAAAACAACTGATTTGCTCTCATTCCGCCAACCCTTGCAATGGTTCCGCATCACGCCCCATTCCAGGCGCAGGTGTTTTTACACGATTCACCCCCCTACATTCAAGGCATTCACAATTTTTAGTTTGATATTAATGTAGTCGGCCTATCTCGCAGGCTCGATACGGCCGCCATTCGTGTCTATGCGCTGCGCGCATACGCCACGACATTTTTGTTAGCCATATTTTACGAACGTAGACCTTCCGCATCATAAAAACCAGCGGAGTTCAATCATGAACACCTGCGGCGTTCCTGTTCAAGGATATTCGCCATCCCCCCCGGCGTTGCCGGAGGCTATTGATATTAAACGCCTATGGCGTTTAAAGGAAGGCTGAACAGTTACCGTTTGCCTGGCCAAAAACAAAACCTTGCTCTGCAATTGAATACTCATTATAATATAGTTAGGATTAGTCTATGAACACAGGACAAGTGATTCTGTGTGAATAGGCAAACGGATAAGGAGGCTGTTATGGCAGTCGCATTGGAACAAGCTGAGCGTAAGGCTCAAGTGGATGATGTTGTATCAAAGGGCGCAGCAGCGAATGCACCGGTAGCAGGTGTGGGCGCAGCCCAAAAGGGGCCGGTTCCCAAACCGGATCCCTCAAAATCAGCCGAAAATCAGGATGAAACCGTCTTGATGGCAATGAATATCTATGCCGAGGCACGAGGTGAATCGGACGAAGGTAAATCTGCGGTAGGCCAGGTGGTTTACAATCGCGTGAATGGCCGCCAGAGTAATGGTAAGGCTGTGACCTGGTGGGGCAGTTCGATCAAGGGCGTGATCACCAAGTCGAAACAATTCTCCTGGCTGAATAATCGCAGTTCACGGGAGTACAAAAACGCACTCAATCCGACCGAAACGGCAATGTGGGAAAAGTCGTATCAGATCGCCCAAATGACGGTGAGCGGCGGTGGAACAGCGAACATTTCGAAGAGCAATGGCGTAGTGGCGGACAGCTATTGTGCCAATACCCCCTCGTGGGCGACTGCAGACAAGTACATCACCAAGATTGGCCATCACAAGTTTTATACGCAGCATAACCTCAAACTGAGTGGCGGTGGGGCGTCGTCATCGGTGGCCTCAGCCGACGTCAGCGCTTCGGCTCAGGAAGCAGCAGTATCGCTTGATATTGATGCGATTAAGTCATGGTATAAAGAAAAGGGTTATACAAGAGACTGCATCCGCGCAATTCAGCGAGCTGTGGGCTTCACATCGCAGGCAGATGTCGATGGTTATATCGGCCCCAACACCATTCGCAAGGTCGCCGAATGGCAACCGACCAAAGGATTGACCGCAGATGGCAAATTCGGTACCAAATCAGCCGAAGCAGCCGGGATCTCGCTTGTCACCACATCCGGAAAAACCCTCTATTCGCCACAAAAAGCGACCCCCGCCAGCACCGAGACTGTCCCTGATCAAAAAGAAGTCGTCAAGCCAGACGACAATAAACCCGCTGACGCTGTCGTCGCCGACAACAAACCAGCAGATAATACGTCCAATACCGCCCCATCTGGTGGGGTTGCGGCACCTGCAAACGTCGATACAACCTCTCTCGAGACCGGCGCAATTAAAGCCTGGTATGCAGTGCAGGGCTACACAGAGGATACCATCAAGGCCATCCAGAGAGCCGTCGGTTTCACGGCAAGCAAAGACATCGACGGCGCAGTCGGTGGCGACACGGCCAAGAAAGTGATGAGCTGGCAGGAAAGCAACGGCTTTACGCCGAACGGTCGATTCGATGATGCCTGCGCGACAAAAGCCGGTGTGACACTCAATAAATACTCCACTACAGAATATACGGCATCAGGCACGAACAGCGCCAAGAAAAAAGACTTGCTCGGGTTCCTGCCATCCTCAACCTGGAGTGATGCAGACAAAGCCAAGATTGAGCCACAAATGACCAACGTAACGGTGCGTATACATGATGACACAGGCAAAGATAACTCAAAAAGAGTTAAAGTACACAATAAACTCGCCGCCAACGTCAGAGCCATTTTTGAAGATATCTACACCCAAATGCCAAACTTCAAAGTCGTCGGTTTGGGAGGGTATGAGTATCGTAAAGTAAACAATGGCAAAAAAACCGATTCACTTTCCAATCATTCGTGGGGTAGTGCCATCGATATCAATGCAGGTATGGATGATAAATATAAACCCGAAGGCAATAAATGGACAGTGCTGTCGTCGGATCGTGAGTGTACAAATTCGAAGTTGAACCCATTCTGGACTGGCGGTAAACCACTGGAATCAGGCGATACCGAATACGCCATGCGCACACGAAACCACCCCGTTGTCAAGGCATGTGCTGCCCATGGATTTGGCTGGGGCGGCGAATATGGCGACTACATGCACTTCTCCTATTTCGGTGGAAGTTAATCGTTTTGCTGACATTTTATAACGATTATCCCATCTCCATCCGGAGGTGGGATTTTTTTGTGCACGCAGTACATCAATATATCGATGCACCTTCTAGGCGACGCCTGAATCATTGCGATATGATTTTAGGTTGTCGGCCTATCTCGCAAGCTCGATACGGCCGCCGGTCGTGTCTATGCGCTTTCGCGCATACGCCACGTCTGAACTTCCGTGACGCTTGCGGCATAAATGGCAAACTTTCGACAAGGAGAAACCATTGCGTAAAATCTACGGCATCGGCGAGACAGTATTCGACATCATCTTTAAAAATAATCTGCCCATCAACGCGACACC
>JAEEGL015081993.1_pt1 | contig 11311 bp, 10 predicted proteins | sample 9134231 | NCBI WGS metagenome assembly JAEEGL01 (sample SAMN16246548, study PRJNA631951) | gut metagenome | biome: gut microbiome; feature: rumen; material: fiber-attached | host: Bos | place: Iran: Karaj | collected 2018-10
GATATCTCAGGCGAAAGCCTTTGATATACAGTCGGTGTCTATGACGATGAGGTCCCACCTGTTCCCATCCCGAACACAGTAGTTAAGCTCATCGGTGCCGAAAATACTCGGATGGCAACGTCCCGGAAAAATAGGTCGACGCCGGCTAACAAAAAACACACAGCAAACGCTGTGTGTTTTTCTTTTGTTTTTTATTTCGCCTTGTAAATGCGAACGCCGCCGTGGCTGCCGTAGCTTATGGGAAGCTCGTCCGAATACATCGAAATATTGAACCCGACGTAATTATAATCGCCCCAGAAATCTTTGTCGATATAGAGAATCTTTTTCGATGAAAGATTGGTGTCGTAGGCCGAAAGGTCTTCGTCAGGCTCGGCGCCGTCCGCCGTTTTGTATTTCACGGGCGTTACGGCGTAAAGGTCGTCGACGATTACGATACTCCCGACGGGAAACTCGTCCTTCGAGAATAACTGCGTGGCAAAATGAAAGTTCGACTTCACGGGCGCCGCGCCCTTTTTCGGGTTATAACGCAGGTTGTCCTTCCACTTGATCTCAACGTCGTCGAACTTATTTATATCTTTTCCTGTCGCGCGCAGAATGTCGGCGTCCTTTTTGAAATCGAAGCCGTCGCTCTCGGTATAGCGCGATTTCGTGATCTCAAACGGATGCTCGAGCGCGTTTTTCACGCACTCTTTAATAACGTGAAGCCTTTTTGCCACCTCGGGTTGATCCTCTGGCGTCCAGTTTATGCGGCCGACGTCGTAGCCCGTAATTGCTCCCGCGTAGGCGAGAGCGGCGGTATAGCATCCGATGCCGAGCTCGAGATGCGTCCTGTCCCTGTTCAAAGTGCCGTCTATAAACGACGTCCTGACGTTTTGAATTGCCGTGCCCGTCGGTATGACGGACACGCCCTCGAGCGCGCCGACTGCCTCTCTCGCGCTTTTTTGAATTCTCTTCATAAGCCCTTCGAGATCGCTGTCATTCTCGGGCGACGCCCACGTCATATTCCAGCAAAATACGACGTCGGGGTTGGTCGCAAGGCTTTTAACCTTTTCCAAAAACGCCGCGACGTTTACATAGCCCTCGGGACACGAATTCTTCGCTGCCGTCTGAGTGACTATGACGTCCCAATCCCTTTCGGCAATGGCTTCGTTTGAGCTGACGCCGTTTTTGTGGGTCCAGACGCCGCCGTCGTTGAAATAGTAGCGGTAATTCTTTCCGCCGACTTCTATGCTTGCAAGATGCCGCTCGGTGTCGCATCCGCCGCTGTATAAGTGGCCGATTATTATTTCGTCGTAAAGCCCCGTGTCGTTAAGAATGTTCCACAGGTATTTCACGCTGTCGTCTCCCCAGCTGTTCGCAATGGAGAGAAGCTTTATCGAGCCTCTTTTGGTGTATGGCGCGCCCGTATTCCGCGCCGAAATCTCAGAATTAACCGTTTTAACCACCTCCGTTTTTCTTTCATTATATATTAAAAAACGGCGAAATGCAACGCTTTTACCCCGAAAAAAATACGGGATATAAAAGATACGCCGCCCCGAAGGAAAGAGCCGCCACCGCCGCCCGCCTTAAAAGATAGTTTTTCAAGGGAAACCCGCCCGTCTCCACGGCCGCCGCCGTCTGAAAAAAGACGCAAAGTCCCGAAAACGAAAGCGCGGCCGCCGCCTCCGAGACGGACGTCCGTCCCGCGTCCGCAAGCTCACTTATTCCCGCGGTCATTTCAAAAAGCCCGAAGGCAAGCGGACGCCCCAAAACCGCCGACAAAGCCGCCGTCACCCCCGCCGCCTCGAGCAGGCTTAATAAGACCGCGAAAAAAACGATAAAAGCCGAGACGTAAAAGGTGGTCTCGGCGCCTTTTTTTACGGCGTCGGTGAATACCGCGGCCGATAGGGTAAACTCTCTTTCGGCCGCTTTGCCCTTTTTAACTTTTTTCTCCCCGAACGCCGCGGCGCCGACCGCGAGCGAGCATACGACCGTTACGGCGTAGATGAAAACTCCTTTCCAAACCGAGCCGAGCATCCCCGCTCCTACCGCCGTTATCACGAACGGCGGACTCGGCATATTTGCCATGGCGGCAAGCCTCGAGGCGGTCACGCCGTCTATATCGCCCCTTTTCCGAAGCTCGTCGGCCGAGACCGCCCCCGCGGGAAAGCCCGAAAGAAGCCCTATAACCAAAGTCCCCGCCGCCTCGGGCGGCAGACGGAAAAGCCTCGTCACACCGCCCAAAACGCGGTCTAAATACGCCGTCATACCCGACGAAAGCGAAAACCGCGCGATAACCAGAAAGGGAAAAATCGAAGGGGCGTATACCGTCGCCGCGGCGTAGATCGCCTCCTTCGCCGCCCCCGCCGCCACGCCTCCCGATAAAAGCGCCGACAGGGCGAAAAAGGCGGTGATAACCGCCGTCGCCGCTATCTTAAACCGTTTTTTCATAGCCTTCACCCTTAAAAGATACGCGCCCGTCATTAAATCAATGCCGCCGCAATATAAATAATTAAGGTGATGCCATTGTTGAAAGAGATTTTTTCAAAGGGACTCGCGACCGTCTCGATGCCCCGCATAGAGCTCACGGGAAACCGCGAGCTTGTCGTCTCGGGCGCCGACGGCATAAAAGAATACGAAAACGACCGTTTGACGCTTTTTTCGGGACGTTTCGCCGTCACCGCCGTCGGCCGCGACCTTGTCATCACGAGCTATAACGGCGAAGAGGCGGTCGTCTCGGGACTTATAGAAAGGCTGGAGTTTTCGTTTTGAGACCGCTTCGTTATTTCACGCTTCTCTTCGGCTACGTCGCCCTCACCGTCCGCGGACGTCCCGAACGCTTCCTCTCGGCCGCCTCACGCCTCGGAGTCCCGCTTTTTTCGGTCTCCAAAACGGGCGCCGACGTCCTCTCGGCCAAAGTCACCCCTCCCGACGCCCGAAAGCTTTTGAAAAGCGGCCTTATAACCGAGGCCGACGTCACGGCGCGCCGCGGACTCCCTTATTTTCTAAAAAAACGCCGAAAACGCCTCGGCTTTTTAATAGGCTTCGCCCTCTTTTTCGCCGTTATATTTTACCTTTTCTCTTTTATCTGGGACGTAAACGTCTACGGCCTCGAAACGATAGACGAAAAAGAGCTTATGTCGGCCCTTACGGCCGAGGGCGTCTTTATCGGCGGCCGCCTCTCGTCGTTGGACGCCGCCGACGCCGAGTTTTCACTGTATTCTCAATTCTTGAATATCAAATGGATACAGATCGAAAAACGCGGCACGACGGTAAACGTCTATCTCAAGGAGGGCGAAATACGCTCTCTGCCCGTCCCCGAAAACACCCCCGCCGACGTCGTCGCCTCGAAGGACGGCGTCGTGCTCTACGTTGCGGCCTACGGCGGCCACGCCGTCGCGAAGGACGGCGACGTCGTCAAAAAAGGCGACCTTTTGATAAGCGGCGCCTATCTGAACGAAAAAGGCGAGGAAAGGGAAACGCGCGCCTACGGCAAGGTCATGGCAAACACCGTAAATATCATCGAGGCCGAAGTGCCGCTTGGCTATTTCGAAGACGTCCGCACCGAAGAAAAAACCGTTATTACCTCCTTCCGCGTCTTCGGTCTTTCCTTCGGCCCCTTCGGGAGCCTCCCCGAATTCGGGGAATACGACGTGGAGCGAAACAAAACGCAAATTTCACTTTTTGGCGTCGACCTCCCGATATTCATAACCGAGGACGTCTTTTACCGCACGGTAAAGGTAAAACGCCTTATAGGAGAGCGAACGGCTGTCGAAAAAGCGGAAAATATCGTAAATAAATTGCAAAACGAGCGTTTTAGCGGTATAATAATAAACGAAAGCGTCGATTATTACGCCGTTTCCGACGGAGTCGTCCGCTTCGAGCGCTATCTCTACTGCACCGAGGATATCGCCGAAACGGCGCCGTTACGGCGCGCCGAAAGCGAGGAAGAAAAATGATTTTCGGATATAACGATATGACGGGCGAGGCCGCGTCCTATAAGGCCGCCGTCAGAAAAGCGGCTATGGCCGTTCTAAAGCTCGAAAACGTCCGCCGTAAGGCAGAGGTCTCTGTGACCGTCTGCGGCGACGCCTATATAAGAGACCTTAACCGCGATTACCGCGGCAAAGATAAGCCGACGGACGTCCTCTCCTTTCCCGCCTCCGAAGCGCTCGACGCCCTCGACCCCGATAACGGCGCGCTTCTCCTCGGCGATATAGTTATCTCCCTCGACACCGCCCGCCGTCAGGCGGAGGAATACGGAAACACGGTCGAAAGGGAGATATCCTTCCTCGTCGTCCACGGAATGCTCCACCTGCTCGGCTTCGACCACGAGATATCGGAGGACGAGGAGCGGATAATGTTTACGGAACAGAAAAAAATCATAAAGGAATTATATAACGAGTGAAAAAAGAGTTTAAGTTCGGCGCCGTTGCCGTCACCGGCCGCGCAAACGCGGGCAAATCTACCTTAATAAACGCCGTCGTCGGCGAAAAAGTCTCCATAGTCTCACCCAAGCCGCAGACCACGCGCGGCGCGGTGCGGGGCATCTATAACGGCGAAAACTGCCAGATAGTCTTTTCCGACGTCCCCGGTATCCACGACGCCAAAACGGGGCTCGGCAGGGAAATGATGAGGTCAATAAACGTCGAGGCCTTCTCGGCCGACTGCGTTCTGTTCCTTATGGAGGCGGGCAAAACGCGTTTTCAGGAGCCCGAAAAGCGGCTCCTTTCCTCGCTTTTCCGCGAGGAAAGACCCGTGATCCTCGTCGTCACCAAAATCGACCTCTACCCGAAGGAAAAGATCCTCCCGACAATAGCGGCGGCCGCGTCGGAGTATAACTTCGCCGCCGTCGTCCCCGTCTCGGCGAGAAAACGGGACGGCCTTGACATACTCCTTTCCGAAATAATCAAATATATTCCGAACGGCGCCCCCCGCTACGGCGAGGACGAGTATACCGATATGCCGATGCGCGAAATGCTCGGCGAGATCATAAGAGAGAAGGCGCTTTTGCACCTCGGCGACGAGGTGCCGCACGGCCTCGCGGTCGAAGTCGTCCGCTTCGACGAAAAGGGCGACCTCATAAGCGCCGCCGCCGACATAATCTGCGAAAAGCAAAACCATAAGGGCATCATAATAGGGAAGGGCGGCGCGATGCTCAAAAAGATTGCCGAGGAGGCGCGCCTCGACGCCGAAAAGGCCTTCGGCTGCCGCATCTTCCTCGAATGCTGGGTCAAAGTGAGAGAGGGCTGGCGCGATTCCCCTAAAGACCTCTCGGAACTCGGTTTTATCAAAAAAGACGAATAAAAACCCCGCCCGCCGTCGATAATCAAGACGGAGGCGGGATAAATGAAAAACAGGAAAACCGCGTGGGAGACCTTCGCGAAAAGCGGAAAAATAGAGGACTACCTCAAATATAAACGGATTATAGACGCCGAGGCGGCGAAAGAAAATGGAAAAAGTGATAAAGGGCCTCGTCATAAGAGAGGTCGAATACCGCGAAAGCGATAAAATACTGACCTTACTTACCGAAAGCGGCAAGTTTACGGTGACCGCCCGCGGCGCCAAAAAGCCGACGGGTAAAAATCTGTCTTTGGCCTCGCTCTTTTGCTACTCCGAGTTTACATTAAATGAGCAAAACGGCAAACTCTACCTTTCGGGCGGAAGCCTCATCGAGAGTTTTTACGCCCTCCGTGAGGACATCCTCCGCCTCGCCCTTGCCTCCGCCTTCGTCGAAATAGCGGGGTATTTGGGCGAAAACCCCGAGGACGCCGCCTTTATGCTGAAGCTCACCCTTAACAGCCTCTATTTTCTCTCGCGGGGCGAAGTCAAAGAAGACCTTATAAAAAGCGTTTTCGAGGCGAAATGCGCCGAGTTTTCGGGCTTTTTCCCCGATTTTTCAGGGTGCGACTACTGCGGCGCCGTCACCGAAAAAATGTATTTCGACGCCGACTCCTGCGAAATGACCTGTTCCTCTCACGCCGAGGACGTGCAGTATAAAATCCGTATAAACGCAAACGTCCTTTCTGCGCTTCGTTTCATCGGCGAAAGCAGCCTCGCGAAGGCCTATAAATTCGATATGTCCGAAGCCGACCTCCGCACTCTGACGCAGGTGACCGAGGGGATACTTTGCGCCCAGCTCGGCCGCCGTTTCGACAGCCTCGACTACTACAAAAAGCTCCGTATATAAATTGAAAGGATAAAAAATGGGCGATATAAAACTTACATCCAATACCGCGCGCTCGCTCGAGTATGACAAAATACTCGATATTCTGTCGTCCTTCGCCGTTTCCGACGCCGCGAAAGCCATGTGTAAAGCGCTTTTGCCTTCCGACAGCATCGACGACGTCTATAAGCGCCTTTACGAGACCGACGCCGCCCGCGTCATGAAAGTCCGCCGCGGCGCCCCCTCTTTTTCCGCCGCCTACGATATGACCGAGATAACGCGCCGCGCCGACGTCGGCTCGATGCTCCTCCCCGAAGAGCTCCTTCGCGTCTCGGCGATGCTTCGGTGCGCACGCTACGCCGCCGAATACTTTGAAAACGTTAAAGGAAGCGTCCTTGACCCCCTCTTTTCAGAGGTCGCGCCTAACGTCTACCTTGAAGAAAAAATCGACGGCTCCATCCTCTCCGAAGACACGATAGCCGATAACGCCTCTCCCGAGCTTTTCGCCATCCGCCGGAAGATCTCGCAGGAGGAACTGAAAATCAGAGACAGTCTGAACACGCTGATCCGCTCCAAAAGCTACTCGCAGTATCTGCAGGAGCCCATCATAACCGTCAAAAACGGCCGCTACGCCGTCCCCGTCAAGACGGAGCACCGCCGCGACGTCGCGGGCATGGTGATAGAGACCTCTTCGAGCGGCTCGACCGTCTTCATAGAGCCCGCGAGCGTAATAGAAGCCAACAACAGCATAAAAGTCCTTCACGGCAGGGAAAAGGCCGAGATAGAGCGGATTTTATACGCCCTTTCGGCCGACGTCGCCTCCTTCGCCGACTCCGTCGTGAAGACTTCAAAAGCCCTCGCGAAGCTCGATTTCATCTTCGCCAAAGCCGCTTACGCAGAAAGCCTCGACGCCGTGATGCCCGAACTCAAGACCAAAAAAGGCTTTTCCTTCAGAAAGGCGCGCCACCCGCTTATCGATCCCGCGAAGGTCGTCCCGACCGACGTCGCCATAGGCGAGGATTGCCGCATTTTAGTCATAACGGGTCCCAACACGGGCGGTAAGACCGTCTGCCTCAAAACCGCGGCGCTTTTATGCCTTATGCTTCAGTCGGGATTACATATCCCCGCCGCCGACGGAAGCTTCGCGACGGTCTTCGATAACGTCTACACCGACATCGGCGACGAACAGTCGATAGAACAGTCGCTTTCCACCTTCTCGGCGCACATGACCAATATCGTCAAGATACTCGACGCCGCCACCCCCGAAAGCTTCGTCCTCTTCGACGAGCTCGGCGCGGGCACCGACCCCGTCGAGGGCGCCGCGCTTGCCGTCTCCATACTCAAATACCTTCTTTCGAAGGATATCACCGCCGCCGCCTCGACCCACTACCCCGAATTAAAACTTTTCGCCCTCGAGACCGAAGGCGTCCAGAACGCCTCCTTAGAGTTTGACGTCGAGACCCTCCGCCCGACCTACCGTCTCATTACGGGCATGCCCGGCCGCTCCAACGCCTTCGCCATCGCCTCGCGCTTGGGCCTTCGCGCCGACATAATCGAAAACTCCAAGGGCGAGCTTTCCGAGTCGAGCGTCAAACTCGAAACGATAATCGAAAAACTCAACGAGACCCGCAAGAAATTAGAGACCGAGCTCGCCTCCGCCGAGGCCGCGAACGCCGAGGCTAAGCGCCTTAAGGCCGAATGCGAGACCTTACGCGCCGAAATAGAAAAAAACGCCGACAAAGAGATTAAAAAAGCGCTCGAAAAGGCGAAGAAAACGGCCGACGACGCCAAGTATATGGCCGACAAGCTCATAGAAGAGCTTAACGACATAAAGAAAAAGAAGGACGAAGAGGACTTCGCCCGCCGTCTCGAAGAGGCGCGCCTCTCGCTCAAAGGCCGCCTTGAAGGCATCGACGCCGTCGCCCACCCCGACAAAGAGGAGATTGACGACGGCTACGTCCTCACCCGTCCCTTAAAGGTCGGCGACAGGGTAAAAATAAAAGGCCTCGACGGCGTTTACACCGTCCGCGGCCTCAAAGATACCAAGGGCTTCGTCACTGTGCTCTCGGGCACGATACTTACGAAAGTTCAGGAAAACCGTCTTCGCCTCACCGCCGAGGAGCAAAAAGGGAAGAAAACGAATATCGCCGCCTCCGTCAAAAGAGACTCCTCCCGCGGCCGCACCGAGATCGACATCCGCGGTATGACCGTGCTCGAAGCGGAGGAGGAGGTCTCCCGCTTCATAGACGGCGCCGTCGTCTCGAATCTCGAAACGGTCTACGTCATCCACGGCAAAGGGACGGGCGCGCTCCGCAAAGGCGTCCACGAGATGCTTCGCTCAAATCCGTCGGTCAAGAGCTTCCGCCTCGGGACCTTCGGGGAAGGGGAGGACGGCGTCACCGTCGTCTCCCTCGCTTAAATCAAAAATCGGGAAAGAGCTTTCTGAAGGCTTCGGGTAACGGAGCCTTCAGTATTTTTACGCCCTCTTCGGTCGGAAGCGCGACCTCTCCCAAAAACAAAAGCTGATGCGGATACTTTTTCGTCGCCCTGCCGTAAAGTCCGTCGCCCAGAAGCGGAAAACCCGCCGCGGCGGTGTGAATCCTTATCTGATGAGTTCTCCCCGTCTCGAGCGAGAAGGCAAGGAGCGCTAACCCCTCCCGCCCGCAAAGCTTTTTATATCTCGTCACGGCGCGCTTACCGCACTCGGAAATAACGCGCCCCACCGTCCCGACGTCTTCTATCGGCAGGTCGATAACGCCCTCATCCCCGGGCGCCCCCTCGCACACGCCGAAATAGACTTTTTGAAGTCCGTTTTTTACCCTCGCGGCGTAGGCGTTTTTCGCGACGATCACGATCCCCTCGGTGTCTTTGTCGAGGCGGTAAAGCGGCCTGAAAACGCCCGAAAACTCGTCCCGAAGCGTTCCGCCGTCACGGTGTCCCGACGACGGATGGACGGGCATATCCGAAGGCTTCAGAACGGCGATGAAGTCGCCGTCCTCGTATAAGACGGGAAACCTCCCCGAAAAAACGGGCGGCGGCTCGGGGAGCGTCACCGTCACCTCCGCGCCCGCCTCTAAAACGTCGCTAGTCTTGAACTCTTTTCCGCCCGCGACTAACCCGAAACGGTATTTTTTGAGGTCGGTCACGACCGAACGCGAAAAGCCGAGCGACTCCAGAAATCTCTCAGCTTTGACCTCTTTATCGGTGTAAAAAATCAGCTTTTTCATAAGTCCATTATAACAATTTTCCAAGGCAAATGCAATATACGCCCGAAAACCTTGCAAAAACCGCCGCCTTATGCTAAAATATTCTATATTCATAATCTCCAAAGGAGCAAAAAAATGAGAATAGATACCAAATGCGTCCAGTCGGGCTACAGGCCGAAAAACGGCGAGCCGAGAATGCTTCCCATAACCCAGAGCACCACCTTCAAATACGACTCCACCGAGCACATGGGCAAGCTTTTCGCGCTCGAGGAGCCCGGCTATTTCTATACCCGCCTCGCCAACCCGACCAACGACTACGTCGCCGATAAAATAAGAGACCTCGAGGGCGGCGCCGCCGCCATGCTCACCTCGTCGGGTCAGGCCGCCATGTTCTACGCCGTCATCAACCTCTTGGGCGCGGGCGACCATTTCATCTCGACCGCCGAGATATACGGCGGCACCCATAACCTCTTCGGCGTCACCCTGAAAAAACTCGGCGTCGACGTCACCTTCGTCCCGACCGACATCTCGGAAGAGGAGCTTTCCTCCCTCGTCCGCGAAAACACCAAATGTATCTACGGCGAGACGGTCGCAAACCCCGCCCTCTCGGTCCTGGACATTGAAAAATTCGCCCGCGTCGCCCATAAGCACGGCCTTCCGCTCATAGTCGACAACACCTTCCCGACACCCGTGAACTGCCGACCCTTCGAATGGGGCGCCGATATCGTCGTCCACTCGACCACCAAATACCTTGACGGTCACGACATGGGCGTCGGCGGCTGCATAGTCGACAGCGGCAACTTCGACTGGGAGGCCTCGGGACGCTTCCCGGGCCTCACCACCCCCGACGAAAGCTATCACGGCGTAATTTACACCAAGCAGTTCGGCAAAGCGGCCTACATCACCAAGGCCACGGCGCAGATAATGAGAGACTTCGGCTCCATCCAGTCCCCCATGAACGCCTTTTTGCTCAATATCGGCATCGAGACCCTCGCCCTCCGCATGGAGCGCCACTGCCGTAACGCCGAAAGGATAGCCGAATACCTCTCCAAGCACCCCAAAATAAACAAGGTCACCTACCCGGGCCTTAAAGGCGACAAATATTACGACCTCGCCAAAAAGTATATGCCGAACGGCACCTGCGGCGTCCTCACCTTCGAGGTAAAGGGCGACGTCGCCGCCGCCGTCCGCTTTATGGACAGCCTCAAACTCGCGATGATAGCCACCCACGTCGCCGACGCCCGCACCTGCGTCCTCCACCCCGCCAGCCACACCCACCGTCAGCTCTCGCCCTCCGAGCGGCTCGCCGCCGGCGTCACCGACGGACTCATAAGATTTTCCGTCGGCATCGAAAACTGCGACGACATTATCGAAGACCTCTCGCAGGCCCTCGAAAAAGTATAAACGTAAAACGCCCGCGAAAGCGGGCGTTTATTATTGCAATTTTTCCGACAAAATGGTATAATAAATTTATCATACATCTTGTTCTGTTTCAAGGAGAAAAATCAATGAAACTTATTGACTTAAAATGTCCTTATTGCAGTTCAATAATGAAAGCCAGCGCGGATGCAAAAGAGGTTGTATGCGAGTATTGTAACGCAAAGTTTCTGGTAAATGACGAAGTAAAACACGTGCATTATGATAACGCCGAAGAGGCGGGCTATAACTTTGAAAAGGGCAGGCAAAGATTTCAAAAGGAGCAAAAAGGCTCCGTTGAAAGCTATAAATGTCCCGCTTGCGGGTCGCCCTTGCCCTACGACCCGAGCGGAAAGCTTAAATGCCCCGCCTGCGGCAACAGCTACGACGTCGAGGCCATCAAAAGGCTCGCGGCCTTCGCCGAAAACAAAACCGAGTTCAAATGGGAAGGAGCCGCGTCCGAGAGCGCCTTGCAAAACGGCGAGCGGCTCGAGAACACCGTCACCTACGTCTGCCGTTCCTGCGGCGCCGCCGTTGAGACCGA
>JAEEGL015353680.1_pt1 | contig 11311 bp, 9 predicted proteins | sample 9134231 | NCBI WGS metagenome assembly JAEEGL01 (sample SAMN16246548, study PRJNA631951) | gut metagenome | biome: gut microbiome; feature: rumen; material: fiber-attached | host: Bos | place: Iran: Karaj | collected 2018-10
CAAACTATTCATCCGTCCCCTCCAATTCTCCCCCGACGACTGGTTCACCCTCGCCGAGTGAGAGAGTCATTCATATCCATATTTGTCTGAACAGCAAAAGGCGCTCCCCTCATCAGGAAGCGCCCTTTTCTTTTTGACATAACTGCCAGATTAGAACATTCGCGCGATTCGCGTTCCTATATTAATGCCTTACTAATTGTCGATCAAGGCCTGCTGCCCCTCCGTCTCAAGCGCTTTCGCAAAGACCGAGCCCTGCACATTCTTCGTCGTGCCCAAGGCAAAAACCACAATCGGGAAACTGTAGTCCTTCAGGCACTCAACAAAGAGTTTCGAGACAATCGCTATGGGATTCTTGAAAGTACCGCACCCCCAAGCTCCCAGGATAATCACCTCATTCCCCTCTTTCGCAGCCACATCGAGAATTTTCCTGATGCGTGCCCGCATAATGTCCTCGTAGTTCTCCGGTCTATTTTCCGGGTCCGACAACACAGGTGCCGCACAAGTGATGACATTCGCCGTGTACCAGCTGTCGGAGTCCATCATTTGCGGATAAATCGGATCCGTTCGCACATCCGTCTTGAACACCACCACATCAGGCGTGTAGATGAGGTCGTCATTCCCCATATTGTCCATTTGTCCCTTGTGGTACATGTCGATGTGCTTCTGGTAGAAAGGCTCCTTCATCGCCTGAAGGCAAGGAAGCAGCGTGGAGCATCTGCATAAGGATTCCTCCTGAGCACCGGAAAGATAAGGAGCACCTCCGATTGAATGATTGTTGGCATAGTTCAGCACCGCAACCTTCATACCCGGGAAGGCCTTCGCAGCTTCGAAACTGCGCTTGCCCGACACCCAGTATTTCGTGGACGTAGCCTCACGAACAGGAAGTTCAATCTTATCCTCCTCTGCCACCATATACTGCTTCGCTATCGAGTGCTTGATGGCACTCTTCAGTTCCGGCATCTCCTTGCAGCAGTTCGCCGTGTCCATCATCACCTCGAAATTGAGGTTCAAGTACTTTATATCCATAAAGAAAATTATTAAAGATTAATGTTTCATACTACCTCTCTCACCCTTATGTGTCAAAATGACAGAAAAGTAAACTAATATATAGTCATTTATCGCACATTCTCTCAGATTATTTATGCCAAAGAACTCCTTCAGCCCCAGTATTAATGGTCATTATGCTCCAAATGGACCATTTTATCCCCCAAATAATTAAACTAATATCTATATTTCTCAATGCTGGGAATGATTTTTTCACACCACCTCCATATCTTTGCAACGAGAATAATACGGGACTGATCAAAACTAAACTATGTCCGAAATAAAAATCATAGAGGGCGAATTCAAGCAGAAGCTTGATCTTCAACTCGCATTAGCCATCAAGGCAGGCTTTCTCCCTCCTGCCGAAGACCATATGCACGATTCACTCGATTTCAATCGAGACCTCATAGAGCACCCCGAAACCACATTCTACGGACGTGTGGAAGGTGATTCGATGATGGAAGCAAGCATCTGTGATGGTGACATCGCCGTCATCTACCGGTCCATACAGCCCAAGGATGGCGACGTCGTTGTAGCTTTCGTCAACAATGAGTTCACCATCAAGTATCTTGACCTCACCCATCGCCGCGAGGGCTATATCGAGCTTCGTCCAGCCAATTGCAACTTCCGTCCCATCAAGATTGATGCCGACGACAACTTCGAAGTCTGGGGCGTCGTGGTTTGGACGATCAAGAAGTGGAAATAGTACCCTGAGAAAGGCAAGAAATATATAAAATTCGTTTGTCACAAGCTATTATTGAAAATGAATGCGTACCGGACAGGCAAACTGCTCCGCAATAGCAATTACGCAGTCAACAGGGACTATCATTCTCGGAAGACTGCGCTTGACATCGCGAAGGAGCATCTTTCCCAGATGGACGAACAATCGTAGTTTTTTATCACGAATTTGAGCATTTTAGAATTTATTGGTTGCGGATAACGATAAAGCTTTCTCTAATACGATAATTCGTGACAAGAAAAGCAGAAAACCCTATTTCCAATCGTGGCATATCCCCCAAAGTCCCGTGGAGGATATGCCGCGATTGCCGCATGTCCCCTAACGTTCGTTGGAGGATATGCATCGATAGAAGGATGTCCCCTAACGTTCACAAGAGGACATAAGTCGATATCGGCATATCCTCCAACGTTCGCTGAAGGACATACGACGATGGCGGTATGTCCGCCAACGTTCGCTGAAGGATATACGGTGATGTCAGATATCCCCTTCTGTTCACTGAAGGACATGCGTCGATGGAAGAATGTCCCCTAACGTTCGTTGAAGGATATGAGTCGATAGTGGTATGTCCCCCAACGTTCGCCGAAGGATATGCGAAAGAGGGGGCATATCCGCTAACGTTCGCTGAAGGATATGGTGCTGCATAACGATGTCCTCTAACGTTCGTTGGGGGATATGCGGCGACAAAGCCCTCGGGGGTATATCCTAGTGCAGCTTATGCACATATTTGCCAGCGGAAGGAACGATCGAGATTTGTGTCGTGGATGTGTGCAACGTTGCGTATTCCCTAGCACCTGCTAAGGACAAGAATTCGTGAAGGATCACGACTTCGTGGAGTACCATCATCGAGGTAGATCGTCCTCGTTCTTCAATCCATCGATCTATGATGTGATGTTTGGGCAGCATGGAAAGAGATGATCCAAAGAAGTCAAAAAATGGGTATGGTAAAATGAGTTATAAAATTTTTGATTGACCTTTAGTCTTGACGTTAATGACCGTATAATGATCGTTAATAACAATTAATATTCAAAAAAACATCCGAGACGCATACAAGATACGTCCCGGATGAAAATTGAAACCTTATACAAGAATAAATAAGGCAGGAGATATAATAATGAACGAGAGAAGGGCTTTGGACACAAGTCCATTATCTGCATATTCTGATGTCTAAAATCAAACGGGTTACAATTGGCGTATTTAAACTATAAGCGATGCCGTACCATTCTATTTATCGTAAAAATCGCCACAATCACCGAAATAGCGCCAATACCAGGTATAGCAATCCAAAGCAGGCCATTTATAAGGAGCCATACGAGTTTGAAAAAGAACCACAATAGAACAATCTATTATCTCAACAATTTCCATTATTCAAATAATCCCTTTTCTAAAAAAATATAACGGTTGTAATCGACCGAACTACAATATGTATTATGATGATTACAACCGAATAATTCTTAAATAAGGGAGCATATAAAAATTATTATCATTCAATAAGTACCAAGGGACATTGAAACTAATTCAATGAGCACGACCATTTTACTTATTGTAACATAAAATTGATATTACACAATTATGTCATTGATGAAATAGTATTATGATGCCCAGGATGGATAACATCATAAATACTATTTCTAAAGATAATAATTATCAAGTATAATATGGGAAATACGTTTCAATCTTACAATCGATCAGCAGATTTTTTTCGTTGTTCTTTGGATTGTTCAAGCCGATCGATAATTTGTCCTTCTATCTTCTTTCTTGCAATAATCTTAACGACGAACCAAATAACCAGATAAACAATAGCTGCAGTAAAGTTGAAGAAATACCACAATACAAGCGCAATTAACCATAACCAATTAATGAGTTTATTTATCCTTTCCTTATTGTTCACGAAATCAATCTCTTCTTGATTGACAGGATAACTGTACTCTGTACGTTGTCCAATTCCGTCCATTATAAAATGATACTGAGAATCATTATATTTATAATAAACGAACCAGAAAGGAACAAGGATATACTTTCCAGTAGTAGACAAATTATAACTTGATGATGCACGGAAATTGCGTATTTCTTGACTGCCGATTTGAACTAGAGCAGATTGTCTGGCAGTTTCCTCAACCATGTCTTTTCCATGCTTCTGCCATACAAGGGTAGGATCTGTATTACGTTCCAAAGTAATCAGATTATCATCGTTATAGTCAATCATATCGGGTTCAAATTCCTTTGACATCATCACATCATAAGGAAATAATGAAGTGAATTTACGCAATTCATCGGGTATTTCTTCGCCTTCGTTCGCCAAACACAGGAAAGAAAAATTACCAGCTGTATTGCCATTTTGAGGACGCCATTTTTTTACGTCCTTTGAACCATTTGAAGTGGATTTTTCACTCATGTATGACGACTCACAACTCCATGATGCATTATAAGTACCTTCAAAAAGATACATTGGCAAATAAGCCTGAATAACATGATCCGTTTGGATAGAATCAAAGATATTGGTTGGGACATAATCCTGGTTGATTAACGCATTAACCAACGCATTCTCAAAAGTTTGTTCGTTGGTGGTGAACGGAATAATGCGTTCTGGGACTGGTACTGACTTGGGCTCAACAAGTCTATTAACAAGTTTGCCGTGACAATAAGGACAATCTTGTATCAATAATTTCGGATTGAAAGTATTGATAGGTCGATTACAATTAGGGCATGTCACCTGTTGAAGAATTAAAGAATTTCCTGCCATAACAAAATGAATTTTAATTGTAAATAAATGAATTATTTGGATAATCTTGCCATACGTATTGCTTGGTTACGTTTTTTCATCGCTAATTCAACTTGCTTAATCTGCTGTTCAAGCATCTTCTTATCTCCCTGGTTTACAAAAGAGCACAAGTCGTTAACGGCATTTTCCAACTCTATTTCTGGACCTGCTGCTTCAGGGCAACTTTCAACAGAACTACAGCTTAGAGCCTCATAGCATAAAGACATCTGTTTACGCAATGAAGGATCTGAGACTTGAGAAAGAGCTGTTTTCATATCGCTTGCCAATGACTGGATAAATATGTGTCCTTGGCGTTGTTTTTCCATCGACGATCGAGTGGCATCATTAGCTAACACCGACATTAACTGCAAAACCAGAAATATTATCAACAGAATACCTTGAACAAGCACCGGCCAAAAATAAGATTCAGGGTTGTACCATAAGAATCCTATACCAATGATTAATTCTGTAAAAAAATAGAATAGGGCTCTTAAACTCAAACTCGCCGAAAGAACAACCTCTCCATTCTTTGCTCTACACAACAGAGGCGTAATTAATAGACAAAGAAAAGCCACATGAATAAAACCATAACATATCCACACAGTATTAGAATGCTCGGTTCCACCCAAGAAAAAGAAAAAACCATTAAACCCTAATAAAATGACAAGTACAATTAAGAACTTAACTAAAATTTCTTTCATACTTCAATTGTTATTATGATTAATTCATACCGTTCTTGATAAATTCGACCATATCATTATATTGCTCTTCAGTGATACGCCCTTCTTTAAATAATTTTTTGTATTTCGAAAGGGATTTAGCCATCTCTACTAGTTTATCTTCATTAGAATCATCTAATGAAACATTGGGTTGAGCTGGCTGTGAAGTCCTTGCTCCAAATCTTCCCTGTCCACCAAATCCAAAAGGCTGTGGTTGCTGTTGTTGCGATTGGGGATTTCCAAAAGCACTTGCATACATCTGTGAAAATGCATTACCAGCTGCCATACCCATACCAATACCAGCACCTGCCGTTGCTAGACCTGCAGCATTTGGATTTGTAGACAAGTCTTTGAGAAGTTCTTGCTGTACAGACTTATCATAGCTGCCAGTATGTGCAGAAGCGATCAAACGATCGAGATACTTCTTCCGCTCTTCGGTTTCATCAATGCTCAAATTATAAAAAGAGAAATTAACCAGTTCCAAGCCATACTCGACAAACACCTTATCAAAAACGGGTTTCAATATACTAGCAAAATCCTCCAAATGACTTGAAATGGCATTAATTGATGTGCGGTTACGAGAAATATTCTCAAGATATTTACCAATAGTAGAACTTATCTTCTGAGATATTTCAGCATCAAATATTGTGCTCAAATCTGTAACGGAGAAGGTACTCATATCTCCCATTAGCCTCATAAAAGCCCTTTTACTGGCGTCATCATCCTCAATAATGTTAAAACGGACACGGAATGATGCAGCTCCCCGTATCATTGTTGGGACACCAATTATACCATTACCAAGAAAGAAATCCTGAATTTCAATTGGTGATGTCGTCCCCCAATTTACTATTTGTTCATTTGTTTGAACATGGTAAACCTGGCAAGAGAACGTTGATACACCACCAGAGAGCATATTACGAATTTTACTCAATAGCGGGTAGTTTTCGGTCTTCACCTCATGACGTCCACTTGGAAGTGTGCCGTAAAATTCTCCATTTTTAATGAAAATAACTTGTTCGTTCGGAGCCACAGTGATGACTGAATTAGTATTGAAATCCTGACGAGCATCCAAATAAATAAGGGTACCTGTGTCATTCGTCCTCTGCAGAGACTCCATAACGTTTTTACTGCCACCAGCAAATTGCTGTTCGGTTTCATTTCTATGAAATAAGCCCATAATAATATGTTTAGTTAGTTAGTTATTGTAATAATTTTCCTCTAAAATTTCGAAACCAAAGTTCACTATTTGAGCCGGTTTCTATTCTCAATGATTCTTCGCTGGACATCTTCCATTTGCTGGCCAATTTGATATTGTTCGTCAGCAAAACGATCTCGATCTTCTACATTATTTGCATCTACTGCACTATCGAAGGCTGCTTGTTTGCGATTCATTAAATCAATATACTCTTTGTTTAATGAATCAGCCTGAGCCTCAACATCTTTTTCCAAGTTGGCTCTTTGCTCGGCTTCATACTCCACACGACGGTCTGCTTCGGCCTGCTGCTCGGCTTCATATTCCGCACGACGGTCTGCTTCGGCCTGCTGCTCGGCTTCATACTCCGCACGACGGTCTGCCTCGGCCTGCTGCTCGGCTTCATACTCCGCACGACGGTCTGCCTCGGCTTGCTGCTCGGCTTCATACTCCGCACGACGGTCTGCTTCGGCCTGCTGCTCGGCTTCATACTCCGCACGACGGTCTGCTTCGGTGTCTTCGTCTATTTCTGTATTCTCTTGATTCTCACGGGGTGTTCCATCGCTCCAATGCGTCATACCCTGCTCGTCTGCCCATCTTTCTGCCTCGGCTTGTGCCTCTGCTGCTTCCTTCTGGCCTAATTCATATAATTCTGAAGGTGAAAGTTGACTTTCATCTATTGGTTCTTCCTCCTCGGAGACTTCCTGCTCTTCAGGAACCTCTTCCTCCTCGGGGACTTCCTGCTCTTCAGGAACCTCTTCCTCCTCGGGGACTTCCTGCTCTTCAGGAACCTCTTCCTCCTCGGGAACTTCCTGCTCTTCGGGAGCCTCTTCCTCCTCGGGGACTTCCTGCTCTTCGGGAGCCTCTTCCTCCTCGGGGACTTCCTGCTCTTCAGGAACCTCTTCCTCCTCGGGGACTTCCTGCTCTTCGGGAGCCTCTTCCTCCTCGGGGACTTCCTGCTCCTCAGGAACCTCTTCCTCCTCGGGGACTTCCTCCTCTTCAGGAGCCTCTTCCTCCTCGGGGATCTCTTCATCATACGAAGAGTCGCTATCCTCGTAAGATGTGTCGTCACTTGTCGATTCCTCTACTTCACTTGAAGTATCATCGTAGGAACTTACATCAATATCATCTGCCATAGTTTTAGTCTTTTTTATGTTCTATATCGTAAATTTTATTAATAAAGTGCTCACGTGCTTTGTGACTCGCCTCTGCCCAGTGGTATGCATGTTTAAACTCCTCTTTGCTTCTAGCGACATTCATATCTGTTAGATAATTCTTTTTCTTCTGTTCAACTATATCAAGTGCTTCATAGATTGTTCCATTACGTGTTTCGTTTACTCTTCCCTTTGCATCGCACCACCGATGATAGGTCTCATCAATTTCCTGATTCTTTTCTCTCAATGCTTGCTCAATTGAAGAGCAGTCTTCGCCCGAAGAGAACAGGTTTTCACTCTCCGCCTTAAGCATTTTTTGCTCCTCTAACAACGAATTATACTCTTGTTCTACCTTCTGCATTTCTTCTTGAGACTGATAGTATTCATTGATTTTATCAGAATTACACAATTCTTCTTCATCAAATTGATCAAGCACACAATCGTATTCGGGATCCAACTCGTCGTCCACACAATTCTCAGAATCATTTTCATCGTCATCAAATTCTTTCATAGTTGTAATTGTTTTATCGTTTAAGTGAAGTTTCAATAGTATGAGCGCCAAGTTTTAACTTTGTTTCATAACTTATTTTTCGATATAAATGCACCTTCACACACGACTGGAGCTCGCGAGTGAGTTGTTCGTCATTCAATTCCTGGTTGATGAGTGTAGCCAGTTTCTTGATGACCTCAAGCAGCGGATCTATCTTATCAGTCTTAGGTGTAAAGAATCGATTGAAAATACGTCGTGCTACCTCACGTGCCAATAGTCGACGCTGATAGTTGCAGCCTTGAGTACAGTATGGGGTCAGTGCGCACCAAGGATAGGGTCGCAAATGCTCCTGTTTGTCGTTCCAATAGGTGGAGAGTTGTTGAATACCGTCATCAGATAGAGAAATACTAATCTGATTGTTCATTCTGTAATCAGGGGTTATGACTTCTTCTGGTTCATCCAAACGGTTGAAGAACAAAAATGCTTCTCCAGGTTTCAACTTAGATAGACGAGCCAATTGTGTGTCACTCATACTAGTAGAGTTTGCTAAGATTTCCTTGTCCTGTTTCTCAACCAATCTGAAAGCGACTTTAATATCAGTTAATGCAACTATGTCTATACCCACCTTTCTTGGAGATTGATCCGCAATTGCCAAACCTACGCCATAAGAGCGAATCTCTGCTAGCATTCGCTTCACTAATCCTTGGGCTATAGCAGCTGGATTGGCTGCACCTTCGCCTGCATTACTAGAGGAATCGAGAAGCACATGTGCTTCTTCAAGAAGGATAAAATTACGTAGTCCTCCTTCGCCAACATAGTTGGCATTCACATAAGCAAGAATGGAAAGCAACAATAAGGCAATAATCAATGCCTTCTGGTCACTATTTTCAATAGCTGCGAGTTCAATAATTGTCGGCTTCTGCAAAATATCCTCTATGGGAATAGAATGATAGTTGTCGAAAAGATTGACTAAACTTTTCAAACGAACTACACCTGCTCTGCCAATATTCCTTGCATCACCTGTGTATCCTATATCATCAAATGTTTTTTGGAAACACTTTATGAAGTCTGAAATATTGAAAATGATGCCTTTATTGTCGGTTGTATAAGAATCTAGCCAACGAAAGTCTGAATAACAGTTATTAATGGTTTCCTCGAAAATCTTATCAAGGGGAGTTGACATAGAAACACCCGCTGCAAAAGCCGTCTTAAGTGTAGATTTATAAGTCTCAAGTCTTACGTTTTTGGGAGGGACAAAAGGATTGAATACAAATGGTGAAATATAATTTTTTCCTGGTGTGAAAACCTGTAACTCAGGAATACTCTGTACGAGAGCTCTATACTCATTTTTAGCAGGTTCTATTACCAGAAAAGGAATATGATGATCTTTCCAGAGACGGTCAAGAAGACCTACGGAAAAAGTCGTCTTTCCAGATCCAGGAGTGCCAACCACAAGCATATGTTTAGCAAGGTCCTTAAGGGAGAAACCAATTGTATTAGAAGATGAGGATTTCAGTTTTCCAATTTCAATGTCACCTGCATTGATGAGGTTCTTTGAATAAGTCTTACCCGTTTTCCCTGTCTCATTTATCACGAATCCTGCATTCACCCTATCATCGCCAATTGGCAAACGAAAGAATGATGCAGCCTCTTCTGCAGTGATAATGAAAGCAAAACGATACAAGATACTATTGATATAACCGCTGTTCCAAATAGAAGCATTTCTGCCTGTATTCAGCATCATATCACTTACCAGCCAAGGCTGCGAAAAGAGCATCTCTTTTGATGTGCTGACATCGCCATTAACTAAATTGACAATCTGAAGATCAGGGGCAGAAAACTGGGTCGAGCTCAACTGTCCCAACATACGGGTAGAGACTGCATCAATGGATTGATTGTCTCCATATACAACAATATTGTATTGGAATAAAGGCCTATTCTTATTATCGTAGTAGTATTTATAGAGCTGGCTTAGCTGATTCGCATTAGTAAATTTAACATTTCCAATCTGTCTATCGTTGACGCCCTGGCTCAACATTGTTACGCTTTGAGTCAATCTGTTCAACTCGCCAAGTTCTTCGTTGCTAAAAATAGTAGGAATCAATTGAAGTGAGACGGCACATCCCGGATGCATTATTAAAATACTTGCTATGCGACTCAAATCTTGATAGTCTGTTGGCAGTTTATCGTATGCATAACATACGGGAATGAAATTATTTTGTAAATCTTCAATTCTTTCATCTTTGATAATCGCCTGACAAGACTCCTTATTTACAGTACTGAAGATGGTGTAATAGTCGGTAAACGAAACTTCATCGTATTCATACATACCTCCATCCAAAGTAGCTTTTAACAGACCTAAAAGAACTTGTAGCGCCTCTTCGCATTTGCCTTGAACCTTATTGATGCTACGTAAAAGAATAAACAGACGAATATTCGCCTTATATGGTTGGTTTACAACAGCCTCAGTAATCCATATTAGTTCAATAGACATATCTGGATTCTGTCCTATTTGCCTAAATTGGTCCTTATACTGCTGATAAAATTCACTTAAGAGATTTGCCATCTCCTGGGCAGAATGTACAATATGTTCATTAGGAGAGAAATTATCAGACAATATTGAAACATGAGGGATGGATCTTATTGACAATATCTTCATGCCAATATATTCACCACTATTAATTTGTAATATATCCATTGTAAATAAATTTAAAGATCTAATAAACTAATCCAATAAAGAAGCAAAACAATTAACAAGAAAGAAATAATTTACATAAAAAAAGCAAACGTGAATTAATATAAGACATCAATTATGATGTTTGGATAAAAGCCTAGTTAGCTTAAGCAGATTATACGTTTGACTTTCTTCCATCGTACAATTACTATTTTTGTTTTTGTTTATGCATGGCAAAAATAATAAAAAAAGCAAAGAGCACAAACTCTTTGCTAAACTTTTTATATGGCAAATCCTTAAAACTACGGAGTGCCGTAGGGGATATGTATCTATTCCATCATATTTTGTGACACTAGAGAACGAAAAATATAGAGGATTTAGCATCAACTACCTATCCTACGGGCAAACTGCACGAACGGAAAGACCCAGAAAATGAAAAGCGTATTGCAATTGCACAAATGGAGAACGGAAAGACAGGTGGTACGCTTGATCCCCATTTTCCGGATCAAGTGTTGAGGCCCAATAATAGCCATCTCTCCCA
>JAEEGL016579016.1_pt1 | contig 11311 bp, 13 predicted proteins | sample 9134231 | NCBI WGS metagenome assembly JAEEGL01 (sample SAMN16246548, study PRJNA631951) | gut metagenome | biome: gut microbiome; feature: rumen; material: fiber-attached | host: Bos | place: Iran: Karaj | collected 2018-10
AACCTCTTAAAAACGGCTCTTTGCGTCTCTGCGTGAGATATATCGGAGTGCATAGTAAAGCATGGGGACTTGTCCCCGTCAAGACATTTCGGAGCGTTATGGCTGCATTTCCGCAAGATTCCGCCAGTTATGATGTGGTGGTAGCAGCGGCGCGGAGGTCAATCGCCGACGCGGCAATCCCTTGGCCTTTTAGCCGGTTGCGGTGCGCTTTCAGTTGATAGCGAGCGGAGGGTGGGGATCGCACGAGAGACGCTTCGCGGAACCGACATGATTTTGACGACCCATGGTAACAGGCGAGTGCTATGCACGAGCGTCAAAATCACGTCGGGTAGTATCCGCGAAGCAGCGGATCGGGCGATACCCGCCCGTAGCGAGCCTTTTGTGGTATAATATCCGGCGGAGGCTATGGATGCAGCTGGTGGACGTCAAAGGGACCGTCATTGTGCTTGCGGCGCTGCTTGTGGTGGCGCTGCTGTGCGCAATCGACCTGAAGTGCTCCGACGACGGACACGAGCCGAACGTCATGGCGCGCATCAAGGGCGAACTCGCAAGCGGCAGAAAGGCGAGCGCCGAACGCCGGCGCGAGAGCATCGCCATCCAGCTCCGCGACCTTAGGGCTCTTAACAAGCGCCTTGTGAGAGAGGGCGACATGAAGCAGTCCAGGCGCGTGACGGCGGCCATAATCGAGCTTGAGAAGCAGTACGAAAGCATTAAGTGAAAGGAGGGGACCTGTGAAAGACACGGCATTCAGAACGACGGCGTTTGCAATCGTGGCACTGGCGGCGGCGCTTTCCGCGTCGGCGGGCAGCCAGACCTTCCGCGACGCACAGGGCCGAAGCATGGGAACAGCCACTGTGTCGGGCAACCAGACGACCTTCCGCGACTCGCAAGGCCGCAGCAAGGGCACTGCGACAGTGTCCGGAAACCAGACGACATACCGCGACGAGCAGGGGCGCAGCAAGGGGACGGCGACGGTGTCCGGCAACCAGACGACCTATCGCGACTCGCAGGGCAGGCTAATGGGCACTGCGACCAAGGATTCGTCCGGCAAGGTCACTTACCGCGATTCGCAGGGTCGGCTTCAGTGGACCTCGACGACTGACTCTTCCGGCAGGACCACATACCGCGATTCGCAGGGCAGGCTGATGGGCAATCGCCAGTAGCCCAGCTACAGGCCTTCGAATACAAGAGGCCTCTTCGGTATCGACGACAGGCTGAAGCGCGGCAGAAGCTCGCCAAGGCGCAGTGCTTCGCCCCGCTCTGCCCATCCGCACGACGCGGCGAGAAAGCCGACGACCTCTTCCGGCCGGCGGCCCTCTGCCCTTAGCGTCGAGATGCGCGTGTCGCCATGGCGCTTCGCAAGCCGCCGTCCGTCAGGTCCAACGACGAGCGGCACATGGCAGAACGACACGTTCGGGAACTCGGCGCCCGACGGCAAGGCGGACTTCAGCCACGGCGCGAGCGCCCTGGCGAGTACGATCTGCGCAGGCGTCGCAGGCAGAAGGTCGTCGCCGCGCACGACTTCGGTGACGCCGGTGAGCAGGTCGTCGACGGTGCATGCGAGCGTGTAGCCGGCGCCGTCCTCGTCGCGAGCGAGCGGAAAGTCGCCGAGCGTGCCGGAGACGTCCTGCGAGAAGCCGCCCGCAAAGGCGTCCTCGAATGCGACGGACGTGCCGTCCGGCACGAGGAAGCGCCAGCACGGAATGCGCGAACTGCCGCCTCCTGCCTCAGCGATCGCGCGTTGCGCGTCCTGCCAGGTCGCGAATCTGCCGCGGCACGTACCCGGGTAGCGCAGCTGTTCGCCGTCATGCGGAGCCGACTGCGCGCATTCCACGTCCTTTCTGGAGCAGATGCACGGATACGCGAGGCCGGCGGAATGGAGGAACTCCATCGCCGATCTGTAGACGGCGCGCCTTTCGGACTGCACGAACTCCTCGTCCCAGTCGAAGCCGAGCCACTTCAGGTCCTCGACGGCCTGCGCCGCTGCGCCTGGCTTGTCGCGCGGATGGTCTAGGTCTTCCATCCTGAAGAGCACTCTGCCGCCGCTTGCGCGGGCCCGGAGCCACGCGATCATGAAGGTGCGGGCGTTGCCGAGGTGCAGAGCTCCCGTCGGCGAGGGCGCGATGCGGCCCACGTATCCGCGGGCGCCGCGGTCTGCCGGCCCGTTCACTGCGCGCTCTTCCAGAATGCGAGCCATTCTCCGGCGAACTTGTCCATGCCAGGTCCGCGCAGCGCCGCCTCAGTCGCGCGGCGCATGTCGCGCGTCTCGAAGAGCGCGGTGAAATAGTCCTTCTTCACGTCCTTGAACGGATCGTGCCTCACCTTGGGCGCGCCTTTCTCGAGGAACACCGCAATCGACCATGCGAGGCGGTACTTGAGGTTGCGTTCGTCGTCGGTGCCTGCGTAGAACTCGGTGTAGTCCATCATCACGAGCCCGGGCAGAAGAAGCGAGAAGCGCTCGAGGTCTTCGGGCGACGGACGCGCCATGTTCCGAAGCTCCCATTTGCCGGCGTAGCGGCACTCGGGGTCGTCGTCGTCCTCGAAGAACTGCGCGTAGCCCTCGTTCAGCCAGGGCGACGTCGGTATCATCGCCGTCGCATACGAGAGGTACTGGTGGAACGCCTCGTGCCTGATGGTCCTGAGAAGGGCGCCTGCCGCGTAGGCGTCGTCTGGCGTGGCGTAGCCGCCGAGGTGCGCGACAAGTTCGCGGCGCGCCGTGCTCCAGTACGCCCCGCTCCATGCCATGTCGGAAAGCCCGTCGGCCGCAAGCGCGTCCAGGTACTCCTCGCGGTCGGCGAAGATGCGCGCCACGCACAGCACGTTCGAGCCGTCGATGTGCGTCGGAAGGGTGTCCGCGTACTTGCGGCGCATCCTGGGCATGTCGTTGGTGATCGTCGTCACGAACGTAGAGGTCGGCGGCAGGTCGTCCAGCACCGTGAATTCGGTCGAGTCGGTGACGTGCCAGTTCGCGTAGGCGGCGACGGAGTGCCTTGCGTCGGCCCTGAGGAGCTCCCTTTCGGCGTCGGCCTTCGGCTTGCCGTCGCGCTTTCTGCGGTGGACCTCAGGCGGAGCCTCCCATGCGCCGGCGAAGGCGGGGGCCTCGTCGCCGAAGAGCTCGTCCTCGAAAGCGTCGAGGCATTCGCCGAAGTCATCGCCCTCGGCGAGCTGCCATGTCGCGAGGCGCCAGACCTGCGAATTCTCGGGCAGATAGGCGCAGACGATGGCGGATTTGTTGGTGCCCTGCCAGTAGTCGACGTCTTTGAAGCCGCGCGGCAGTCGGCGCGGGCGCGTCTCCTTCTCCGGCGTCTCCACGGGCGAAAGCGCCGCGACGGCAGTGCGGACCGCGTCCTTGTCGCGTCTGTCGATGCGTCTTGACGAGTCCATGTATTCGACGCGCGTGGTGTTCTGGCTCTGGGCGGGGTCGCGCGGCGGCAGGGTGTCGAGGTGGGCGAGCCTGAACTCGCGGCCGTCGTCGTCGATCCATCTGCCGTCGACCGTGCGCGACACCCAGAGGTCGAACTTGTCGTAGCGGTCGACGAGGCGGCGGCGCGAGCTGTCGCCGGAGAGATACGCCTCGGCCCTCGGCATGTCCAGCGGGACAGGCGAGGTGAAGAGAAGCGAGACTGCCGCCGCAAGCAGCATCAGAGGGCTCCTGCGGCGAGCGACGAGAACGTCGAGATCGGCGTCGTGTCGCGGTAGTTGTCGAGCACCTGCCTCGCGTCCTTGATGAGGCCGTTGAGCTCGTCGTACATTTCGGAGCTGTCCGCGAGCTTGCCGAGAGTGCCTTCGCCGGACTTGATCTTCTCGGCGACGGCGTTGAGGTTCTCGACGAGCGCGCCCGCCTTGCTGGAGAGCTCCTTGGCGTCGAAGCCCTCGGCGGCCTTGCGGAACGCCGCGACGCCGGCCTTGAGGTCGTCGATCGTCTTCTGGTCCTTGAGGCTGTCGGTGATTTCGCCGACGTTGTCGAAGGCCTTCTTGACGCTTGCCATGGTCGCCTTGGCGTCCGCAAGCGCGGTCTTCGCCTCGGCGGCGGTGGCCTTGAGGTCGGTGTAGACGGTCTCGTCGGACGAGAGCAGCTTGCCGACCGTGCCTTCGCCGCGGCTTATGCGCGAGATCATCTCGTCCACCTTGTCGGAGATCTGCCGCGCGCGCTCGGACATCGCGGTGAAGTTCGTGACCATCGTGTGGATCTCCGGCCTGGAGGTCAGCTCGTTGAGGTTGCGGGCGATCCTCGCGACGTCCTGCATCCAGTCAGTCGGCGGCTCGCCGACGAAGAGCGTCGCCTTCAGGTCGAGCGGCTCGCCTTCGCCCTCCTCGAGCTTCAGGAAGAACCCGCCCAGCATCGAGAGGTTGCACACCGACGCCCTGTAGCCGGTGCGCAGCACGACGCGGTCGTCGATCATCGCGACAACCACGAGGTTCGACTCGGTGACGTCGACCCTGTCGATCGCGCCGACCTTGGTGCCGCGGTACATCACGTTGTCGCGCTCCTTGAGCCCGCCGACGTGCTTGAACGTGATCTTCACCGGCACGCGGTTGCGCCCGGACAGCACGTCCACGCCCGAGATCACTATCGTGAAGTACCCGAGCAGCAGCAGGACGGTTATCATGAACAGCCCCACGACCGCCTGGGAGAACGCCTCTTTGTTCCTTCTTTTCATCTTCTAGCCTCTAGCCTTTCGTTGCCGCGAGAAACTCCACGACGTCCGGCGCGTCCGACCTGACGAACTCCTCCGGCGTCGCGCACACGACCGACCTGCCGTTCTTTATGAGAAGAATGCGGGAGGCGATCTTGAGCGCGGACGCGAGGTCGTGCGTCACGACGACGGACGTTACGCCGCGGGTCTCGTTTATGCTGCGGATGAGCCGCGTTATGTGGACCGACGTCACCGGGTCCAGCCCCGACGTCGGCTCGTCGTAGAGCAGCACGTCGGTCTCGCGCACGATCGCGCGCGCAAGCCCCGCCCGCTTCTGCATGCCGCCCGATATCTCGGAAGGGTACTTGTTCGCCGAGTGCAGGAGGTCGACGGCCTTGAGCGCCTCGCGCACCTTCGCGTCGATCTCGTCGTCGCGGAGCTTCGTCGTCTCCCTAAGCGGAAGCGCCACGTTCTCCGCTACCGTCATCCACGCGAGAAGGGCGCCGGACTGGAACAGGTAGCCGATGCGCCTCGTCGTTGTGCGGACGTCGCCCGAGTCGGGCTCCAGCAGGCCCACGATGTGCTTGAGCGTCACCGACTTGCCCGTGCCGGAGGGGCCCAGCACCACGAATATCTCGCCTTTCTCGACCGTGAACGACAGCCCGTCAAGCACGGTCTTTCCGTCGAATCGCTTGGTGACGTTGTCGAACTCTATAATGGTCTCCGCCATGGCAGGCCGCTCAGCTGTAGAAGAACCTTGTTATCATGTAGCCCGAGATGAGTATCGCGAGGAACGAGACGATAACCGACCGCTGCGTCGACTTGCCGACGCCCGTCGCGCCCAGCGACGTGCCGAGCCCCTCGCACGAGGAGATGGTGCCGACCAGCAGCCCGAAGACCGCCGCCTTGACCATGCCGACGTACAGGTCCTTCTCGACAGCCATCCAGAGCGCCCCCGACATGTACTGGTTGAAGTCGACGTTGAACTGCGTCGCGCCGACGATGCCGCCGCCCAGCGTGCCCGCGATCGCGCAGTAGAACGCGAGTATGGGCGCCATCAGCACGAGCGCCAGGATGCGCGGCGCCGCGAGGAACCTGATCGGCGGAATGCCCATGATCGTCAGGGCGTCGATCTCCTCGTTGACCTTCATCGTGCCGAGCTCCGCCGCGATCGCCGAGCCGACGCACGCCGCAAGGCAGATGCCGCAGCAGAACGCCGCCATCTCGCGCAGAAGCGTCATCATCACCGCCGCGCCGAGATACACCTCCTGGTTGAAGCGCGCGAGCTCGAGCCCGACCTGCAGCGCGAGGATCATCCCCATGAAAAGCGACACCACCGTGACCACCGGCAGCGTCCTTATTCCCGTTGCGTAAAGCTGGCGGAAGAGGTCCCTTCGGGCGTCGCCGTTGAACACGACGTGCGGGAAGTACCCCACTGAGCGAACCAGGAGAATCCCGGCCTGCCCTACAGACGTCACGAACTTGGGCATACAGGCGATTATACTAAATTGACCGCGTCAGCGTCAAGTGCCGCGCGCAGTTCGCGCGGCGGCGGACGCATTGCGACTATCCAGCGCCATGCCGCGGCGATGGACGAGTTGGACGGCGCCCTCAGCACGATCTGCCAGCGGAACCACCCGTCCGCCTTCTCGACCGCGCTCGGCATCGCCTCGCTTACGAGCAGAGCCCGCCCGGGCCCGCCCTCGCGCTTCATCTTCTCGGCATAGCGCCTGAGAGACTCCGCGTACATGGTAGCCCAGCCGCCGACAAGCCGCAGGTCCTTCGACTTGAACGTCGCGACCGACAGCCTGCAGAACGGCGGAAAGCCCCCCTCCATCCGCTCCCTGAGTTCGCTTTCGGCGAACTTCTCGTAGTCCGCCCGCGCCGCGAAGCGCAGCACCGAGTTCTCCGGGTCGTGCGTCTGCACGAACACCTCGCCCGGCAGCTCCGCGCGCCCCGCGCGCCCCGAGACCTGCGCTATCAGCTGGAAGGTCCTCTCCGCCGCCCTGAAGTCCGGCATGTTCAGCGAACTGTCGGCGTTGAGCACCCCGACAAGCGTGACGTTCGGAAAGTCCAGGCCCTTCGCGATCATCTGCGTGCCCACGAGCACGTCGGCCTCTCCGCGCCGGAAGGACGACAGGATGTCGTCGTGCGAGTTCTTGCGGCTCGTCGAGTCCGCGTCCATCCGCAGTATCGTCGCCTCCGGAAAGCACGTCTTGAGCGCCGCCTCGGCCCTCTGCGTGCCGATGCCCCTGTACGCGAGGCGGGTCGATCCGCACGTCGGGCACTTCCGCGGCAGCTCGGTCCAGCCCCCGCAGACGTGGCACCTCAGGCACGAGTCGGCCCTGTGGTACGTGTACGGCATCCCGCGGTCGGGCGTCGAGCACTCCGGGCACTCGAACACGTGCCCGCATCTCTCGCACGTCATCTGCCGCGAATACCCTCGCCTGTTGAGAAAGAGTATCGTCTGCTCGTGGCGCGAGAGGCGCAGGGCGATCGCGTCCAGAAGCTCCTTCGAGAAGATGGCGCCGCCGCGCCCCTCCGAGCCCGCCTCCGCCGTCATGTCCACAAGGTGCACTGTGGGCGTCGTGCCGGCGCCAGCCCTGCTCGGCATCGCCGCGACCGCGTACTTGCCGCGCTTCGCGTTCAGCCAGCTCTCGAGCGACGGCGTCGCGCTGCCCAGCACCACCCGCGCGCCCTCTATCGCGCCCCTCAGCACCGCGACGTCGCGGGCGTTGTACCGCGGTGTCTCGTCCTGCTTGTAGCTCGTCTCGTGCTCTTCGTCCACGACTATCAGCCCGAGGCTCCTCACGGGCGCCCACACCGCCGAGCGCGGCCCCACCACGACGCGCGCCTCGCCGGACCTGATCCTGTGCCACTCGTCGTAGCGCTCGCCGTCCGAAAGGGCGGAGTGCAGCACGGCGACCTTGTTCCCGAAGCGGGACGCGAACCTCTGCACCGTCTGCGGCGTGAGGGCGATCTCGGGGACCATCACGATCGCGCCGCGCCCCGCCTGAAGCTCCGCCGCGATCGCCTGCAGATAAACCTCGGTCTTGCCCGAGCCCGTCACACCGAAGAGCAGAAGGGGCCTCTTGTCCGCGCCTTCGCCAGCCTCTCCGCCGCCGCCCGCTATTGCGCGGAGCGCCGCGGCCTGGCCCGCGTTGAGCGGCAGCGGCGACGTCGGCAGCACGCGCTTCGCCGCAAGTGGGTCGCGCCGCCTCGCCCTCGCGCATATCGTGACCAGCCCGAGGCTCTCCAGCCGCCTCAGCGACGACGGCGTCGTCTTGAGCTCCGCGCACAGCCCCGCGAGCCATCCGCCGCCAAGCCTCACCACCTGCTCGTGAAGCCACCTCAGCCTCTCCGTCGGCGCCTCGCCGCCGCCTACCACCGGCTCCACGAAAAGGCTCTCCTTCGCCCTCGCTCCCTTCCTCACGACAGCCGCGGGCACCGCCGCCCGCAGCACCGACTCGATCGGCGAGGACGTGTACTTCGCGACGCGGCCGGCTAGGTCGAGTAGGCTCGCGGAGAAGAAGGGCGTCTCGTCCACGATCGCCTCGACCCGCTTGAGCTTCGCCGGCGCCGCTTCGCCGGACTCCCCGCCGTCGCGCACGCCCATCGCGAAGCCGCGCACCGTGCGGTGGCCGAATGGAACGGAAAGAAGCTGGCCGACGGCCAGCTTCTCTCTCAGCGTTTCCGGAACCTCGTAGTCGAAGAGCCGGTCAAGCGCAAGGTCGATTGCGACCTTGACGATCATGCGCAATCAGTCCGGCTTGATGTACTTGAGGGTGATGCCGTTCGGGATCGTGAAGCTCTGCTTGTTGTAGATGAGGTAGAGCTTCGAGTACTTCGCCTTCACGACGTTCGCCGCGCCGCCCTTGTGGATCACGATGGCGGCCTTGTTGCCGAAGGGCGTCGGATACTTCTCGCCGAGCTTGACGGCCTCGGTCTTGGTGGACATGTCCTGCTGGCCGGAGGTCGGGAAGGCCTCGGTGTCCATGTTACGCGAGACGATGACGGGCACGACGTCTTCCATTTCGTCGGTGATGCCCGAGACGACCGTCCACGCCACGTTCTTCGAGTCGAGCGACGCGCCCGTGAACGCGGGAACGCCCGAGCCCGACAGCACCGCGATGTCGACGCCGCTCACGTAGGGCGCCCACTCCTCCTTGCCGTAGTTCTCGATGTCGAACAGCTCGCGGAAGTACTCGGTCGAGGAGCCGTACGCGGTGCCCGCGATGTCCTCCTTGTCGTTCGTGTTCAGGCCGTCGTCTTCGGTCTGGTGTGGCCAGACGGACGTAAGGCCCGCCGCCTCGCGCTCGGTGTTCGCCTGGGTAATGCCCACAAACAGGTTGCGCGCGCGCATCGACGCGGCCGACGTTTGGGCCGAAAGCATCGCGGCCGATATCGCGGGGAAGAGGGCACCCATGAGGATGCCGAGAATGCCGATGACGACGAGTAGCTCAACGAGCGTGAAGCCTTTGTTCTGTTTATTCATTTGAGTTGGACCTTAGAGTTGGTTTGCGAGTATATTACCACAAAATTCATTTTCGTTCAAGTGCCCTCCGCAGGTAGGGCATGTACGCCGCGGTGTACGTCCACAGGCTCCAGAGCGTCAGAGCGAAGAGCAGACCCTCAACGACAAAGCAGCTCGCGAGCCACGCCTGCCGCCACGCCGCCGGCATCTCGGGGAACATCCCGTTGAAGCAGAGGTACGCGTAGACCCAGCCCGCGCCGGGAAAGGAGAGCGCCGTGCGCACCTTGCCGAGCCACATCGCCGCTACGTCCGCGCCGAACATCGCGCCGACCGCGCGCATGAACGTCACCCACGTGTCGCGCAGCATGTAGAGCACGGTGAACGCGAGCATCGCCAGCGCATGCGCGCCGGAGCCTTCGCCGCCCTGATGCAGTATCTGCCACAGAAGCGTAGGGAACGCCACTATGTAGAACACCTTGTCCATCAGCGGATCGGCCATCTTGCCCAGCGCCGAGACGACTCCCCATTTGCGCGCGAGAGCGCCGTCCCACGCGTCCGTAAGCCCCGCGAGCAGCATCGCCACGCATGCCGAAAGCGCAAGCGCAAGGCTGCCGCCCGACTCGGGCGCGAGCTCCTGGCACACGGCCAGGACCGCCCACGCGAACACAAGCGGCAGACGCGCGAACGTAATCGCGTTGACGATGACGCCCTTCGGTCTCACGCGCGGGCGATGCCTTCGGACACCACTTCCTGCAGCACCCCGAGCGTCTCCTGCATCTGCACAAGGCTGGACTTCAGCTCCTGCACCTTGAGCTCGGCCTTCTGGTAGTTGCGGCGCGTGGCGAAGAGCTGCTTGAGTATCTCGCCCGGGTCAAGGTCGAGATCGTTGAGCTCCATGCCGTCCGGAATCGGGACAAGCGCCGGCTCGCCGCACTCGGTGCAGTTGATCTGCAGCCCGGCGCCGCGGTAGTCGATCACAAGGTTCTTTCCGCAGTGAGGACAGTCGAAGACGATGTCGGTGTCGCGAATCTCGGCGTCTTCGTTGTTCTCGCGTACGGGTACGTCAATTTCTTCGTATTGAGTATCGGCCATTGCAGATTTCCTCCGTAGGGTTTCACGAATTATAGCAAAAAAATGGAGCCGTGGCAATTCAGCCCGGCTCTTCTTCATGCCCTGGCCCCGCCCGGCGGAAAGCTCCCGCGGGGCGAAGCCTCGGCGCTTAGGCGTTCTTGGCGATCTCGACGACGGCCTTGAAGCCCTCGGGATCGCGGATCGCGATCTCGGAAAGCATCTTGCGGTTGAGCGCAACGCCGGCCTTCGTGAGGCCCGCGATGAGCTTCGAGTAGCTGATGCCCTCGGCGCGGGACGCCGCATTGACGCGGGCGATCCAGAGCTGGCGGAAGTCGCGCTTCTTCAGCTTGCGGTGCTCGGTGGAAAGGCGCAGCGCGCGGTCGACTGCCTCGGTCGCGGTGCGGAAAAGCTTGGAGCGGGCGCCGTAGAAACCCTTCGCCAGCTCAAGGCGGCGGCGGCGACGTTCGCGGGAAGCGGGTGCGTTAGTAACTCGCATGGTGTCTTCTCTCCTCTCTCTTTAGCGGCCCTGCAGCGCGCGTGCGTAGGTCTTGGTTACCTTCTGGGACTCGACGACGGTGCGGCCGCAGAGGTTGTTCTTGCGGTTGCGCTTCTTGCCGTTGTTGAGGTGGGCGTGGCCGCCCTGCGAGCGGAGCACTTTGCCGCTCTTCGAGAGCTTCATGCGCTTGACTGCGCACTTCTTGGTCTTCATCTTAGGCATTTCGTTTTCCTTTCCTTTCCTTGCCGTTCGGGCAGCCTTTACAAGCCCGATCCAGATGGAATAGGCGCATAGTATATCGAATTTGGCCTGTCTGAGTCAAGTGCCGCGCCCGCGCCCGTCAACCGCGCCGCACGCCAACGGTCCCGCGTCCAGTGCGCCCGTTGCGCTTACGCGCGACCACGAAAGCCGACGATACGGCGCATCGTCGGACACGAACCCGTCTTTCGCCGGACACGAACCAACACGAACCGTTCCAGCCGTCCGGCGCCATTCCGTCCCCAACGTCCCATATGTCCCAAATGTCCCCTTGTACTGGCACGCGTGACCATGAGCCGCCCTCTCGCGCACGCGCGAGTTCTTTCTTTTGGGTCTTTTCCTTGCTAGTGGTTAGTTGTTAGTGCTTAGTTGTTA
>JAEEGL017236595.1_pt1 | contig 11311 bp, 9 predicted proteins | sample 9134231 | NCBI WGS metagenome assembly JAEEGL01 (sample SAMN16246548, study PRJNA631951) | gut metagenome | biome: gut microbiome; feature: rumen; material: fiber-attached | host: Bos | place: Iran: Karaj | collected 2018-10
GGACTGCGCAAGGGTATTGAAAGCGAAGTATTGTATGAACAAGCACAAACTGGATTGTATCAAAATTCAAATATCGGTAAAACGGGTGGCGCATACACTTCACTTGCACGTGCGATGACAGATAAAGAGGGTGAAGATGCCACCGCATGGGCCGAACAGAAGCAAGACAGCAAAACCACGTTATGGGCAGGTGTGGCGGCCGCCGGTGTTGGTGTTGTTGGCGGTGCCGTTGTAAATTATTTGATCAACGAACACGAATGGGATGATGATGACGATGATGACGATGACCCAAACCTTGACCAAACACAACGTCGACAAAGGCGGACATGCCGTCGCAATGGTGGCACATGGGATGTTACAAATGGTTGCCAATGTTCTGCAAGTGCGGGTTTGACATTAACAACAGACAAAACAACATGCACATGTTCCGCAACAGGATACAAGTATAGCAAAAGGTCAAAAAAATGTATACTAGCAGTCAAAAATCTTAATATAGATGTGACAAAAAATGGAATGGCTTATGCCGGCTTAAATGAAGATACAACATGTAAACAAGACGAACAGACCAACCGAAACTTATGTAAATTATTGTCCGAATCCACGCCAGGAACATGGTTGACTTGGTTTAAATATGCAAGATCTTATTCTTCATATTTCCTTGGGCAATCACAATGCAGCTCAAACGGTAATTGTTCATGTAGACCCACAGTCTTTAATCTTGATGGTGACAGTTATGACAATATAGAAGATGGAACGACCTGGGCAAGTGCCAAACAATACAGCAGCAAAAACGATTGCAATGCCGAATGTGCCTTTGAATGCGCCAAATCTTTTTCTGATTCAGAGAATTTGCGTAAAACGACTTTGGGGGCAATCTTAAAGTAAATGAAATTTTTGTGGCCGGCAATCCGAAATGTTTTAAAGACGAAAAATGGTCGGGGCGACAGGAATCGAACCTGCGACCCCTTGCACCCCATGCAAGTACTCTACCAGGCTGAGCTACGCCCCGACAACACCAAACATACTAAAACAACATTATTAAAAAAACAAATATTTTTTTGTACATAAATACGGGCGCAGAACACGCCCGTACTAACCACTAACACTAGCCACTAACCACTAATATTACATAAACGCAGACACCAATAATGCCGTAGCCAATATTATATTACCCGCGGTATGATTATGATGATGGTGGTGGTGATGATGTGGGTGAGTTACAACAACCGCATGTCCACCGCCATGATGACTATGATGATGTCCGCCACCATGATGTGCCGCCGGACGCGGGGCAGGTTGAGAATGCTGGGTCTGGTAAACATGTGTGTAATGCGAACCACCGTGCAATGGTGCCGCATTCGCCGAAGCCCCCGCCATCAATGCCGCTGCTACTACTCCGGCTGCTATGAAAAGATTGTGTGTTTTCATCTTTGACTCCTTTGATTCAATAATTATTATAATATATAATGATTATAAAACGCAAGTATTTTTTTACAAAATTTATAAAAAAATATTTTATGTAATTTTATGCTTGCACGAATCGGCAAAAAGTTCCTATATTCCCGTATCAGTTCAAACTGTTTTTTTATATAATCCAAGGGAGGAATCGTATGATTGTTGGAATCGGCATAGATTTAGTCGAATCGGGACGTTTTCTGGACTGGTCCGCATTTAAAAAACAACGCATTTTCACAAAGAAAGAATTAGAATACGCAGATGCCGACAATGCAAATGCGGAAAAGCATTTGGCAAATTTCTGGGCCGCGCGTGAGGCGTGCTTGAAAGCATTGGGTACGGGGTTTGGCGATGATATCGCTTTTTCCGATATTTCTGTCGTTCATGACGACAATGGTCATCCCGAAATTATGATTGCCGGTGGCGCGCGCGCAGCGTTAAAAGAATTGGCCGGTATAACCGCACGCGTTCATCTGTCTATCACAGATCAAGAAAACTTTTCTGCGGCCATAGTCATAATTGAAAAAGAATAAAAACAAAAACATATAAAAAAATATCACACATTTCTGTGTGATATTTTTTATTTTAATATGTTGTTTCGGTATAACCTACACTGTATTGACCACCATCATATATATCCAAATGACGCGTGGTTTGCGGTTCGCGTGGCGCTTCTTGAACAAAGCCACCCGATTCGTTCACATCTTCTTGGTATTCAGTATTCTGATCATAATAACCAGCCTGGGTATCGTAATATGCGCCTTGGGCATCCTGGTATGCGGCATCTTCTTCATAATATGCCCCATCATCGGAATAATCCGCCGGCACCACGGGCACCGATATAACATCATCATCAAATATTACATCAGGTGCAATCACATTTGTAACACGTGGTCCCGGTGTATAAATTGGTTTGTCTTCACGCGCAACATCATATGCCTGTTTACGTTCCAAAACATTTTCTTCAGATTCAACAACACGCACATCTGGTTCAGCCGCACGCAAGACATCTTGGTTCGGATATTCTATTTTAATTGGGACATCCGGTTCTGGCTCTGGGGTTACAACCGGTTCAGGTTCTGGTTCAATTACCGGCTCTGGTTTTGGTAAATCGACCGGTTCAGGTTCCGGTGTTACCACAGGTTCCGGTTCGGGTTCAGGATTATCAAAAGGACGTTCCACCGCCGGAATAATTGACGGAACAGTTGCGCCATTTTTCTGCTGATAAAGCCACAGTGTAAATATCGACAACGCAATCAGCACTATTAACAAAATGTAATATGCGATTGAAGATTTGTGTTGTTTTTCACCGACCGCCTGGACCGCAACCCCACCAGAAATTGGTGAAATTGGGCGCGAGCCATTATACACATTGGTAACAGGTGCCGCAGGTGCCACAGGGCGCACAGGGGCCACATTTTCATATTGTTCATTTGTTGTATTCCCTGTTGTATCAGTATCCGCCGGCACTGGGCTTTCGACAGATTTAATTGTTTCAATAACCGGCGTTTCATCAACATGTTCAGTAACCGTTGTTTCTTCTTCATACGAATCGGATTTCGAAAAATCATCTTGTTCTTCGAACGATTTTTCTTGAATTTTACTTATTGTTTCCGCGTTCGGTTCCGGATTGTTTGTATCAACGGTTGCCGCCGTTATAGTATCTGTATCAGACCCATGCGCCACATACGGAGACAAAGGACGCTTTGGTTCATCAACAGCCGCGGGCTTAATATCTTCAAACGCCACCGGTTTGAATGCGATTTCATCATCCAAAATTTCTGGATCTTCATCTAACAATGGTTTTACTTCTTCTGAATCTGCCATTTTATCATCCTGGGGTTCTGGGTTATAATCTGGAATCGGGAAATAGGGCATATCATCTGTTTCTTGGTCTGATACTTCATCAGAATCATCAGACTGTTCCACTTCTTCCGCGGTTTCTTCAACATCTTGCACTTTCTGGCGCGCGACATCTTTGCGTTTGGCGGCCGGCAAAGTAAATTGTGGTTTATTGGTAACCAATTCTAAATCCACATCATCATCCGAATCGCGACGACGTTCCAGCAACGCGCGGGCGGCATCGGTATCTTCGGTTGCAATCTGAATACGATGGCGCGCGTTTTCTATACGTTTATCGGCACGCGCCATTTTTTCCGACAGGGCATCTAATTGCGCCTCGGTTCTAAGTATCCGTGATGCCGATTGTTTTGTTGGTTCGCGACCAATATTATTTTTTTGTTTTGCGTGTCGCGCGCGCAATGTCTGTCGACGATCACGCAACGATGAAATAGTACGTTCTGTGCGTTCGATTGTATCAGTAGATTGGGCAATAATATCATTAGCCGTTGCCAACCGCGCCATGGCCGACCGACGCGCAGCGGTATCGCGAAATTCTATTAAATCGGCAACAATATTTTTTAAGTCTTTTTTATCTTCTGATTCTTGAATCAGTTGCGCATATATATCCAGTCCACTGTATTCTATATCCAACTTTTGATATTTATTATCAACCTTAGGACGCACAGTTTCCAAATCGATTTCATAGTCGTTTGCCAAAACATCGTCCCACTTACGATTATCATGTGGATCCATGACCAACAAAACATTTGGCTTAAATTCATCGGTTGTTTCATCGACAACAAAAATCAACTTGTCATTAGCATCGAACCAGGCACGAAACGCGATACCGGCGATATTGTAATCGGCAACATACAATTTTTTAAGATCTTTGTTCTCTCTCGGCATACTTTTTGCCCCCATACAGATTATTTTTTCTTTGGTGGCGCGAACTGATACGCCTGTTTACAATGTTCATAGCAATATGGTTTTCCAACAAACACAGGTTTTCCACAGAAATGAAAGCCTTCGGAATCTGGATCCCCAATTGGCCAACGGCACTGATTCGGTTTAAGGTTTGCCATTTCCAATGCATGTTCAACCATGCGCTGATGTATTGCGGCGGTTCCTTTGCCGGCGATTGCGCGACCAACGGTCTTTTTAACCTCTGGCTTTGGCTTTGCCACTTTGGGTGCAGCAACCGGTTTCGCCTTTGTTTTGGTTGCAGCGCGTGCCGCCGGTTTTGATGGTTTGGTTGCCTTAGTTGGTTTGGAAACCTTAACCGATTTAACCGATTTTACCGGTGCGGCCTTTTTAGTAGCGACTTTCTTGGCCGAATCGGTTTTCTTCGCCACCACTTTTTTAGTTTCCTTTGGCGCATCAGTTGCGGTTGCATTCCAACCCATACGATGCAATTTTCCAACAACCGCATTCTTGGAAATCCCAAGGCGTTTGCCGATTTCCGCGGTTGATAAACCCTTGCCAACCAAGGCTTTTAATTTCTTTAAAACACCACTATCCCAAGACTTACTCATTTTCTATAAACCTTAATCAATTTATATGATAATATAAGTGTATCATAAAACCGATTCGAAACGCAAGGGGGAAATAATGTTTTTATACATATTTTATGGGACATTCATATTATTGATTGGTTTGGCAATTTATTTGGCATATAAAATATCGGCAGCAGACATGCGGCGACGGATTATACCGGATGCCTATCTGTTTCCACTAATGATAATTGGTGCGATTGTTACGACATTTTTTCCATGGCCGCATCACATAGATGCTGGTGTTATCGGCATGACATTTGGGTACATCATGGCGGCGGTAATCGGGTTAATATTTGACCGCATAATTGCGCACCGCAATCCAACATCAGACACACCAATCGGCATGGGTGATATAAAGTTAATCGCGGTTGGGGGGCTTTGGTGTGGTCCGCGCGGCCTGGCGATAAGTTTAGTGTTTGCATGCCTGTTTGGCGCAGCGTGGGCATATCGGAAAAAGCAGAAATTTATTCCATTTGCACCTTTTTTCATAATTGGTGCAATTTTGGCTTTGATTATTATTGCGGTTTTGTTATAATGAACCCATAAAAGGATGGGGGAAATTGAGCAGAAGAAAATATATTTTTGCCACGTCGATCGCGGTTTTCTGCGCATATTGCGGTGTTTCTCAATCTGCGGTTATGTCAAAATATGGTGAAATTCAACCGGTAAATAAATATTCATCGAACCCATTTTGGACACCCGACAGCCCTTATAACCTGCGTTTTCCATCACCAATTTACGCAACCGGACCGGATTTAAACACCGAAACATGTAACAATACGGTTGCCGCGTTGGTAAATTCGTATTGTTCGGCAAATAACAATTGTTCAAAATTACAGGTATCGGATGTCCGACCCAAAATTATGGTTCAATTATCGCAATTGCCTGGGCATAACTATGCGACATCTTGTGGCGGATATATTGATAATACGGTCAAAGAATATAAAAAAAACCACGGCAATTCGTTCTCGGGCATTAATGTTGTTCAACAACCCAAAACAACCAAACCGCTTTCATTGACCGGTGTTGTAACATCACAACCCAAAACCAAATCTGATGGTGTTGCAGAACGCACCGCGGAATTAGAACAGGTCCAGGCGATGACCACACAAACCATCGATGTGGTTGAAACCGATTTTCCAAAAACGATTGCGGATTTGTCATTTGTGGACCGTGTTGCAAATGCAACCGCGGGCTATGAACCGTATAAAGATTTAAAATCGTATCACATACCAAAGTTCGAAACAGAGCAAGAATATTACTCACGTATGGAATCAGTATTAAAACACAATATAAATTATGAAACATACAATGGGAAACCAAAAAGCAAAAGCCCGACATCATATCTGACCGGTCGTGGTGCAAAAATTACATGGCACCCAACGCGTGAATACAGTACATTCAAAGGTTGGTGCGAAAATGAAGATTTAACCCTTAACCCCGACGATTGCCCCGCGAATTGTCCGATGGAACCAAGTATTGACCCAATGTCAAAATCCGACAAATCATTTTACGCATGTTGGGAATGCGATGCCGACCATACAATGATACGCGACCATTATTGTGAATGTCCAGATAAAAAACATATGAATGAAAAGTGCGAATGTCTGCCAAAAAACATTACCAAACTTGATGGCGATAAATGTGTATGCAACGACACAACATTGGACATAGATTCTGGATGCAAATGCCCGGCTGGTAGCCATATGACACAAGACCCCACAACCGGAATGTGTGCATGTCGCAATCCGTATGAAAATGATCCATCCAACCCCAGTGTATGCAAATGCAAGGATCCAAATGGCGATCCAAACAATGGTTGCAATGTTCCACCACCCGAACCTTGTCCAGATCCAAATGCCGATCACAAGGACCCAAACGCATCGTGCGCATGTTATCCATCCGACTTTATGGGATCGGATTGTGGATGTTGGGGCATATCAACATGGAACGACACGAGTAAAAAATGCGTATGTCCTATCACGGACACATCAAACCTGGCAATACCCGAATTGGCAACGGTTACGGGGGCATGTACATGTCCGTCCACAAAACCCAATTTTAATCCAACCGCCAAACGGTGTGAAGAAGATGCTTCAACCCCATCAGATGACGGTGAAACATATGCGGTTTTACAATGCCGAGTTTCTAATGATGATAAAATAGCAAACATTCACTCTTTGCCAGCATCAACAGACCCCGCCCGAAGTCTTAATTGTAAGGGCACTGACCCTGATATTGATAAGTGTTTTACACCATGTCAAAGCAAAGACGCTACAGCAAGCCCTATTATGTCACTCAGTCATTCAGACGGTTTTATAAATTCAAAAATAAAATCGTCACTAGGAAAAGATTTTTGCGCGGGAAATAGGTATCATTATTATGATTATGGGACAAATTCGATGCCATATGCCGTACACTTTTTCTCACAAGATGATTTAGATGCCCGTGCGACAACGAAAAACACACCAATTGAATTTACCAATTTGGAAATTGACAAAATAAAAACAATCATTACTAGTAACCAAAATAACGAAAAGTGCAAAACACGCGGCAGTCGGTGGTGGATGGTTTATATTTTAAAAAAGACATCAGATAATAAATGGCAAGCAGTCGATGAAATAGTCTTATATCACAGATAACAGACGACACATAGTTGAACCATATTATTCATAGAGGAATAAACATGAACACATTAAAACTGCTTTTTCTTCTTTTTCCCATAACTGCGTTTGCGGCGGGGGATATTAATACAACAATTGATATACTGGCACGGCCACAAACTATCGATACCACATGTGCCACCGAAGAGTTTCGCAAAGCTTTGGCGGACAGTGCCACGCGTTTGATTGATTCCCATGAATTGGATTATGAAATAGATTCTGAATCAAAAATTCAAAATTGGATTTACAGCGTGTTTCAATCGCCCGAAACACTGGGCGCCGTGTTGGCATGTCCGGAAATCGTAAACGCAAATGATACCGACACTGTGCGGTTTGAATCAATTGATTATACCTTTCCAAACGGTCGTGAAATTGTCGTGAACTATGAAACACAACCAAAGGTGTTGCATCAAAGATTTATGCTGGCCACCAAGAACGAATTGCCGTCAAACGACCCCAATCCGGCAATCAGTTCCGTTGACCCGCACGCGACATGGACAAACACAAATCCCGCCTGGTACGGCATTATGGTTGTTCAATCGGGTGCGCTGCGCGATATGGTCGGACCGGGCAAGAATAATGTCGTTTCTGCACACTATATTTATGACAATATTCATAAATTATACCCGCGTGATATGGCAGGCATGTGTTCCACGCGTTCCGGTATGATGGCCAAGGTTGACGGTTCAATGGTTCATAAAGTTATGCATGACCACACGGCAAAACATGATGATGACAGTAATAACTACTATGTTGCGGGAAAAATAAACCTGCAATGGATATCATTGGTTGAAATTGTGGTTGATGTTGTTTTAACGGTCGTATCGTGGGGCGGATATGCCGGCATAACCGTGGGTGAAAAAGTTCTTAGGGCAAAACGCATCTTGGGCACCGTTACCAAAAACCTTAAAAACCTTGTAAAGATTAAGGAAGTTCAACAATATGTCCGCGAATCTTTAAAGGTCGCAAAAATGACCAAAGAAATCGATAACATGAACGATATGCGGAAATATATTACAAATATCGAAAATTTAAAAAAGACTCTTGGCACATTACCAAAAGAATCCAAACAATACCAAACCGTATTGCGCGAATTGCAACAGGCCGAAAAGTTAAAGGCCGATAATATGTGGAAACTTGGCAAAAATGCTGGTAAATTGGATAACGTTGACGATATTGACAAGACCATCAAAGCAACAACCAAAGAAATTGATACGGTAAAAGATGGCATGGCTCAAATGGCCAAGGCAGATAAAAATGTCGCCGAATATGTCCGCCAATTTGATACATTAAAAGACACTACAAAAACTCTGCGTGAATTGCGCGCATTTAAAAAGGCACGCACCGGTAATATGTTTGTCCGCGGATGGAAAGGTTTAAAAAACATCAGAACAACATTAAAAACAGCTAATAGAAGCGGAAAAACCTTGAACAGGGCCGCGCGCACCGCGCGTCATGGTGCAAAATCTGGGCGAGTACGCGATTGGTTGTTTCATTCTACGATGAAAAATATTGGTCGTGTGGCAAGGGTTGGCGAAGAATTAGCGGCGTTGTATTTTGTGATTAACCTGATTGGCGATATGTGGGATTGGACAAATACAGAAAACGATGAATTCACAAACGGCATAAACCTAAGGCCGTGGTTACTGCTGTCCGCCGATGATATAGAAGGCCAAGACAATGTCGTAAACTATGGCATGTGGTTAATGTGGACCGGTGATTCTACCAGTGAAGAAGATGACGATGCCGCATACCTGCAGGCGATGGACTTTGCCCAAAAATTCCACCAGGATTTGATGGAGGTCCAAGAAGAAGATAATAGATATGCATGCGATGTTGATATATATGTTGTGCGCCCAATAATCCGCAACCCGGACCGTCAAGACCAGGCTTTATACTGGCTGTTCATGAACGAAGTTCCTTGGACAACCGCGGACTGTAATACATGTATGTAATTTCGGCACGACAAAAAACCTGTTGTATATTGGCAAAAAATCTTATACAATGGTATCAAGAAGAATAGGGGATTAAGATGAAAAAATTACTTACTGCGTTTGTGTTGGTTATGGCAACGGCATTATCTGCCAATGCGTACCAGGTTATGTCATCCAAAGAATTGGGTAAAAATGATGCCAAAAATCAAAATGTTGTTGTAAAGTGCACAACCAATTTAGGCAAACTTTCCAATCAAACATGCTCGCTGCGCCGGTATGTAAAATGTACTGGAACCGGAACAAAAAAGACATGTTCTGGGTGGCAAGGTTGGCGCGATTTGCGTAACCCTGAAAAGCAATATTCCGATTGGAAAACCGCCGCATCTTCATGTTGTCGTGCATTGGGTTTAAGATAAAATTATCTCAAATCTTGATATAATGGATCGTGTGGTGCAACATGGCATCCGTTTTGGCGTTTAATTCTAATTGATTTCATATAGGCGCTTAATATTCTTCTATCGCCATGATATCTGTCTGCTACAACTTTTTGTAAAAAGTTCCACCGATAATTCAGCCACATATTATGTATATCGCCTTGATAGTTTTTGACAGCATTGACAACCGTTTCATCTATGACATTACTACGTGGCAATTTCAAAAAATCCCGCAATTGCCAAATTACAGTTACCGGCCCAGTTCCAATCATCGCCAAAAACACATCCCCAGAAATAACATCTGGCAACATATAAACCTTGTATTTGCGCCATACATGGTCATGATATATTTCTTCGGCCTTGGCGGGTGTAAGTTTACTTACATCTATTCCTAATTGCCCACCTAAACACTTTTTATTTTGACCAATACCATAACAAGTATATCCGCATGGATCGTCTTTGTGCGGGGTTCCGCATTTACCTTCTTTACGAAACAGTGTTATCATTGCTTTTACAAAGGCCGGTGATTCACTAACATATCTTTTGGTTGCCCAAACTTCGTTTATTAAACCTTCTGTTTTTGATGGGGCGCAACACGGCCCATTAATTACCTGATGATTCGCATAGACCGGCCCACCACCAATGGTTTTAACGGTACATATTGCCGCATGATTATCCAAATCTTGCTCATAGGAACCATTTGGATGATATTCACCTGCACTAACAATTTCTTCCCATAATCCGGGTATCTGCGGACAATTTTCTTCATCCAAAGGATACTCTTGGCAATATTCTTCGTGTGGCATGGTTTCTAAATCTTCTTCGCGTTCATCCTCTAACAGAGCCAATTGCCGTTCGATATAATGCTCTTCACCTTCGACAATTAAATCAACATACGATTTGGCATCTTTATATGGTTCATATCCCGCGGCCCGCAGGGCCACTTTATCATTCATATTTAAATCTGCGACCGTTCCTGGAAACACCGCAGGTGCCACCAACCCGGACCCACCCGGGGTTAATACAAACGATGAAGTTGATGCTTTTGTCGGGACGTTTGGAAATGGCGCCACCCCTGCGACCGGGAAATTATCCGCCCACGACACACAGGGCGCAAAAGCACATACCAAATAAAATACTCGATAAAGTTCTCTCATATCTGTTCTGCAATTATATCAAAAATTTACGCAATAAAGAACAAAAAAATCGGGATAAACCCGATTTTATTTAATGGTGGATGTGATTGGACTCGAACCAACGACCTCTTCGATGTGAACGAAGCGCTCTAACCAACTGAGCTACACATCCAAAAAAAAATGGTGGGGATAGTGGGACTTGAACCCACACGGTCGCAATGACCAAAGGATTTTAAGTCCTCAGCGTCTACCATTCCGCCATATCCCCGTATGAACGCGTGATATAATACCAAC